>Ga0070690_100002000_pt1 | contig 10851 bp, 9 predicted proteins | sample KBSS33HmetaG_FD_64671 | JGI IMG/M metagenome (GOLD analysis project Ga0070690, IMG submission 64671) | Switchgrass rhizosphere microbial communities from Kellogg Biological Station, Michigan, USA - KBS S3-3H metaG | ecosystem: Host-associated > Plants > Roots > Rhizosphere ...
ACGATGGAACGGTCACCGTGGACCTGCAGCTGATCAATGATAATAAAGCGCCGGAAGTGCCGCGGATCGGCGTGACCTTCGCGATCGCAAACGATCTGGAGCACGTCCAATGGTTCGGCCGCGGGCCGCAGGAAAACTATTGGGACCGGAAGACCGGCGCCGCCGTGGGCCTCTACGATAATACGGTCGACAATTGGATCACGCATTACGTCCGGCCGCAGGAAAACGCCAACCGGACCGACGTGCGCTGGATCAAATTCACCGATGGACGGGGACAGGGATTACAGCTGGCCCGGTCAGCGGGTGGCCAGCCTTTCGGTGTCAGCGCATGGCCATATTCAGCGGACGACCTGGCTTCCGCCACGCACGATTACCAATTGCCGCGCCGCAATGTCATCACGGTGAACGTCGATGGCTGGCAGATGGGGGTCGGCGGTGATAACAGTTGGGGCCTGCCGGTGCATCCGGAATACCGGATCAAACCGTGGAGCACCAGTGGGTTTTCGTTCGACCTGCGACCGCTGCGCCAATAGTCATACATCGATCGTCGGCCCGGGCGGTGCGGAGGATTCGTGGAACCGGCGTTGTTCCCGCTTTCGCAATGCGATCACGGCGATGACACACCCCGTCCAGGTCGGGATCTCGCCGGCGACCGGGACCAGTTCCACCACGAACGTCGGCAGCAGGAGCCAATGGAATCCCAGCAGCCAGCTCACCAGGATCGCCGTCACCGCATCGATGATCTGGTCGCCGAAGACCCAGCCGACCGGTCCCAGGACGAGCTGGATCCCGTCGGCGACAAGCGCCACGACCATCGCCATGGCCATGCGCAGCCGCGACAGTTTTCTCGGCCGGACGGGCGATGGATCGATGACCGGCGGTTCGTTCACATCCTTATTGAAACCAATCAGCTTGCTGTCACCAAGCACGTTTCTATAATTCCGGCGTGCTCGACATCAAATTGATCCGTGAAAAGCCTGATTTTGTCCGCCAACGCCTTGCGACGCGCGGGGCAGGGGATGAGTCGAAGATCGATGAATTGCTGAAATTCGACGAGGAACGCCGCAAACATCTTGCCGAGGTCGAGAGTCTCAAGGCCCTGCGCAACAAGGTTTCCAAAGAGATCGGCGCCCTGATGGGCCAGAAGAAAACCGCCGAAGCCGAAGCCAAAAAGGCGGAGACCCGCGACCTGGGCGACAAGATCGCCGTCCTGGATGAAAAGGCGAAGGAAGCCGAGGCGGTTCGTGACCAGCTGATGTTGCAGCTGCCGAATTTGCCGCATGAATCGGTGAAACTCGGGAAAACGGCCGAAGACAACCCGGTCGTCCGCCTGCACGGCGATAAACCGGCATTGGCTTTCAAACCGAAATCGCACGTCGAATTGTGCGAGTCATTGAAGCTCGTCGATTTCGCCCGCGGCGCCAAATTGTCGGGCAGTGGATTTTTGCTTTATACGAACTGGGGGGCGCGCCTCGAACGCGCGTTGATCCAGTTCCTCCTGGACCTGCATACCTTCGAACACGGCTACACCGAGATGTCGCCGCCGTTCATGGTCGGTCCCCAATGCCTCGAAGGCGTCGGGCAATTCCCGAAATTCAAGGACCAGTATTACGGCGTCGCGGAAGGCGACGACAAAGAAAAGCTGGGCAAGCTGTACCTGATCCCGACGGCGGAAACGCCGGTGGCGAATATCCATCGCGAAGAGATCCTGGCGGAGAAGCAGCTCCCGATCTGTTACTGCGCGTACACGCCGTGTTTCCGGGGCGAAGCCGGCGCCGCCGGCGTGGGCACCCGCGGCATGATCCGCGTGCATCAGTTCGACAAAGTGGAACTGATCAAACTCGTCAAGCCCGAGCACGGCTACGATGAATTGGAGAAGATGGTGGCCAACGCCGAGAAAGTTCTCCAGTTGCTTGGATTGCACTATCGGGTGTTGCTCTTGTGCACGGGCGACATGGGGTTTGGCAGCGCCAAGACGTATGATATCGAAGTCTGGGCGCCGGGGCAGGGGAGCTACCTGGAAGTGTCCAGTTGCTCGAATTGCGAGGATTTCCAGGCCCGCCGGATGAATCTCCGGTTCAAAGCCGAGAACGGGGAGAACCGGTTCCCGCACATCCTCAACGGCAGCGGCACGGCGCTCGCCCGGCTGTTCGTGGCCCTGATCGAAACGCACCAGCAGGCGGATGGCAGCGTGTTGATCCCCAAACCGCTCCAGCCTTACCTGAAAGCCGATCGGATCACGGCCTGATGCTGACATTTATGATTTACGATATACGATTGACGCGTCCCCCGTCGTTTCGCCGCGTAAATCGTCATTCATAGATCACAAATGAGAATCCTCCTGGCCAGCAGCGAAGTCCATCCGTACTCCAAGACCGGCGGGCTGGCGGACATGGTCGGCGCGCTGGCCAAAGCCCTGGCGCGGGCCGGACATGAAGCGCGGATCGTGACGCCGTTGTATCGCGGCATCGCTGAAAAATTTCCCGGCATCGAACGTGAAGAATGGACTTTCGACCTGCCGCTCGGGACCGGGAATGTCCGGGGCGGGTTGCGTTCGTTATCCGTCGAAGAGAACTTCAAGATCTACTTCATCGAACAACCCGCGTTTTATGATCGCGCGGGCATCTATCTTGAGAACGACATCAGTTACGTCGACAACGCCGAGCGGTTCGTCTTCTTCTCGAAATGCGTCACGCATCTGGCGCGGTACCTGCCATGGCAGCCGGACGTCGTCCATGTCCATGACTGGCAGGTCGGGCTGGTGCCGGCATTGATCCAGCACCAACGCGACCATGAAGGGTGGGGGAATGCGCCCGTGACGTCCCTGACCATCCATAACCTCGCCTACCAGGGCACATTCCCGGCCGAGATGTTCGCCCTGACAAATCTGCCGGACGCCTTTTTCACGACCGACCGGATGGAGTTCTTCACCTTCTTGAATTGCCTGAAAGCCGGGATCGTTTTTGCGGACACGATCACCACCGTCAGCCCGCGTTATGCGCGCGAGATCATGACCGAGGAATTCGGCTGCGGTCTGGATGGCGTCCTGCGGAAGCGAAAGAATGCGTTCCGGGGGATCCTGAACGGCGTGGATTACGAGGAATGGGATGCGACGCGGGATCCGTTCCTGCCGCACCATTTTTCGGCGTCGAAACTCGCCGGCAAGGCGGCCGACAAATCGGCGCTCCAAAAGGAGATGGGTTTGCCGGAAGACAGGTCGATCCCGTTATTCGGGACGATCACGCGGCTGGCGGAACAAAAGGGCGTCGATATCCAGCTCGGGGCGCTCGAGGAGATGCTCAGCACCGGCATGCAGTTCGTCCTGCTGGGCAGCGGATCGTCCGCTTACGAGCGCGGGTACCAGGAACTGGCGCGGCGGTTCCCGGACAAGGTCTCGGTCCGGGTCGGCTATAACGAAGGCCTGGCGCATCGGATCGAGGCCGGGTGCGATTTCTACCTGATGCCGTCGCGGTTCGAACCCAGCGGCTTGAACCAGATGTACAGCCTCCGATATGGCGCGGTGCCGATCGTCCGGGCGACCGGCGGCCTGGATGACAGTGTCACCGACCTGACCGAGGACGCCGACAACGCCAACGGGATCAAGTTCCAGGAATATTCGGCGCGGGCATTGGCCAAGGCCATCCGCAAGGCGCTGGCGATCTACCAGCAGCCGGAATTGTTCCGTCGCTATCGGCGGAACGCCATGAAGATGGATTTCTCCTGGGAACGGACCGTCGGAGAATATCTTAAGGTCTATGAAGCAGCCAGGGCCTTAACGCCTCGCTAAATCATCGCGCTGGACCAGGTTCAGGAACCTTTGGGCGCGACCGGAGACGGTCTTGCTGGGATGATCGGCCTGCCACGGGGCATTCCACAGGACGTAGAACTCGAAATCGGTCGCCGACCGGCCATGGACTTTCTCGAACTTGGCCAGACGGACACGCATGATCTCCTTGGCCGCCGCCAGGGCTTCCTGGTGGTTTTGGGGGTTACCGCCGGGCCAAAGGGTTGGCAGGATCTGGTAACGGGAGACTTCACCGCGCTGGCCGACGGCATAATCGTTGTTGCCGCTTTCCAACATGGAAAGAGCAGACCAACGGTCCATACCGAACGCACCGCACGCGGCACCCCAAACGACCAGACCGCAAACCAAGGTTATGACTTTCATCGTGCGTAATAAACACGTCGCCTTGATTTGAGTCAATACAGTCTTAACCCTATATTAAATATAACAAACATTGTGTAACCTTAATTATGTCCGGCGTGGTGGGTCGACCCTGCTGGAAGCCTTTGAATTTCAACTGGATTTGGGGATGAGCCATGCCTTGCCGGCCTTGGATAAGGAAACCTGAAAACTTCATGCCGCGAGCGTTCGGAGCTGGTCAGTGGAAATATCGAAAACACCTTATTTTCGCTATATTGTTATCGGAAACCGTTCATAGAGAGGTTATTAAGCTGATAGTTCGAATTTCTAATGGCATTTTGGCGAACCGGGGGTCAAACCCGTCCAAAATACCCGACAGGATAGGGTGCTGTCCCCTGCCCGGCCGGGTCTATTTTGGGCTATTTCTTTGAAAACCATTGAATTTCCGCACCATCCGTCGGGCCAGTGCTTTTGGAACAAATCGGATAAGAAAGACCAGGATCCGGTTCTGGATACCGGAAACGCAGATCACGCGGCCTCGTCGGAGGGCCAGATAGCCGTCATGGGCGACCTTTTGGGCCGATGTCCGCGGTACCCGGACCAGCTTGACGTTTCGGGTGCCCGCCACGGCGCCAAAATTGGTCGGGGTCGGCCCCGGGCACAGGACGCTGACGTCGACCCCGGTTCCCGCCAGCTCCGCCGCCAGGGCCTCGGAAAACGACCCCACGAAGGCCTTGGTGGCGTAATACACGGTCATACCAGGCCCGGGCACGAACCCGGCCACCGACCCGACATTCAGGATCGAGCCGCGGCCGGCTTGGATCATTGCCGGCAGGAATAACCGGGTCAATCCGACCAGGGCTGATACGTTGACCCGGATCATCTCCAATTGCCGGTCCAACGGAAGTTCGTCAAAGGGCCCGATGGCGCCGAAACCGGCGTTGTTGACCAGGACGTCCACATGGATCCCGGCGGCCTGCAGGTCGCTGAAGAGCTTGTCCGGGGTTCCCGGCTGTGAAAGGTCGCCCGGCAGGATCGTCACCTGGACATTCCATTTCTGCTTCAGTTCAGCTGCCAGCGTCTCCAATGCGGGGATGTTCCGCGCGACCAGGATGAGTCGTCCGCCATCACGGACCAAGGGGTCCCGGGCGAATTCACGGGCGAGTTCCAATCCGATCCCCGAAGAGGCGCCGGTGATCAGGACGGTTTCGGTGATCGGGCGCATGATCAATTGGCTTCCCAGCCGAATCGCGCGGAGATCGGCCAATAAACGAAGAACGCCCTGCCCATGATCGCCGTTTGGGGAAAATCACCCCAATATCGCGAATCCAGGCTGTTCATGGTGTTGTCGCCCATGACCATCACGTGGTGCGGCGGGATCCTGTGGCTGGTCGACGAATCCGGCAAGGTCGCCATCTGCGGCGAACCCGTGACGTGACCCGAAAAATGACTTTCCTGCGGTGGGTCCTTGGGATCGAAGGAATAAACGTTTTCGAAATGCGGTGTCGATGCATCCAGCCGATGCCCATTGATGATCAGGTGCCGGTCGTCGCCGATCTGGATCGTTTCCCCACCCAATCCGACCAGGCGTTTGATATAAAACTGGTCCGGCGGGATCGGCTGCCAGCGTCTGAGCGGGTCGATGCGGCCGTTCTGCGGAATGCCGGCGGTCTCGAACACCACGATCTCACCGCGTTTTGGCGCCCGGAAATTATACGTCAGCCGGTCCACGAACAGATGGTCGCCGGTATGCATCTCCAGTCTGACGACATCGTCACCCTTATGATAAACGCGGTCCCGGGACAGACCGCCACGATATACCAATGGATCGATCAAAGCGCCGTCCGGTGTCTGCTGCGGCTCGCCCATATCCGGTGGGAACCAGATCGTATGCGATACGCCGCCGACCGAGATCGTTTGCTTGATATTGAAGATCAAAAACCGGCGCATCGGGGTGATCGCATCGACCGGCCCGTCGGCCGGCGCCACCACCTGGACATAATTTGTTCCTTGGACCCAGCTCATGAAATGATCCCAACCGGTCGGCAGCTTGAAATCCTTGTCGTCGATGAGATTCTTCGACGTGACGCCGAACAACGTCGGTTGCATCGATCCCGTCGGGATCTTGAACGGCTGCAGGAAGAACGTGCGGATGGCCATGGCCACGGCGATGGCGACGAGCAGGACTTCGACGTTTTCGCGCCAGACAGGATGGGGATAAGGCTTGAGCCATTTGTTGGCCGCGAATTCGAGTTCCTCGGTCTTGATCCGGATCTTGCCGGTGTTCTCGCCGGCGGCGATGACGGCATTCAATTCCGCGACCTTTGCCCGGACGGCCGTGACGGCTTCCGGCTTGAGCAGGTCGTTCTGGGCGTTCATCAGCCGCTGGACGTGCTTGCGCATCGCGACGGCTTCGCGAACCGTTTTGGACATGAACCAGCGGATCATAATTTCCCTTTTGACACGGATTTCACGGATTTACACAAATTATTTTGGGTGGCGTCTCCCTGCCCTTTTGATCCGTGTTGATCAGTGTTCATCCGTGGTCGATTCTAGGCCTTCAACACTTCGATAAATGCTTCCTGAGGGATGTGCACGTTCCCGATGGATTTCATGCGCTTTTTACCTTCTTTCTGCTTCTCCAACAGCTTCCGTTTGCGCGAAACGTCGCCGCCATAACACTTGGCCGTCACGTCCTTGCGGAAGGCGCTGACGGTTTCGGAGGCGACGATCTTGCCGCCGATGGCTGCCTGGATCTTCACGGCGAATTGTTGGCGGGGGATGACTTCCTTCAGCTTTTCCGCCAGGGTCCGTCCCCTGCCCTCGGCCTTGCTGCGGTGGACGATGCACGAAAACGCGTCCATCGGCTCGGCGTTCACCAGCATGTCCAGCTTCACCATGTCGCTTTCCAGGTAATCCGCCGGTTCGTAATCCATGGAGCCGAACCCGCGCGTGATGCTTTTGATGCGGTCATGAAAATCGATCAGGATCTCATTCAACGGGATCAACGCCGTCAACATGACGCGCTTGGCGTCCAGCGTTTCCGTATGATCCACCGCGCCGCGTTTCTCGGAGACCAACGCCATCATGTCGCCGATGTTTTCGTTCGGACAGATCACGAACGCTTTGACCATCGGTTCCTCGATCTTTTCGATGAATGTCACGTCCGGCAGAAACGCCGGGTTGTCGACTTCCTTCATCGTGCCGTCGGTCATCGTGACTTTGTAAACGACGCTCGGGTAGGTCGCGATGATATCCATGTCGTACTCGCGACGGAGCCGTTCCTGGACGATCTCCATGTGTAACAGGCCGAGGAAACCGCAACGGAAACCAAATCCCAGCGCCACGCTGGTCTCGGTGGAATAAACGAACGCCGAATCGTTCAATTTCAATTTACCCATGGACGATTTGAGCTGTTCGTAATCGGCGGTATTGATCGGATAAATGCCGCTGAACACCATCGGATGGATCTCTTTGAATCCGGGCAACACGCCGGACGGATTCCGCGCGTCGGTGATGGTGTCGCCCATCTTCACTTCCGCGGCGGTCTTGATATTGGCGGTGATGTATCCCGTCTCACCGGTTTGCAGCCGGTCGCGGGTGTAGGGCTTGGGATTGAAACTGCCGACTTCCTTGATCTCGTAATTCTTCCCGGAATGCAACAGCTTGATCTGCATGCCCGGTTTCAATTCGCCGTTGAACACCCGGACGTGCGTGACGACGCCTTTGTAGGTGTCGAAATAGGAATCGAACGCCAGCGCCTGGGCGCTGGGCGCGCCGGTCGGTTTGGGCGGCGGGATGCGGGCGACGATGGCTTCGAGGATCTCTTCGATGCCGATGCCCTGCTTGGCGCTGCACGGGATGGCGAGTTCGCTGGGGATCGCCAGGACGTCTTCCAATTGCTGCTTTGCCTGCGGCACGTTGGCGTGGCCCAGGTCGATCTTGTTGATGACGGGGATAATCTCGAGGTTTTGTTTCGAGGCGAGATGGAAATTGGCGACGGTCTGGGCTTCGACGCCTTGGGCGGCGTCGATCACGAGCAGCGCGCCTTCGCAGGCGCTCAGGCTGCGCGAGACTTCGTAGGCGAAATCGACGTGGCCGGGGGTGTCGATCAGGTTCAACTCGTAAGTCTCGCCGTTCTTCGCCTTGTACAACATCGTGACCGGATGGGCCTTGATGGTGATGCCGCGCTCGCGTTCGAGGTCCATCGCGTCCAGGAGCTGGTCCTCCATGTCGCGGGTGGCGATGGTGCCGGTGCGATGCAACAGCCGGTCGGACAACGTCGTTTTGCCGTGGTCGATGTGGGCGATGATGCTGAAATTTCTAATGTGTGCTGCGTCCATCCGTGTTCCTGCTCTTAATCGTGACCTCAATCCTTACCGTATCACAAATCCGCCGAATTGAGCGCTGCAAGATATCCGAGAAACCGTTGAAGAAAAGGAAATTCAAGCCTTCATGCGGTCGCGCCGGGCCGCGGATATTTTTGTGTCGCATATGCAACGTCAAAATATTCGACCGCTGTCTTCGACTCCGGTCATGGCCAAAACAAGGGCGCCGTCGCTGTTGCCGGCGACGGCGCCTGATCCCTGAACGAACCGAACCAAAAGCTTTCTCGTCACTTCATCATTGTTTGATCAGGTTCCATTTCTGGTTGCTGCCGCCGGTGGAACCCCATTGATCCATCTGCGTGCTGGTGGAAGTGCTGGAACCCGGATCTTCGAGCACCAGGCCGCTGTGCTGGTTGGCGAACGTGTAGGTGCCGTCGATGTTCAATGTCGGGGTCCACAGGTCGTTGCCGGCGGAGCCGAACGACCATTGGATGATCCCGGCACCGGCGGAAGTCGACGCGCTTTGGACGACGGCGTCTTTGCCGCTTTTGACGCTGTTGATCTGGTAATAGCCGTTGCCGGCGTCGATGAATTTCCATTGCAGGTTCTGGCTGGTCGAGCCCGAGGACCATTGGGTGATCTTCGAACCGTTGGTCAACGAACCCTGCTGGTTCAACACCAGGCCGCTGGCGACGTTCTGGAGCTGGTAGATCGCCGTCGTGTCGAGGTTGATGTTGTTCGGTTTGTTGCCGCCGGTGAAATATTTTGGGTTCTTCCAGATGTCATGGGCCACCACGTGGCCGCCGTACATGCCGTACTTGGTGTAATGGTTCGTGCCGCCCTGGTCCGCCTGGTCGTACAACTTCATGCCGTCCACGAACACCTGGATGGTGCCGTCATCGACGTAATGCATGATATTGATGCGATGGGTCTGGCCGTAGACGCCGGTCTGGATCGTCGGCCCCTCGGCTGTCAGGGAACCGTTGTTGTTGGTGCGAACCTCCAGTTTCCAGGCGGCGTGGGTGTCGGCGCCGAAATCCTGGTTGACGACGGTATCCTGGTAATCCGCCAACATGCTGCTCGGTTTGAAAAAGGTCAGGTAACCCTCGAACTGGTGGCGGCCGGTGGTGTAGTCGTTGTTGACGCGGATTTCGGCGCGGCCGGCGGTCGTGTTCTTGAACCAGAAATAGCGCGTGTTGTTCACGTTGGTGTACGCGATGTAATCATCGGCAAAGCCCGCCGGCGCGGGGCTGATCGTTTCGATCGTCGGTCCGCCGGTATGGTGGTACTCGAAGCGTTCCGAATAATTTTGCTGGGTCCAACCGGTTCCCAACTGGGCGCGGGCAACGCCGGTACCCAGGAGCAAGGCAGCGCTGAAGCCGGAAGTGATAACGGTTTTGATCATGAGCGACGGATGTGTCTTGGTTTTCATATTTTGCCGATGTCCGGTTATGGCACGGCCTGGGAAACCGTTATCCGGGAACGCAAAGAAGATTATCCCAGGGGCGGATTTTTGGTAGCCAGCCGTTTGGTTAGGCCCCTCCCCTACCCCGCTTTTGCTTGGGAAAATCGTGAAAAAACGGCCTGATTACGCCGAACGGCCTATCTCCGGTCGAGAAATTTGACGGCGGCTTCCGTCCGGGTCTGGACGTGCAGTTTTTGATAGATATGGCCCAGGTGCCATTTGACCGTCGGTAAACTGATGCCGAGTTCCCGGGAGATCTCCTTGTACAGGTATCCCTTGGCCAGCAACGCCAGCACTTCCTCCTCCCGCTTGCTGAGTTGTTCCATCTCGGATGTCGGCTGGGTGATCCGGCAAAAATGATCGACCACCTTGCGGGCGATCTGCATCGACATCGGGGCGCCGCCGGCATGGATCTGTTCGATGGCCTGGATGAGTTCGGCCGGGGGGGTGTTCTTCAACAGGTAACCCTTTGCGCCGGCGCGAAGCGAATTGAAGATCAATTCCGGCTCCTCATACGTCGTGATCATCAGGATCGGCAACGCCGGCAGCTGTGCCTTCAGTTTTGAGACGCATTCGATCCCGCTCATCCCGGGCAGATTGATGTCCACCAGCACGACGTCCGGTTTTTCCAACGGGATGCCTTTCACCGCCAGTTCGCCCGTCCGGTACGTGCCGGCGCATTTCAACGTCGGCGCGCAATTCACGCGCGCGGCGAGAACCTCGCGTGTTTCGTCGTTGTCTTCCACGATGGAGACGGTGATCGGCATGTACTAGATGACGTTCAACATTAGACCGCTATTCAGACCGGCTCAAGGGCGCGATGATCTCGATCCGCGTTCCCGCGCCGGGCGCGCTCTCGAGACGAAAGGTTCCGCCGATCTCGTCGATGCGCTGGCCCATGTTGCGGAGACCGT
>Ga0070690_100002002_pt1 | contig 10848 bp, 8 predicted proteins | sample KBSS33HmetaG_FD_64671 | JGI IMG/M metagenome (GOLD analysis project Ga0070690, IMG submission 64671) | Switchgrass rhizosphere microbial communities from Kellogg Biological Station, Michigan, USA - KBS S3-3H metaG | ecosystem: Host-associated > Plants > Roots > Rhizosphere ...
CGCGATCGCGGCGGACGCTCACGCCGACAAGAAGAAGCCGGGATTGTTCGACATGAGGCTCCCGGAGCTGCCCGTCACCAGCGAGCGCAGGGCGGTCGATCAGCTGACCCCGCAGGGCGTGAACCTGGCGCCGGCGGGCGCGCCCGTCGGCGCGGCGCGCACGATCCGGGTGCGCATCTACGCCGACAAGGACTACCGGGGGCTGGTCCTCCGCTGGCAGACGAAGGTGCGCGCCCAGATCCAACGCGTCAACGCCGTGGTCGGCGCCGTGTTCAACACCCGCTTCGAGATCGAGAGCCTGCGCGACTGGGATCGGAGCCACGTCGGCCAGCCGCTGGGCGACGGGATGGTCGACGAGCTGCAGACGCTCGACCCGGCGCGCGAGGTCGACCTCGTCATTGGCCTCGTGACGCCGCTGCACGGGGTGGCGACGTCGATTCACAACATCGGCATGGCGGGCCTTCTGTCGCGTCACTTCCTGCTGCGCGGCATGGACGACGAGCAGGAGTTCCGTGCGTTCGAGCAGGACTTCAAGCTGATCTCGCCGGAAGAGCGGCAGAAGCTCTACGCGGAACGGAAGGCGCACAAGGAGATCGTCTGTTTCCTGCACGAGTGGGGGCACACGCTGGGCCTGCTGCACCACGAGGACCGGAAGGTCATCATGAATCCCCTCTACGACCCGCAGCAGGCGGAGTTCTCCGAGTACGAGCAGCGCATGGTCTCGGTGGTGCTCGAGCGCCGTCTGGCCGTGCGTGACGAGGAATTTCCCGAGAGCGCCGACCTGCTGCCGGTGGTCGTGGCGATGCCGGCGACGGAGGGCTCGGATGCGGACCGGGCGCGCCTCGTGGACCTGGTGAAGCGTCGCGCCCAGTACCGCACTGGCAAGAAGGCGGCCAAGGACGCGGCGAGGGAAGCGGTCGATCTGACTGACGCGGACGTCGGCGCGTTCAACCGGGCGGTCGCGGCGTTCAACGGCGGCCACCCCGACGAGGCGTGGAAGCTGCTCGGTCCCGTCATCGAGCACACGCGCGGGCGTCAGGTCGGCGGCAAGACCTGGGCGCGGATCGGGGAGCTGGCGGCGGCGATCGGGGCGCTCACGAGCGCCGACGCCGCGGCGACGCGCGCGGGCGCGCTGTCAGACGCGCAGAAGCTCAGCGGGGAGATCGAATCGACGCGGCATCGGATCGCGCTGCCGCTGGACGCGGCGAAGTTCGGCGTGCCGCCCGAGCGGGAGCCGGCGTACGTCGCCGGCTACTGGGCGACGACGAAGCTGATCGACGGGACCGACATCGCGGCGGCGCGGGCGCGCCTGGGCGAGCTGGCCGCGGCGTTTCCCGACGCGCCGGGCATCGACGTCCTCACCTGCGATCTGGAGCTGAAGGCGAAGCACTTGCCGGTCGCATCGAAGCGTTGCGACGCCGCGCTGGCGAAGTTCAAGGGCGCGACGCGGGCGCACTACCTGCTCGCCATGATCGCGCTCCGCGCGCGGCGCGACACGGTCGCCGAGCAGCATTTCCGGCAGGCTGTGCTGCTCGACCCGGCCGACGCGACCAACTGGCGCGCGCTCGCCCAGTTCTATCGCGCGACCGGCGCGACGAAGCGGCTCGCCGCGCTGGCGAGCGAGCACCAGGCGCTTCTGTCGTCGCCGCTGCCGGAGTGACCCCGTAGAATGCGTGCATGTTCGAGGGCACGTACGCGCGGTTGATGGCCGAGTACAACGTCTGGATGAACGGGAAGGTGTACGCCGCCTGCGCGCGGCTCTCCGACGAGGAACGGAAGCGCGATCGCGGCGCGTTCTTCAAGTCGATCCACGGGACGCTGAATCACCTGGTCTGGGGCGATCGCGCCTGGCTGCCGCGCTTCAACGGCAAGACCTACCCGACGGGACCGGTGGGCGTCGATCTCTACGACGACTTCGGGCAGCTGACGGCGGCGCGCGCGGAGATGGACGAGGAGATCCTGACCTGGGCGCGCGGCGTGACGCCGGACTGGCTGGCCGAGCCGATGACCTGGACCAGCAAGCTGTACGGGTTCACGCAGACGCACCCGCGCTGGGTGCAGGTGATGCAGATGTTCAACCATCAGACGCACCACCGGGGGCAGGTGCACGCGATGCTGACGGCGGCCGGCATCGACATCGGGCCGACGGATCTGCCCGTGCTGCCGCTGCTCGCTGCCGCGTGAGCCGACGGATGCCGCGCGCGCAGCAGCGATGTTTCTGGGCGGGAAGCGACCCGTTGATGGTCGCCTACCACGACGAGGAGTGGGGCGTGCCGATCCACGACGATCGCCGCTGGTACGAGAAGCTCACGCTGGACGGCGCGCAGGCCGGGCTGTCCTGGATGACGATCCTGAAGAAGCGCGAGGGCTACCGGGACGCGTTCCGCGCGTTCGACGCAAAGGCCGTCGCCCGGTTCGGCGAGCGCGACGTCGAGCGCCTGATGAAGCACGCGGGCATCGTGCGCAACCGCCTGAAGATCAAGTCCGCGATCGGGAACGCGCGGGCGCTGCTGGCGATCGCGGCCGACCACGGATCGTTCGACGCGTGGATCTGGGGATACATCGGCGGCAAGCCGATCCCGGGGAAGAGCCGCGGCCGCGCCGACATGCCGGCCCGGACGCCGCTGTCCGACGAGCTGTCGAAGGAGTTGCGGCGTCGCGGCTTCTCGTTCGTGGGTTCGACGATCGTCTACGCGTTCATGCAGGCCGCCGGCCTCGTCAACGACCACACCCTCGGTTGCTTCCGCCGGCCCCAGGTCGCCGCCCTCGGCGGTCGGGCGAAGTAGCTAATTGTGGATGTACCTGAAGCCGTCGCGCAGCCCGCGGCGGCCGAACAGGACGTCCGCGGTCAGCGCGGCGAGCTGCGATTCGACGGCGTCGGGAGGAACGTCGGCGCGAACGCCGTCGGCGATCGCCGTGACGCCGTAGGTGGTCACGAGGTAGATGCGCGTGACCTCGGCCCGCTCGGCCGGGTAAGCGTCCGCGTATGCCCCGATCAGATCGATGAGGTCCTGCGGCGGCCGGCCGGCGGCGTTCGCGCGGCTCCAGGCTGAGATCAGCTTCGCCTGAAAGTTCCGGAACGCGCCGAGCAGCAGGGCGGGGTGGACGTCTCGCGGCGGGCGGGTCTCCAGGAACGGCAGGTAGACGGCCGGGTCGGCCATCGTGCGACTGAGATCTGAGGAGGCGAGTCGGTAGAGCACGGTCGCAACCACGACCGGGTCGTCCATCATCTGCCACGCCGAGCGCATCGGCCGCTCGGTCACGACCCGCGCGCCGCTGGACCCGAACGTCGTCTCGATCTCCGCGCGGACGGCGTCGTTGGCGTGTACCCGTGCGTATGAGCTGCGGCGCCGCAGGTCGTCCCGATCGTCCGTCAGGCGCGGCGCCCGCCATTCGGCCCCGACGACGCGGAGGAACTCGACGTAACCGCGGCGCAACGGCGACGGCGCGGCAACCCGGCAGGGCGATCCGGCGTAGATCACGTCGACGAGCGCTTCGCCCAGCCCGGAGACCACGTCATCCATGCTGCTTCTCTTGTCGCTGGGCACGGTGTCGTCGATCCAGATGACGGGGGCATCCGCGGCCATCCCCGTCCGCCACCAGCCGATGGCGACGGATCGCTCCGGGGCCGGACCCGCCATGAAGTCGGGCGCGCCGAGCGCGATCGTCGTCTGCGTCGTCCGGACGTCGAAGGTCCGGGCAGCGAAGCGCTTGCTCATCGCGTAGGTGCGCAGCAGCTCGGCGCCGAAGCCGTTCGCGAGCAGCTCGCGGACGTAGAGGGCCTCGCTGTCGTTGCTCGTCGCTGGTACCAGCCGAGTCGGCTCGGACGGGCCCTTGGTTTCGACCCGCCGGAGCAGCAGGAAATCGTCGTCGCGGGTGGTACAGGCCAGCAGGGTCGGGGCGCAGAGCGCGAGCGCAAGAACGATGGGCAGCCTCATGATCGCAAGGACAACGGCCGCCCGGCCAGGTTCCCCGCCGTGGTGTTCGGACGGGACGCCTAGAACTCGTGGCCGACGGCGACCTTCAGCGGGAACAGCCGCGAGAAGCCCGTGAACGAACCGTTGGTGGCGTAGACCCAGTAGCGAAAGTCGATCCCGGGCTGCACCGAGAGGAACCAGTGTCGGATGGTCGCCGACAGCTCGAGGCCGAAACCGCTCTCGACGCTCAGCGTCCGGGTCCGCGGCACCTCGGTGGCGAACATGATCTCGCCACGAACCAACGTCAGGATCGGCTCCAGATCCAGGCGAAAGGAGTTGTCCTGCGAGGTCACCAGCTGGATCGGGTACCCAAGCGAGATCAGATCGATCCGAAACCCGCGCGCGCTGACGCCGCCCGCGCTCGCCCACTCGTACCCCAGGCCGAGGTGATTGCGGACGTAGGTATTCGAGGGAAACGCCATGTCGATGCCGATCGCGTTCGTCGACGAGTTCGGGTTCGCGAGCTCACCGTCCTCGCTCAGCACGTGCACGTACGTGAGGGCCAGCCGGAAGGGCGTCAGTGCCACGGGCGGCGGTGGGGGCAGGGGCCGCGCCCGGGCTGCCGGCGGTGGCGGTGGAGGCGGTGGGACCGGCGCCGTCTCAGCGGGTGCGGCGGCCGGCGGCGCCGGCGTCGGTGCCGGCGTCGCGGAGACCGCCGCGGCCTGCGCCAGCAGACACAGCAATGGCCAGGACAACATCACGTCGCGCTCTTCGTCTCCGGCGTCTCTAACCTTGCGAGCACCTCGGGGATCGGCACTCCTGCCCAGTGGCGCGCGAAGTTGCGCGCCGTCGAAAAAGTTCGCGACCGCATCCGGTCGATGTAGAGCGTCCCGCCGAGATGGTCGATCTCGTGTTGCAGGATGCGCGCGTACCAGCCGCTGGCGTCGATGACCACCGGCTCCCCCTTGTGGTTCAGCGCGTGGACGCGGACGGACCGGGACCGGGGTACCAGAGCCTGGAAACCCTCCACGCTGAGGCAGCCTTCATAGAATTCCACAATTTCGGGGCCAAGCTCCAGGCGCGGGTTAGCGATGACATGGAACGGGACCGGGGCCCTTTCCGTGATCTCGGATTCTCCCGTGTCCTCGATTACCGCCAATTGCAGAGACAAGCCGATTTGCGGGGCCGCCAGGCCAACTCCCGGGGCATTCCGCATAGTTTCGCGCATCAGCTCAATGAGCTGCTGGCACTCCGGCGCTACGATTTCGGCAGGGCTCAGGGTTTTCCCTGCCTGCCGGAGGACCGCTTCTCCGACTTGTACTATCTCCAACCGCATGCGCAAAATTGTGCCTGAAAAAGCCAGAAACAAAATCTTTCGATACCCACTTCACTTTGACTCGGGCGGCACGATGTTTGTCGAAACCCGCGGGGCGGACTGAATGCGAGGCGAGCAATGATTAGAGTGCTGGTCGTTGATGATCACGACATCGTTCGTGATGCTCTGGCGAGTCTGCTGGGCGACGTCGCGGATCTGCAGGTCGTCGGCGTGGCGTCGAGCATTCGCGATGCGCTGCCGCTGCTAGACAGCGCGCGTCCGGACATCGTGCTGGCTGATCTGTCGCTCGGCGACGGCAGCGCGGTGGAACTGGTGCGCGCCCTCAGACGCGGACGCCTGAAAGGGCGTGTCATCGTCATAACGGGCTTCTCGGACGAATTCGCCGCGGCGGAGGCGCTGACGGCGGGCGCGACCGGCTACGTGCTGAAGTCGCAGCCGACGTCGGAGTTGCTCGAGGCGATCCGGACGGTGTCGGAGGGCAGGCGGTACGTCGCGCCGACACTGGAGCGGCGGCTCGCGCTGCGTTCCATCGGCAGCGAATCGGCCGGGAACGGCGGCGGCGCGGTGGGCCTGGAGCGCCTGTCCCCGCGCGAGGTGGAGGTTTTCCGTCTGGTGGTCGCTGGCTCTTCGAGCAAGGACGTCGCGCGACGGCTTTGCATCAGCGTCAAGACCGTCGAGACACATCGCACGAACATGAACCGCAAGCTCGCGGTGCGGACGACGGCCGATCTGGTCCGCTTCGCGGCGGCGCACGGCATCGCCGTGGCGCCTCGCGCGGACGTCGCCACGCTGCCCGATCCGGGCGAGCGCGTCGTGAACCGCCGCGACGGTCTCGCCTAGCCGTCTTCGATTCTGACGGACGCCACCCGTCGCTGGCGGCGCGTGGTGTGCTAGATTGTCGCGCGTGAACATGCGACGGCTGCTCGTGGCCGCCTGCGCGGCGTTGGCGCTCGCGCTGGCGTGTGTCACCGGCGAGCTGCCCGGCGCCGGCGCCGTCGATGACGATGGCGGTGCGGCCGTATCTGCAACCGACAGCATCGAAGCCTTGCCCCCTGTCGCCGGCGTGGAGCTTTCGCCTCCATCCTCCTCCGGCGGCGTGTTCGTGGATCTGACCTTCCCGCCGTCGCGCCTGGCGACGGAGGATGTGTTCCGGCCGCCCAGGGCGTAGCCGCAGCTCGAGCCCCCCTGAGAGCGTCGTCGTGGTGGCCGGCCACTGGGTCGGACCACGTCTGCGCTCGCGTGCACGTCGAAAACATGGAGGAGAAAAAGCGATGGTTCGTTCCGGTTCCCTGATCCCCTTTGTTGTGTTGATTGCCGCTCCGGCCCTGGGCGCAGGAACGCCGGCCGCGCCGACCGGCGGGCCGGCGCCCGTGCGCGCCGAGCACGTGACGCTGAACGATGCGCTGCGCGCGGCCGAGCAGGCGAGCCCGCTGCTCCGGAGGGCGCGCGCAGAGCGAGAGGCGGTCGCGGCGCGTGAGGTGGGCGCCGCGCTGGTGATGCCCAGCAACCCGATTGTGGGCGGCGGTGCGGGTCCACGGCGCGAGGGACCGCCCGCGAACGCCGTGAGTGAGCGCGGCCTGCAATATTTCGCGCGCCTGGAGCAGACCGTGGAGGTGGGCGGGCAGCGCGGGGCGCGGCGCGAGGTCGTGAGCCGGGCGCTGCGCACGGCCGATCTGCGCATCGAGGTGGCGCGGGCGGAGACGCGGGCGCGGGTTCGTGCCGCCTACGTCGCCACGCAGCTCGCGCTCGAGCGCGTCGAGGCCTCCGCGCAGCGGGAAGCCCTGGTTGCGAAGCTGTTGGACGCGGTCCGCGCGCGTGTCGCCGGAGGCGCTTCGTCCAACGTCGATCTGGAGCTGGCCCGGCTCGAACGCGGCAGCGCGGCGCGGGCGCGCATCGACGCGACGCTGGCGGCGGCTGACGCCCTGGCCAGGCTGCGGCTGCTGATAGGCCTGCCGACGGCGCAGAAGTTGGAACTGGACGGGAAGGCCGTGCCACCGGCGCAGCGAAGCGCGGCGCTGACGGACCTGCTCGCGCGCGCGCAGGCACAGCGCGCGGAGCTGGCTGCGCTGGCATCGGGCGTCGACGAGATCGACGCGGACATCGTGCGCCTCCGACGCGAGGCGATCCCGAGTCCGACGCTGTTCGTCGAGGTTCAGCGCGATCTGCCGGGGCAGATCTTCGTGGGAGGCGGGCTGGGTGTTCCGCTGCCTGTGTGGCGCCGCAACCAGGGCGAGCTGGCGCTGGCGCGCGCCGATCGTTCGCGCGTGGAGGAGGAGCGGACGCTGGTCGAGCGCGACGTCGCCCTGGAGGTGGAGCGCGCGTTCCAGGCCGAGGCCGCGCAGCGCGAGATGACGCAGCTCCTCGATCGCGAGGTGCTGCCGGCCGCGGATTCCGCGGTCACGCTGATGACGGAGGGGTGGCGCGCCGGAAAGTTCGATCTGTTCCGGTTGCTGCAGACGTCGCGGGACGCGAGCGACGCGCGGCGCCTGTATCTGGAGACGCTGGGCCTGCTGTGGGATTCGGCGATTGCTCTCGATCGCGCGGTGGGTGCGCCATGAAGATGTCCAGGGATCGGGTCGTCGTCGTCGTCCTGGTGGCTGCGCTCATCGTCGTCGGGGCGATGGCGCTCCGCGGGCGCTCCTCCTTCGGCCGGGGCGAGCCGGCCAGCGCCGCTCCGCCGCCGTCCGCGGAGGCGAAAGCGCTGACGCTGGCGCCCGCAGCGCGGGCCAAGAACCCGGTGAAGGTCGCGGCGGCCGAGCTCGCGAAGCTGGCGGGCGACATCCAGGTCGTCGGGACGGTCACCTTCCACGAGGACCACTTCGCGGTGGTCGGCCCGCTGGTGCCGGGCCGGATCTCCCGGGTCGTCGCGGGCGTGGGGGACAAGGTGAAGCGCGGTCAGGTGATCGCGGAGATCGAGAGCAGCGACGTCGGACAGGCGCGCGCGGAGCTGGTGTCGGCCCAGGCGCGCTTCGTCGCGGCGGACGCGAACCTGAAACGCGAGACCGATCTCGCGGAAAAGAAGATCTCGTCGTCGCGCGAGCGGGAGCTGGCGCACGCGCAGTGGGTGACGGAGCAGGCGGGCGTCCGCGCGGCGATCATGCGGTTGCGCGCGATCGGGCTGTCGCCGGCGGACGTCGAGGAGGCGGAGAAGCACGATCTCGGCGGACGCGTTCAGATGCGGGCGCCGATCAGCGGCACCGTGATCGAGCGGAAGGTGACGCTGGGACAGGCCGTGGAACGCGCCACCGACGCCTTCAAGATCGCCGACACGACGCACGTGTGGGTCAGCCTGGATCTCTACGAGAAGGATCTGGCGCGCGTCCACGTCGGCCAGGAGGTCGAGATGAGGACCGACGCGCGGCCGGGCGAGGCCTTCCGCGGGCGCGTCGCGTTCATCGTGCCGGTGATCGATCAGGCGACGCGCACGGCAAAGGTGCGGCTGGAATTTCCGAACCCGGACGGCCTGCTGCACGCGGGCCAGCTGGTCACCGCCCGGGTCCTCGCCGATCCGAAGCTCGCCACCGACGAGGTGCTCGCCATCCCGCGCAGCGCCATCGAGCAGGTCGAGGGCAAGACGATCGTCTTCGTCCAGGCGGGGGAAGCGTTCGAGCGCCGAAGCGTGCTGCTCGGGACGTCGGGCGGCGATCGGGTCGAGGTCCGGAAGGGGCTCATGGCGGGCGAGCGGGTGGCCGTCGACGGGGCCTTCTTGCTCAAGAGCGAGCTCCTGAGATGAGCCTGGGGCGCATCGTCGAGTTCGCCGTCCGCCGGCGCGGCGTCGTGCTGGCGATCTGGGCGGCCGTTTTCCTGTTCGGGGTGGCGTCGGTCCGCGATCTGTCGATCGACGCCGTTCCCGACGTGACCAACACGCAGGTGTCGATTTTGACCAGCGCGTCCGGCCTGTCGCCGCTGGAGGTGGAGCAGTACCTGACGTTTCCGATCGAGACCGCGATGAACGGCGTGCCGCGCGTCGACGAGATCCGATCGATCAGCCGGACCGCCGTCTCCGCCGTCACGGTTGTGTTCCAGGAGGGGGTGGACGTCTGGTTCGCGAGGCAGATGGTCAGCGAGCGGCTCAAGCTCGCGGAGAACGACATCCCGCGCGGGTACGGCGCGCCGGAGCTCGGTCCCGTGTCGACGGGCCTGGGCGAGATCTACGAGTTCTACCTGGCGTCGAAGAAGCACACGCCGATGGAGCTGCGCACGATGCTCGACTGGGTCGTCGCGATCAAGCTGCGCGCGGTGCCCGGCGTCGTCGAGGTCAACGGCATGGGCGGCGAGGCGAAGCAGTACCAGGTGGTGCTCGATCCGAAGCGGCTGGCCGGCTACCGGCTTTCGCTGGGCGACATCCAGAACATCCTGGAGCGGAACAACGCCGCGATCGGCGCGGGGTACATCGAGAAGAACCGCGAGTCGTTCGTGATCCGCGCGGACGCGCAGTTCCACAGCACCGAGGAGATCGAGAACACCGTCGTGACGTCCGACGCCGACGGCACGCCGGTCCTCATCAAGCACCTCGGCGAGGTGCGCGTCGGCCCGGCGCTGCGCTTCGGCACGGTCACCAAGCACGGCGAGGGCGAAATCGTCGCGGGGACGGTGATGATGCTGACGGGCGCCAACTCGCGCGAGGTCGTGCACGCTGTGAAGGCCCGGCTCGCGGAGATCCAGAAGGAGTTGCCGGCGGGCGTGGAGATCCGGTCGTACTACGACCGCGCCGAGTTCATCGGCCGCATGCTGAAGACGGTGGCCATCAACCTGGCCGAGGGCGCGCTGCTGGTCGCGATCGTCCTGTTCCTGACGCTGGGGAGCATCCGCGGCGCGCTGATCGCCGCGCTGGCGATCCCGCTGTCCATGGGGATCGCGCTGCTGGGCATGGTCCGCATGAGCGTGACCGGCAACCTCATGTCGCTGGGCGCGATCGACTTCGGCCTGCTGGTCGACGGCGCAATCGTGATGCTGGAGGTCGCGCTGGTAGAGATCGCCGCGCGCAAGGCGAAGACGCGGGAAGACGTCGCATACCTGGTCGCGCAGTCGATGAGTAAGGCGGCGCGGCCGGTGGCCTTCTCGCTGCTCATCATCCTGCTGGTTTACCTGCCGCTGATGGCGCTGGAGGGTGTCGAGGGGCGGATGTTCAAGCCGATGGCGATCACCGTCGCGCTGGCGCTGGGCGGCGCGCTGGCGTTCTCGCTCACCGCGTTTCCGGCGTTGGCTGCCAGCATGCTGGGAGCAGCGGCGCACAAGCACGACGTGAACAAAGGGTTCTTCGGGCGCGCGCGGCGCGCCTACGATGGGTTCCTCGAACGCACGCTCGGCAGGCCGCGGCCGGTGCTGGCCGTGGCCGCTATCGCGCTGGTCGCGACGGGCGTCGTGGCCACGCGGCTGGGCGCCGAGTTCGTCCCCCGCCTGGACGAGGGCGAGCTGTCGCTCGACATCAAGCGCCTGCCGTCCATCTCGATCACGGAGGCGCAGCGGCTGGGCGTGGAAGTCGAGGAGGTGCTGGCGCGGTTCCCGGAATCGCTGTCGGTGGTGACCCGCACCGGGCGTGCCGAGGTGGCAACCGACCCCGTCGGCCAGGACGAGACCGAGGTCATGGTGAAG
>Ga0070690_100002007_pt1 | contig 10844 bp, 7 predicted proteins | sample KBSS33HmetaG_FD_64671 | JGI IMG/M metagenome (GOLD analysis project Ga0070690, IMG submission 64671) | Switchgrass rhizosphere microbial communities from Kellogg Biological Station, Michigan, USA - KBS S3-3H metaG | ecosystem: Host-associated > Plants > Roots > Rhizosphere ...
CTGATGGGAATTTCGATGGCTATAGTCGAGTCGTCAGCCAAGCGCGGGGAAGGGGGCGCCTCTGTGGCCTGAACAGAGGCACCCATCGCTGTCGACTAGTTAGCCGATGTTACTTTCGCCTTCAACCCTCAGATTGTTGGTTACACTGAAAGTACCTGACACACTTCGAGCCGCCATATTTGCCAGCGCCTTGTCAGACTTATTGGCTACAACACCTTCCAGAGTGACATGTCCATTGTTCACTACGATGTGGACTGATGGATTTCCGCCTTGCAGATATCTGTAGAGCGCACCTGTCCTCGCAAGCGAACGATAGGTTGCCGCACGGATGTTGTCGTCAAATCGTGACAACGGTAAGACCTGGATATTGTTCACAACACGCGACACGCCAGGAATTCTCTTAACTCTGCTTTCAGCAGATGACCGCGTGGTCGGACGAACTACTTCACCGTAGAGCGTTACGATACCGCCATTGATGTTGTACGCGAGATTGTCGAACACACCGTAGTACGGCAGCGTCACCAGCTCGTGTCGGACCTTCTTCGCCATCTGTGGATTTGAAACTACGTTCGTCCGGTACGACTGCGCCATCACCGGCATAGTCAGGAGCAATGCCGCTCCGATTGTTAATAGAGTCGACTTAATGGTTTTCATCTTCGTCTTCATACCCCCTTTCAATAACCCTATTCGGCTATTGATACGGGCTCTTTCCTTTCACCAACATAGACACCAAAAAGCACGAAGCAGTTACATTTGACTGGTCGATTTGATGAGGGTTTTGTTGCAGAATCATTGGGAAATCTTGGGCAAGCTTAGATCTCAGATAACAGAAAGCGGCCTCCCCTTTAGATCTATGTTCTGAAATCTAAGATTTGAGATCTGAGATTTGAGACCTGAGATTCTTACTTCAGCTTTTGTCTTTTACTCAGACAAGAATTACGATTTCAACCATGACACGCCCCACAACTAACGAAGCCGCCGAATACTATTTCCGATACATCGATCTCATTCAAAGCGACGACATCATCTCGACTTTTAAATCTCAGCTGGAAGAGACAAAGTCGTTCCTCAATGGAATCTCGGATGAGAAGTCTCTTAAAAGCTACGCTCCTGACAAGTGGACGATTCGACAGGTAATCAATCATGTGAACGACGGTGAACGAGTGTTTTTGAGTCGGGCCTTCTGGTTCGCCCGAGGGTTCAAAGACGCCCTTCCCGGGTTCGACCAGGACATTTGCGTCGACGCGGCAGGCGCGAACGCAGTCTCTTGGACAAGTTTGAAGGACGAATTTACAAACATCCGCCTCTCAACATTGTCGTTTTTCGAAAATCTCCCGGACACCGCGTGGACCCAGACTGGTATTGCCAGCGACTATCCGTTTACGGTAAATGGACTTGCTTACATTATTGCGGGGCATGTCGCCCATCACCGGAACGTCATCGCCGAACGCTATCTCTGAGAAAACCGCACCCAAAACGATGGGAAATGCCGCCAGGTCGCGAAAAGTCGCGCCCCAAGACTCAAAAAACCTAATTTCCCCAACGCAAGGACAGGCATCCGTGTTACTCTAAAGCCCTGCGGTATTCTCACTCAGACTTTCACCTCCGCAGGCCCCAACGAAACAACGTCTCGACTTCCAGGAGGGTCGCGATGAAAAGATGCCCGCAGTGTGAGTTCATCTATGAGGACGACCAGAGTCTGTGTGATATGGACGGATTTCTGCTTGTTTTTGACTCACAAGTACTTCCCAAACCCAAGACTCCGCGCAAGGGTTCGGCGACAACTCAGTGGAAAAGTCGCGTCGTTACCGCAATGGCCGCGCTTATCCTGGCGACCGTTCTCTTTTTGGTTTATTACGTGTCGACAAACCAACAACCGGAGGCCGGGACTTACCCAGCTACGGTTGTGACAGGCACTCAACCGTCGTCAAACGCAAGTAAGTCAACAAGTGATTCGCCCGTAAACGATGCTCAGCCCGCGTCAAATACGATCGAGACAAAAACTCCCGTGTCAGCACCAACACCTGCGGACGCCTCAACAAAGGATAACAAGGTGAAGTCCGTGCCGGTTACCGGTGCGAAAGAAGGCAAAGAGTCGACCCTAAAGCCCAAGGCAAAGTCTACTCAAAAGACGCAAAGCGCGGCTCAGGCGCAGAATAATGATTCGAAGATTGGCTCGCTGCTAAAGAAGACCGGCAAGATCCTGAAGAAACCATTTAAGCTTTAACGTGACCTCAGTGAGGCCCTCGTGTACGGCGGAGCCTGGGCATCACCAAAGGGGATGTATTTAATTGACGAACGCAGCAACAAACTTCACCGTACGACCATACTTCCCATCGGACAAATTTCCACCACCGTCGTCTGTTCCGCGCACGATGTTGCCATCCACTGAGTAGTCCTTCAGCTTGTTGCTGGTGCTTTCCTGATACTGACTTGGGTGGAATCGGACCCACATACCATCCTTATCAATCACGTACTCAAGGCCTCGAAGCTGTTCGCTCTGTAACAGCGTTTGCGATTTGATCTCTTCACTAATGGCATCTGGAGGAATTGGCTTATCCGTCAATAGGATCACGATTGATTCATTGCCAAAGCGTTCACCGTGTCCGGCATATGCATACTTCAACTCAACTACTTCCCCCTTGGCCGTATAGCTGCCGCTCGCCTGTCCGACTTGCAAGTCACCCTGAACAGTTGGCGGCTGATTAGGTTGACTCTGTGCTGTCGGCTCCGCTTTTGTTGTCGGCTGAACTTCTTGCTTCGCGGCCGGCTTCTTTAGGAAGGAACACCCTAAGAGGGTTATGGCCAACAATAGATAGATTGATGCACGCTTTACCGATTTCATTCTGAGAACTCCTATCGGAACGTTGATTCAAACTCACGGGAGGAATCCTACAACAGAACGTCGAGTGGTGTCGTAACAAAGCATTCTTGAGCAGAATTCAACAATCTGAAATCCCACCCCTGAGGCATAATAGTTTTATGAAACGCTGCCCCCAATGCCATTTCATCTACCCGAATGAAGACGAAATCTGCGATTTCGATCAGGCACCGCTGGTTGACACCGCCGAATCTGAGATCGCCGCGATTACAAATACTCCTGAGCGTCCAGCCTTAGCCGATTTAGCGACAACTCACTCAAGGAGATTTGAAAGTCAGAAGAACCGTCGAACCTTACCAATCGCGGTAGCGCTCGGGCTAGTGCTTGGTCTCGTAGTCTTTGGAGTTTACTTTGCGGCGCATCGGCAGATGACTCCTCAACGAGTGGCCGAACAAGCAAACATCAAACCCGCTCAACCTCCAGTTCAACTGCCTTCTCCCTCGCCGGCTCAAACACTCGAGACCGAACCAACTCCTGAAAGCAACGCCAAGGTATCAAACGTTAATGCCAAAACGACTGCGGCGCACTCGGCACGCGGCGTCGGACCAGTTTCTACAAGCACCCAGGGAACAACCAGCAAGACAGGTAGTAAACAAGTCATTGTGTTAACGACTGGTGGGCGACTCGAAGCTGATCAGGTTTGGCGGACTAAGGACGGCGTGTGGTACCGGCGCGATGGAGTAGTGACCTTGCTCAAGAACAATCGCGTGAAAGCAATCGTGAATCAGTAGTGACACGGGCCGAAACATCTCCCAATTCCCAGTACACAGACTGAAGCCTGGGCCGACTTCTTAACAGCAAACGGCAGGAGCAGGATCAATGTCCTGCGCCTGCCGTTGCCTCTTGCTCCTTGTCTTCAGTGCTTTCTAATTCGAAGCGTTCCCCGTCTGTCCTTTGTTGGCTCGAGCGGAACGGGTGCGGCCGGTGGTCCGCCGATGGTCGGCTCGACGTTTATATAGAATTTGAAGTTACCAACCGTCGCAACTCCCAACAGGAAGCGAACATTAATTGAAGCGCCCGCTAGAAGTCCTCCGCCTGGTAGCACCACGGTCATACTCGAATTGAATCCGCCTCCATTTACCGCATCCGAAGGAGACTGAACTGTTGAGCCAATGATCGTGATCGTTCCACCATTTGCCGTTGTATCCGCCGAACTGAGCAATCGCACATCAGCCTGAGGTGGCGGCACTCCCAACGGTGTATTGGTGGTAGTGATGTCAACGACTCGGAATCGCAAGGCGTTGATTGTTTGTCCGGTGTTGTTTGTGAACTTACGTCTAATGTCCAAAGTGCCGAAGGCCGTTGCACCAGAACCAGGCGTAGTGTCGCGAACGCGGTTGGGTGGCGCGGACGCTAGTTGACCTATGTCGATCAATGACGTCGGAACGATAGCGTTGCTCTCAATCGGGCTAAGCAAGTTTTCCGGTCCAGGGCCCCCGCGTTGAGAGGTAGCTCCATAAACTCCCGCGTCGATCGCCGTGAACACAAAGTCAGCAGTGTTGACGTTTGTATCTGTGGGCGCTCCTGCAGTGAATTTGCGGGCCAGTGCATATTGGCCGTCTCCCGTAACGAGACTCAACCCCGCACCTTCTTTGTAGAGAGCATTGCCAACGGCCGTAAATCCGACGGCGTCGAGCGCGGTGCTCGCCGAGAAGTTAGCCGGCACCGCAGTTCTGAAGAGCGCTATACCATCAGAATCCGAGATGTCGGTTGAGTAAGTCCCATCCGGCGTAGCGTATCCACCGAGGCTGTAACCGGTGCTGTTTGCACACAGGAAGTGACCATGACTTGGTATCACCGTTCCATTCGGTATCAAACAACGAACGACGCCGTCAGAAGCGGCAACTGAGAAACCAGGACCATCTGTTGCGCCAACCGCGAAATCGGAGCCTGTCTTGTTGTAGATCTCGATGAACTCGTCGGTAGTATTGTTCCCGCCTGCGGGTCCATGGAAGCGGAATTCGGAGATGATCAGGTCGCCCGCATTTGGAGCCGGCGGTGCTGCATCGTCGTTTGTGATTGTCAGAGTGGCTGCCGTTTGTGCACCGAGGGTCGCGCCGCTGGCCCCGCTGATTGCCAAGCCTACCGTTTCATCGTTCTCGAAGAGAGCTTCGTCGCAGGGGGTGACGCTGAAGGTCTTTGATGTACCATCCGTGTCGGCCCAATTGAGTGTTCCGTTGTTATTAATGAAGTCAACACCGGGTGTGCAAGCCGCACCGCCAACAGCGGTACCGCTTGAAGTTGCGAAGTTGACTGCGGCTGGCCCAGCGGTGCCACCCGTCCTGGTAACCGTAATAGTTATCGCGCCTCCGTTTTCAGCACCACTATAAGTTGACGAGCTGAATTGAAGAGTGCCCGGACCGCCTACAAGCGCCGCTGGTTCAGCCGCTGTCCAATCAGCTGAAACGGCCGTCTGCGCCGGGGCGAAGATCTGGTGGGTGCCGCCATTATTCACTGTTGAGGCGCCCGGATTTGTAAACGAACCTGTGTACTTATAAGCGAGGTAGCTCGCCTCACTTCCCACGACGTCTCCTACCAAATATTGATACGTGAGATCAGCTGTAAAGCCCGGGGGAGCGGATACTGTCCAGTAACGCTGCAAAGCATTCGTTCCCGGAACGTTTGGCTGTTTGCCCTGCACTGCTTTTACCGTCACAGCACCTGGGAAAGTACCAGCGGTGACGTTAACGGTGGCAGGCGAAAAGAAGTTAGCAGTGCCTACTTCGAACGACTTCGACGCCGCCGCTGCAAAAACTTTCCGTAGGTTTCCATCAACGTAACCGTTGGTTCGCGTTACCGCTCCGGTACCGGAATTCAGAAACAGGGTGTTGGAGTTGGTAACAATTCTGCCGTTCGTCATCGTGAGGGCAGTTGCAGCGCTCGCGAGTATCAAATCGCCTCCTGCAATCGTTAACGGATGCGACGCGTCGTTGTCGTCGACACTCATGCTGGTGAGTGTGCGGAGCAGATTAATTTCACCGCCTGTGCTTCTGGCAGCAGTGGTTCTTAAGTACGCAACGGTTTGGCCACCCGTCCCCAGATTGAAAGTGAAGGGCACGTCAAACGTACCGGCTGCCGTGGGCGTCGTGGTATTGCCGATTTGAACGACACCCGTTGTTGCCCCACCATTGCCAAGCGTGATCTTGTTACTGTTGATAAGGCTGCCACTGAACAACCTGATCGCGCCGACTACGATGTTCGAAGAGGCAGGGTCGATTGTTAGACCTTGATCTGCCTGAATAGCAAAGTTGGTAATTGGAGCAGTGACCGTTCCAGTTCCCGTATAGGTGATGGGCGCCGTAGTAAGGAACCAGACAAAGTTGGAGCTTGGACCGTTTGCTGTCAGCGTTCCGTTGTTGGTTAAGGTAGTTCCATTCATCAGGAAGACATTGTTCCCGATGTTAAGCGTCGTTCCGGTCTCGATGGTGATGCTCTTCGTGACGTTATTGAATACGGCAGGCGCCAGGAATGTCGCGGAGTGATTTGCTGAACTATTGTCAACAACGAGATCGGGAAACACACCCGCTATACTGAAGGCTTTTGCAGCACCCGATGCAGCATTGCCCAGTTGCACCGTACCGCCCGTCACGGTTGTCGTACCCGTCAGACCCGATTGATTGCGATAGTCGCGCGGTCCTGACACGGCGGTAGAAGCGAGCTGAATGACGATGGTTCCGCCGCTGATGTTGGTAGTTCCCACCCCAGTACCAAGGTCAAAGCTGCCAAGAGTTGTGGAAGCATTGCCAATGGTGCAAACGGTGATAGTTCCACCTGTTTGGTTGTAAGTGATTGCGTTACCCGATGCCGTAACACCGACTCTGCCGGTTGAGATGATGGTTCCACCTTCGATGTTGATATTGGCGCCTGATGCAAAACCGAGGGTGTTACCAGTAGCTGTTCCGACGTTGAAGGTACCCGACGTCATCCTGAAGAGCCCGGTAATCGTCCCCGTCCCGTTTTGACCTACAACCGTTGCGTTAGCATTGTTCATCCAGAATCCGCCGGTCGATGGTATCGAGTACCCAGCGACGTTGAACACTGGATTACTGAAAGTGCCCGAGCCCGAGAGCTTGAAGGTACCGTTGGTGATCGTCAGGAATCCGACCGTATTGGCTCCAAGTACGGTGATAGTTCCGCCTGGATTAAAGGTCAGAACCGGAGTGTTGTTGGTGCCCTTGTTGATCGTGAGACCAGCTGCTTGTTGGAAGTCTGTAGTGCTGCCTCCACCGAAGTTGAACGAATTGTCGGTAGCGCCTGTAAACGTGATCCCAGCGCCGGCGGTGTTCCCATTGGTGCTGAAGTCGATCACGCCGTTGTTGGTCATATCTCCACCGACCGACAATACGTGACCTGTTTGTGTTCCGGTGGCTGCTGATTGGAAAGTGCCGTTAGTCGCAACGGTAGCATTTGAGCCAACGGTAAGGGTTCGAGCCGTGGTTGGTTCGAATTGTAGAATAGCGGCCGTCCCACCAGTTCCTACTGTTAATGAAAACGCCACAGCAGCGGTGTCGATCGTAACCGTTGCGCCATTGACGATCGTTACGATGTCGCCAGAAGTTGGGACTACGCCACCAACCCAAGTGGCCGGAGCACTCCAGTTTCCACCAGCCGCAGTGGAACTGATGTTCCCTGCCAGCGATGTAGCCTGACTACCCGCGGCCGCGATGCTGAGCGCACCTTCCGAAACTGAAAACACGCGCCAGAAATAGTTGACACCCGGAGTCAAGCCTGTCGCCGGATAGGATGTGACATTCTCGGCTGCTGTACCATCGAAGCTGTAATTGGTTCCGTCCGTTGAGCGATAGATTGCGTAAAGTGTCTCATTCGCCGAGTCGATCCAATTCACCGACATTCCAAGTTGCGAAACGGCGCTAAAGTTCAACCCCGTAGGTGCGTTCGGCACCGGCGGCGTGAAAGTGAAGACTCGTCTGGATCCTTGAGCACCGGAAGACAAAACTGTGATCGCGCCGGCGGTATAAAGATTTGCAGTCGGAGTAGCCGAAGAACCGTTGAACGAAGGTGGGGGAGCGCCGGCTTGGGCAGCGGTCACAGAGCCAACGTTGCCTACTGTATTGGTAGATGAAAATCCGATGTGTGGATCTCTCGAATTAGTATCCGCAGCGCCGAGCGCGCTCATAGTCATGCTGCCGTAAACAAACTCAATCACGCCGGTCGTCTCAGACAGTCGAACTTGATAAGTCAAATCTGCCGTGCCGCCAGTGTTGAAGTTCGCCTGGTTGTTCAACCATTCAACAACGAGAGTCCGATTCGGCGCTGAGCCAATAACTTTGAAATGTACTTTTCCGTCACCAGCGTGCGTGCGTTGATCGCAACCATATGCCGTGATGATTGAAATACCGGCTTGAGCGAGAGGTTTATAAGGAGTGGCTGACTGCGCGGTCGCTCCGAGTCGCAGCACACCGTTTTCGTTAATACTGAACTGTGAAAATCGCGCCCCCTGGAAATAAAAGTCAAAACCAATGCTGTTCAGCGCTGATGCCGTGTCGTCAATATTTGCACCCAACAACTGCGTCGTCCCGGTGCTCATATCCGTCAAGCTGCCGTTCGTAGCCGTGGAGAAAACATAGTTATTGGTGTTAGCAGGGGCCAATGGCTCAAAGCGCGAGGCCTGGGAGGTCTCGACAGGTTCTCGTTCTCTTCCTTTTGCTTTGCCCGATCGATCTACTGTCGCCGTGGCGAGTTCCGACACGGACGGAGGCGTCACTTGAGATCCGTCGCCGCTTTTTTGCATGTAGGCCTTTGGAGAAACATAGACTGCTAATAACGCAGCCGCTAATACAACAATCACAAAGCGAGCGAGCAGAGATTTACGAATATTCAAGCGCACGGACGTTTTCATATTAAGGGCTCTCCAGAAGGGTTTTGTTTGTCGGTTGGTTGCGGCGTGCCAATTTTGATTTTCAGCTAACTGCAACAGCAAGGACACCTTCGCTAATTTGACAAAGGCGTCTTCAGATCAATGCTTCAGGTACTACCCGTGACCCAAACCTTGAAACTTGCTTTTGGTGCAGATCGCTGAAAGCGATCGAGTAAGACTTGTCTAAAAACTAAGGCAGGAAAAAACCGAGCTACAGAATTGAGACGCAGAGTATTGTAGTCAACAAAAAAAAGTCAATCGGTTTCTTGGGGCAGTTCCAAAAGAAAACGAAATCACCGCGCGTTACCGAACTAACGATCAATTTGGCTTGGCAAACTCTGCCACGATCCAGCACAATGCGCTCGTAGTAACACTCACAACCTCATGAAAGGAACCTCACGATGTCTGAAGTCAAACTCAATCTCATCGACTCTGAAAATATTCTCACTGGCACAGTTCACGGTTCAGTTGGAGATCGCTGTGTAGCAGCACTCTCGGCAGAACCGGAAACAATCCTTGAACTCGAAATGGCGCTGAAACGTTTCGAGCAATCCGATAGCCACTTCAGTCACTTCAAAAATGGCTCGCACGTCGACACGAAACCTTACGACGCAGGAGTATTGATTATCGATCTGGCCGCTAGGATCGTGGCGTATGAATCGATTTATTCGGCGCCTGGTCCGGAAGGTCGCGTCGCGTATCACAATGGACAACACGCGACGGACATTCCGATTTTCTATCGCGTTCCGGCCGATTGGCTTTTTCTGAATTCAATCGAGGAGTACCCTTTGAATTGTGGCGAGCGTCGAGAGCTACGGCTGGCGAATACTCCGCTCGACGAACGTGCCATTCTCTACGGTCGGCCGCTGCTCGAGTTTCTCGCTACCAATGTCCGATATGCTGTGGCTTGTCGCGACGAACCAGGAGAGCCAGTCAATGCCGACATTACTGAACCTGTATTGAGCCCGTTCGGTGTGATTCACGCACAATGGCTCTTGACTCCGCGCGCAGATCTTCGAGGACGGTCGCCTCGCGATGTAATGCTTGGCAAAAAGGATTTCATTGATAGCGATTTGAACTCGCGTGCGATGCAGTGGAGCATGCAGCTAGAAGGGCCACCGTGTATTCCTGTGGAGTCGTATGCGTATCGTTACGCCGGCTTTGGAACGCATGAATGGGTGATCTATTACTACTTGATTAGACACTTGCTGAAAAGCGCGAACCCAACCTCAGATCACGATTTTGAAGCTTTAGTGGCCCAACTCGAAACACTCAGAGACGAATGGCTCAATGAACCAAATTCGGAATTGGAAGGTCGTATTCCCTCGATCATCAGCGATAATGAGCGAAAGCGTTTGCCCGAAGCGATGGGCGGCCGGAGCATGGTCGTTGATGAAGATTGTCCCCTTTGCAAGGCGATGGGGGATGAGTGTGAAGCCGGGCTGGATGTTTGCTTCTGGCATCTCGACGGCTGCAACATGGAGGACCACTTTGCGTTTTCAACGTTCCTGACGGAAAAGGAATACCTGGACGATCGGGCTGAGCTGGAACTCCGACATCGTGAGTTTGATCAGCAGTGGAAGATACGAGAGGAGCGTATTGCTCGAGGAGAGGAAGTGGACGACGACGAGTTCTTCGATATTCCTACACTGGACGACTACATTCCGTTCAGGGTCGCAGAGACCGAGCCCCCGGAAGCTTGAAGACGCACTCGTTGTGATTAGCGAAGTGATCTAGCTGAGCGTTAGTTCGCCGTTGGATCACTTCGGCTTAAGTCTCTCGATCGGAGGTCCACTAGAATCCAGAGTGTATCTAGGATTGTAATCCGCCCGTGACTTTTTGGGCTTACACTCCTCGGCACTCCCCGCGCGTTACGCAATTTGCTAAATTTCCTTCGCGATTTCTGATCTTATGACACCCGTTATTCGAGCATATCTGCGAGCCGCCGCCGAAGGAGATGCCAATCTCGTCCGAGGACTGCTCGCGCAAGGCGCTTATGTCGACAGCGTCAGTCACGCAGGTCAAACCGCGTTGATGCTGGCGGCAGGATTTAACCGCCGGGAAGTTGTTAGTCTTTTGTTGGCT
>Ga0070690_100002008_pt1 | contig 10842 bp, 9 predicted proteins | sample KBSS33HmetaG_FD_64671 | JGI IMG/M metagenome (GOLD analysis project Ga0070690, IMG submission 64671) | Switchgrass rhizosphere microbial communities from Kellogg Biological Station, Michigan, USA - KBS S3-3H metaG | ecosystem: Host-associated > Plants > Roots > Rhizosphere ...
GCGCCGTTGACACTGACCTGCGCGTTCTGCATCTGGGCATACCCGTTGAATCCGTTTTGATACCAGCCGCCCCACCCGGAATGCTCATAGGCGCTGACATTGATCGGCTTGCCCAGCTTCGCGTCCAGTTCCGATACCAGCGCCTTCGCTTTTTCCTTCGCCGCCCGGATGGCCATCGCCCGGGCCTGGTCCCGATATTTGCGCAATTCCGTGGTCCGGAAGTCCACGCCATCCACGACATTGACGCCGTTCGTCAGCAGGCCGGTCAGGACCGATTGGAATTCGGAGACCTTCGACAACCGGACCTCGATGGATTTGCGGACGATATAGGCGACGGGTTTGACCCGGGAAGAGCTGTAATTGTAATCCGGCTGGATGTTGATGAAATCGGTCTTCATGTCCTTGTCCGAAATCCCGTTCTGTTTCAGGAATGCCAGCGCCGCGGCGATCTTCTGGTCGTTTTCGATCCGGGCCGGATCCAGCGTTTCGGCGCGCGTCTCCACCGCGACGCGCAGGCGGACCTCGTCCGGCGCGACTTTGACCTCCGCCGATCCCGCCACGCTGACCTGCGGTTTGGGTTCGTATCCGTACTGGCAAAACGCCGGCAGGGCGGACAAGCTCGTGAGCCCGATGACCAGGATGATAGATTTTTTCATGATCGACTTGGGTTGAGGAGTCATTGGACTTTGGAATTCCGGGTGTTGTACGACTGCGACTGCATGGATTTCCGCATGCCGCCGCCATACGAACCGCTGTTCAACTGGCCGGCGAAATCGTCGAGGTTGTTGGTTTCGACCCGGATCTGGACCTGCACCCCGGCGGGCGCCGCGGCGTAGGATTTGTCGAGTTCGGACTTTTGCGCCGCCAGGATCGAAGCGGCCTTCTTGTAATTCCCTGCGTCGGCTTCCTGCATCGCTTCGTCCTTGGCCACCGCCGCCAGCATCAGTTGTTTCTCCGCGAACACGGCGTTGTTGAGCGATCGGTCGGAATCCATCCGGTCGGCGGTGAACCGTACCGTGACGACGCCGTCGGTGACCCGGGCTTTGCCGTCGGCCAATTCATCCGTATAGGCGAGGCGTACCCGGGCGACCTCCGGCCGGTCGCTGTCGACCACGCAACGCAACATCAGGTAACGGTCCTGGCCGGCGGTGAAGTGGCTCAGGTTCACGACCGCTTTCTGGTTCTCAAATCTCTCGGCGCGGCCGATGAAACCGAGCGGCTTCACCCCATCCGGACAGACCACTTCGATACGCACATTCCGCGCGGCAACGGTGAGCAGTTCGCCGAGTTCCCGGGCGAAGATCTCGGGCAGCCGTTCCGTGTCCTTCACATAATAATAATTGGCATCGCTCGCCTCGGCCAGGCCGCCCATCAGGTCCTCGTTGTAATCGTCCCCGACGCCGATGGTGGTCACGGAAACGCCGCGTTCCGCGAGGTCATGGCCCAGCCGCCGTAATTCGCGGGGTGAACTCGGCCCGATGTTCGCCAGGCCGTCGGACAACAGGATGACGCGGTTGATCCGTTTGTTGGAAAAATATTCGTCGATCTCCGCCGCGCCGCGCTTCACGCCCGCATACAACGCCGTGCTGCCGTCGGCTTCGATCCGCCGGATCTTTTCTTTCAACGCGTCCTTGTCCTCGACCCGTTGCGCCGGCACCAGCACCCGCGCGTCGTCGCTGTAGGCGACCAGGGAAAAGACATCGTCCGGCGCGAGCCGGTCCACCAGCATCGTCGCCGCCTGTTTCGCTTTTTCAAGCTTGGCGCCCGACATGGAGCCGGAGCGATCGAGCACGACCGCCAGGTTGAGGGGCGTGCGCCGGGCGCGGGTTTTATCGGACACCGCCGAAAGATCGATCTTGATGATGACCTCCTGCGGCCGGTTCCTGATGAGCAATTCGCGCTCGGGAACGAGTTTGAGGTTCAGGGTTTCCCCGGCGATGAGATTGGCGGTGATGACCGTCGCCAGGCCGAATGTGAGAGACAATATTTTCATGCGCCCATCTTCCTCCAGGAACGGCGCCCGGTTGTCACCCTCACGTCAAAGCTTTGTAAAAGAATTGTGAGCCGATTTTCCGACGTCACTTGAATCCGTAAATGCCTGATATAAGGCACATTGCGCAAAAGAAGCAGCGGTTAATTTGGCTTGACCTCCGAATAAATTTCCTTTATCCTGCGGGCTGAAACTTGAGGCATGAGTAGTTATCAAAAGTGACTTGGACATGGCGATTTTGCCATGTCTTTTTTCATTTTTAAGCTGCTGCCTCGAACTCAGGAGCAGTTATGGCCAGTGGCAAAATCAAGTGGTTCGACAATAAAAAGGGGTTTGGCTTCATCGCTCAAAGTTCCGGCCAGGACGTGTTCGTACATCACTCGTCCATTCTCGGCGCGGGATTTAAAACCCTGAATGAAGGTGACGAAGTCTCCTTCGATATCGTTAGCAGTGATAAAGGACTGAAAGCCCAGAACGTCCAGCGCGTCCAAACCCAGTAGCTCATACTCCGGTCCCAGTGCCGTACGGAGGTTTTTCGTTCGCCAGCCAGGAACGCTCGCAGTAGTTTTATCCCCATGACCGGTGCCAGCCCGACGCGGATCGCGAACCTTTACGTCCATGTGCCCTTCTGCGCGCAAAAATGCGCGTACTGCGCCTTCTATTCCGAAGCGTCCTCCGGCGAACTCATCAACCGCTACGTCGATGCCCTGGCCCGCGAACTCGAACTCGTCGCGGATGATCTCAGGCCCCAGACGATCTTTTTCGGCGGCGGCACACCGTCGCTCCTCAACCTGCGCCAATGGGAAACCCTCCTGCGCGCCATGGACAAGTTCAACCTGCTCGGCGCCGATGAATTCACCGTCGAATGCAACCCGGCCACCGTTTCCGCGGACAAAGCCAAGCTGCTCCGCGATTTCGGCGTCAACCGCATCTCGATGGGCGTCCAGTCGCTGGACGAAAAACTGCTCGACCGCCTCGGCCGCATCCATTCGCGCGACATGGTCTTCAAGTCGTTCGATATCCTGCGCCGCGCCGGTTTTGACAACCTGAACCTCGACCTCATGTTCGCCATCCCGGGCCAGACGATGGATATCTGGCGCGACACCCTGCGCGAAGCCATCGCCATGCAAAGCGAACATCTCTCCAGCTACGAAGTCATCTACGAAGACGACACACCGCTGTTCCACCAGCTGCAGGCCGGCGAATTCGACGTCGATGAAGATCTCGCCTGCGAGATGTATGAGGAACTGGTCGACACGGCGATGCGGAACGGTTTCCAGCAATACGAGATCGCGAACTTTGCGCGAAACCAGAAAGACTCACCATTTTCAGTTTCCGGTCCCCAGCACCTGAAAACTGAAAACCTGGAACTGAGAACTCCAACGCTCGCGTGCAAACACAATGTGAACTATTGGCGCGGCGGTTCGTTCTATGGGCTGGGCCCGAGCGCGACCGGCTACATCCGCGGGGTGCGCACGAAGAATTGGGCGAACACGCAGTTGTATTGCGAACAACTGGAACAGGGCAAACGCGCCATCGAATCGCGCGAAGAACTGCCGCCGCTCAAACGCGCCGGTGAGACCGCCGCGTTCGGCCTGCGCATGAACGCCGGCTGGCCGTTCGAAGAATTCCGGCGCGCGACCAGCTTCGATCTCCGTGAGCAGTGGGATTCCGAGATGAACGAACTGGCCGGTCGCGGCTGGGCCTCGCGCGATGCCGACCGTTTCCACCTGACCCGCCAGGGCCTCCGCTTCGCCGATGCCGCGGCGGAATTGTTTTTACGCTGATCCGATCGAACCGAAAACGAGCAAGATGGCACGCTGTTTTTCCCTCATCTAACCCTCTCCCATCCGATGGGAAAGGGCCAGGGCGAGGGAAAATCAAATCGGCAACCGTACCGTGAACGTCGTCCCGACATCTTCCTCGGAGGTCACTTCGATCGTGCCGCTGTGCGCTTCGACGATCGCTTTGCAGATGGCCAGTCCAAGGCCCGCGTTGCTGACGCCGGTGCGCGATTTATCGCCGCGATAGAACCGTTTGAAGACGTGGGGTCGATCTTCCTCGGCGATCCCCTGCCCCGTGTCCGCGACGGATAACATCGCCAGGCCGTTATGCGTCTCCAGTTTCACCCGGATCTCCCCGTTGGCCTTGTTGTATTGGATCGCGTTGGTCAATAGATTGGTGACGACTTGTTCCAGCCGTCGCGCATCGCCCGTGATCTCGACCGGCGCCAGTTCTGAGGTCAATTTCAGGTGACGTTCTTCCGCGATGGGCCGGATCATCTCGACGGATTCCCGGACGGCATCCGTGAGACTGAACCGTTTGCGTTTGAAGTGTTCCTGCCCGGCGTCGAGCCGGGTCAATTCGAGCAGCGCCGAGATCAATCGTTTCATCCGTTGCGCCGCGCGCTGGCAGGCCTCGATCGTCTCGCGATACTCCTTCGCCTCGCGCTCGCGGTTCAACGCCGTCTGCGCCTGCGTCAGGATCACCGACACCGGCGTGCGCAATTCATGCGCGGCATCGGATGCGAATTGTTTCTGCTGGGCGAACGAAGCATCCAGGCGGGCGAAGGTTGAATTCAGGACCGCCGCGAGCTTGCCCAACTCGCTTTCCGCGTCCGCCACGTTGATGCGTTGCGACAGGTCGCCGGCCGAGATCTTCACGGCGGCGTCGCTGATGGAATTGATTGGACGAATGGCGCGCGAGACCAGCCGTCCGCCGATCGCGAGGCCACAGAACAGGATCAACGCTCCGATCAGGATGAACTCCAACGCCGTTCGATGAAGTTCGGTCAACGATTGCGCGATCGAACAACCGACGTGAATGTCTTCGCCCGATGGTGCGCGGTCCCAGATTTCCCGGAATTTTCCATCCGTGAACGCCGGCGGCGGCCGGGGTGTGCCGGGCCTCACCTCTTCCATCGCCGGCATGCGGTTGATGTATCGGTGGGATGATTCACCAAAAGGTTCGTAGGACGGAATGTCTCCGCCGCGAGCGATCTCCTGGCCGTCCCGCGATTTCACCAGGAAATAAAAATTGCCCGGCTGGTTGGTGCCGAATAGTCCCAAAGCAAATGCCGGCAATTCAAACTTCGTATCGCCGCCGTTGGGGTGTTGTGATGGAAAATCATCAATCGGACCCGGTCGGCCCGGACGGGGGTGCCCCCCGGGGCCCGCATTTCCCCTCAACGCATCCGCCACGACCCGGAAACGGCGCTGCAACTCGCCATCGATCTGCCGCATCCGCTGCCCGTATTCCAATTGATACGCCATGAGCCCGAATCCCAGCAACACCGCCACCAGGATCAGGCCGTACCAGATCTGCAGGCGCCATTTGATGGAGTTGAAAGGTGTCATGCCCTCGTACCGGCCTCCATCCATCCGATGGAAAACGAATGACGGCATTTACCGGATGCCGCCCTTGCAACCATAGACACCCCATCGTTGTCCCCTCTCTCATCGGATGGGAGAGGGTCAGGGTGAGGGCAAACCATCGACCGTTGAATGAAAGCTTCAGCGTTCAACGTTCGATGGAGATTCGATGTTTTCATTCACTCAATGCAATAGCCGTGCCCGCGGCGGGTGACGATGAATTCCGCGCCCAATTTTTTCCGCACGTTGGAGACATGGACGTCGAGCAAATTGGACAACGTCTCGTCGTTCTCGTCGAACAGGTGTTCGTAAAGCTGGGTGCGGGTGACGACTTCGCCCCGGTGCAACGCCATGAACTCGACCAGCGCATATTCCCGCGCGGTCAATTCGACGGCCTTGCCTTTCAACGACACGGTTCGCGCGGCCGTATCGATCTTCACGCCGCTGATCTCGATGACATTGGTGGTCTGGTTGGCGCTGCGACGGATGACCGCGCGCAGCCGGGCGAACAGTTCGTCGAGGTCGAACGGTTTGACGAGATAATCATCGGCGCCGGTGTCGAGCCCGCGCACGCGATCGCGCGTCTGGTCGCGTGCGGTCAGCATGAGCACGGGTGTCTTCTTCGCTTTACGCAACCGTTTGAGGATCTCCCAGCCGTCCATGCCGGGCAGGTTGATGTCGAGCACGATGGCGTCGTACTCGTTGTTTTCGGCTTTGTAAGAACCGTCGATACCCTCGGCGGCGGTGTCCACGGCATATCCTTCTTCGCGCAACGCCTGCGCAAGGCTGCGCAACAGGTCGGGTTCGTCTTCGACGATGAGGATTCTCATTTGACGTTCCGTGTTTAGCATGAATCGCCCTCCACGTCACCTCAAACGACTACGGCTGCGGTCCGCCGGCAAAGGCGCGCCCGGGACCGGACGGGAAAGTGACCGGGGTCGGCACCAGCGCCAGGGTGAAGTACTTGCCGTCATGAGTGATCTTTGCCGCCGCCGGGATGGTCGGTTCCCCGAATGCGCCGCCGCCCGGACCCGGCGGGCGACCGTTGAATCCGCCGGGCGGCATCCCGGGAAAACCGGGGGCATTGCCCGGATCACGTTGTCCCCCCGGACGGATATGCCGGGGCCCTCCTGCCATCCCGGGCCCTCCCGGCATCCCGCCGTTCTGCCGCAGGAAATAGACATGGTCGAAATTTTTCCAATCGTCATCGGTCACAGCGTTCATGTGCGCGATATGCGTGTGCAGGTACCAGGCCGTCCACCATTCCAATCCGTGCCGGGCCACGACCAATGTCTTTTCCGGCGCGGGCAATTGTTCCGACAGCTGGTGCAATTCATCGGCGGCTTCGAGCGTGATCACCGGATGCCCGCCGCGCGCGGCGAGCATGACGCCGGGAACGACCAGCGCCAGGGCGGCGACGACGGCCAGGCTGTTCCGGACGATGGCCCAACGTAATTGCGACAGCGCAAACGCGGCGCATAACACTGCCGGGCCGACCGCGATCAGCTGGAATCTCATCACTTTATCGCCCGTCACCCAGGGACCGGACAGGACGATCAATCCGATGGCGCAACCGACCACGACCGCGATGTCGCCCACCGTCAGGGTTTTGCGGCGGAACCAGATCGTCGCCAGGGCCGCGACGCCCGCGGCGAGCAATGCCGCACCCGACAACCAGGACATCCGGCCCATCATCATTCCCGGCGGTCCGCCGCCGGGAAAACCGCCGGGACGTCCCGGACCAAAACCGTTTTGCGACATGCCCGGGGGCTGAAAATTGCCGCCGCCGGGAAACGGTTGCGGCGGTTGCGTCCGCGATGCGCCGGGAATGCTGCTTTGTCCGGCCTGGTTTTGGGACAAGTAGGAAAGCGGGTGCGCGAGTGCAGTTCCGAGTCGCTGCACCCGCGCGGGATCAAATTTCCAGAGAACGATCGACGCTGCGGTGGCGCAGGCCACGACGCCGGCGAACAGCCAGGGGAGGATCGTCCGCCGCGTCGCCGCCGGGCTGCGCCACAGCGCGACCGTCGCGGCAAATCCGGCAAGCACGACCGCCCACCCGAAAACGCCGATATGGGTAAGGCCGGTCAATCCCAGGAACAGGACCGGCAACACGGCGCGCCGGGTCGAAGGCTGTTCCAACCAGCCGTGCAGGCTCCACAACAACGCGGCCAGCCAGACGAGCGCGAGCGAATTCTTTTCAAAATCGCCGACCATCCGTAATGCCGGCGCGCCGGCCGCCACGGCCAGCCCGGCGCAGACCGGCAGCCAAAGATCCCGGCCGTTCCGCATCGCCCATCGCCAGACCAACGCGAACACCGGCAACGCCACCAACGCCGGGAAGATCGTGTCTTCAAGTTTGACCGCCAGGATGACGCTGGCATCGAGCGACATCCCTGAGCACACCTGGATGATTTTCGCCAGGACGGCCTGGACGCAAAACGCCAGCGGCAGGTCCGGGATGCCGAGCCTGAAATGTTCGAGGAGCGATCGTGATTGGACCAGGTAATAGGCGCCGTTGATCCCGGGCATCAGGGGGGTGCTGAACAAGAGACAGCCGCGCGCGATCGTGCCGGCGAGGATGACAGGGATCACGACCAGCCAGGGAAAACGCGGGGTGATGACCAGCGTGCCGGATGCGGACGTCGATTCAGGTTTCATAACGGTTGCCGACGATCGACAGCGTCGCACAACCAACCTTAAGAGAAGATGAAGAGGACGTCCGGGAAATGATGCCGCTCTGCCAGCCATCGGACGTTTTTTTGCTAAAAATGTTTGTCTTTCATGGCTTTTTATGCGAAAAAAGATTGCTCGCTAGTCTTCCCAGAAGAGGCAAACGAATGTTTGAAGTTTAATCATTATGAAGGCAACGACCCTGTTCTGGTGGATGGTATCCGTGTTCATTCCCTGCGTATTTTTTCAAAATGTTCGAGCGGACATTCCGGGTCCCGGCGTTTACGTGGCAGACGACAACGGCATCGTCGAAAAATTTACCCTGAGCGGCGTCGGCTCGCTCTTTGTGTCCCCGGGCAGCGGGTTGGGCGGCTTGGCATTCGATCAGGCGGGGAACCTGTACACGGCAAGTTATGTGAATGGCACCATCAAAAAATTTGCCACCAACGGCACCAGCACCGTTTTTGCCAGCGGGATGACCGCGCCGTTCGGCATGGCGTTCAGCAGCGCCGGCGATCTGTATGTCGCCGATACCGCTGCCGCCACCATCTGGAAAATCACCAGCGGCGGGGTCAAGTCGGCGTTCATCAATAGCGGACTCGACAGCCCCCAGACGGTCGCCTTCGATGGATCGGGAAATCTCTATGTCGTGGACCGCGGTGTTTCTGCCATCAAAAAATTTCCGACCGGCGGCGGCAGTTCCGTCTTCGCCAACATCAACGGCCCCGAAGGCCTGGCGTTTGACGCCAACGGGAATCTTTACGTGACCGACTATGACGACAGCCAGGTCTGGAAGATCAACCCCCAGGGCACCGCCACCCTCTTTGCCACGACCAACTTGAATTTCCCCGTCGGTCTTGCCTTTGACCAGAGCGGCAACCTGTACGTCGCCAACGATGGGGACGGCACGGTCGCAAAATTTGCGCCCGGCGGCAGCTCCTCCCTTTTCAGCGCCAGCGGCCTGTCCGGCGGAGAATTCCTGGCGGTTTGGCCGCCACTCACGATCGGACCGCCCACCGGCCCCCTCGCGGCGACGATGAGCTCACTCGTTTTCACCAACGGCCAATTCCGGTTCCTGGTGTCCGGATCCACCGGCACCAACTATATCGTCGAAGCGACCACCAACCTGGCGCCGGCGGCTTGGGTTTCGATCCGGACGAATATCGCGCCGTTCACATTCATCGAATCCAATCTCAACGCCGTTCCAAAACGATATTATCGCGTTCTCGCCCGGTAACGTTTAGACCCTTTGTCGATCCCACGAACAAAAACGAAGACGTCAGTCCCAGCATCAAACTCAATTCGACCTTCATGCGCCTGACCACCGGCGACGCCACGATCTCCAAGGTCATCGCCAAACGCGAGGAGATCCGCGCCGCCATGCGCGCCAAAGAAGGCAGCGCCATCATCCGCCGTCGCGAAATCGCCGAGTACGGCGATCCGTTCGCCTCGAATTTCCTCCGTTAACACCACGGAAGACCGCGCCGGCCGCGATCACCGCAACGCTCCCGCCAGCCCGATAACAACGGGCTTTGCGTTTTCCTCCCCAAAAAGATCACCTTAACGTTCCCTTAAGGTTTGGTCGCGTACAGTAGCGCCATGAACACGACCAACACCCATCCCGAGATCAAACTCAATTCCACATTCATGCGCCTCTCCACCGGCGCGGCCAGCATCACCGACGTCATCGCCCAGCGCACCGCCGCCCGGGCCGCGGTCGCCGCCAAAGAAGGCAGCACCATCATCCGTCGCCGTGAACTGACCGAAGGCCTGGACCCTTACGGGGCCAATTTCTGCCGTTAGATGGCCCACCCGCCCGCGTCGCAGGAACCATCATGAAAACGATCCTCACACCCCTTGTTTTCGGGATCTTGTTCAGCGCAACGGCCGTCCGGGCCGATGATCCGCGCACGAATTCCTGGTTCACCGCCTATTCCGGCAAATACGCCCGCGTCTATACGAACGACGCGATGAAGACCGCCGGCAACACGTTGACCAATTGGTCCGTCGGCACCACCGCCCAAAGCAGTCCCGCGTATTGCGGCATCCAGGAGGTCTATGCCTCCACCAACTGGGTCTACGTCCGCAGCACCGGCCTGGCCGGTTATATCATGGGACCGTGGTACCTTAACGCCGCCCGCACGACGATGTTCCCCAACCTGCCGGTGAACCAAAAATTGTTGTATCGCTTTCCCCGCACCAACGGCGTGCCCGCGACCAAGTCGCTCACCGGCGGCGGCCAGATCGGGATCTTTGTCGACGGGGTCGAGATGTTCAACAGCTGGGACGCCTACACCTGGAACACGACCTCCAATGCGGATGTCCAGAACACGACCGGATATTGGAACCGCGACGCCTATGTCAACGAGGGACTCACCTTCGATCCCGGCAACGCGCACCAGCAGAACGCCGGCACCTACCATTATCACGCCAACCCGATCGCCCTGCGCTATCAACTCGGCGACCACGTCGATTTCAATACCTCGACCAAAACCTACACGGAAAGCACCAACACGGCGGCAAAACATTCGCCGATCCTCGCCTGGACCACCGATGGTTATCCGGTCTACGGCCCCTACGGCTACGTGACCGCGACCAACCCGGCCAGCGGGATCAAGCGCATGGTTTCCGGTTACACACTGCGGAACGGACAAAACGGAACACAAAACCTCACGACCCAGGGCCGGACTTATCTCCCGCAATGGGCCGTGAGGATCTTTAACGTGAGTTCCAACCAGAGCGGCCCGACCGTCGGCATCCAATACCCGCTCGGTCGTTACATGGAGGACAACGATTATCTCGGCGACGTCG
>Ga0070690_100002013_pt1 | contig 10833 bp, 10 predicted proteins | sample KBSS33HmetaG_FD_64671 | JGI IMG/M metagenome (GOLD analysis project Ga0070690, IMG submission 64671) | Switchgrass rhizosphere microbial communities from Kellogg Biological Station, Michigan, USA - KBS S3-3H metaG | ecosystem: Host-associated > Plants > Roots > Rhizosphere ...
TGATGCCGACTCTGAGCACAAGCTACAGAGTAATTGCCGTTGATCTTCCAGGATTAGGTGATTCGAGTCCGGCCCCCGCGTATGACAAGAAGAGAATCGCTCAACATGTTCATGCGTTGATGAGCGACCTCAAAATCCCGCGAGTGCACCTTGTTGGTCATGACATGGGTGGAATTGTCGCGTATGCCTATGCGCGGCAGTATCCCGACAACGTCGACACACTGACGATCGTGGATACTCCGATCCCCGGCTTGACTGGATGGGACGACCTGCAGCGCCAGTCGCCTCGCTGGCATTGGCTGCTGCACAACGTCTCTGATCTACCGGAGGCGCTCGTCTCTGGAAAAGAGAAGGTCTATCTCACGTGGTTTTATCAGAACTTCGGGTTCAATAAGGCTGTGTTCTCTGAGGAGAGAATAAATCGCTACGTACGATCCTATTCAAAACCTGCGTCGCTACACGCAGGCTTCGAGTATTACCGCGCTTTCGAGACGGATGCCGCTGACAACAAAGGCTACGACAGTGACAAGTTGCCAATGCCGGTGCTTGCCCTGGGCGGTGAGAAGTCCCGCCTGAACCAGTATGTGATCGAGCAACTTCGTCAGGCCACCACTCAGCTGACAGGCGATCTTGTTCCTCAAAGTGGCCACTGGATTCCCGAGGAGCAGCCTGTATGGCTGGCCACGCGCCTCATGGAGTTTTTCTCAAAGCACTAACGGCCGTGAGACTCGAAACGTGCAGAACAGTCGCTTGGCTGATTGAGCGTAAGTGGCTGATGGTGAGAACGGTGAAAGGTGAAAGCCCGTCCCAGTCTCCTCTCCCCAGTAAACGAATAATCAGCAGGTCTGAATTTTCATTTTCTACAGGACGGAGTAGGAGAGGGGGCTCACCTCTCACCATCTCACCACTGGGTCGCTTCGACCCAATCCATGGTCTGGCGAAGGAGCCAAAGAGCAAGGCTCCTGATTCAAAGCGTCAAGACAGCGGGGGCTGGGCGGATTCGCGCTGGAACGCCGAGCGTTGCGACCATCCCCCTGCTGATGGTGACATGGTACAAGGCACTGACAGCCATACTCGGGCGAAAACCCCGAAAGGACCGGGGCGTCTCGCGCAGTCCAATCTCACGACTCCTGACAACACTGTCGTATCGACGGGTCATGCTGGGTGAAGTGGCGCAGTATCAGCGGCTACGGCGCAGGGGGCGATCAACAAGGTGACTCCTGAAGTGAGTCCGGCGAAGTAGGGCGACAAGAAGATTGGCTGTGAGCGTCAATTCACGAAGTCGACGGAGTGTTGTGATGGTGTGGGGTTTGCTGCTGGCTGCCGGCGCGTTCGTCCAGGTGGATGCGCAGACCAAGAGCGCGCCTGAGAAATACAACGCTACGGCGATCAATATGGACAATGCCCGTGGAATGGCCGGACGTGTGCTCCTGTCGATCGACCGCTGGAACACCCCGCAAGAGCGCGCGGACCTCATTCGTGAGTTCCAGCAGAAGGGCCCGGACAAACTGCTGGACGCCCTGCAGAGGAGTCCAAAGGTCGGATACATCCGCCTGCCGAATACCCTCGCGTGGGACCTGCGCTACGCATTCGAGATGCCGCTCCCCGAGGGTGGTCGCCGCGTCGTACTGGCGACCGATCGCCCGATTGGATTCGAGGAGGCGCGCACGCAGCCGCGGCGAATCGACTATCCGTTCACGCTCCTCGAGATCCGCTTTAACAAGGAGGGTGTCGGCCAGGGAAAGATGTCGGTCTACACGAAGATCTCGCTGAGCAAGGACAAGCAGACGGTGGAGCTCGAGAACTTCGACATCGAGCCCGTACGTTTGACCGAAGTGCGGATCGAGAAGTGAGGCCTCATGAAGACTAATCACGCGATCGCGTTCGCGCTGACGACGGCGGCAATCGTGACGTCGGTGTCCGTCATCCGCCCGAGTGCTCAGGCGCCGGCGGGCCCGGATCAGATGGTGGCAGCGCTGAAGCAGAACCTCGGCGAGAGCCAGAAGCGCCTCCGGCAGTACGAATGGATCGAGACGACTTCGATCAGCCTCAAAGGAGAAGAGAAATCGCGGAAGCAGCAGCGCGTCTATTACGGCGCCGACGGAAAGCTGACCAAGTTGCCCATCGGTCAGCCGCAGCCGCAGGCCGCGCAAGGGGGCGGTCGCAGCGGACGCCTGAAGAAGCGAATCGTCGAGAACAAGAAGAACGAGATGCAGGAGTACATGGAACGCGCGGCCGGCCTGATGCAGATGTACGTCCCGCCGACGCCCGCGCTGATCCAACAGGCAAAGGACAGGGGCAACATGCTGCTCCGTCCGCAGCCTCAGGGGCCCATCCGTGTCGAGTTCCAGAACTTTGTGCAGCCCTCAATCTGTACGGCAAGAACCGTCCGTTCGGGATCGGACCCGACGTGACGATGGGCGTCTTCCAGAAGGGCGGAACGATCGGGCTGGTGAACGTCCGCTATCTCTGGGAGTCGGCGGGCAAGAGCTCATTCCAGGGCAGCACGTTCATCGTGGGCATCACCATCGCCAGGCCGAGGACCACTTAGAGATGAGGCATCCAATGAGATGGCGATCAGCTCTCGTCGCTGCGCTCCTGATCGTATCGGGCTCCGGCTGTGGCCGATCGCCGGAGAGCGACAGTACGCCCGTGCCGATCGACAGCGAGAACGCACCCGCTTCCGACGCAAGTCGTCCCGCTCTCTAACCTTCCTTGTCGTCCGCGCTCGGGCCGTAGATGTTCGGCACTCTCGAGCCCATCGGCCGCAGATACGCGGCAAGCTGACCACGGTGATGGATGCTGTGATTGTTGGCGAAGCCGATGTACTGCACCGCCGGCCAGTTGAAATTGCCGAAACAATCGATGTTCGATGCGAGTTTGTCGCCCGGCAGCGCGCGCAGCGCCTTCAGCTTTTCGGGGAACGTCTTCTTGTAGAAGGCGACGACGTCGTCGACGCTCGTGAAGCTCGATTCGAGCTTCGCCACGGCATCCTGATTCCACTCGAAGGCGCCGTTGAGGATGCTATCCATGAACCAGATGTCGGTGGTGGCCAGATGCGTCGCCAGCTCCCACGCGGTGCGCGACCTGGCGTCGGGCTTGTAGTTGCGGTTGTCGTTCTTCACCGCGCCGAGCACGGCGCACGTTGCCGGAAACTCGTTCTCCCACACCGTCGTCAACATCTCGGCTATCGCCTTGGCATGCTCCCCGGTCATGGTTGCCTTCCTCGTCCGGATTGAACCTTCTCTGAATCTCCGGCCACCTCTCCGCGAAGCGTCTGTCAATCTCGCTCTGCATCGCGTCGATTTGCTCTCGCGTAACGTCCGTCAAGTCCGCAGGCATATCGTGCCATTGGTCGTCGCACCAATGGGCGGCCATGTGACGACGAAACTCGTGAGTGTCTTCCGGTCGGCAACCTGGCCAAACGTGACCGAACCACGTCGAATCAGGGTCATCGCAATCGTAAGGCGGATGTCCTCGATGTCTCCGAGGAAATAGCGTCCAGTGGGTGCCGGTCAGATCCCCAACACCTTTGTGAGGAAGTCGACAGTGCGCGCGTCCCTGAAATAGGAGCAGTGGTGGACGGATTGGGGGCCGGTGAGATCCAGTCGATTGCTCTTTGGTACCGTGAACGCGCCAAGCTGCGTCATCGATGCTGTGTCGACGACCAAGTCATTGGGTCCCTCAAAGATGACATCGGCCGCCGAATCAGCGACCCGTCCGGGTATCGTGCGGAAGTAATTCCAGAACTTCCACCATGGCTCAGGCGACCCGGTGGGCTCGTAGTCGGACAGCACCGCATAGAGCTCGAGCTTCTTGGCCCAGTCCAATGCGAACAGGCGCTGCAGCTCCAGATTGTTCTTCACGCGTGATTGCGACACGAGCCCCGGAACGAGGCTGACGCCGGCGTCGAGGAGCGGGGAGTTGCCGCCGAACGACAGGATCCCGCCGAGCAGCTTGAACAGCCCGCCGGCAATCGCCAGCATAGGCACGGCCGTGGCCGAGGTCGTGGCGGCGGTGCCGATCGCGCGCGCCATGTTTCCCAGCAGATCGAGCGCGGCCCTCAGCCGCACGGGTGCCGCCAGGCTCGTCCCTTCGAGTGGCGATCCCACGAAGATGACGCGCCGTACTTTCGGAGCCGCGTGGAACAGCCACCATGCGACGACCAGCCCGCCGCGACTGTGGCACACCACATCGATCGGGCTTTTGACGTCGCGCATCGCAGTCGCGAGGTCGAGTGCATTGAGCCACGGACCAACCGAGAGTGTCGGATGGTCAAAGGTCAGCACCGCATCGTATTTCTTCTCGCACTTATCGAGAAACGAGGAGCCCCTCACTGGAGGGGCGGCAGTGAGCTCCTCCATGAACATGTCGCCCTTGCTGAACGTGCCATGGACGAAGAGCAAGACCGGCCCACCGAACGCGGCTTTCGTCACGGGCGTGGCATTCCCGCCCGCCCACTTGCGAAGGTGCCGCTGCGGCGTGAGCTGCACGTCCAGTTCCTCGAGCTTGGCGGTGAATTGATTGGGCGCCACTTCGAGAAACTGAAACCCGTGCACGACATCCGGATCCGATGAGAGGCCTCCGCGGCGCGCGCGCCGCCGCGAGCTCACCGGCGGCGGGTCGTACTCCCATCGCAGAATCCCGTCGTCCTGCACCAGTGCGGCCGTGGCCAGCCGGCTGCCGGCACGCGGGTCTCGCCGCGCGCGCTTGCGGGCGCTGCCGCCAAACACCTGGTCAATGTCGGGATCACTCAGATTGGCCTGCCGGATGGCCGCATCCATGTTCATCCGCAGCAGATCGTGGGCGTCTGGTACGGGAGGTGTGATCATTGCCCATCTCCGATTGGCAGCGGCGTGACGTCGGACTGACGGGCTCGAACGATGTCGAGCATCGAATGAAATTCCTTCTTGGACTTCAGGTTGTCCCGACCGCCATCCACGGCATCCCAGAACCCGCTGTGCTCGGTGAGCCACACGGTTTCGATTGGTACCAAGTGCCCCATCCGGACCCGCCGCTTGATCTCATCGTAGGCGGCGCGGCGTGGCCACCACTTAGCCCGCTGCGCGCCGGCCACTTTGGTCTTCTCCTTGTCCTCAGTGCGAAGGTCGTCGGCGAAGTCGCCGCTCATCTTGTTGAACTCCTGGTGGAGTTCATCCGACCGCCAGTACCCGGGGAACGCGTGTCCGTTCAGCAGGAAGATCACCGGATAGATGTCGACCAGTTCCAGACACGCGGCAAAGAGCAACGCCAGATCGAGGCACGTGCCGCTGCGGTCTTTCACCACCATCGACGGCGTGCGCAGGCGCTGTGAATCCAGCTCGTTGCTGTACCCAGGTGGCGGATTCACGTAGCCCAACCCCAGGTCGTGCACGATCATCGACCAGATCGCCTGCACCTGGCGATCGACATCGATATACGGGTCGGCGGCCTTCTTGTCGACGCTCTGGTAGCCGTCGAATCCCGCCGACGGATCGTCACGCAGCACTCGCACGTAACGCTGCGCCTTATCGATCAGGCCGCCGACCGCGGGATCGCGCGGGAGCACGAACGAGGGCAGCCATTGGCCGTCCCGGTCGTTGTCGCGCCACTGGTCCACCGGGAGAAGCCGCACCAGATGGCTGTCCCGGTACAGCACGTGCGGTCCCCAGCAGATCTCGACGAACATGCTGCTGTTGATCGCCTCGTGCGCGGATCGCATGAGGTCTGACGTCAACGGCACGTGAACGAAACGCGCCAGGTCGTCGCTCGGCTGGCTGAGCGTCAGCCGCTTTTGATAGACGGCCGTTTCGAGTCCCGTGCTCAGCTTCACGCATACGTCGATGTCGGCAATCGCACCGAGCTGCTGACGGCGATCGTGGTTTGCGCTGAGGTTGACTAGACCAAACGTATCGAACAGCGGCTCGCGATTGTGGAGGAGTGAATAGTTGATCTCGGTGAACACCTTGATGTCATGTTTGATGAACGACCGCGCTTTGTCTGGCGTGACCGCGTCCGGCGTCCACACCGTTCCGGGCGGGGCCGGCTTTCTCGTTTCGCGCGCGCTGCGGCGCCGGGTCGCGACCTTTTCGCTCACCACTTCCACGAGCGGCTGGCGGCTCCAGAGCACCAGGCCGCTGCCGCGCAGCGAGGGGCTCGAGGTTCGAATAGCTTCCCACGCGGCTCTGAAGGCTTCGAGGAGATCCCACTTCTCGTGGCGCCAGATCCGATAGAACGTCCCGAAGAACCGCTCGCCGAGGTGGTCGTCGAATGTGTCCTGGAAGCCGATGGCGGCGTCGGCGCCGGCGGCGACGGCGTGGGGGGCAATCCTGGCCGCGGAGTTCTGCAGATTGAAGGCGACCAGCGCCGGCCGGTGCCCCTTCGCGCAGAGGGCATGGGCCAGCTTCTGCGCCTGTATCGGTTGTGCCCTTCCGGCGGCATTTCGCATCAGATAGCCATCGAAGACGGACTCGGCCTCCTCGTTCTCCGGCGGCGGATCGCCGTCGCCGTCTTCCTGTGCGAGCAGGCGGAGACCCTGATGTGAATCGAATCCGGACACGTGTACGAGGTCGGGCTTGAATGAGCCGACCACGGTTGCCAATTGCTCCAACGTCGGATTAACGATGGGGCTCTGCGGCTCCTTCAGGCGAAGGCCCGCGTGGACCAGCTCTCGCTCTGTATCGAAGCTGAATGCATCGCGCAGCTTGCCAGGCGCGCTTTCGACGAATAGCACCTTCGCCGGCGTGACGTGACGGGAGACTGTCCTGCCGACCTGAAGATGCCGGACGACGGTGAGCGGCTTTCCCTGACGGCGTTGTCGAGTGGCGCCGGCAACCAGGTATTCCCAGGGAAAGATTCTCGCTTCCCACCCTTTGTCTTCGGACTCGAACGGGATGATGACTTCGGCGATCCCTTCGAGGGCGATCGAGTCCAGCGCTGCCTCGGGTACACCGAGTCCGAGGAGGTCGTTCAGGGCACGCTGGCCCTGTTCCTGCGCGGTCGAGGGCAGGTCGTTCCAGCGCTCGCGATTGCGGATGATGTACGTCCAGCGCATCGCCGCATTCTGGAAGCGACGCTCCCAGTCCTCCCGATCGCCTTTGAAGGCGATTGGGAACCTGGCCCTCGGGGTGCGTAGCGCAAGACCGCTGTCGGTCCGATCACTCGCCGAGCCCGTAGCCGCAGCATTCGCGGCCCGGGAGACTTTCGTGCGCCGGCGGCCGCCGGCTACGGTCTTCACACTCTTTTTTGCCATACGTCGTCCGCCGATGGCCGGGCACTGCCACCTGTACACGGATAAACGCTGAGATGCTGCGAACGGAACGCCGAGGATGGGCTGGGGGCCGGAACATACTACAGCTGGACTGGACCAGTGCAGCCGATCTGGTCAAAGGTCAAAAGGCGAAGGTCAAAGGTATGGTTTCCCAGCTTCTGATCGCCTGGTCTCTGATGGCGGTGTGCGTCGCAATTCACGCCATCGGGATCGCGTCCGCCGGCGGTTGGCTTCAACGGTCTGCGATCTCGCCGCCGCGGTTGTGGCACTGGACCTGGTTGTTCATTCTGCTTGCAGCGTGGATCATTCTTCTCCACCTCGTTGAGATCACCGTGTGGGGGACTTTTTACGTATGGCAACGAGCGATGCCCGATTTGGCCGGCGGCTTGTATTTCAGTGCGGTGACTTACACGACGACCGGATACGGCGACCTTGTGCTGCCGAACGACTGGCGGCTGGTCGGTGGTGTCGAGGCGCTCACGGGCATCCTCATGTGCGGATGGTCAACCGGCTTCTTCTTTGTCGTCGTCAGCCGTATGTTCGAGACCGGACGACGTGACGCCGCATAGGCTGTCCGAAGGAGGGAGTCTGGTTCGCACGTTGCTCGCAGAGAGCTCCCGTTCGTATTTGCGGCTGCAAACGTTTCCAAAATTGAATGCGTGCGCCCTTTTCGATGACGACTCGGGACAGGGTGCACGTTCGCTTCCAATCGCAAGAGAGTCCCGTATTCTGCGCGTGTGCTGGGCCGACTTGTATCTCGTGCGCGGATCGTTGCGTGACCTCGTCTGCGAGTAGGAGAGCACCATGGGCATCGCCTTGCGCCAGAGTGAACCAGAGTTCGCGATCGTCGACGACTACTACCGCCGCGCCAAGCGCGAGCCAACGCGCCGCGGTGACCTCGAGATCTCCCGCACTGACGCCTTTCGCAGCAATTTCCTGGACCTGGTGCGCACGCTCGTGTCCAAGCAATCCTCGCATGTGGTCATCGTTGCGCACGGCAACAGCGACGGCTTGCTGATGCCCTTGACCGATAAGACCAATGACCGCGCCGACAATCGCGTCCTCAGCGAACTTTCGCAACTGGTAGATCAATGGCCGAGCCTCGACGCCCAGATGGTAAAGGCGTACGCGACCGGCTATGCCATCACGCAAGCCGAAGTACGGGCGCTGGTGCAGAACTGCTACACGATCCGCAACCACGAATCGAACTGCGTGGCAGTGCACATTCGCGGCTGTAAGATCGGCGCGAAGACGGAGAACCTCGAGACGATCCGCGGCTTGTTCAACTCGGTGGTCGTTTCCGGGCCGGAGTGTCCGATGCTGTACGCGCCGTTCACGCCGGAATGGTCGCGCCCGCGCGATAAGGACGTCGACGCCTGGACGGCGAGCAACAAGGCCGATACGCGACGCCGCGAGTTCTATTCGCCTGGAGCCGGCCGCTCGCGACTCGTGCTCGACGTCAACTACGCCGGCTCCACGTCGTCGACCCAGGGTGTGATCCAGCATGCCGACGACCTCGCCAAATGGGCCCAGGACTTCTACGGCAACATGAACCACGGCGTCCAGCGCGCGATGCCGATCGCGGCGATGTGGCCTGAGAGCGGCTACTTCCTCGCGCACGAGCAGGGCTACATCGATCAGATCAACGCGGTGCGGCCCGCGTAGGAACGCGTCAGAGCGCGGAGCCGGTCGATCGCGTACTCATGCGAGGCGCTGACGATCGCGGGCAAAGGTTGCCGCGCTGACGTCAGAGCAATCCAGCACCGCGCGCCCACTTGTACTTGGCGCCGAGCACGTCCACCGGGATCTCCGTCGAGTAGGGATAGGCCGGAATCTTGTGTGCGAAGAGATACTCGGACGCCTCTTCGACCTCCACATCACCCGCCAGAGACACGACGACGGGCTTGTCGATGCCTTTCGCCCGCATCTCCTCGACGAGCTCGGCCAGCAGCCTGGCGAACACCATTGGCGGCGTGACGATCGTGTGCCAGTAGCCGAGGATGAGCGAGTGGATCCGCGGATCCTCGAGCCCGAAACGGACGGTGTTCTGGTAGGTCTTCGGCGGCTCCCCGCCGGTGATGTCGACCGGGTTGCCGGATGCGCCGAAGGGCGGAATGAACTTCTTGAAGCCCGCGTCGAGGTCAGGCGGAAACGTCATGAGCGACAAGCCGTTGTCCACGACCGCATCCGACAACAGGACGCCGGAGCCGCCGGCACCAGTGATGATGACGATATTGTCGCCCTTCGGTGTCGGCAGGATCGGAAGCGCACGGGCAAATTCGAGCATCTCGCGCAATGAGCGGGCGCGAATCACGCCGGACTGCCTGAGCACGTCATCATAGATTTTGTCGTTGCCCGCGAGCGCACCGGTGTGCGAACTGGCCGCCTTGGAGCCCAGGGAGGTACGTCCGGCCTTCAGCACGACGACCGGCTTTTTCTTCGACACGCGCCTGGCCACCTCGGCGAAGGCGCGGCCGTCCTTCAGATCCTCGCAGTGCTGCACGATGATCTGCGTGTGGTCATCCTGCTCGAAGAACGTCAGCAGGTCGTCTTCGTCGATGTCCGATTTGTTGCCCAGGCCAACGATCGCCGAGACGCCCATCTTCGCCGAGCGGGAGAACCCGATGATGGCCATCCCGATGCCGCCCGACTGCGACGACAGCGCCGCGTTGCCCTTGACGTCGTACGCCGTACAGAACGTCGCACAGAGGTTGCTCCACGTGTAGTAGAAACCGTAGATGTTCGGACCCATCAGCCGCACGCCGTACTTGCGGCCAACCTCGATGATCTCCTGCTGCCCCGCGACGTTCCCGGTTTCGGCAAACCCGGACGGAATGAGGACGGCGCCCGGGATCTTTTTCTCGCCGCACTCGGCGATTGCTGCGGCGACGAACTTGGCCGGAATCGCGAACACCGCGACGTCGATATCGCCGGGTACGTCCTTGACGCTCTTGTACGCCTTCAGCCCCAGGATCTCGTCGGCGGACGGGTTGATCGGATAGATCTGCCCCTTGTAGCCGCCGTTGATCAGGTTCTTCATCACCGAGTTGCCGATCTTGCCGGCCTCGGACGAGGCGCCGATGACGGCGACGGCCTTCGGCTTCATGATGCGGTTCATGTCGCGCACGATGTCTTCGTGCTTCGGACGATACCGCGCGGGCTTTGGTGAGAAGTCGACGACGATCCGGACGTCGGCCGCGACTGCCTGGTCCTTGGTGGCGAAGACCGGGTTCAAGTCCATCTCCGCGATTTCGGGGTAGTCGGAGATGAGCTGAGACACGTTCTGGATCATCGTCGCGAGTGCATCGCGATTGACCGGGTCCGCGCCGCGGACGCCCTTGAGGATCTGCGCCGCCTCGATGCCGTCGAGCATCGACAACGCGTCGTCCTTCGACGCCGGCGCAAGACGGAACGTGATGTCCTTGAGCACTTCGACCAGTACGCCGCCCAGACCGAACGCCACGAGCTTGCCGAACACCGGATCGGTGACCGCGCCAACGATCACCTCCTGTCCGCCAGTCAGCATCTGCTGGACTTGGACGCCGAGAATGTTTGCGTTTGCGTTGTACTTTTTCGCGTTGGCG
>Ga0070690_100002018_pt1 | contig 10823 bp, 9 predicted proteins | sample KBSS33HmetaG_FD_64671 | JGI IMG/M metagenome (GOLD analysis project Ga0070690, IMG submission 64671) | Switchgrass rhizosphere microbial communities from Kellogg Biological Station, Michigan, USA - KBS S3-3H metaG | ecosystem: Host-associated > Plants > Roots > Rhizosphere ...
CGAGCGTCCGCGAGCGCGACGTCGATGGGCGTGACCGGTGGCAGGGTTGGCCGGTCGACCGACACGATCTCGATGGGCGTGGTCGCGGCGGGTTCGGCCGCGAGGCTCGGCATGGGAGCACGCGTGGCGACCCATGCGACCGCCACGGCGTGGACCGCCGTGGACAGCGCGACGCCCAATGGCAGCTTCCGCGGCTTCCGCACCTTCCTCACCATCTTAGGACGAGGGCTCGGCTAAAACCGTTGCTCTCAACTTGCCATCGCTCACCGCTCCAGCCCACTCCACAGCGATGGGGCTCCCCGGCTCGCGCGTCAAGTCCGGAGCGGCCGGCGATCGACGATTGCCAGCGTCACGGCGCCAAGACCAGCGGCAAGGCGAGGATCTGCTGAGTCGGCATCACGTCGGCGAAGCGGTCGGCGATTGCGGCCAGCGCGGATCGCTGGAGCGTCGCGTGGTCCACAGGCGGCGAGCCTCCGGCTCCGGGGAGATCGCGCGTGGCGGTCGCATCGGAGGCGACGACCACCTGGTAGCCGAGGACGGTCGCGTCCTGCGCCGTCATCGCGACGGCCAGGTGCGTCATGATGCCCCCAACGACAAGCGTCTCGATGTTCCGCTCGTGCAGCGTGGCGTCGAGAGCCGTCCTGGTGAACGCGCCGCCGGTCGGCTTGGTCACGACGAGCTCGTCCGAGCGCGGCGCGAGCGGCGGGACGATCGCCGTGTTGGGGGAGTCGGGGGCGAACAGCGGGCTGCCGGGCCGAGCGATGTTCCTCACGTGCACGACCGTGAAGCTCGACTGTCTGGCCCAGGCGAGCAGCTGCTCGGCGTGCTGCAGGGCGAGCCCGGCGTCCGGGATCGAGAGCCCTCCGTGGAAGAACTCCTCCTGAAAGTCGACCAGCACGAGCGCGGTGCGGCGCGCGTCGATGCGTGCGACCGGCGGGATGCGGTAGAGCGCCCGAAGCGTTGGGCCGGGGCTGCGCGGTAGCGGCGCGGGCTCGATCGGCCGCGCGCAGCTGACGAGGGGGGCGACGACGGTGAGGGTCGCGACCGTCAGGTGGTCGGCGAGCGTGCGGAGCAAGACTGGCAAGCGTGACTTGGTCATGTCGGTCAGCTTGGCGTGGCAGCGCGTTCTGCAGAAGTGCAGGACGTTGCAGCTCGTCCGTGCAATATTGCAGCCCCATGCCATGGGATGATTTTCAGGTGTTCCTGGCCGTCCACCGCACCGGCAGCCATGCCCGGGCAGGGCGAGCGCTCGGCGTCGATCCGACGACCATCGGCCGGCGGCTCGCGGCGCTCGAGGCCGAGCTCGGCGCGCGCCTGTTCGATCGCACCCCCGCGGGGCTCGTCGCGACGCCGGCCGCGCAGGCCCTCGTGCCTCGCCTTGCGCGGGTCGAGGCCGAGATCCTGGCGGCCGAGCACGAGCTCCGCGGCGCCGACGCGCGGATCGACGGCCCGGTCCGCATCACGGCGAGCGACGGCCTGGTGCGCTACGTCGTGGTGCCGGCGCTCGTGGCGCTCCGGCGCCGCCACCCCGGCCTCGCCATCGAGCTTCCGACCGAGACCCGAACGCTCGATCTGTCGCGGCGCGAAGCCGACGTCGCCGTGCGGCTGGTGCGTCCCACGGAGCCCGCGCTCGTCGCGCGCAAGCTGGGCGCGATGGCGTTTTCACTCCACGCGAGCCGCGCGTACCTCGAGCGCAGCGGCACGCCCCGCAGCACGGCCGAGCTCGAGCGCCACGACTGGATCGGCTTCGAAGCCGCCCTCGACCGGCTGCCGCAGGTGGCGTGGCTCCGGCGCACCGTTCCCAGGCTCCGCTACGCGATCCGCGCCAACACCACGGCCATCCACGTCGCCGCGTGCACGGCCGGGCACGGAATCGCCCTCTTGCCGTCGTTCATCGCCGCCCACGAGCCCGACCTCGTGCCGGTGCTTCCGCGGCTCGCCGGCCCCACGCGCGACCTCTGGGGCGTCGCCCACTCCGCCATGCGCCGCAACGCGCGCGTCGCGCTCGTCCTCTCGTGGCTCGATGGACTCCTCGGCGAGCTGCCCGGCTGATGCCCTGAGAAGGGTAGCTTCCGGCCTGAACCGGACGCATCTGAGGCGACCCCCATCACGAAACTAATTTGGGTGGGGAGCTCCGGCTAACGCGGCTGGAACACCTGCTGCATGCTCGGACATCGGACTATGCGACATCACAGCGAGCGAGTCCGCGAAAGGTTCCGATGAGCATCTCCACGATCTTCGCGAACGTCAGCTGTAGCGACCTCGAGACCAGCATTCGTTGGTACGAGAAACTCTTCGGCGGGCCGCCGACCCGTCGTCCGATGCCGAGGCTGGCGGAACGCCTCGCGATCCGGCACGAGGCGCTCGAGGATGCGCGGTAGCACGGCGCTGCCCGCGCCGGCGCTGCTCTCGCTGCCGACCTCCTCGTGATCGAACAGGGCGACCGTCCACGCAGAAGACCCGCATGCGTGGTCAACCGCCCGCTCGCGGTCATGCGATCAGATGTTTCGAGGCTATGCGTCATTATGTAGGCTCAGAAAACGAAAACCGAGTCGGACTTCCCCACGCTAGCCGCGACGCGTCGCCTGGATCAGCGCCGGGGATCCGGGGCCGGGGACGACCGCCGCGTCGGCGAAGCCGGCGCGCTCGACGAGCGCGACGTACTCGGGGGTGGTCCGGTCGCGGCCGCCGAACAGCACCATCATCCACAGATCCTTCAGCACCAGCCCGAGGTCATCGCTCGCATCGGAGCGCGGGCTCTCGATGACCAGCAGCCGCCCGCCCGGCGCCATCGCGGCCCGGCAATTCTCGAGGATCCGGATGGCTTGCTCGTCGTCCCAGTTGTGAAGCACCGCCTTCAGCACGTACAGGTCACCGCCGCGCGGCACGGCCTCGAAGAAGTCGCCGGTGACGACCTCGCAGCGCTGCGCGAGCCCGCGGTCCTCGAAGACCGTGCCCGAGCGGTCGGCGACCCGCGGCAGGTCGAACGCGATGCCGCGCAGCGCCGGATAGCGCGCCAGGATCGCCGCGAGCAGCTCGCCGTTGGCGGCGCCGACGTCGACGACGAGCTTCGCGGCGGAAAAGTCGAAGCTCTCGAGGATGCGCGGGATGTGCCGCATGACGTTGAACGTCATCGCGTGGGCGAACGCCTGCGCCGCCCCGTCGTTCCCGGCGAGGTGTTTCCACAGCGAGGTGCGATGGAAGCGCTCGAAGCCCGACTCTCCGGTGCGGACGGTGTGGAGTAGCTCGCCCCACGCCCGGTAGTACTCCTGGCCGTATAGCCGCGCCATGCCGGTCAGCGAACCCGGCGTGCCCGTGCCGAGCAGCTGGAGCAGCGGGGCGGCGCGATAGCGGCCTCGGTCGTCGGCTGGGGTCAAGAGGCCGAGCAGGCACCAGGCCTGCATCAACCGGCGCAGCGGTTCGACCTGGGTCCCGGTGAGGCCGGCGAGCTGGTCGGCGGTCAGCGGCCCGGCGGCGAAGTGTTCCCAGGCGCCGAGCTGTGCGGCGGCGGAGGCGATCTGGCTGATCGCGAACCCATCGAGCATCTCGAACAGTCGATCGCTGCGATCGTCATCTTTGGTCACGGCGGGCATTGGCTTCCTTTCAGTATTCAGTCCCAGCCGACCAGCACGCGCTGCGGGGCCCGGTGGCTGACCTGGAGCTTGGGCACCAGCGGCTCCACGAGCCGCATCCGGGGTGCGCGCGCGGCGAGCTGGGACAGCGCGGCGCCGAGCACCAGCTTGGACAGCGATCCGCCGATGCAGGCGTGCATGCCCCAGCCGAACGCCAGGTGCGGGTTTGGCGCGCGATCGAGCACGAGGTCGTCCGCGCGCGCGAACTGCTCGGGATCGCGGTTCGCCGCGCCGATCATCAGCGTCACCGCCTGGCCGCGGCGGATCCGCTGGCCGCCGATCTCGGCATCCTCGTAGCACAGCCGCATCATTCCCTGCACCGGCCCGTCGTAGCGGAACGTCTCCTCGATCGCGGCGTCGGCACGCGCCTCGTCGGCGAACCGCGCGAGCGGGACCTCGCGCTCGAACACCGCGCGCAGCACGTTGCCGAACGCGCTGGTGACCGCGGTGTAGCCGGCGAGCAGGCCGACCCGTACGGTGTTGAACACGATGCGCCGGGACACCTGTTCGGCCTCGTGGCGGTCGAGCAGGTGGCCGATGAAGCCCGCCGTGCCGGCGCCCTGCGCACACCAGCTCTCGATCAGCTCGCTTAGCTTGATCCGCGCCTCCTGGCCCGGCGCCCGGAGGTCGGGGAAGAACCCGGCGTCGAAGCTCTGCACCACGGCGTCGGCCATCGCGCTGAACGACGCGACATCGGGCTGCTCGACCCCGAGGAAGCCGCACGTCACCTCGAGCCCAAGCGGGGCGCCGTACTCGCTCATCAGATCGACCTCGCGACGCTGCACGAGCGCGTCGAGCAGCCGGTCGGCGCACTGCCGGCCGCGGCGCGCGAGCGCGGCAAAGTCCTGCGCCCGGTAGGAGCTGACAAACAGGTTGCGCACGGGCGTGTGTGCGGGGCGATCCATGATCTGCAAGTTTGTCGATTGCTCCGGGACTGCCGTGCCCAGCCGCTGCCGATCCACTCCGAAGCGCTGTGCGTCGCGGAACACCTCCACGCAGTCGCGATATCGGGTCACGAACCAACAATTGAGACGCTCGGACCACAGCACGGGCGCTTCGGATCGCATGCGCGCGTACAGCGGGAATGGATTGCGTCTGTTCTCGTCGCTGGTCAGCTCGAAGACATCGATCATGTCTGACATGGTTGCCACGCACGGACTCGATCGCCGGAGCGATCCAGAGCCCAGAAAGGGTGCCGCATGAGCATCCCGGGATGCCACACGGCTGTTTTGGTCACCGAACTACATGACTTGGATTACCACACGTATTCCATGGTAGTCCTCCTTTCGTGATGCGGAATATAGCGGCGTGGCTCCACATATACAAGATGGCAAACGCCGGGCAACGTCTTGATTGCAGTGAATGGTTCCTCTCGTAGGGTGAATGGCATTACGACGAAACAAATCCATGACATCGGTTGTGTGCAGCGTCACTCAAGCGCATTACTCCCGTCGGAGGTTTGTGGGCCTCATCACTGATTCAGGTACTGTCGTTATTGCTGCGTGAACGTCGTTGCTGACAAATCGACGCCTGTCGTGCCGGTGGTGACGCTGCAATGCAGTGAACGCCGTCGCTGTGCGTGTTTGTTGGTCGCAGGTAGCGGCTGGTGAGCGGCGGCAATCGTCTCGGGTGGGGAATCCGGGGGTTATGTGTGCAGATAATCGTCTGGGCGCGGCTCGTCGCTGACTGCGCATCACGGCTGCGACTCGCTGGTGACGCAACGGGTGCAGCCACTCGAGTCACATTGTGTAGTTGAATGCTGCGGTCACACGAGATAGATCGAGAACAGGCATGACGAACAGGCTGCGCAGATGACGCCGTGGAAGCTCGCACGCAGCGCGGTCTCCGGTCTGCCGCGCGCGTACTGGATCCTGTGGTCGGCGATCCTGGTCAACAAGCTCGGCACCTTCGTGGTGCCGTTCCTGTACCTGTATCTGACCCGGAGCGAGCACATGTCCGTGGCTCGCGCCTCGCTCATCGTCGCGCTCTATGGCATTGGCTCGACGTTCTCCGGGCCGGTGGGCGGGCTGCTCGCCGATCGGATCGGCCGGCGCACGACGCTGGTCGGTGGCTTGATCGCGGGCGCCGCTGCGATGGTGACGCTGGGGCTCACGCATACCTCGTCGCTGATCCCGGTGCTCACCCTGGTGCTCGGATTCGCGGGCGAGCTCCACCGACCGGCGGCGGCGGCGATGATCGCCGACCTGGTCCCGCCCGAGCAGCGAGTGCGCGCCTACAGCCTGCAGCACTGGGCGATAAACCTTGGGTTTGTGGTCGCGCTCCTGCTGGCCGGCGTGATGGCACAGATCAGCTTCCTGCTGCTGTTCCTGGGCGACGCGGCGACCACGCTGGTGTGTGCGGCGATCGCCTGGCGCTGGCTCCCGGAGTCGCGCCCGGACCGCAGCGAGCCGGCAGGACGCGCACTGACCAGCCTCTGGCAGCCACTGCGCGACCGTCAGTTCGCCGCGATCTGGCTCCTCGGCCTGTTGCTCGCGACGATCTACTTCCAGTTCGCCACCACGCTGCCCGAGGCGCTGGCCCGCCATGGCATCACCACGGCGCAATACGGCACACTGGTCGCGGTGACCTGCGCCGTGGTGACGGTGATGCAGCCGTTGGCCACCCCCGTGCTGCAGCACGTTCGCAAGCCGCAGGTCCTGGCGGCCGCCTGCCTGCTCACCGGCGCCGGATTCGGCGCGGTCGGCCTGTTCTCGACCTTGCCGCTCTTCATGCTCGCCGGCGTGATCTGGACCCTGGGCGAGATCGGGTACCAGGCGGTGGTCCCGACGATCGTCGCCGACCTCGCGCCCGCTGCACGACGCGGCAGCTACCAGGGCTGCTACCAGATGGCCTGGGGGCTGGCCTCGTTCGCCGGGCCGGCGCTCGGCGGCCAGGTGCTGCAGCGCCTGGCCGAGGGCTGGTTGTGGGGCGGCTGCTTCGGGTTCGGTGCGCTGCTCGCGCTCGGTCACTATGTCGTCGCGCGGCGAGCCGAGGACCGTCACGACCACGTGGCCAGCGAACTGGACGACGCGCTGGTCGCGACGTCGATCGCCGAGTGACCAACCGCGATATCGCAGGGAGCAAGCATGGCAATTCGCAAGATCGCTTCGGTCGGACATCCGGTGCTGCGCCAGCGGGCTCGTCCGCTGTCGCGCGACGAGCTCGCCGGGCCCGCGATGCAACAGCTCATCGATGATCTGATCGACAGCCTGCGCGACGCCCGCGCGGCCGGACTGGCAGCCAATCAGATCTACGAGCCCGTCCAGATCTGCGCGATCGAGATCCCGAGCGACCCGCGTTATTCGTACATGCCCGGCGTGCCGCTGACGGTCCTCGTCAACCCGGTGATCGAGCCGGTCGGCAACGAGAGCTATCCGAACTACGAAGGCTGTCTCAGCGTGCCAAACCTCCGCGCGATTGCGCCGCGCGCGTGCGAGGTCCGGGTGCGAGCGTGGGACCGCGCCGGTCGCGAGCTCGACTTCATCGCGCGCGGGCTGGCCGCCGGCGCCTACCAGCACGAGATCGATCACCTGCTCGGCACGTTGTTCGTCGACCGCGTGCGCGACACCGCGAGCTATACCGCGGCGACGGAGTACGACCGCCACCACGCAACGGCTTCCGCCGAGCGCGCGAAGGCGGTGGTCGCGCGCTTCGGATCCTGATGCCACCGGGCCGTGAAGGTCGCGTCCTGATCCATTCACGAATGGCGACCACCCCTATTGGCAGTGGTGCGGCCAGGTGGGCCGCGTCGTCCATATCACGTTCAAGAACGATTGCTCGAACGTGGGGGGCGCGCCGCGGTGACGGCGCACCCGGTTGTTATCGCGACGATGTGATGTGGAGGGTGAACGAGTTGATGGTACCGACGTTCTTCCTGGCGAGGTCCTCGACGAACAGCTCCCACTGGCCCGACGGCGAGAGGGGGAAGGGGAAGCTGGAGGAGACGTCCAGGCCGGTCACGATGAAGTTATCCGCGGTACCCCCCGCGCGGTTCGACAGGCTCACCGACCCAGAGAAGCCTGGAGAGAACAGGTTGATGACCAGGTCGCCGCGGTTGGGGTGCGTGATGTTGATGTCCACCGTGACCTTCACGATATCGGGGAGTCCGGCCGGGACGTTGATCACGCTGACGATGCCGGTGTTGCTATTGTCCGGGATGCTCTTGGGGACATCGGTCGAGGTGAAGTCGCGGGTCACGTCGACGCTGACGCCGCACTCGGGCGGAACCGTGCGCGAGGTGACGATCGCCGAGATCGAGTTGTCGTCGGGCGACGACGCGCCGGCGCCCATCAGGCGGTGGGCGAACGCGGCGAAGATCGCGCAGCGGTTGACGCCGCCGTTGATGTTGACATCGGCCTGGAGAATGGCGTCGCGCGCCTGCAGCATGGTGGGGCTGCACGGCGTGAGCTTCATGGCGGACACGACGAGCTGCTCGGCGGTCGCGGCGCCCACGCCGCCCACGCCGGCCACGCCGTTGCGCATGTCCCACAGGACGGCTGCCCACGTCTCACCGATGTCGGTGGGATCGGTGAACTGGCCGCTCTTGACGGTGTCGTAGCTGAATGGCGAGCTGGCCATCGAGACCAGGCGGATACCGACGTCTGCGAAGTCGGTGTAGTACGCGCCGATGACGGGATCATTGAGAAACGAGGCGGCCAAGAAATCGCCCCAGCCTTCGCCCATGGCCGCGGATTGCACCCCCTGCAGGCAGGTGGTCGAGCCGCCGCCGACCAGGCGATTGGACAGGCCGAGGATCGCTGGCGTGTCCGGGGACCGGAAACCGCGGGGTCATCGCCAGGACGTGCGCGTCACCGGTTTGACCGACCTCGAGGGTGACGGGCGCGCCGGCCTGGCGCTGGAGCGCCGCGAGGGCCAGATCGCGATCCTGGGTGAGCTTGGCGCGGTCATCGCTGCCGCTCGTGGCGCAGGCTGCCAGCCCGAGCGCGCCGGCATAGAGCCATGGAGTGAGATGGTGACTTCTGAACATGTAGAGTCATTCCCCGCTGTAGGAAAGGGTATATTGCTCTCATTCGAAATGCGGAGTAAGCCGGCTTCGTTACGGTGGTGGTGACAGCTGCTCTCGGCGATGCCGCGTGCGCGGCTCATGGGGCAACGTGCGTCGAAGTACACCATGGTGGCCTGAACCGCCTTCGGCGCCATCGCGCAGTCGCTCGTGACGCCCACCGGCGATTTCGACAGAACGTCGTTGACGAGGAGGGCGCCTCCCCCCGGAGACGGACTCGATAGCGTGTTCGCATCGGCGGCCTGTGCGATGGCACCGAGTGAGCGTGTTCGTTGAAGTATGAATATGAGTTAACTCTGACTGTGGGACCGCGGCATGTGAATTTGCGTTCAACGTGAGCGCCCTCTAGGATGCAATCGTGCGCATCTCGTATGCGCCATGCTCGACCACCCGAGGGCCATAAACATGCAACGTAGTACCAAGGTAATGCTCAGCTTGCTCGCTGTCACGGGGACGGGAACGTTGTTCCGGCCGACCGTGGCGCACGCGACCCCCATCATACCGATACGCTGTAGCACGGACTCTATCATCTCGCCGACGACGGCCCGGCTGCGCCTGGAGTGGGCCCGCGCCTGCGGAACCAGGATCAACGTCGTCTCGCCGACCAACCCCACCCCGCCCGCGCAGGCCTTCCTGACCGGCCTCACCTCCTCCAACGGAGGCATCCCGCTCGTGGACTACCTCGAGACCGACGACTTCTTTGGAAAGAACAGCTACTCGGGCGATCTCGCAGAAGTCAACCAGATCTTCGTCCAGAGCCAGTGGCGCTTCGGTCCGATCATCGCGACCACGGACGCGGGCGGGTTCCAGAAGTGGACCGAGGTAAATACGCTGCTGTTGCCTCGCCCGCTGTATCCGACTTTCGGCAATAACGCCGATATCAACCTCGCGACCCAGCTGTACCCGAACCCGAACTATTCCCTCGCCGACTGCAATCTCTACGCGGACATCGCCGCGACCATCCGCGTGGACACCAGCGCGACCGGGTTCTTCGTGAACGCTTACTGCACCTCGGGCTGCTACACGCCCGATCAGAAGATCCGCTTCGCGTCCGGCGACGAGCCCATCCTCAGCGCGCTCGACGAGCTGCGCACCGGCGTGACGACGCTTTCGCCCGACTCGACCTTGGAAAACGTCAAGCTCAAGACCGACGACGTCGCGAGCTACTCGCGTGACCTTCACGACGCGAGCCTCGTCACCTTCGAGATCCGCACCAGGTCGGGTGGTCAGCTCCGCGTCACGGACAAGCACCCGGTGCTCATCGACGACGGCCGGCTCGTGGAGGCGCGCACGCTCAAGGTCGGGAACAAGCTGATCAAGGCGGACGGGTCGCGCGACGCGATCGTCTCGGTCACCCAGACGTCCTACTTCGGCAAGGGCTACAACCTCCAGCCCGTGGCGACCGACCGCGTCGCCAACATCCTCATCGCCCAGGGCTTCCTCGTCGGCTCGTCTCGGTTCCAGAACGAGGACGTCGACTACTTAAACCGGATCCTCCTCGGTCGCGCGATCCCGAAGTCCGTGATTCCTCAGTGACGTGACGGCGGGTCTTTGATGCCTCGCCGTGCGGCTCGTCGACCGGCGAAGCGCGCCCGGCACGCTCACGCGAAGAGGCCGGGTTTCGGACATCCGATGCTCCTCCGAGCGTTTATATCGATATCTCCTCCTCGTTCACGGCGGATGGCACGGTGCGTGGGCGTTCGACGCGCTCGTGCCCTTGCTCGCATCGCAAGGCTTTACCGTTCGCACGGTCGACTTGCCCAGCAGCGGCTCGCTGGTGGGCCTCGATGCCGACGTGAAGGTCGTGCGCGAATCGCTCGCCGAGCACGCAACGCCGACGCTCGTCGTCGGACACTCGTATGGCGGCGTGGTCATCAGCGAGGCTTGCGCGGGCGTCAGAAACGTTGTGGGGCTCGCCTATCTGTGTGCGTTCGTGCTCGACAGGGCGAATCGCTGTCGATGTTTTGCAACCGCTACCGCCGTGGATGGAGATCGACGAGGCAGTGGGCGTCGGTCGCGTGCTCGCTCCCGAACAGGTCTTTTATGCCGACGTCGAACCGGCGATCGCTGCCAGAGCGGTCGCGCGGCTGGGGTTCCAGTCCCTGGCGTGCTTGGGCGGGGTGTTGACGGCGGCGGCCTGGCGCGAGCTGCCGAGCAGCTACTTGCTG
>Ga0070690_100002019_pt1 | contig 10819 bp, 9 predicted proteins | sample KBSS33HmetaG_FD_64671 | JGI IMG/M metagenome (GOLD analysis project Ga0070690, IMG submission 64671) | Switchgrass rhizosphere microbial communities from Kellogg Biological Station, Michigan, USA - KBS S3-3H metaG | ecosystem: Host-associated > Plants > Roots > Rhizosphere ...
GGAGACCACCAACTTCATGTTGGTGGTGCTTCAATTTCACCCTAATGCAGTCGGTCTTTCATCTTTGTCCCAGGAACGATGAGCGAACGCGGTAGGTTGAAATTAAACCGCCACCGACATGAAGTCGGTGGTCTCTAGTACACATTTCAGAACCTTCGCGTCTGCTCATTTCAGAATGCTAGGCTGAGGATTACAACCCGGATTGTTTGCTTCATCGCGCAGAACTTACCAGTAGTCGTATTCAAGAGACAACCACTTTGAATACCGGGGATATTTTATTGACAATCAATATTCACCTCCATATCTTCCGAGCGATTCCACACTGCCTGAAATCGTCGCAAAGGAGCATGTAGATGAAGAACAAACTCTACCTCGCCTCTCTTCTCGCTGTCGTATTGTGTATGCTGGCATGGACCGCCCGTGCAGAATTAGAAAGAAACCCAGCCAACTCAGGAACCTGGGAATATGCCGAAATAGAACTCGATACACACTTCCTGGCTACTCCAAAGCTCAATCAGCTGGGTGACCGGGGATGGGAGTTGATAGGTTTTGTTTCAGGTTGTGCCACCGTTTCCGATAGACCACTCGACTGCAAGTATCGGGCTTACCTGAAGCGCGCCAAGTGAGAGGCCTGTCGATTCGCAGCGAACAACTTTGTACTAACGCTCTTGCTGAAGTATTGTGACGCACATGTGCGGCCGGTACACACTTCACACACGCGACCGAATTGAACTGAAAGAACTTCGTTCAGCAAGTCTCCCGTTCATACCTCGCTACAACATCGCTCCCACGCAGGATGTTGTCGCCATCGCTGATTTCGGCAGTGGTCTTGAAACTCGATTGATTACGTGGGGATTGATTCCTTCCTGGAGCACAGACGGAAAGGGATTTATTAACGCGCGCGCTGAGACGCTGGAAGAACGACCGAGCTTCAACGAATCGTTTCGACTGCGTCGGTGTCTAATTCCTGCGAATGGCTTTTTTGAGTGGAAACGCTCTGGACGCGAGAAGCGACCTTTTTACTTTCAATCGCACGATGAGAGCGCGTTTGCTTTTGCCGGCGTCTGGGACACCTGGAAGGTTCAGAATCGGCTGATCACGACTTGCGCTATCATCACGACGCCAGCGAATGATCTCGTTGGTGAACTTCACGATCGAATGCCGGCGATACTCCCTGCTGAGTTTTACGATGCGTGGCTTAATCCGAGAACTACTCGAGTCGAGTTATTGCGAATGCTACAGCCATTCCCTGCTTCGCTAATGAAAACTCACCCTGTGAGCAGCCGTGTGAACTCAACGGAGAACGATTCGGCCGACTTATTGTTTCGGGTTGATGCCGAAGTGGGTCAGACACTAAGTTTGTTCTAATCGAACCGCACCACAAGACGCCTTGCCCGAAGCGACCCCAAGCTCCCGTACTGTGTACACTTCTTTATCACCGCTATTATTCTGCGCCACACTCTTCACCAGTGCAGCCTTGTTGTTTTGGATTCAACCGCTGATGGGTAAAACGCTGTTACCGCTGCTGGGAGGCGCTCCATCAGTTTGGAATACGTGCTTACTTTTCTTTCAGACCATGCTGCTGGCGGGCTACGTTTATGCCGTGGCGTCTTCCAGGTGGCTTTCACTGCGATCACAGGCGGCGCTCCATATATTTCTTCTACTGTTAATTGCAGTCTACTTGTTCCGATCGCCCGTTCACGCACTAACCGTAGACGCATTACAGCACACAACCCCAACACGCTGGCTGCTCGAGAGTCTTCTGTTTTCTGTTGGACCACCATTTTTCATTCTTTCCGCGAGCAACCCGCTACTACAAAGCTGGTTTTCAAAGTCACGACATCACCGCGCCGTTGATCCTTACTTCCTCTTTGCAGCAAGCAATGCAGGAAGCCTGATCGCGCTCTTAGCATTTCCATTAGTTCTGGAGCCAACGCTCCGACTCAATCAGCAACACACGTTATGGCGCTTTGGTTTCGCAATCTTGCTGACTCTAACGTGCGTAATCGCCTTCGCCCTAAGACCTCGTTCCGACAGCTCCGGCGAACCTCAAATTTCTGCGACGACGGTCGGTTGGTATCGACGGCTTCGTTGGCTCGCACTGGCGTTTGTGCCTTCTAGTCTAATGATCGGAGTGACGACTTACATCACTGCCGACGTAGCCGCTGTGCCGGTGCTTTGGGTGATACCTTTAGCTCTTTACCTGCTGACGTTTGTTCTCGCGTTTACAAGAAAGCAATACGCATCATCAGCGTTACTGAATCGCTTGATGATGGTCGCCGCGCTTGTCGTAACGTTGATTATTTCATCGGGCGCGACAGAGCCTGCATGGGCATTGATCCTTGCGAATCTGGGATTCTTCTTCGTTGCAGCCTGGGTGTGTCACCGCCAACTAGCCAACGACCGACCAGCGGTCGCATATCTGCCAGAATACTACCTGTGGATTGCAGTCGGCGGCGCACTAGGTAGCGTTTTCAATGTCCTACTCGCGCCGAAGTTGTTTACATCGATTGTTGAATACCCGCTGGCGATAGTAATCGCTTGCATGTTGCAACGCGGTGAAGGTCGCAGTGGGGAGGCGGAGAACGAGAGAGACCGGCGCGCGCTTTTATTCGATGTGATCTATCCGGTCGGTCTTTATCTACTCGCAGTAGGCCTCGCAATCCTGGTCCACTACGCTCGTACCAACTCCTCGATCGTTAGCCTATTCATTGTTCTCGGCGTTCCTTTAATCATCATCAACCACTTCTTCAGGGAGAGGCCGAGACGCTTTGCTTTCGGACTGTGCGCAGTGATGCTTGCCGGCGTTTATTACAGTGGATATACGTCTCGAACAGTCCACGTTGTACGGAATTTCTTCGGCACAACTCGGGTGACGACTGACTCTGCAGGCAGGATTAATAGTCTGTACAGCGGGAACACTGTCCACGGTCGACAGTTTATAGATCAGTCACGGGCGTGCGAGCCGCTTTCGTATCATCATGAGAATGGACCACTCGGCCAGGTGATGGCAGTCTTCAACGCCGCTCCTGCCAACCCGCACGTGGCCGTGATTGGACTCGGCGCTGGCGCGACGCTCGCATATGCCAAACCAGGTCAGGAGTGGACGTTCTACGAAATCAATCCTGACGTGATCAACATCGCCCGCGACGCTCAACATTTTAGCTACCTGCAAAGCTGCGCGAATGGGCCAACGAAGGTGATCGAGGGTGACGCCAGACTGAAACTGCAGGACGCCGACGACGCACAGTATGGATTGATTGTGGTGGATGCGTTTAGCTCCGACGCGATACCGGTGCATCTCGTGACTGAGCAGGCGCTCGATCTTTATCTATCGAAGTTAGCAACCGGCGGCTTTCTCGCATTCCACATATCGAACCGAAGTCTGGATTTGAAACCGATCCTTAGTGACTTAGCGGAGAGTAGAAATTTAATCTGCATTGGCTTTGACGACCTAAAGCCCGGGCTCTTCGAAGGCAAAGATCCATCGCAATGGGTGGTGATGGCGCGATCGGAATCAGAAATTACCAACCTGTCGATCAACTCCCAATGGCAGCGGCTGAATGGGAGAAAAGGATCGCGTGTGTGGAGCGACGACTTCTCTAATATTGTTCGGGCGATTAAATGGCAATAACGGAGGGATGAAGGATGAAGGATGAAAAGGATCCGGCGAAGGGGCGCCGGAAAAGAAATCATTGGTCATTTGTTATTTGAGATTTGACAATTCTCATTTACAAAACCACCGACTTGGGTCTCAAAATCTTAATTCTCAAATGTCAAATAACAAATGACCAATGATTTCTTTTCCGGCACCTTCCCCAGTCGTTTCATCGCTTGCAAATTAAAGTGAATTAGCCAAGACTGCTTACTCAACGGAGGTCATTAACGCTATGAGATACATGACGGCCACACTTTTAGTTGCGAGCATGATCGTTCTGGCGTGCTGTGTCACGTCTTCCAGGTCGGTTTCAGCGAACGCACTGAGCAGCGACACCAATTTTCAGGAGCGCGAGGAGATTAACCAGAAGTACGAGTTGGCGCCGGGAGCTCGTGTGGAGATCTCAAGCATTCGTGGTCCCGTCGAAGTCTACGATACGAATAGCGCCACGGCTGAGGTACAAATCGTTCGTACCGCGCGTACGCGTGCCGATCTCGAGTATCACAAGATCGAAGTCCAGCAAACTGCGAACGGGCTTGTCGTCCGCGGCATACAGGAACCGAACCATCGCGGGCAGAACGTTCAGGTAAATCACCACGTCATATTGAGAGTTCCGCGTCGAATCGATCTCGCGATCACAAGCATTAGCGGAGGCGTCCGGGTCGAGGACATCGCCGGACAGACAAGATTGAATAGTATTAGCGGTTCTGCAACGATTGGGAATGTTACCGGACCACTGACTGCTCGCAGCATCAGTGGAAACCTTACGGCCGAGGGTGTCGGCACTGACGCACAAATAAATAGTGTCAGCGGGTCTGCGACGATCGGCGATGTTGGTGGCCCACTAAACGTCCAGAGCATCAGTGGAAACCTTCAGGTCGGCAACGTCGGCGGAGATGCACAAGTGCATAGTGTTAGTGGATGGGTGCACATTGGCGTGGTGAACGGGCCACTTACTGTATTGAGCGTAAGTGGTAATGTAAAAACCGCGCTTAGCAATCTCGGCACACAAGGCATCCGCATTAACAGCGTGAGTGGATCAGTTGAAATTGCACTTACAGGTGACGTGAACGCAGACTTCAACGCTGAGAGCATCAGCGGTCACGTTTACCTCAATGTCCCCAACGTGATTCGTGACGCCGAAGTGAAGTCACCAAACGTTCGCGCACGCATTGGCGCGGGCGGGACACCGATCAAAGTGTTCAGCGTTTCCGGAGATGTACGACTGACGCGAAGCTAATTACCGTCGCTTCTCTCGTGCCCGCTCTGTTGCCATTCGCGAAAGCTTCTTCCACTTCTGCTTTTCCGCGATTGCGTAACGTTTGTCTTTTCGTCGAGCCAAATAGTTCAATTCCTTCTGTAGCTTCTCGTAGCTTTCATATCGCGTTGTGTCGATACTTCCGGCAGCCAAAGCCTCACGGACCGCACACCGTGGCTCATCTTGATGACGACAGTCGCTGAAAAAGCACTCGTCAGCGAGCACTTCAATGTCCTCAAAGACCACCGGCAAACTCTCTTCACCGTCCCATAGCTGCAGCTCACGCATACCTGGAGTGTCGAGTACCAGTCCACCGCCACCTGGCAGCAAAACCAACTCGCGATGAGTTGTTGTGTGTCTTCCGCGGTCGTCGTGCTCGCGCACCGTTTGAACTTTCAGGTCCATTCCCGCCAGATGATTTATTAGCGTTGATTTGCCAACACCCGATGAACCCAATAGCGCAACTGTCTGCCCCCGCCCGAAATACTGGGCAAGGTCTTGAAGTCCGAAACCTGTCACAACGCTGACCACGTGAATGGGGACTGCACGTGTAATGGATTCGACTTCACTCACTCGATCCTCGACTCGTTCGCATAGATCAGATTTGCTCAAAACAATGATTGGATTTGCGCCGCTCTCCCACGCAAGGATTAAATACCTCTCGATCCTCCGTAAATTGAAATCCTGATTCAGCGATGTCAGCAGAAACACCGTATCGATGTTCGCTCCAACGATTTGCTGTTCAGTGCGTGAGCCCGCGATCTTGCGCGTGAAGCTGGTTCTGCGTGGAAGCACCGCGTGAATCATCGCTCTGTCACCCTCAGGACGCGGAGTGATGACTGTCCAGTCGCCGACAGCCGGCAGATCACTTCGATTCGGAGCTTCGTGTCTCAGCTTGCCTGAGATCTCCGCTAGCATCTCTCCGTATTGGGTGTAGACGCGAAAAAAACCTTTGTGTTCAAGGAAAACTCGACCGGGCACATACCCGTCTTGCTCAAACAATTTGAAATTAGTCTCAAAGAAATCACCCCAACCCAGGGTTGTTAGATCAGTAACGTTCATGTCTGGTGTCTCCGCTGAAAGACGCGCCTGCGCGAATCAATCAGTCTGCAACCGACGATTAATAGAGGTGTGTTTATTCGGGATTTGGGATGGATGAGTTACTGCAATCGTCTGCGAAGACACTTCAGGTGATTTCGCACCAGAGCGTTTCAGTTCACAGCAAGCGCAGCAACTTTTTTAGCGGACAATCATAGGCTGGCGAAATTGTAGCATTTCTTTCTGAAACCAGACGGTCAATCTTCTCGTTTAGATGAACGTCATTCATGGTGCGTCAAAATCAATGGGTCAATGAACCTGTTTTCGACGCCGTTTGTGTTTGTGAGCCTGCGCCTATCCTCTGACCCAATACTGTGTACCAATCAATTGCCTTCCTGAGGCACAAACAAGGACCACATCAATGAAACCCCACGTGATTTTAACGATCACCTCGCTGCTCTTGATACTCCTGTTGACGTTTCACCTGACGGACGACATCGTCCGGGGATTTGAGCCCGGAACGCTCCGAACCTTGAATGCCGTCCCTATGGTGGTGATTTGGCTCTACGGAGCGGTGGTGCTCGCCGGTCGTCGATCTGGCTACATCATCACCCTCCTCTTTTCGATTCTTTCGTTTGGCGTTCCCGTCATTCATATGATGAACAGAGGTGTTGGAGTACACAGTAAGATCGGGTACTCACACGGTGCCTTCTTCTTCGTCTGGACGCTGATTGCGATCGCTGTGATTGCTCTCTTCTCGGTTGTTCTCTCGGCGTATGGACTGTGGAATTTCCCGTGGCGCCGAAGCGGGTTGTCGAACATTCAAACGTGAAGGCGTTATCTGGATTTCCGTTCAAACAACACGTGTGCGAGCGCGAGAAAGACCGCGGCAAGAGCAAGCCAGTAGAATCTGTAAGCGATGATTGGTCGGCTCAACAGACCAGAATAGTTCCAGAGCCGGTAGAGCAGTGGGTTATAAAGCCAGTGGTTATAACCTGCGGTGTACAAGTAGAAGAGTCCGGCGCCGGTGCCAACCGCCATCACGTACGCCACATACTTGTTCCGTAGCACCACATTCAACGCGACAACGAATGAGGTTGTAAAGACTATCCCGGGCAGCAGCACCACGCCGTAGACCAACAAGTAAGCCGAGAAATCAATGGGTGTATGTCTTCTTATCAGCTGGATGAGAATTGCAATCAGGCCAACTGCGGTCAGGAGAAAAGACGTCAATAGAATTGTGGCGAGGCACTTTGAGAGCAGTAAGACGCTGTTCTCCACGGGTGTGGACCAGATAATGGGCTCGATCTTCACTTCTCGATCGCGATGCAATGCTTCGCCCGTGTAGAAGACTGCAATGCCGATCAGGAACAGCAACAATAACTTTGCTGTGTTGCTCGCATATGCGGCGGAGTGAGAGACGTCCGGAATAATGTTATAGAAGGCGACTTCGAAAACAGAGAGGAAGACAGCCAGCGGCATTACCACTACAAGACTTCGTTCGGCGGCAAGCAGGCGGAACTCTACGACTAACGCGCCGATTAGCTTATTCATGTTGGCGCGAATGCCGTCATTCACCCTGACGACTTCAGGAACGGCGACGTGGGTGAGCGCTCCAGCTTGGTCGTCGGTTCTTTGGAATTCATCGAGCCGCGTCGCCGGATCCGGGTAATAGACGGCTTCGGCTGCGGTCGAAAGGTTGAGGAATGAAAAATGTTCTGCTTTTCCGGATCGCTCGGTAGTCGTGAAGAGTCGATAGAGAATCGTCAGACAAATCGCTGTCAATAGAACCATCACTACGCGATTGACGATCAGGTCAGTGTCGTAAACTATGACGAGTTGATTTAGCAACTCAGGAGCGGTACGGCTGATCAGGTGAGATCCAAAGGCTTCGCCGCTGCGCCCACGGTTCATAACCAGAGGGTCAAGAGCCAGTTTCCACCGCCAGGGCAAGCCGCTCAGTATCGCTTGATAGCTAATGTAGATTGGATAAAAAGCAATTCCCAGCCCGTACACGATCTTGGCGTTGCGCGTCAGCGTGCCGACGGTAAAGTACACGGCCGCCAGGAACATATGTGAGATGGCGACCATAACCAGAAAATGTTTGGGGTAAGCCAGCAACTTGGTCGCCTGGAGCGTAGTCACACCCTGTTTGGGAACCCACTGAAGCACAAACAGAGTCAGGACGAACGCCGACTGACAACACGCCAGCACGAAGAAGTTCCCGAAGAATTTTCCCAGCAAGTATTCGGCGCGCGTTACCGGCTTGCAAAAGATGAGGGGATCGATACCGGTGCGATAGTCTCTGATCGCCGGATCAGCCATCATCAGCGCGGTGTACAAAGGCAGGAATAGAAATGAGTAAGGGGGAAGAACGCCGAAGATGAAGAGATCGCTGTTGACGGCCATGCCGCGTCCGCTTGCTGGTCCCCATCCCCACCAAAGCAGCGCATTGCCCGCACACAGGGCTGCCACGACATAAGGTGCCACACGCTTTGAATTGAGCAGCACTTCGTTATAAGCAATCGCCGCAAATGTTCGCACTCGCTCGAATTTCACCCGAGGCGACCACTTGAATGTTGAGAACTGCGCTTTCGCCTGCGCGCCATCGTGCGTCGGAAATTTCATATAGGCGATCGCCAAGCACACGACAGCGCCGAGGATAAGCAACAGCCGGTTGATGACCATGTCCGGCGTGTAGTGCATCACGTAACTGTTGAGGAAAGCCGCGCTGTTTCCAAACCCGTTGTTGCTCGGGCCAGAACTGAGCAGAAATGCATCGAAAAAGATCTTCCAGCGGAGTGTCAGCGGCGATACAAAGAAAAGCATCAACGCGACGTAGATCGGATAAAAGCTGATCGCTAAACCGTAAACAGTTTTGCTGTTGCGAGTAAGCGCGCCGACGGTAAAGTAGAAAGCTGCCAATGTTAAGTGCGTGATAACCACGAAGAAAAAGAAGTGCTTGAAATACGGGAGCACTTTGGCCTGTTGGACCACCATCCCCGACGGGCGAAATGCCTGCAGCACCAGTTGCGTCAGCGGGAATGCTGCCAGACAGCACGCCAGCACAAAGAAGCTGCCAAAGAACTTTCCTAAAAGGTAATGCGCGCGATGGATAGGCTTTGAAAAGATCAGCGGGTTGATACCGAGTCGGGAGTCTTTAATTACGGGATCTCCCATAATGACGGCGGTGAAGAGCGGTGGCCCCAATAGAAAGGAAAAGGCCTTAAGCCCTCTGGCAATGTAGAAGTCGCTGTTTGTGGCCCAGCCCAATGCGACGGCCGGCCCCTTCACCCAACCCATAACGGCCACCGCGCTGCATACGACAATCAACGCATACGGAGCTACACGCTTCGAATTCAGCAACACTTCGTTGAAAACGATGGCTGCAAATGGGCGAACTGTGTTTGTCGCAACCATTAGGTCTGATTCACGACTATGAAGTAATGATCTTCAAGTGTGGGGGTTGCGGCGGCGAAAGGTTCCGCGGGCTTTCCATTTTCAGACAGCAGGCGAACACGTGTGCGGCCGCCGGCCATCTGCTTCGAAATGATTTTCCCAGCGGTTTTTAGATCGGTAACTTGTTCGCGCGGCAGTGTAGCCTCCCAAATGCGACCATCGAGCCGTGCGAGAGCTGTTTCCGGTGAAGAAGCGGCAAGAATTTGACCACCGCGAATCACGGCGAAGCTACTGCACAGAGTCGAGACATCCGAAACAATATGCGTTGAGAGCAAGATGACAGTGTTCTCTCCAATACTCTCTGCGAGCAGGTTATGAAGGCGCGTGCGTTCCTCAGGATCCAAACCTGACGTAGGCTCATCAACGATCAGAAGTTCCGGATTACCGATCAAGGCCTGGGCGATTCCCACACGCTGTCGCATGCCGCCTGAAAACCCGCCGAGACGCCGGTTCCGTTCGGCGGACAGATTGACTCTCTCGAGCAAAGCGTCGACAAGTGATCGTCTTTCCTTTCTATCGGTAACGCCTTTGAGCTTTGCAAAGTAGTCGAGCATCTGGGCTGCCGTAAGCGTCGGATACAAACCGAAGTCCTGCGGCAAATAGCCAAGCATCCTTCGGGTCTCTGCCTTTTGGCGAATGAGATCAAGCCCATTCATTTCTGCCGCGCCACTGTCAGGTTCCAGTAGCGTGGCTAGAATCTTCATCAACGTTGTCTTGCCGGCACCGTTTGGTCCGAGCAAACCGAACATGCCTGGTTGAATGTCGAGAGTGACTCCCTTGAGAGCTTGAACACCGCTCGAGTAGGTCTTCGTCAGGTCTTTGATTACGAGCATCGAGATAACTATCAGGTGTATTTAGGAGTGTCGTTAATTACCGATAAGGATCTTTCTCTTGTCCGAGGAGGGAAAACCGAGCCGACGCATCCACGCGCGTGAAGTAATAGCCGACCGAAGAGCGAGATCAGGATCAGCATGGTACCAATGCGTGTAACTTTGTAATCGGAAGCAAGGATGATTATTGAGAGGCCAGTGAATGCCAAAACGATTGTGAACGTCTTGAGCATCCGTCGAAGGAGACTGTTTCTTCTGTTGATGTTGACGCACTGGTTTTTGATGTTGTCGAGATTGCCAAAGCGTTTGACGGCTGCAGCCTTTGCTTGTGGCGCGGGCATCCCGCTCTGAGTGAATTTGCCCTCGAGCATATCGATGTGGAATTGGAGTTCCTCGGCAACCTCCGCGGCAGTTTTCTGGCGGCTGGTGAACGTGAATGGATTTGGGATTCCGATTTTCATTATTAAGTCGCCTGCAGGATCTTAGACACTGCTTTAGAGATCCGGTTCCAGTTGGCCCGTTCAGCTTCGAGCTTTCGTTGCCCCGTGCGCGTCAGCTTATAAAACTTAGCTCGTC
>Ga0070690_100002021_pt1 | contig 10817 bp, 6 predicted proteins | sample KBSS33HmetaG_FD_64671 | JGI IMG/M metagenome (GOLD analysis project Ga0070690, IMG submission 64671) | Switchgrass rhizosphere microbial communities from Kellogg Biological Station, Michigan, USA - KBS S3-3H metaG | ecosystem: Host-associated > Plants > Roots > Rhizosphere ...
CTGCGGGAGCTGCGGGAGCTGCGGGAGCTGTGTTGGCCGCGGCCACCGGGATTGCCGGGTGCGACAGCCGGCTCGATCAGCGGCTCGCGATCATCGATGCACCGCGCGTGCTCGCCGTGATCGCCGACCCCGCCGAGGCCAAGCCCGGTGCCCAGGTCAGCTACACGGCGGTCGTCGCCTCGCCCGATGGCCCGGTGGCCGCGTCGCCCCGATGGGCGTTCTGCGTCGCCCCCAAGCCACCGACCGAAGACAACGCGGTAGGAGGTGGCTGCCTCGACGACGCGCACCTCGTCGTGCTCGGCACGCAACCCGCGGTGACCGCAGCGCTCCCGGCGGACGGCTGCCTGTTGTTCGGCCCCGAAACGCCGCCCGGCAACTTTCGCCCGCGGGACGCCGATCCGACCGGCGGCTACTACCAGCCGATCCGCGCCGATCTAGATGATCTGCTCGCGTTCGGGCTGTCGCGGATCACATGCAAGCTGGCGACCGCGCCCTCGGCCGTCGCGCACGACTACGATTTGAGCTACGTCGCTAATCGCAATCCGATGCTCAATCCGCCGGCGCTCACGCGTGTTACCGCAAACACCGACGTCACGCTCACCGCATCGTGGCCGGCGGACGCGGCCGAGACCTACCTTTATTATGATCCGCTCTCGCAAACCCTCGTAACTCGCCGCGAGGCCATGCGGCTGTCATGGTTCGCGACCGGAGGCTCGCTCGCCGTCGATGCCAGCGCCGTCGGCGAGACCGACCCTTCGACCAGCGTCTCGACCACCTGGCACACCCCCGCCGCGGGAACCGCGTACGTGTGGATGATCCTCCGCGACAGCCGCGGCGGCATCACGAGCCAGACGGTCCGCGTCATTGTCGAGCCGTAACCGGCGCGGTGGCCGAACCATCTGAATGTGCATCTCGGGTCGTGTCGCGATGCAGCGAACGCCATTCCACCAGCGCCCGCCGGTCGCCCCGGTGGCATGAAAGCGACGACGTATCGTCGTCGATACGAGACGGCTCGCCTCGCAATGGTGATAGAGTAGCGCTGGGCGGCTCGGGCTGTGCTTCCCTCCATGGTTCGGTAGCGCAGCCGCTCTCCGCCCATTTCATGGACTCTATTCGCACGCTCCTCCTGGCGCGAACTCAGACCGTCGTGCTCGATCCGGATCGCGTCGCAAACGCATCGACGCGGCCGACGCGCGACGTCGATCTCGAGAAGTTCGAGGACGAGCTCGCGCAGCTGGGCTTCGTGATGAGCCTCGACCTCGCGATGACGATCCGCCGCCTGCCCCATCAGGCGATCGTCGAGCTGCGGGCCTGGATCGCCACCACGCTGGCGACCACGCTCGGCGCGCATCGCCCCAATGTCCCGCTGTTCCGCGGCTTCCCGGCCAAGGCGCCCGATCACACCACATCACCGTATCTGCGGCGAATGATGTCGTGGCTCTTGACCCGGCCGACCCAGCCATGCCCGTGGTGCGGCCAGCTCAAGGCGGTCGGCGCGCTCGATCCGTGCGGCCACCTCGTGTGCCGCTCGTGCTGGGACGGCGGGGCCTACGCCGGGTGCCCGATCTGCCACCGCCGGGTCGCGATCGGCTATCCGTTCGTCCGCGCGGCGACGACCATGGAGCCCGTGACCCACCACGATGGCGAGCTGCGGCTCCTCCACCTGGGGTTCGATCTCATCGGGTCGGCGCGCAGCCGGTTCGAGCGGCTCGTCGGGCAACCCTCGCCCTTGGCGCCCGATGATCGCGCCGAGATCGAGGTCGTGATCGACGAGATGGGCCCCAGGACCGTGCAGTGGCTGCCGGCGCGGATCCCGGTCAAGGAGACGATGGCGATCACGCTGGCGCGGCTGTGGACCGTCGCACCGGATCGCGCGGCGATGCTGCACGCCACGCGCGGCCACCTGGCAACCGCGACCGACGTCTTGCGGGTCGCCGTGGTCTTGCTCGGCGGCAACCCCGGGCTCGTCGAGCCGATGCGGCTCGGCTCGGTCGGCCGCGGCATGCGGCGCGCGTTGCTCGAGGCGATCGATCGCCTGCCGGCCGAGCAGGTGATCGAAGACATGTGGCGCTACCGCGGCCTGTGGAAGCGCGTCGGCGAGCGCCTGCACCCCTACGAGTACGCGAAGCACCTGCCGGTCGCGACGCTCGCGTTTGCGGCGGTGCGCCGGACCAGGCTCGACACGGCGACGTTTGGTGGCGCGATCCGGGACAAGGCGCACGGCATCACGACCGTCCGGATCGCGAACCACCGAGCCCGGGTGACGCCATGGGCGAGCCTCGTCGAGCAGCACCTGCGCACCGGCGATGCGCGCGCGGCCGCCGAGCGACTCGGCCAGCGCCCCTCCGAGCTCTTGCGCCGCGTCGATCACCTCCTGCGCGTGGTCCAGGCGCAAGAACCCGACGCGCAGGCGGCGGTGATCGGCGCGGCCTCCGCCGCGGCGGCGCGCGGGTCACCGGCGATGCTGCTCGGGCTCGCGGCGCACATCGCGCGGCGCACCGAGCCGTGGCCGCGCCGCGTGTTCTTTCCAAGGGGCGAGGTGCTCAAGGCGTGGGGCACGCCGGATCGCCGAGCGCCCCTGCGGCGCGACGCGATCGTCGCGATCGTCGCGATCGCGCGTGCCGAGCTGGTGAGCCGCGCCCAGGCGAGGCGCAACTTCGCACGTGCCGTGATCGATCGCGGGCTCGTCGATCTCCTCCTCCTCGCCCCGATCGGCGCACGCGCCGCCGGAAAGTCGAAGATCGCCTGGCCGCGCGGCAGCGCGATCGCGCTCCCCGAGGTGGGCGATACCACGGCCGGCAAGGTGCTGCGCTGGTTCCTGCACTGGGAGGAGCCCCGGGGTAAGCGCGTCGATCTCGATCTGTCGGTCGCCATGTTCGACGGCGCGTGGCGCCACGTCGCGACCTGCGACTTCGCCAACCTCGTGGTCGGCGATCGAGTCGTCGTCCATTCCGGCGATCTGACGTCCGCCCCGCAGCCGTCCGGCGCGTCGGAGTTCGTCGATCTCGATCTCGATCGCCTGCGCGAGCTCGGCGCACGGCACGCCGTGATGGTCGTGTTCAGCTACGACGCGATCGCGTTCGATCAGCTGACCTGCGGCTTTGCCGGCCTCATGATCCGCCCGCGCGACGGCGATCCGTTCGATCCACGCGCCGTCGCCCAGCGCTTCGATCTGCACGGCAAGTCGGTGATCACCGTGCCACTCGTGATCGATCTCGAGGCGCGCCGGCTACGCTGGCTCGACGTCCACATCGCGGGCCCGAGCGCGCTCGCCCAGGTCGGCGGCTATCGCGCGGCGCTCGCCCACATCGGGCGTGACTTCGCCGACCTCGCCAGCACCGGGGCGCGTCCCACGCTGTGGGACGTCGCGATGATCCACGCGGTCGCGCGCGCCAACATCGTCTACGTCCGCGAACGCTCGGGGGCGATCGCGGCGTATCGCCGCCGCGACACGGAGCAAGCGCTCGCCCGCCTCGCCCGGCTGCACGCCGGGGACGATCCCGACGCCATGCTCGACGTGCTGCCTCCCGCCAATGCGCCGACCTGGTTCGCGCTCCTGCGCGACGACATCGCGCTGCCGGCGGGGAGCGCGGGCTACGTGCTCGATCCGAAATCGGCGAGTGAGGGAGTCGAACGTCTGTCCGCCGCGGAGCTGGTCGGCGAGCTCGCGCGCTGACCAGGACTGGCCCGACCGGATGGGACCGGGATGGGACCGGACGAGCCGGGGACAGGCGAGCGCCACCGCCACGCTCGCCGGCGCAAGTGTACCTGGGCCAAGCGATCGCGCGGCGCGCGGTTTTCATGGTAGGAGCTGGGCGGCTCGATGTGGGATGCAGTCGTGATCGGCAGCGGCTTCGGAGGCGCGATGGCGGCGCACCGGCTGATCTCCGCCGGCGCGCGCGTCCTCATGATCGAGCGCGGTGACTGGGTCCCGCGCGGCGAACAGGCGTGGTTGCCGGGAGCGTCGCTCGAGCTCACCCCGGCGTACGCCAAGGACATTCCGTATCGCTGCGAGGCGGGCGGCCACGGCAAGGTGATCGGCGGCTACGCGTGCGTCGGGGGCCCGTCGGTCTACTACGGCTGCGTCGCCCTGCGGTTCCGCGAGCGCGACTTCACCGGCGATCGCGAGGTCGTCGGCAATTCCGGCGCGGCCTGGCCGTATCGCTACGACGAGCTCGAGCCCTACTACGGCGAGGCCGAGCGGCTGCTCCGGATCGCGGGCGACGATGCCGGCGATCCCACGGCGCCGCGGCGCGCGGCCCCCTACCCGTTCCCGCCGGCGCCCCTGGCGCGCGTCAGCGAGCACGTGGTCGACAGCGCCGTGGCCCTCGGGCTCTCGCCGTTCCACCTGCCGCTCGCGATCGATCACGGCCGGTGCATCGCGTGCCGGACCTGCGATACCTATGCGTGCGCGATCGAAGCCAAGAACGACGTCGCCACCACGATGATCCGCCCGCTCGTCGCCCGCGGCCTCACGCTCCAGACCGGCACCGTCGTCGTCCGGATCGACGTCGAGGACGGCGTCGCGCGCCGCGTCCACGTCGTGCGCAAGGCCACCGGCGAGCACGAGGCGATCGCCGCGCGCCACGTGATCCTCGCCGCCGGGGCGCTCGGCACCGCGCACCTCGTCCTCGCGTCCAAGCTCGACGAGCTGTCGCCGGCCCGCGCCGCCGTCGGCCGCTACCTCATGCGCCACGCCAACGCGATGATCTTCGGGTTCTACGGCGAGCGGCCCGATCGCGAGCACCGGTTTCACAAGCAGATCGCGATCCACGACTGGTACTTCGGCGACCCGGCCGGCGGTGACGCGAACGGCCTCGCCAAGCTCGGCGGCGTGCAACAGATGATGACCCCGCCCGCCGAGCTGGTCCGCGCGCACCTGCCGCCGCCCCTGCGCATGCTGGCCGCGCTCACCGAGCACCTCACCGGCCTCTTGTGCATCGCCGAGGATCAGCCGCGCGCCGCCAACGGCTGCTCGGTCGACTGGTCGGTGCGCGACGCCTACGGCCTGCCGCAGCTCGTGATCGACCACGGCTACTCCCCGCGCGATCGCGACGCGAGTGACGCCCTGGTCCGGCGCGCCAAGCGCGTCCTCGAGCACACCGGCGCCGTGTTCTCCTACACGCACCGCGTGAAGACGTTCTCGCACGCCGTCGGCACGATGCGCATGGGTGGCGATCCAGCTACCGCCCCGCTCGACGAGGTCTGCCGGTTCCGCAACGTCGCCAACCTGTGGATCACCGACGGCAGCGCGCTGCCGATGTCGGCCGGCGTCAACCCGAGCCTGACCATCGCGGCCAACGCCCTGCGCGCCGCCGACGCCATCGTGGAGGCCGCGTGAAGCTCGAGGCCTCGGGCCCTCGTGCGATCGTGGAGGCCGCGTGAAGCTCGTGTTCCTCGGCACCGGCGCGATCGCGCGCTCCCACGCCAAGCGCTTGCGCCGCTACCGCGACCTCGAGCTCGCGTTCGCCAGCCGCGATCCGGCGCGCGCCGAAGCGATCGCCCGCGACCTGGGTGGGACGTCCTACCCGAGCTACGACGCCGCGATCAACACCCCCGACGTCGACATCGTCGCCATCGTGACCCCACCCGACTCCCATGCCGAGCTCGCCCTCTCGGCCCTCGCCGCCGGCAAGCACGTCGTGCTCGAAAAACCGGCGTTCCTGCGCGCCGCCGATGTCGATCAGGTCGCCGCGGCGGCCGCGCGCGCCAACCGCCGGGTGTTCGTCGCCGAGAACTATCACTACAAACCCTCCCTGGTGCGGCTGTGCAGCTTGCTCGCCGAACGCGTCGTCGGCGACGTGCTGTTCATCCACATCAACGCCCTCCGGCTGCAGACGCCTCCCGGCTGGCGCAAAAACCTCGGCGCGCTCTACGAGGGCGGCATCCACTGGGTCGACTTCATGGCCAAGTTCGGCGAAATTCGCAGCGTCCGCGGCCACGCCCCCGGCCCGCGCGATACCGTCGAGCGCTCGATGCTCCTCACCTTCGATTACGCTGGCGGCGCGATCGGGACGCTCGCGTATTCGTGGGAGGTGCCGGCCACGGCCAAGGGGCTCCGGCTCTCCAAGATCTACGGCCGCAACGGAACGATCACGTTCGAGACCAACGGCATCTGGATCCTGTGCCACGGCACCAAGACGCGGCTCTACCTCCCCGGCTTGCGCGATCTCAGCGGCCAGCGCGCGATGTGGGCCGATTTCGTGCGAGCGTGGCGCGATGACACCGACGCGGCGATGACCCTCGCCCATGCCCGGCGAGATCTCGAGATCGTCGAGCAGGCCTACACCACGGCAGGACTATGATGACCTTGATCGCGATCCTGATCGGCGGCCTCGCCGGTCTCCACACCTCGACCTGGGGCATGTACAAGGATGCCCCGCACGAAGGCTTCACCTGGCCCAAGTACTTCCGGTCCACCGTCGTCGGCGCGACGCTCGGCGCCATCACCCAGGCGATCGTCCACTGGGACCTGGGCGCGCCGGGCACGCGGTTCATCTACTTTGGCCTGATCTACTGCCTCGAGCGCGCCGCGACCGAGTTCTGGAAGTACTTCATTCGCGAAGAAGACCAGAGCAAGTACTTCATCCCGATGCAGTTCGGGATCATGGGCAAGCCGATGAAAGACGCGCGCAAGCGGATCACGATCGGCGTGATCGTCGCCGTCGCCTGCGCCGGCGTGTTCGTCGCGATCCGCGCCCTCGAAGATCGCTTCGGCGCGAGCTGGCCGCGCGGCCTCGTCGTCGTCACCGTCGGCAGCTTCTTCGGCTGGATCTCCGCGTTCGGCGGCGCCTGGAAGGACGCCCCGGTCGAGGGCTTCGAGACCTTCAAGTTCTTCCGCAGCCCCGCGGTCGCCGCCAGCTGGGCGGTCGTCGTCTCGCTGTTCACCACCTCGTGGCCGGTCATCGCGATCGCCGCCGAGGGCTTCACGGTCGCCTCGATCGAGACCTACAAGACGTTCTTCTTCCCGAACAAGCCGCGCGGCAAGTTCGCCGGCAAGCCGATCCTCCACCCCGAGCACCTCGAGCGCCGCCGCGCCTTCGTGCCGGTCTACGCCGCGATCTGGCTCCTCGTCCTCGGCCACCTCGCCTGGGCGCTGCTCGGCTGAGTCATGAGCGCAAGCAGGAGCGAGCAGGCAACCTCGAGCGCATCCGGCGAGAAACAGGGCTTCGCCCGCTCATCGCTTTCTGCCCCCGCTCTTCTTCTTCGCTCCGCTCCCCTTCCTCGATACAGCCGCATCAGCCGCCTTCACCCGCACGCGCTTGCCATCGAATGCCACGACCATCGCATGCACCTCTCCGGCTCCTGCCGCGTGCAACTCCGCCGCATAGTTCTTCGCCCGCACCTGCGCGATTCCTTCTTGCAGTGCGCCGGCCAGCGTCTTCCCCTTGGCCTTGGCGATCTTCAGCTCCAGCACCACCCCTGGCTTCCCCGCCGTCCGCGGTTTGACCCACACGTCCGGCCGCCCCTCACCCGACTCCCGGTTCGACCGCACCTCGTAGTCCGGCTCCAGACCAGCCAGGAGCCCCAGCATCAGCCCGTGATAGAAACGCTCTGGATCCTGTCCCCCCGTGTCGTGGGAAGAGATCATGTAGATCGCCAGCCGCTGGAGCTCGCCCTCGAGTCGCTTCGCGTCCCCCTTGAGCAGCGCGTCGAGCAGCGTCTCGACACCTCCGCCCTCCGCCCGGAGCCCCTGGTCCATCCAGGACCGGAACGTCGTCCGGTACACCTCGAAGACCTCCTCGTTGGGGATCGATAGCCGCAAAGGAGGCCGCGGTTTGCCGGGCACCACCGGCCCTCGCTCGGCCCGCAGGTACCCCGAGAATATGAGGAGGCTCCACAACGCCTGCGGGCTCGCGCGCAGCTCCGGGAACACGATATTCTCGTCGATCCTCTTCTCGATACGGCCCCGCGCGAGGAGCGCTTCCATGTCCTCGTGCACCGCGAAGGCGTGATGAAGGAGTAGCTCTTTGACCAGCTCATTACCGCTGGTCGTGACCCAGTAGGGGACAAGCTCCTTCGTACGGCTCGCGATGAAGTGGAGGATCGACCAGGGATTGTACACGGCCTCCCCGCCGAAGACGTATCCGTTGTAGTAGGCGCGCACCGGCTCGACGAGCTCGGGCACGCCAGCCCTCGCGAACAGCCCGGCCACCTCGGCCTCCGTGAATCCAAAGCAGGTGCCAAGCTCCTCGTCGAGCAAGGTGTACACGGCCAGGTTGTTGAGGCCGGAGAAGATGCTCTCCTTGGCCACCCGGAGGATGCCTGTCAGGACACCCTGGTGAAGGTGCGGATTGTCCTTCAGGCCCGCCTCGAAGAAGCCGCGAAAAAAGTCGGCCACTTCGTGGTAATAGCCGTGCGCCCAGCCTGCGTAAATCGGTGCGTCGTATTCGTCGATCAGCACGACGACCCGCTCACCGTGCACTCGGTGCAAGATGCCGGTCAGGCACAGGAGCGACCGCCGATACACGGCTTCACTGGCGCTGCCGTCGAGCACGGCGAGGAAATCGGCCTTCTCCCATTCGTCCAGCATGCCGTGCTCGAGCAGCGCGACGCGCTCGTGGTAGAGGTCGCGGATCATCAAGCGCAGGGAGTCGCGACACACCTCGAAGCGATCCGCCCGGGTCGCCTTGAAGCTCACGTACACGACGGGGTACCGCTGGAAGTGGGCTCGGTACGCTTCCCCCGCGCGGGCGATGTGAAGCCCATCGAACAGCGGCCAGAGATCCTCATCCCGCTTCTCGAAGAACCAGCGGAGCATCGAGAGGTTGAGGCTCTTGCCGAAGCGGCGAGGCCGGGGCAGGAGCACAACCCAGGCGCCGGCCCGGTCGATGAGCTCGCGGATGAGCTGGGACTTGTCGACGTACTCGAGCCCACGCTCACGGAGCACGCGGAAGTCGTCGATTCCGATGGGGATAGGCAGCGTCACGAACGGCGGGATGGAGGATGCAGAAGGCGACGGGAACCGTCAAGCCGGCTCACCGCCGCCGGGACGGCGCTGGCGCGGGAAGCGGTGACAGCCCGGCCGAGGTGGATCTCTTGGGTGCTGACGGGGCGACCGTCAGCGGCGCAGGTCGATGAGCCGCGGCCCGGCATCCCCGAGGATCGCAGGGCAGCGGCAGCCGCAGCGCTCGGTCGTCAGGCGCGTGTAGTCGCCGAGCAGGTAGCTGCCATGACGCGTCCCTCGGTCGCCGCTCATCAGACGATGCGCCATCCTAGCACTCCATCGGTGCCGCGGGCGACCCGGGCGGCGTCACAGGTGGGCCGACGCGGCTATTCGGAAAGCCGATCGACGCCTGCGCTCAGGGATGTCGTCGTGCCATCGAGCACGAGGGTTGCGCCGGCCGTGTCACGAGCAAACGTGACCGTGGCGGTGTGGCCGTTCGCCAGACGGACCGCGACCCCCGGGTGCGTCGCATCGCCCGCCGAGGTCGTGGACGAAACACTCCCGTCGATCGAGAGGACGTGCAGATAGCGGTTGTCGCCACCGGCCATGGTCTCGTCGAGCCGAAACCCACCCGCAAAATCGGAATCGACGCTCGGCATGCTGGTGACCCCCAGGGTGCCACCGCTGAGCTTCTGGATCTTCAGCGTATGGCCGGCGTTCGTGATCGTCGCGGTCGCACCGCTGATCGACGCCGCCACCGGCGACGCAAGCTGCCAGGTTTGCGTCGTCCCACTCGCGCTCTGGACCCGATCGAACACGATGACGGCGTCGGGTTGCAAAAAGACGATGTCACGCTGCACCTTTTGCACCGCGCTGTTGCCGTCGTAGGCAGGAGTCAGGTCGGCGGAGGCATACGTATACCCGGTCCCTTGATGAAGCGCCGCGAGCTTCGAGATGGTGTCGGCGACCTGCCGCACGGGCTGGCCACCGCTGGTGATGCGCACCAGGCCGTGCGCGGTGGTCTCCTGCGTCAAGCCGGAGTGCGAGTCCACGACCGCGTCGTACGCCAGCCAGCCGTCCTTGTAGATCATCAACGAACCCTGATCCTGGTGCGCGTGCGATTGGGTGTAGGGGCCGGCGATCAGGTTGACCCAGGTCGCGTGGGTGTCCCATCCGGACCGCGCGTAGAGCTCGCCGATCCCGCTCGCGTAGTACGCGGTATTCAAGCTACCGACCGGCTGCGCGGTCACGTTCGCGTTATCGTACACGAAGTCGTACGCGAACATGAACGAGCTCCCCATCGCCGGCAAGCTCGATCCCGCAAGCTGGGTCTTGGCGCGCTGCGCGAGCAAGTCGTTCGGGAACTGCTGGATCAACGCCTGGAGATAGTTGCGATGGTAGTCGAAGAACGCGGCCGTCGAGTCGCGTGACAGGTCGCCGGTCGGCGCGACGCGATCGCGGGTCGGGACCATCTGGTGCAGCATCGCGAGCAGGGATTGCCGCGTGTGCGGCGTCAGGGTCGCGATCGTCTCGCCGGTCGTCGCCTTCCACTGATCGTAGAGCTCGAACAACCGGCGCATCGCGACGCCGTAGCCGGTGCCCTCGCGCGACCCGCCGCCGACCAGGTCGGCGTTGAACCTCGGCATCAGCTGGTTCATCAGCTTGGTGTCGTGGAACTCGGTGATCCACGCGTCGGCCTGGCTGTCCTCGCCCTTGGCCGCGAGCCCGAGCAGCATGGTCGCGCGCAGGAACGAGTAATAGTAGTTGTTCATCGGATTGTCGGTCGACCAGCTGGTCCACGGGATGGTCGTGTTGCCCCACTTCGCGGTCGATGCGTGCCACACGTTCCACACCGCCTGATCGGCGTACGCCAGCCAGCGCGTGCGCTGCGCCGCCGTGACCTGGTTGAAGCACCAGTCGTAGACCAGCG
>Ga0070690_100002022_pt1 | contig 10812 bp, 11 predicted proteins | sample KBSS33HmetaG_FD_64671 | JGI IMG/M metagenome (GOLD analysis project Ga0070690, IMG submission 64671) | Switchgrass rhizosphere microbial communities from Kellogg Biological Station, Michigan, USA - KBS S3-3H metaG | ecosystem: Host-associated > Plants > Roots > Rhizosphere ...
CCGCGCAGACGCCATCGCTGACGGTGCTGTGCTCGAACGGACTGCGCGCCGTGCTGACCGCCACTGCTTCGCAGTTCGAACAGGGCTCGGGGAACCAGATTGCGATCAGTTACAGCGTCTCGTCGGAGTTGAAGCAGCGGATCGAGAAGGGCGAGCGCTTCGACGTCGCGATCGTCACGCCGCAGGTCGTCGACGCGTTGATCGCGGGCGGAACGATTGCCGCCGCGACGCGCACCGCGATCGCGCGGTCGGGCTACGCAATCGCCGTGCGGCGCGGCGCGGCGAAGCCGGACCTGCGCACCGTCGAGTCGTTGAAGTCGGCGCTGAGATCCGCCAAGTCGATCGCCTTCGCGAAGGAAGGAGCCGGCGGCCTGTATTTCACGGCGCTCGTCAACCGCCTTGGTCTCGTCGACGAGCTCGCGCCGAAGTTCAAGCCGACAGTAACCGGGACAGAGGTGAGCCAAGCCGTCGCCAACGGCACTGCCGAGTTCGGTGTCCAGCCGGTGAGCGAGATTCTCTTCGTCCCCGGCGTCGACCTCGCCGGCACGTTCCCGCCGGCCGTCCAGGACTACACGATCATGGTCGCCGGCGTCAGCGCGAAGTCGGAGCATGCGGATGCGGCCCGCGCTCTCATTACGTTCCTGATGTCTTCAACAGTTGATCGCGTGCTCGCAGCGCGCGGAATGGAACGCGTGCCTTGAAGGGGAGGCCGGCTGAGCCTTCGTGCTACGTCCGATCGGATCGCCAGACTCGCGCGCCTTCGGATCGGAACGGCCCTTCGTACACGTCTCCCCCGCCGCAGCGATCCAACGCGCCGCGCACACGATCGCCAAGCGCCGCGCCCGCGGCGGCACCGTCGACGATTCCGTACACCGCCGGTCCCCAGGAACTCTGCCCGACGCCAGCGGCGCCCCATTCAGCCATGCGCCGCACCAGCTCCTCGCCCGGCCCGGGCGCGAACGCGCCGCCCTGCACGGGCGCGAACCAGCGGCCGGTGATCGTTTGAATCGCCGTCAGAGCCCGGCCGAACGTATCGAGATCGCCGTCGGCCACCGCCGGGAGCAGCGCCATCAGCACCAGGTGCGCCACATGTTCGACGTCGCGCTCCGGCGGCGGCGACAGCATCGCGAGCGCTGCGGCCTCGTCCGCACCGCTGATTGACGGCGGCCGCCGGGGCACGGCGACGATGCAGCGCCATCCGGGCGGAAACGGCAGGCGCGCGATCAGCGGACCGACGCCGTCGCGATCGCGGCGTCTGCCGCCTTCGACGACACAGCCGCCGCCGGCAAATGTCCACGTGCCAATCGCTGATCGCTGCGCTCGGCTCACGGCCATCGCCAGGTCGGCCGGCGTGGTCGCGATGTCGTGTAGTTCAGCCAGCGCGCGGCCGACCGCCAGCGCGAGCTGCGTGCCTGAGCCGAGACCGGCATGTGCCGGAAGCGCGCGATGGACGAACACGCGTGCGCCGCCGGCGAGACGATGGTGCGCAACAAAGGCGCGCGCGAACGCCGCCGCACGATCCGCATCTTCGCCCACGACCGTCACCTCCGGCGCAGGCGATGCCGAGACGAGCAGGGTCGGCGACGGCGCCGCGGCGCCGATGCCGCCGAACCACCGTCCGCGATCGCCGCGCAAGTCGAGGACGCCGAAGTGGAGACGCGCCGCCGTTTCGACGAAGACCGCCGCCTCACCCGTCATGGCGCAACCGCTGCCGCCGGATGGGCGCGAATGTGATCGGCGAGAATCGCCATCGCTTCGCGCTCGCGCGGACCGGCGGTCTTGTCGACGATGATCTGCAGGCGCACCAGCTCGCTGTCGACGAACTCGCGCGCCAGCAGGTGCAGGCGCGTGGCGTAGATGGCCGTCTCGATCACCGCATGCGCGGCGCGGTTGAACCCGACGAACTCGCGGTTGGCGCCGCGGTGCACGACGGCGCCGTCGATTCGCGAACGCGGCGGGCTGCTGTCGATCGACCGGATCTCGAGCTCCCGCCACGTGCAGCAGTCGGCGAGCACCACGCCGCGCACGATCGCCGCCGGCACGGTCGGATACGGCGGGTTGGCGATCGCCGCCCGCGCGAACACTCGCACGTCGTCGGTCAGGTTCACCACCGCAGCGCGGGTCGCCGCGACGTTGCGGTAGGTCGCCGTCTCGAGAAACGGCTTCAGCACGATCACCTCGTCACCCCATTCCACGCCCATTGGCGCGACGTTGACGGCGCCGTCCTCGGCGAGGGTGGTGACGATGGTTTCGACGATCATCGCGGCGGGTTTCTCGGCTTCGAGCGCTGGGTGAGCGTGACCCGACCGTGGTGCGGCTCGTCGGCCGGTGTGAGATAGCCCCACGAGAGCGCGCCGTCCTGGCGATAGGTCTTGCCGAGCATCGCGGCGAGGCTGGCGCGCGCCAGCTCGCGGCCAAGATAGAACGCGTGCGTCGGTTCGCTGACGTGCAGCTGCGCGAACAGGTCGTCGAGCCGCGCCGGATCGGACCAGCGGATGAACTGCTCGTTGTTCAACACGGTGATGCCGCCGCGATCGGCGAAGATGCGAAAGTTCGGGTCGGTGATCTGCGACTGCAGCGCGCGGAGCTCCTCCTCGGTAAACGTCAGGACCGCCGGATCCTTCACCGTCACCAGCCGATCGTCGACCCCTTTCGGGAGTGTCTGCCGCGTGACGGCGTAATGCATCAGCCGCCGCGCGACGTCCACTTCGCGCACCGCGCCGCGCGCCCACGGGATCACTTCGGTCGTCAGCACGGTACGAATGCCGAGCTCCTGGCAGATCGCGATAAGCAAGGCGTTGACGCCGGTCGAATCGGCGGCGGTCAACTCGGTGACGTTGCCGATGCCCATCAGCATCGGCGCGGCGGGAAACCGCCGCCTGGCGGCGGCGTAGCGCTCGATCGACCGCGTGAAACCGAAACCAATCGGCTCGAGAATCGGATCGACGAGATACCCGACGCCCCACGTCTCGAGCTGCTCGACGATCGGATCGAGGCTCTCGAGTCCGCCGCCAGGTTCGGGCAGCGCGACGACGCGCGCCGGCGTGCCGGCGAGATCTCTGGCGACGTCGAGGTTGGCGGCATTGACGCTCAGCACGAGCTCCGCGCCCGCGGCCACGGCCGTGCGAATTTCATCGCGATCGAAGCTGTCGACGCTGACTCGCATGCCGGCGCTGACCAGATCGCGCACGGTGTCGCCGAGCGTCGGAAACGGCAGCCCGGGCGTGCAGCCGATGTCGATCACGTCGGCGCCGGCGGCATGGAAATAGTCGGCGGCGGCGCGCATCTCGCCGGCGGACAGGCGTGGGGCGTTGTTGATTTCGGCGACGATCTCGATGTCCCATCCGCCGTAGCCGTGCGCCGCGGCGACGCGCCCGAAGTACGCGGGAATCTCGCGCAGATCTTTGGGACCTTTCTCGACGGCGACGCCGACCCGGGCGGCGAGCGGCCCGGTGTCGCCCTCGCAAAGGCCCGGCAGGAGCACGAGATCGGTGCCCGGCGGAACCGTGAGGGTTCGCGCGATCCACTCGGTAGTCATCAGCGCGGCGACGGTGATGCCCATCACCGTTACGTCGCAGCCAAACTCCGGCTGCATGTCGGCGAGGACGCGGCGCAGCGCCGGTTCGGCGAGCCGGCCGGTGACGAACAGCACGCGGCGGCGCTCGGCCGCGGCCTGGTCCAGGCCGTTGCTCAACGCGGGTCGCCGCCGCGCACGAATTTGTTCGGCGTACCGCTCAGCGGAGCGCCGCTCTCCGGCCGCCACAGCGCCACCTGCTCGATGCGGCCGGCGAGCGCGAAATCCTTGTCGGTGATCCCGCCGGCGCTGTGCGTCGACAGCTTCACGGTCACTCTGCCCCATGTCACCGCGAGATCGGGATGGTGGTAGGCGGCTTCGGCGCAGAAGCCGATCGCGCCGACCAGCATCAGCGTCGTCGGCCAGCCGTCGGTCTTGTAGACGCGGCGAATCCAGCCGTCCTCGAAGTACCAACCGGGCAAATCGCGCAGCCGGTCGGCGATCTCGGATTCCGAATAGGTGCGTTCCTTGTCTGCCATGCGAGCCTCACATCCGCCTCACATCCGCTCACATCCGCTCACATCACGACGCCGCCGCCGACGCAAATGGTCTGGCCGGTCAGGAAGGCCGCCGCCGGCGATGCGAGGAACACCGCCGCGCCGGCGACGTCGTCGGGTGTGCCCCAGCGCTGGAGCGGCGTCGCGTCGATGACCGTCCGGCGCCAGCGTTCGTCGGCCGCTTCGCCAAACGACGTCTCGATGAAACCGGGCGCGAGGATGTTCACGCGCACGCGCGGCGCGACCGATCGCGCCAGCGATTTGCTGAACGCGAGAATGCCGCCCTTCACGGCCGAGTACAGCTCCGGGTTCGGGCCGGCCATTCCGGTGAGCGCATGATCCCAGCTCATGTTGATGATCACGCCTCCGCGATCTTGCGCGGCAAGCAGCTCGGCGGCGTGCCACGAGGCGATCATCGTGCCGCGCAGATCGACGGCCATCAACCGATCGAGTTTCTCGAGGCGAGACAGCGACGCCGCGGCCCCGGTCAGGATGTCGGCGCCGGCATTGTTGATCCAGACGTCGACGCGGCCGAGCGCGCGCTGCGCGGCGGCGGCGAGCGCGTCGAGCGATGCGGCGCTGGCGAGATCGAGGTGAATCGCCGACGTCCTCCGCCCGAGCGCGCCGATGGCCCGCTGGACCTCCTCCGCACCCGCCGCGTTGACGCGATAGGTGATGGCGACGTCAGCGCCGGCACGTGCAGCGGCCACCGCGATCGCTCTGCCGATGCCGCTCGATCCGCCGGTGACGAGCACAGCGCGGCCGGCGAGCGCTCCAGCGACCATGAACGCAGATGATACTGTAGTCGCGATGCAGCTGTTGGTGAGCGTCCGGTCCGCGGAGGAAGCGCTGGCTGCGCTCGACGGCGGCGCGGACGTCATCGACGCGAAAGATCCGCGCGCCGGTGCGCTCGGCGCCGTGTCGATCGACGCGCTCGATGACATCCACACAGCCGTTGCCGGCAGGCGTCCGGTCACGGCGGCGATCGGCGACGCCGGCGACGAAGCGACGGTCGAGGCAACGGCCCGCGCGTTCGCCGCCTCCGGCACCCGGTTCGTCAAGGTCGGATTCGGCGGAATCGCGTCGGCGGCGCGCATCGAATCGCTCGCCGCGGCAGCGCAGCGCGGTGCAGTCGCCGGCGCTGCCGCCAGCGCCGTCGTGCTGGTCGCATACGCCGATGGTGATTCGCGCACGGGCGTCACACCGGCGGCGCTCGTCGAGATCGCCGCGCGCGTCGGCGCACGTGGCGTGCTGCTCGATACCGTCGATAAACACGGTCTCGGGTTGACGCGACTGCTGGACCAGCGCGCGCTCGCCGCGTGGGTCGCTCGCGCGCACGACGGCGGGCTGTTGGTCGCGCTCGCCGGCCAGCTCGCCGCGGGCGATCTGCCGGTGGTTCGAGACACCGGCGCCGACATCGCCGGGGTGCGCGGCGCCGCCTGCGAAGGAGGGAGAACCGGCCGCATCTCGTCGGAGCGCGTCCGCGATCTTCGTGCGGTGCTCTGATTACATAGCGCAGTTCTTCAGGCTGCCCGCGGCCGTTTCGGCAGGCCTAAAGGCCTGCGCTACGGTGAGGCCGCAGCAGCGCGTCGAGCTGATCGGCTGCGACGATGGTCAGCTCGACATCGCGCGGCAAGGCGCACGCGAAATACGCGTCGACGGCACGCTCCGGCCGGTCGACACCTGCGGGCTTGACGAGGATCAACTGACGCGCGCTCACCTGCCCGGCGATCCACGCGGCAATGCTGTCGCTCGTCACGTCCCATGAATGCGGCAGCGGATCGGCGTCGCGGAGCCATCGTGACGGCCGGAGGACCGGCACCAGGCCCGCGGCGATCGCCGGGGCGATGTCGCGAGGGACTTCAATCAGCGACGCCCGATCCAGACGCTCCGCGATGACCTCCGCGTACTGATCCATCGCGGCAATCGCCATCCAGTGCGCCGTCGTCGCTGAGAGGCCGAGCTGGCGATCGACGGCGCGCACGGCGTCGGCGAACGGGCCGCCGCCCGGGACAATCACCAGCCGGCACGATCGCGCAACTTCGCCGAGGGTCGCCAGCACGGCGTCGAAGCCAGCGACGTCGGCGAGGACTCCGCCGCCGACTTTCACCACGACGTCCGCGCTGCGCCGCAGGGACGATTCCACGCCGCAACTATACGTTGCGGCACCGCGGGCCCGCGCCTATACTCCGCGCCATACGCTGACCCGGGAGGATGCGGATGAAGGTCGTCGTCCGATCGCGGGTACTGGTCACGCTGCTGTGCATCGCGCCGATCGCGCTGCTCGAGGCGCAGCGCGGCGCTCAAAATGCAGCGGTCAACTACATCACCGGTGTCGTGCAAGGTCCGCAGGCACCGGAAGCCGGCGTCTGGGTGATCGCGGAGACGAAAGATCTCCCGACCAACTTCATCAAGATCGTCGTGACCGATGATCGCGGCCGCTTCATGCTTCCGGATCTGCCGGCGGCGAACTACCGCGTCTGGGTGCGAGGCTACGGCCTGGTCGACTCGACGCCGATCCAGTCGAAGCCGACGGCGAACGCGGTCACGCTGCGCGCGACCGCCGCGAAGACGCCGCAGGAAGCAGCGAAGGTATATCCCGGCAATTACTGGCTGTCGTTGCTCGAGCCGCCGGCCAGGGCGGAATTTCCCGGCACCGGCGCTGACGGCAACGGTCTCGGTCCGGCGATGCAGACGCAGAACCACTGGATCAACTCGCTGAAGTCCGACTGCAACTTCTGTCATCAGCTCGGGAACCAGCTGACGCGGACGCTCGACGACGTGTTCGCGGCGAAGCCGGAGCTGAAGTCGCACGCCGACGCGTGGGAGTGGCGCCTCGGCACCGGCGTGCGCGGCAACTCGATGTACGGCGTCCTGACGAACCAAGGCAAAGAACGATCGCTCAAGACCTACGCCGCCTGGACCGAGCGCGTCGCAAAGGGCGACGTGCCGCCGGCGCCGCCGCGACCCAAGGGCATCGAGCGCAATCTGGTCGTCACGCTCTGGGATGTCGGCGACGATCACTCGTTCATGCACGACGAGATCTCGACCGACCGCCGGCATCCATCGGTGAACGCGAACGGTCCGGTCTACGCCGTCTCGGCCGGGCACGGTCAACTGGTGGTCCTCAACACCAAGGATCACAGCACGTTCGCGCTCGACATCCCGACCCGCGAGCCGAAGGAGAAAGTGCCGTCGCGCTTTCCGGCGCCGAACCGTCCGTCACTGCACTGGGGCAACGAGCACCTGTGGGGCAACCCGCCGTACGATCCCGCCGATCCGCACAACCCGATGTTCGACAGCAAGGGCCGGGTGTGGATGACGTCGAAGATCCGCGCCAATCAGGATCCGGCGTGGTGCAGCGATCCGGCGAATCGCTACGCCGAGTGGTTCCCGCTGCGCGCGAGCGGCCGGCAGGCATCGTTCTACGATCCGAAAACCGGCAAGTTCACGCTGATCGACACCTGCTTCGCGACGCACCATCTGCAGTTCGACAACGATCCCGACGAGACGGTGTACTTCAACGAGCTCACCGGCCCGGTCTTCGGCTGGATCGACACCAAGGTCTACGACCAGACCCACGACGAGCAGAAAGCCGGCGGCTGGTGCGGTCAGGTGCTCGACACCAACGGCGACGGGAAAATCACCCGGCCGTGGAACATGCCCGCGGGCCGCGGCGGCGATTCGCAGTTATATCAGGGCGACACGGCGACCGGCGGCGCGGGGGCGGCAGGACGCGGCGCCGGCGGCGCACGCGGTGGCGCGCCGGCTTTCGATCCGGCGCTCGACACGATGGTCAGCTACGCGATGTACTCGGTGATTCCCAGTCCGGTCGACGACACCGTGTGGGGCGTATCGGAGCGCTATCCCGGTTTTCTCGTGCGACTGCAGCGCGGCGACAACCCGCCCGCCTCCTGCAAGACGCAGATCTTCAAGGTTCCCGAGCCAGGCTTCGACCCGCGCGGCGTCGACATCGACAGCCACGGCGTGGTGTGGACCGCGCTCGCGGCGAGCAGCCATCTCGCCAGCTTCGACGTCGGCAAGTGCACGGATCTCAACGGCCCGGCAAAAACAGACGGCAGCCAGTGCCGCGAAGGCTGGACGTTGTACCAGACTGACGGACCGAAATTGAAAGGGACCGACATCCCTGCCGACTTCCACTATTACAACTGGGTCGATCAGCACGACATCGCCGGGTTCGGTCCCGACACGCCGATCGCCACCGGATCGAATTCCGACGCGCTGCTCGTGCTGAATCCACGGACGAAGGAGTGGACAACCTTGCGCGTACCGTACCCTCTCGGGTTCTATTCACGCGGGATGGACGGACGCATCGACGATCCCGGCGCCGGCTGGAAAGGCCGCGCGCTGTACGCCAACTACGGTACGCACTTCGTCTGGCACATCGAAGGCGGCAAAGGGACGAAGGGGAAGATTGTGAAGTTTCAGATCCGCCCCGATCCGCTGGCCCGTTGAAGAGGTGACATCATGATCGCGCGATGTCTTCTGTCGATTGGTCTCGCCGCCGTGGCCAGCGCCCCGCCCGCGTGGACACCGCCACGCACGACCGACGGCCATCCCGATCTCCAGGGGTTCTGGACCAACGCGACGATCACGCCGCTCGAGCGGCCGCGCGAGCTCGGCGCCAAGGAGTTCTTCACGGCGGAGGAAGCGGCTGAAGATCGAAAGCGCGCGCTCGTCCCGCTGCCCACCGCCCAGCGCGGCGGCACCGAGGCGCACTACGAGTTCACCCAGTTCGGTCTGGATCGCAGCCAGGCGCAGATCGCGTTCAGCCTGCGCACGTCGATGATCGTCGGCCCCGAGGGGCGCGTCCCGCCGTTGACGCCCGAGGCGCAGCAGCGCAACGCCGAACGCGCCGCGCGCAACAAGGGACACGAGTTCGACGGCCCCGAAAATCGCGGCATCCAGGAGCGCTGCATCGTCTGGGGCAACGAAGGGCCGCCGATGCTGCCGCCCGGCTACAACAGTTTTCTGCAGATCGTCCAGACGCCCACCCACGTGATGATCGAGCAGGAGATGATCCACGACGCGCGGATCATCCCGCTCGACGGCCGGCCGCACCTGCCGCAGAGCGTACGGCGGTGGCTCGGCGACTCGCGCGGCCGCTGGGAGGGCGACACCCTGGTGGTCGACACGACCAACTTCACCGACCAGACCAATTTCAGAGGATCGCGCGAGAACCTCCACGTCGTGGAACGGTTCACGCGCGTCGACCAGGACACCATCCGCTACGAATTCACCGTCGACGATCCGACGACGTGGACGCGGGCGTGGTCGGCGGAGTTGCCGCTGGTCAAGGACAAGGGGCCGATCTACGAGTACGCGTGCCACGAAGCGAATTACGGCATGGCCAACAACCTCAGAGGCGCGCGCGCAAAAGAGGATCGGTAGCGCAGCTCTTCAGGGCTGCCACATGACGCCGAAGTAGGAGGGTTGCCGTGCTGAAGAGCGTCGCAATCGGCTTCACCGCCGCCGTCGTGCTGCTGACCGCGGCTCCGGCGCCGGCTCATCACGCCTTCTCGTCGGAGTTCGACGTCGACAAGCCGCTGCAGCTGCAGGGCACCGTGACGGTGATGGAATGGGTGAATCCCCACTCGTGGATCCACCTCGACGTCAAAGGGGCCGGCGGCACGGTGAACTGGATGGTCGAGGGCGGCAGTCCGAACCAGCTGCTGCGGCTCGGCTTCACCAAGAACGCGCTGCTTCCCGGCATGAACATCGTCGTCACCGGCTTCCAGGCGAAGGACGGCACCCACAAAGCGGTGGGGAGAGAGCTGACCTTTGCCGACGGACGACGACTGTTTCTGAGCGAGTCAGCGGCAGACACGCCGAAATAGGACCAACCGCGCTTCGCGAGGCGCGATCTACTTCAGCTCGACCGCGATCCTGTCGGCCGGTTGTCCTGACGTGTTTTCCTCCGCGTGCGTCGCCGCGCCGGACACGCGAACGTCATCTGCCTTCGCGCCCGGCTGGTCGTTCAGGTACACGACCACGCGATTCAGGATGTGCTCGTGGGTCTCGCCCTTCTCGTGCGCGTCGTAGTGGACGCGGAGAACGCGCACGTATTCGTTCTCCAAGTCGACCTTGTAATGCTTCGGGTCGACGACCGCGGGATCGAGCTTGGAGACAGGCGCCTTGCCGGCGGGCGGGCCCTTCAGATCGATCTCGAGAATCCGAATCGGATGATCGCTGATGTTTTCTGCCGTGTAGGCTCCGCTCGCCGGCCGCCAGCGGACGTCGCCGCGATGGAACTCGATTTTCGTCGAGTGGTCGCCTTCCGTGCGGGTCATGACGCCGTCGTCCAGATAAATCAGGACGCGGTTGGTCGCGTGGCCATTGGCCGCGTTCGCCGGCATGTGCGGCGGCAGGGTCGCCACGATGACGCGCGCCTGCGGCGTATCGAGCCGCGGCGTGACCGCCACGGGCGAAGGCGGATTCTGCGCGCGCAGGCCGGACGCAGACGCCAGCGCGCAGAGAATCGCGAGCGTGAATCGCACACAACGGTTCATCCGACCCTCCTGTTCGAACTCGAGCGAAGGCGCCATCCTACACCGGCGTGAGGACGGCGATGAACATTTGCGGCGTACACTGCCGCGTGCGCATCGTCGGCGTCATCGACCTGCTCCGCGGCCGTGCGGTTCACGCGCGCGCCGGCCGGCGCGATCTTTACGAGCCGGTGCAGCACGTCGCCGGTACGACCATCGAGGCGGGCGATGCCGT
>Ga0070690_100002023_pt1 | contig 10806 bp, 8 predicted proteins | sample KBSS33HmetaG_FD_64671 | JGI IMG/M metagenome (GOLD analysis project Ga0070690, IMG submission 64671) | Switchgrass rhizosphere microbial communities from Kellogg Biological Station, Michigan, USA - KBS S3-3H metaG | ecosystem: Host-associated > Plants > Roots > Rhizosphere ...
ACGCCCGGCAGCACGCCGCCGCTCGAATCGACGACGGTGCCGTCGATGACGCCGGTCGTGATCTGCGATTGGCCGGCCGCAGGCATGGCGATCGCCAGCGAGATCATCGCGGTCAGCGCGCAGAGTGTCTGCATGCGAAGCTCCTTGTGCAGGCATCATCTGCCTTTCGCGCCGGGCCGACAAGGCGCGGTCGAAAATCAGTGCGCAACGACAGATGCCCGCCCGCCGGTTCGCGCGTAAGATGACCACAGTCCTCGCACTGCCCGCGCGCAAGCAATTCGCGACGTCGACACGAAAAGGTCGACACGAAGAGGAGGAGAACGTCATGCGTCCATCCTTTCTCACGACCGTTGCGCTGGCGTTGGTTCTGTCTGCTGTCGTCGCGAAGGTCGCGTCCGCCCAGGCGATGCCGAAGGCGCAGGTCGCGAACCTGATCGTCAAAGTCGAGAACGGCGTCGACGAATTCCGCAACTACCTGGAGAAGCGGGGCGAGAACGCAAAGGACGCAGGCAACGCGGCCCAGGCGTCCGGCCGCCGCTCCCGTCAGGGGGCCGGTGAGAACCAGAAGGCCAGGGCCAACGCCAAGAAGGACAAGCTGGACGATGCCCTCGGCGATTTGAACAAATCCACGAACCGGCTGCGCCGGAAGTTCGACGCCACCGACAAATGGATGGAGACCAAATCCGAAGTCCAGCGCGTCGTCGACGATGGCCGGGCGATCAACGCGGAGGTCGCCCGCGGCAGCTACGGCACCGAGGTGGCGAGATTGTGGGCGGCGCTGCGAACGGGGATCAACGATCTCGCGCGCGCCTACAACGTCACGCCGCTCGGCGTCTGACCCGTCGCCGTCGCGACGACGGGCGCGCTATTCGGCGCCGACGCGTTCGAGCGGCGCTTCGAGGACGTTGCCGTCGGCTCGCTCGGGCAGCAACTCCCACAGAAACACGCGCGAACCGCGCTCGTGGCGGCGCGTCGTGCAGCGCGCGCCAACCGATTCGATGATCCGGGTATGCGCGACGTGCGTTGCGGGATGACACGACACGTAGACGATGCAGCCGCAGTGAAGCGCGATCGTGTAAGACATGCCCGGCACTCTACGCCGGGGATATCACCGTTCGACGACGGCAGGTTGACGACGGTGTAACCTGACCGACGCGGGCGGTCCCACGTCAGGCGTCGCGCCACCCTTCACGCAGCAGCTGCTCGATCTCCCGCGCGAACCGCGCCAGGTCGCGCTCCACCTGGTGCCACTCGGTGCGTTCCTGTTGATGCGCGACCTGATCGTTGGCGAGCGCCAACGTCCGCCAGCCTGCCGGGGCGTTCTTCTCGACGGAGAAGGATCGGGTCTCGCGTGCGCGCACGAGCGTTTTCTGAAAAACCGCCATCTCGGTCTCCGGTGAAAGGGAGGGGGCGGTCAATTATCGCTGCGGCGATGACGCCGGCTAGCTCATGCGGGCGATTTCGTGTGCACGACTTTCGGGCATGTGGTCGAGAGTCGGAGATGTCATGGCGCAGCGGCGACGGATTCGGTGACGGCAGCGAGCCCGTTACGGCGACGCAACGCGTTCTGTGCGATGCTAGGGGTCCGCTATGTACACAACATCAACGCTGTTGGTCGTCAGCATCGCCGTCGTCATCGGCCTTGTCGGCGTCATCGCGCGCATGCGCCGCGGGCGCTCCGGCGATCTCGGCTCGGTCAGCGCGGCGTGGACGATGAACCACAACGTCGGCGATCGCGGCGGCGACCGGTCGCGCGGCTAGCGATTTCGACTCAGGGCGCGAAGCTCGCCAGCCGGCGATCGGCGACACGCACGTCTTGATCAGAAGGTCAGTCGCAGTCCGATCTGTCCCGTTCTCGTCGACGCCACGCTCGTAATCTGGCCGAAGATCGGCGACGTGACGGTGGTGTTCGGGTTGTTGTATTGCGCCCAGTTGAACACGTTGAACGATTCGAATCGGAGCTGCAGCTGCATGTGTCCGGGCATGGCGAACGCCTTCGCAACGGTCAGGTCGACGCGCCGGCGGCCGGGTCCCTGCACCTGCGACGAGTTCTGGTTGCCCGGTCGGATCGTCGCTTTGGTGATCGGCGAGGTCGGGACCAGCGTGTACGCGCTGCGGTCAAGGTACTGAAGCGTGTCGCGCCAGTCGTCGAACACCTGGTTGCCGCCGTTGTAATCCGGCCGGCTGTTGCTGATGCCCGACGCCTGCGTGATGCGCAGCGGCTCGCCCGACCGGAAGTTGAGCACGCTCGACAGCTGCCATCCACCCAGCAGGCTGCCAAGCATGTCCGTGCGGCCGGCGAGCCACGGGAGGTCGTAAACCATCGTGCTGGTAACGCGGTGACGCACCTCGCCGATCAGCGGCGAGTAGTCGACATCCAGGAAGGGGTCGAAGAAGTCCTGTGTGTTGTTGTAGGTGTCAGCGCCGATCGAGCTGTTGAAGTTGCCGACCAGATTGGCGCCCTGCTGCGACCAGCCTTTCGACAACGTGTAGTGCCAGCTCGTCTCGAACCCGTGGAACCGGTTGAGTTTGAAGTTCCCCTCGAACGCGTTGTACTTCATCGTCTGCCCGCTGGTGACGTACCATCCGCCCGGATTGATGTCCGGGTTGGGTCGGGCGCCGGTCACGCGATCGTAGGCGAGCGCGAAATTCAGGAGGATCGGCAGGTTCTTCCCGTTCGTGTGGACGTAGCCAGCTGAGACCGACGCACGACTGCCAATCTGGCGCTGCACGTCGACGGTGGCCTGCATCGTCTCCGGACTCTTCATGTCGGTCTGAAACATGTAATAGAGGTTGTTCTTGCCGCCCGAGTCGCGGATCGCGATCGCGTTGGCATCTTCCGCGTACGCCGGCCAGGCGATGCCGCGTGCCTCGAGCTCGGTGCGGTTCCACCCCTGGCGCACTGGAGTGAACGGGCGCGCCACTGCGTTCTGGAACAACGCCATGATGTTTCCGGTGGTGAACACGCCGAAACCACCGCGGACGACCGTCGCGCCGGAGTTATCGAGGGTCCAGGCAAATCCGGCGCGCGGCGCGAAGTTCAGCGCATCGTCGTCGATCGGCTTGTCGAGCGGACGGGGCGCACCGAAATCCATTTTGTGGATGTCGGTGGGATTGTTCAGATTGTTAATCTGCGCCGGCTCCGACGGATCGAGCGACTCGTAGCCGAACCCGGGATAGTAGTCGTAGCGAAGGCCGAGGTTGAGCACGAACCGATCGGTGACGCGCCAGTCGTCCTGGACGAAGCCGCCGTACTGGTCGACCCACGCGCGATGCGGCGGGTTGCCCATCGCGAGCAGGAAGTCGCTCGGCTTGTTCGCCAGCAGGTCGTCGAGGCTGGGATACGTAAACCGGTTCGACTGCGGATTTGACTTGTAGCCGATCTCGCGCGCCCACCGCATCCCGAACTTCACCGTGTGGGCGCCCATCAGCCGCGTCACTTTCTGGTCCAGGTTGTAGGCGTCGTAGGTCAACGCGAGGATCTCGGTGTCGCCGGTTCCAAACAGGCCCGTGACGTTGATACTGCCGATCCGCTTGCGGACGTTGTAGAGGTCGTCTTGCGCGCCGCGCGTCGGCGATTCGGCGAGCCAGAACCCATCGAAGCGATCGAGCGTATTGCGATTCCAGCCGAACCGGCTTTCGGAGAGCCACGAATGGCTGGTGAGCACATAGTTCGTCGACAGCCGCTTCGAACCGTTCGTGTACTGCTGATCGTTGTCGATTTGGATTCGCGGAACGGAGGCATACGGCCGCATCCGCGAGCCAGTCACCGACAACCTGCCGGCACCAGCCTGGTAATCCACTTTGCCCAGGAAGGTGTTGTCGTGCCGGATCACGCTCTTGGCGTCCGTGTACCGTCCGATGACGTCGTTGATCGGCTGGTTCGGCAGCGGCATGTTGTCGAGCACGAGTTTGGTCTCGGGATACGGCAGCGCGGCGAGAATACGGGCGCGCGTCGCCGGCGTGGCCACGTTGTCCGACACGGTGCGCCCGGCCTCCTCGCGATACCCCTCGTAGGTGCCGAAGAAGTGCACGCGGTTCCGCATGATCGGCCCGCCGAGCGATCCGCCGAACTGGTTGAACTTGATGGTCGGCTTCGGCGTCGTCGCCGGCAGGAAGGGATCGCGTGACGAGAACGCCTCGCTCTGGAAATTCTCCAGCAGCGATCCGTGGAACTGATTGGTCCCCGAGCGGGTGATCATGTTGACCTGCCCGCCGATCGAGCCGCCATATTCCGCGGCCAGAACCCCTTTGATGACCTGCACCTCGGCGATCGATTCGACGCTCATGATCTCGATCTGATTCTGGCCGCCGTAGTTGCCGAAGCCGCGGTTTTCCGGGTTCGTCTGCGCGCTGCTGCCGTCGACGGTGATGGCCGTCCCACCGTCGCCGACGCCGTTGACGCGAAATGCACGCCCTCCTCCGTTGGCGTTGTCGGGCGAACTCACGCCAGGCGCCAGCAGGACGACGTTCTGCAGATTGCGCCGCGACACCGGGATCTCCTGCACTTCCGACCCGATCGTCTGCATCTGCGCGGTCGTCGTCGTCTGCACGAGCGGCGAGGTTTCGGTGACGGTGACCGATTCCTCGATGTTGCCGACCTCGAGCGTGTAGGTCTGGCGGACGGTCTGACCGGCGCCGAGATTCAGCCCCTGGCTGTTGTAGGTCTTGAATCCGGAGAGCTCGATCTTGATCGCATATGGCCCGGCGGGAAGCGCCGGCAGCGCGAACTCGCCGCGTTCGTCCGACACCGTGTCGCGCGTGAGATTGGTCCCCTGATGGGTGACGACAACGGTGACACCCGGCAGGATCGCTCCGCTGCTGTCATGCACGACACCGTACAGAGTTGCGGTAATCACCTGCGCGCGCGCCGGCCACGACGAGCCCGCGAGTGCGGCGACGAACAGGAAAGCGATAACGAAAAGCTGCCGGCAACGCGTCATACCGACCTCCAGTTGGATGTCTGCCTCGACGACGACGGCGCGAATGCGTGCGTTCAGTAGATCTGTTGTGTCTTGGCGATGATGACTTTGGGCGGCGTGACGCCGGCGGCGATCATGACCTCGCGAATCGACGCCTCGGTCTCTGGCGACGGCTTGAAGTTGCCGAACCGATAGCCGACGGCAATCGCCAGCGGCGTCCATCCGTATTTGTCAGGCGTGTTCCAGACGCCGATGGTTGCGCCTTTCGAGGCCAGCAACTTCACGACTTTGGGCAGGTTCTTGTAAGCAGCGGCGTGCATCGCGGTTTCGCCGTTCTTGTCGCGGGCGTTGATGTCGTTGCCGAGTTCCAGCGCGACCTGCACCGCCTCGAGCACCTCGTCTTCGGTGCCGGCGTCTTCGCCGGGCGAGCGGGTGGCGAGGCCGGCGGCGGCCATCAGCGGGGTGCTGTTGTCGACGTTGGTAATGAACGGATCGGCGCCGAGTTTGGCCAGCTCGCGCATCAGCTCGGCGTCCGCGGTCAGCGCCGCCATCATGAACGGCGTGGCGCCGACTTCGTTGAGCCGCGTGTTGGCGAGGTTGGCGCGCCGCGTCATCCGGGCGTTGATGTCTGCGCCTGCAGCAACGAGCTTTCGCACCAGCTCGAGACTGCTCATCGTTCCGGATCCTTCGGGTGCCGGATCGTTGTCGCCGACGCCGGGCTTGCGGACGGGAACGATGGCGTGGAGCGCGGTGTACCCGGGCAGGTTCGCGTTCGGCTTAGCGCCGGCGTCGAGCAGCTGCGCGGCCAGTTCGAAGTGTCCGTTCATGACGGCGGTGAGGAGCGGCGTCGCGCCCGGCGGCAGCGCGCGTCCGCCGACGGCGCGCCGACGCCCACCCTCGACGGGAACCGTCTCGTTGACGTCGGCACCGGCTTTCAACAGCACGCGGACGACGTCGCTGCGCCCTTCACGCACCGCGAAGAGCAGCGGCGTCATTCCCGAGGTGAGACGCGCGTGGTAATCGGCGCCCACCTCGATCAGCATCTGCACGACCGGCGCGTGGCCTTCGGCGGCGGCCCACATCAAGGCCGTCTGGCCGTGCTTCTCGTCCTTGCTGTCGACAAGCGCGCCGCGCGCCAGCAACGACTTGACCGAGGCGAGCGTCCCGACGCGCGCCGCCGTCATCAATGCCGTTTCTCCGCCGGGCAGGGTCGTGTTGGGATCGGCGCCGGCCTGGAGCAACATCTCGACCATCGCGGCGTCGGCGTTGGTGATCGCGAGGGTCAGCGGCGTGATCCCGTAGCGGTTCGCCGCCTTGACGTTGGCGCCGCCGTGGACGAGCAATTCGACGCTCTCGAGATCGTCCTGATACGCCGCCCAGTGCAGCGCGGTCATGCCATCGGCCTGAGGCGCATTGACGTCGACACGCCGCTGGACGAGCGCCCGGACCGCGGCGCGATCCATCTTCTCCATCGCGTCCGCGAGCGGCGCGTCTGCCGGCGCGGCGAGCAGATCGATAGCCGAGAACGACAACGCGGCCACGCACAACCCCAACGACATCGCGCGCATCATGCCGACCCCCGTCGGGCAGCCCTGAAGGGCTGCGCTACGTAGGGCCGCCCCTTCAGGGCGGCCTCCTTCGGGCACCCTGAAAGAGTGCCCCTACGTCGAGTTACACAGCGAGCAGTTCCTTGATCGTCCCCTGGCTGTCGGCAAACCGATCGAGCCGCACGCCGACCTTCTCGAGCAGCGTCAGGTGCAGGTTCGCGAGCGGAGTCGGCTCCGCGTAGGTGATGTGACGCCCGCCCTTCATCCGGCCGGCGGCGCCGCCGGCGACGATGATCGGCAGGTTGACGTGGTCGTGGACGTTCGGATTGCCCATGCCGCTGCCGTACAGGATGACGGAATGATCGAGCAGCGTCCCGGCGCCGTCCGGCGTCGACCGCAGCTTCTCGAGGTAGTACGCGAAGAGCGACACGTGGAATGCGTTGATCTTCGCCATGCGCGCGATTTTTTCCGGGTCGTTGCCGTGATGGGTCAGCGGGTGATGCGGATCGGCGACGCCAATCTCCGGATAGGTGCGCGTGCTGGTTTCGCGCGCGAGCTGGAAGGTGATGACGCGCGTGACGTCCCCCTGCATCGCGAGCGCCTGCAGGTCGAACATCAGTTTCGCGTGGTCGGCGTAGGACGCCGGGACGCCGACCGGCCGATCCAGGTCCGGCAGTTGATCGCCGGCATCGCTTTCCGCCTTCTGGATGCGCCGTTCGACCTCGCGGATGCTGTCCAGGTACTGGCCAACGCGCCGGCGATCGTCGGCGCCGAGGGAGTTCTGAAGGCGTGAGATGTCGTCGCGGACCCAGTCGAGGAGGCTGGCTCTCCGCTTCAACGCCGCCCGCCGGTCGGCGGGACTGCCGCCCTCACCGAAGAGACGCTCGAACACGACCCGCGGGTGTGCCTCGGCCGGCAGCGGCGTCGTCGGCGACGACCACGAGAGATCGTTCTGATAGACGCACGCGTAGCCGTTGTCGCACTGGCCGACCGTCTGGAGCAGGTCCATCGCCAGCTCGAGCGATGGCAGGACCGTTTGACCGCCAATCTGCTGCGCGGCGATCTGATCGGCGGTGGTGCCGAGGAAGTAGTCGGTGCTCTCGGTCCACTTCGCCTTCGCGGCGCTGAGGAACGCGGCGTTCGAGGTCGCGTGCGTGCCCGGATAGGCGTTCTTCAGTTCCATGTTGCTGAACACGGTCAGCCGATCGACGAACGGCTCGAGCGACTGGAGCGCCGGCGACAGCATCTTGAGCGTGCCGTCGGTGCTGCGCGGCGTCCACCGCGTGATGTCGCACCCCATCGGCATGTAGATGAACCCGAGACGGCGCACCGGATCGGCCGGCGTTTTGGCGAACGCCGTCATCGCCGGCACCATCGCGTCGAGCAGCGGCAGGGCGAGCGTTGCCCCCATTCCGCGCAGGAATGTCCGCCGCGGCAGAGCCTTCTTGGTGATCATCATCGTGACATCCTCATCTGGAATGGCGCGCTCTTGACGATGCCGAGCACGAGCGACGAGACACGGAAATCCTGTGCGCGTGAGTCACGGACGATCGCTCGGACGGTGGGCGCGTCGTAGTACTCGACACCGCGTCCGAGCCCGTAGGTCAGGAGTTTCTCGACGAAGGTTGCGACGAAGATGTCGGGTCGGCTGAGCAACGCCTTCTCGAGACCGTCGACGTCCTCGAAGCGGCTGCCGTCGGGCAGGCCGCCGGATGCGTCGATGACGGCGCCGCCTTCCTCGTTGCGACGGCGGCCGACCGCGTCGAACTTCTCCATCGAGAGGCCGACCGGGTCCATCAGGTTGTGGCACGACGCGCAGACGGCGTTGCTGCGGTGCTCCGCGAGCCGCCTGCGCACGCTGAGATTACCGTCGACGGTGTTGTCCTTGAGCGCCGGCACATCGGGCAACGGCGGCGGCGGCGGCACGCCGAGGAGGTTGTCGAGTACGAACTTGCCGCGGATCACCGGCGAAGTCCGCGTCGCGTACGACGTCACCGTCAGGATGCTCGCCTGGCGCAGCAGCCCGCCGCGGCCGCTGTCGTCGCCGAGCTCGACGCGGCGGAAGCGGGTGCCGTAGATGTGCGGGATGCCGTAGTGCTTCGCCAGCCGTTCGTTGACGTAGGTGTAGTTGGCGTGCAGCAGATCGAGCGCGCTGCGATCCTCGCGCAGGATGCTTTCGAAGAACAGCTCCGTTTCCTGGCGGAAGGCCTGACGGAGGTTGTCGTCGAAATCCGGGAAGAGGCGCATGTCCGGCGTGATCGAGTCGAGATTGCGAAGATGCAGCCACTGTGACGCGAAGTTGGTGACGAGCGCGCGCGAACGGCTGTCGGCGAGCATCCGCTTCACCTGCCGTTCGAGGACCGCCGGCTCGTGCAGCTTCCCGGCGACCGCGACGTCGAGCAGCTCGTCGTCCGGGATGCTGCTCCAGAGGAAGAACGACAGTCGCGAGGCGAGCTGGAGGTCGCTGACGCGGTACGGCGCGTTCGGCGCAACGCCTGCCGGTTCCTGTTCCACCCGGAACAGGAACTCGGGACTGACCAGCACGCCCGACAACGCCATCTCTATTCCAGCGTCGAAGGCGTCGGTGGTCGCCTCGGCGCGCGCCTGCTTGTACAGAGCGAACGCTCCCTGGACATCGGCATCAGTGACCGGCCGGCGGTAGGCGCGCCGCATCAGCGAGCGCAGGAGGTTTTTGGCCGCAGCGTCTTCGTCGTGTGCCGCCGCGGGTTGCGCGCCGAACAGGCGGCGGCGCGTCGGCGTGTCGCCGGCGCCTTTCGCACCGTACGGTCCGATGATCGCAATCGAGTAGACCGCCGGCTGGATCCGCGGATGGCGATACGAGTTGAAATGCGCCTGGTACGGCTGCCGCGCGGTTTCGAGCAGCGCCGACGGGTTCTTGAGAAAGGCCACGCCGACCGCGTGCGGGCCGGCCTTCACCGGGACGCGGATTCGCAGATCGCGATCGACGTTGTCGTGATTCGGCTGATAGTCCTCGGAGAATCCTGCTTCGCGCGCCGGCGGCTTGACCGTGAACAGCTTGACCCGGTCGCGGTCGAGCAGCAACTCGAGATCGGCGGCGTCGTTCAAACCCTCGACGTGCTCGTTGCGATCACGCGTCAGTCGAATCTGGATCTCGTAGTCGCCGTCCATCGGGAAGCTGTACTTGATCAGCGCGCCGCCGCGGGTGCCGATCGGCAGTCCCTCGATGTGTTCTTCCTGCGTCAGATCGGCGGGGATGCGGATCGTGTCGCCGTCCGGCGAGACGCTCGGCCGGCCGACCGCGACGCGGCTGATCTTCTCGGCCGCCGCGATGTAGCGGTCGAGCAAGGTCGGCGACAGATCGCCGACCGTCACGTTGTCGAAGCCGTAGCTGGATTCGTCGGCGGGGAGCAGCGCGGTGACGTCGACGTCGAGCGCGAGCAGGTCGCGGATCGCGTTCTGATACTCGGTTCGCGTCAACCGCCGCAGCGTGGCGGTACGCCCAGGATTCGGGGCGGACGCGGCCGCGCGATCCAGGGCGGTCTCGAGCGTCGCAATCTCGGTGTTGTAGGTCGCCTCGTCGGGCCGCGGCAGGCCGATCGGCGGCATCTGTCGCGCGCGGACCTTGCGGAGCACTTTCTCCCAGATTTCGGGGCTGCCGCCGATGTCGGTGGCGACGGCGGCGTCGAGTGTGAGCCCGCCACGTTTCAGACGGTCGTTATGGCACGACACGCAGTAGCGACCGACGAAGGCGCTGTGCCCGGATGCGCGCGCGGGCGGTGGCGAGGGCGGCGGCTGCGCCGCGTCAACGGTGAGCAGGAGACCGCCGGCCATCAGGAACGTGGCCAGGGCGCCGCAGAACGAAACCCGCGAGGCGCTGAACATACCAGGCACCGCCTTGGAAGCAAACCGTAAGTTACGCTCCTCTTATACGGCGCGTCTCCACCGATATCAACTGCGAATTACGGACTCGACCGCTAGTTTTTGCCGGTACCGGCGCTCCGACGCGCCGCCGCGCCCGTTCAATCCCGTCGTATCCCTGCTGCTGGTGTGTGGCGTGCTGACGCAACAGTTGACACGAGGTCGTACCCGTCCAGCTGGCGTCAGCGGCGCTCAGGCGAGATGGCCGTCATTCCCTGACGCACCGCACCGACACCGCCATCTGCTTGTTGCCCTCAGCGTGGCGATTGAGAGACGTCTGACCGAGGCCGAAGTTGTAGAACCACGCACGGCGCGCACCGGTTTCGGAGGCCGTCCAGTAGAAGCCGTGCGCGTCGCCGCGCGCGTAATGGCCGTCGCCGGGCTCGCGATCGCCGCCGAGGAGCGCGTTGAAGCCGGCGCTGCCGCCGGACATCAGC
>Ga0070690_100002024_pt1 | contig 10803 bp, 11 predicted proteins | sample KBSS33HmetaG_FD_64671 | JGI IMG/M metagenome (GOLD analysis project Ga0070690, IMG submission 64671) | Switchgrass rhizosphere microbial communities from Kellogg Biological Station, Michigan, USA - KBS S3-3H metaG | ecosystem: Host-associated > Plants > Roots > Rhizosphere ...
CGGCGAGCCAGATACGGACGCACGAGGTTGTCGATCGTGCCGACCAGCGCGACACCTGCGATCAGAAGAATTCCGGCAGCGGTCGTGCGACCTGTCAGCGCTTCCCCATCGATGAAGATGGCCGCCTGGCCGACTCCGCATTTCCGGTCGTGTATCGAACCGCGGGCTGACTGTGCAGCGACGACCTCGGCGATGGGCAGCCAGCGCAGTGAGATCTCGTGCTTGACCCGATGACAGGGTTCCACACCCTGACAGACAATAATATACTGATGTCTATTTCACGCACTGCAGACGACAAAACGAGCGCGCTCGATCAGTCATGGTACGAATCGATCGAATCACTCACTGCCGAAGAGGTGTATGAGACGGTGTGCTGGTTGGCGCGACGGTGCGTGAGTTCGACGGAGGTGCGTTCATAGCGACCATGGTCGCAGGCGGGCTCACCGGCGAAGCGTGAGTGACGCCTCCTGGCGCACAACGCACCATCTATTATATGGTTGACCAGCCGCGACAGGTCCATTACATAGTCTATCTCGCAGTGATACCGTCGTGCTCGTGAGCGCCATACCGAGCAACGTCCCACTCAAGACTCACCCGGTGTGACGATAGTCGCTTTTCTTCACAAAGGTCCCAATCTCCTCAATGAAACGAATGGGTTCGCAGCTGATCTGGGAGGTCCTTCAACGCGAGGGCGTCGAGGTCGTCTTCGGATATCCGGGTGGGGCGATCATGCCCACCTACGACGCGTTGAATCTCTACGGTGTGCGGCACGTCCTGGTTCGCCACGAGCAGGGCGCGGCCCATATGGCCGATGGGTACGCGCGAGCGTCCGGGAAGGTCGGCGTGTGCATCGCGACCTCGGGCCCCGGTGCGACCAACCTCGTCACGGGCATCGCGACTGCGCTGCTCGATTCAACGCCGCTCGTATGCATCACCGGGCAGGTCGCGTCGTCGCTGATCGGCACCGACGCATTCCAGGAAATCGACATCACCGGCATCACGCTGCCGGTGACCAAGCACAACTATGTGGCGAAGCGCGTCGAGGACATCGTGCCCATGCTGCGCGAGGCATTCTTCGTCGCCCGCTCCGGTCGGCCGGGCCCTGTACTCGTCGACATCACGAAGGACGCCCAGCAGGCCAGTCTCGATTTCGAGTGGCCCGAGAACGAGCTTCGGCCGCGGGGCTTCCGCGCGCATCGGCCCGTCGCGCCCGAGCTGCTCGCGAAGGCCGCGGCGCTCATCGCGACCGCCGAGCGCCCTATCCTGTTCGCGGGCCACGGCGTGACCAAGGCCGGCGCGAGCCGCCAGCTGCGCGAGCTCGCCGAGGAGATCGACGCGCCGGTCGCCTCGACGCTGCTCGGGCTCGGCGCGTTTCCGGCGAGTCACCCGCTCAGCTTGGGGATGATGGGGATGCACGGCGAGGCGTGGGTCAACACGTCGATCCAACAGGCCGATCTGATCATCGCGATGGGGATGCGGTTCGACGACCGCGTCACGGGCAAGCTCGAGACCTACGCGCGAGGCGCGAAGAAGATCCACCTCGAGCACGACCCCTACGAGATCAACAAGCTCGTGGCGGTCGACGTCCCGCTGCTCGGCGATCTCTCCGAAACCCTCGACGAGCTCTTGCCGCTCGTCCGTCCGAAGCGCCACCGCTCCTGGCGAGAGCACATCCAGCGGCTCAAGACCGAGGCCGCGGACCGGGATATCCAGGTGATGCCCGCCGGCGATCGGCTGTACGCCGCGCACGTGATCCATGATCTGTGCCGGCTGACCGAGGGCAAGGCGATCATCGTTACCGACGTCGGCCAGCACCAGATGTGGGAGGCGCAGTATTACAAACACGAGAGCCCCGGCCAGCTCATCACCTCGGGAGGGCTCGGCACGATGGGCTTCGCGCTACCGGCGGCGCTCGGCGTGCGCTACGCGCGGCCGAACGACGAGATCTGGGTCGTCGTGGGCGATGGCGGCTTCCAGATGACGGCGTGCGAGCTCACGACGTGCGCGCAAGAAGGCGTGAAGCTCAACATCGCCATCATCAACAACGGTCACCTCGGCCTCGTGCGCCAGTGGCAAGAGTTCTTCTACGACAGCCGCTTCACGGCGACGCCGCTGAAGAGCCCCGACTTCGTCAAGCTCGCCGACGCCCACGGCCTGTTCGCGACGCGCGTCACGCAACGCCGCGAGGTCGACGAGGCGGTGGCACGCGCCCGCGCGACGCCGGGCACCGCCGTGATCGAGTTCCGCGTCGAGCAACACGACTCGGTCTTCCCGATGGTCGCCACCAACGCCGACCTGGCCGACATGATCAGGCGACCTCGCCCGCGCTCGTAACGCCCACCCCGGAGAACGGTACACGCATGTCCACGACCACCACCCGCCGGTTCGCGTTCGTCGCCGACCTCGAAGACCGACCCGGCGCCCTCAATCGCGTCGTCTCGCAGTTTCGCCACCGGGGTTACGAGATCGATTCGCTGACGCTGAACCCGAGCCACGAGCCAGGTGTCTGGCGGCTCACGTTCACGATCCGCACCACCGCGGCAGCCGCGAAGCGCGTGGGGGCCAACCTCGGCAAGCTCCTCGAGGTGCTCCACGTCGAGGACGTCTCGGGCACAGCACCGGTGCTGCGCGAGCTGGTGCTCGTCAAGCTCGCCGCGGTGATCGGCGAGCACACCGCGCTGGGCCGCCTCCTCGAGGCGGCGGACGCCCGCGTGATCGACGCCCAGCCGTGCGGGCGGGTCGTCGAATTCGCGGGGCCGCCCGCGCAGGTCGACGCGCTCGTCGAGGCGCTCCGCCCGTTCGGCGTCACCGAGATCGTCCGCAGCGGCGCCGTGGTGATGGTGGCCGAAGCCACCAGAGCGCCCGCCCGCGACGACGTGCCTCACACCTCCCCCACCACCCCAGGACGCGGTCTTGCAGAAGCTTGGACCTGACCGGTTTCGCGTCCTCGAGACCGAGTTCTCGATCGCCGGTGGGGGCGAGCGCTGGCGGTCGTACTTCGACGCGTTCGCGTCCGACTACACCAATGCGACCGCCGCAACGCCACCCCGCGCGAAGTGGCCGATCCACATCGCGGTCGGCGAACCGGCGCCGCACGGGCACGACGACGACGGCCCGGTCGCCTTCCACCGCTCGGCCAACTACCGCCACTGGAACCTCACCGGACACGGGCGGCCGGGGCGGTTGGCGCTGCGCGAATACGGGCTGAATTTGACGTTCGATACCGACCGGGGCCTCACGGTCGGCTCGTGCGACCCGCCTTCCCCGCGCGCGCCGGAGCTCGTGTTCCACGCCGCGCGCGGCCTTGCGCTCGCGGTCGGCAGCAGCGGCCAAAGCCTGATGCTCCACGCGAGCGCCATCGTGATCGGCGGCCGCGCGCTCCTGTTCGCGGGCACGAAGGGCGCCGGAAAGTCGACGCTGTTCATCGAGGCGCTGACCGCGTTCGGCGCGACGCCGCTGGCCAACGACCGCGTGACGCTGCGCCTCGATCTACGCCTCGATGGCGGCGCGGTGGCCGAATCATGGCCGAGTTACGCGTCGTATTGCGAGGGCACCATCGCCGACTACCCGGCGTTGCGCGCAGCGTTTCTCGCGTACGAGCGCTCGCCGCAGAGCGTCGGCCTCACGCGCTGGGGCGACGGCTTCGAGCGCGACTACACGCAGGCTCGTAAGCGCATCGTGCCGCCGTGGTTTCTCGTCGAGAGCCTCGGCCGGCGCTACGCCTTCGCGGCGCCCGTCGGCGCGCTCGTCATGGCCCGCACCGACGTGACCTCGGGCGAGCCGTTTTGCGCGCGTCGCGAGCGCACGACCGCGCAGCTCGCGGACGACGAACTGGCCGCGATCATGTTCGGTGACGACGACACCGACTTTCCGCGCTGGCACGGGGTGCCGGCGCGACGCGGCGGGAGCGCGACGCGCGCGGAGCTCCTGCGCGCCGCGGCCTTGCCCATCATCGATCTGCAGTTCAACCCGGCGACGGGAAAACCCGCGCTGCGCGAGCTGTTCGAACAGTTCTAACCCACAAGGAACGACGCGGATGACGAACGAATTGCATATCGACTACGTTTTCGAAGACCCGGAACGACAAGCGTTGATCGACGCCTTCCTGGACCTGACGGTAAACCCATACAAGATGTACCCGGCGTTTCGCGAACAGGTACGCGGCATCGCGACTCACCTGCCCGAGCTCCGCCGGCTACGCGATTTCATCGAATACACCCGATCGATCTCCGCGTACGAGCACCCGTTTCTGTTCCTGCGGAACGCCCCGCTCGATCCCGAGCTGCCCGACATGGACATCGTCGACCCCGTGTTCGACAAGTACCGGAAGAAGAAGACGTTCATCACCGAGGGCTTCTTGCAGCTGTTCGCCGATCTCGCCGGCCAGTACCCGATCGGCTACCGGAACGTCAACGACGGCGATGTCTTCCAGGACATCTTCCCGAAGGAGGAGCTGAAGCACACGCAATCGCAGAAGGCCCTCGGGCCGATCTACTTCCACAAAGACCTCGCCAACCACTTCGTCCGGCCCGATTACGTCAATATTCTCGGTGTTCGGAGCAGCGATCAGAACGAGATCCTGACGACGTTCGTCTCGAACCGCGACCTGCTCGAGAACCTGACGCCGAACACCAAGCGCGACCTCCGCCGGCAGGCCTACCATACGCCATACGACGACCTGACGACCAAGACGGGCAACGTCAAGCTCGGCGAGGCCGATACGCATCCGGTCTACTCGGGCACCTACGACCTGCGCTACTTCGAGAACCGCACGAAGGGCCTCGACGCCGACGCCACGCGCGCGATCGACGAGCTGCTCGCGCTCGCGCACAAGCACAAGAAGCGCGTCCTCATGCGGCCGGGCGACTTCGTCTGCATCGCCAATAACCTCTCGCTCCACGGCAAGGAGATCGGGCAGATCCGCTCGACGACCGAGCAGCTCCGGCGCTGGAGCATGAAGACCGTCAACGTCTACAGCATCGCGCCCTACGCGAAGCACATCGTGCGTGGCACCGATTATCTCATCAACGGATGACCGCGATGAGCCTTCGCTCGACAAGGGTTGCTTGGTGACCGGGCCTGACGGAAGCGCCATGGCAGAGCTTGAACCCGAGATCGTCGCATCGCTCGACGCCGGCGCGTCGGGCGAGCTCGCGGTGAGCGAGGTGACCGGGGGCCTGTTCAATCGTGTCCTTCGCGTCGAGGCGCCGAGCCGGGTGCTCTACTACAAGCGGTTCACCGAGCGCGCCAAGCTGGGGGCGTTTCCGCCGCTCCCCACGTCGCCGTGGCAGCGCTGGCTCGTCGCGTCACGCTGCCAGGCAAACGCGAGCCGCTGCGCGGCCGGCGGCGAGGTCAGCGTCCCGCCGCTGGTGCGCGCCGACGAGGCACGCTGCTCCGTGCTCATGGAGGCTGCGGCCGGCACGCTGCTCTACGATGCGATCGTCGCCGAGGGGACCTCGAGTGCGGTCCGGCGCGCCGTCGGCCGCGTCGTCGTGTGGCTGGCCCGGGTGCACCGCGAGCCGCCGCGCGAGCTTCCGACGCTCGTCGAGCACAGCGCGGCGTTCAAGCGATACAAGGTCGACCTGCAATACGAGCGCCTGTTGCCCGAGCTCGGCGCCGCGCGTGAGGCAGGCGCGCGCTTTGTCGAGCGTTACCTCGCGCTCGAGCGGCACTTGCTCCACGGCGACATCAACAGCCGGAACATCCTGGTCAACGGCGATGGTGCCGTCGCGATCATCGACTTCGAGCAGGGCCAGGTGGGGGAAGGCGCGTACGACGTCGCGTACCTGGTCTCGGAGCTGGTCATCGCGTGCCTGCGCGACGGCACCGACCCGGCGCCGGTGGTCGACGAGCTGTGGGCGTTGTACGTGCGCCACGCCGCTCCCGAGCCCGAGCCGCCGGCACACATGAGGGAGTTCCGCACGCACCTGGCGTTTCAGGTCCTCTACCGCTTGATCGGGCCATCGCGCCAGACGTGGACGGGCCACCTGACCGACGACGCGAAGGCGATCGTGCACACGTGGTCGCTTCGAGAGGCGAACCGATGGTTGGCATGACCGCCGGGCAGGGGCGCCGTACGGCGCTGCTCGCGAGCTATTTCACCTTCTTCATGCCAGCGGGCGTGCTGCTCAGCTTCCTGTCGCCATTTCTGGCGACCAAGGGGCTGACCGTGCAGGAGATCGGCGCGCTCGTCGGGCTGCTCTTCGCGGTCAAGCTCGTCGCGAGCCCGGTCATCGCGTACGCCTCCGACCACCTCGGCGCGCACCATCTGACGCGCGCGGTGTTCCTCGTCGCGTCGGTCGGGGCGTCGATCGGCTTACAGCTGCTCGGGGGCTTTGCCGCGCTGGCGGCGGCCATCATGGTGTTGTCGCTGTCGCGCAACTACTTCCAGTCGGTGCTCGAGGCGCTCGCGACCGAGCACAAGACCGCGGGCACGAAGACGAACTACGGGGCCATCCGCCTCGTGGGGTCGGTCGCCGTCGCGCTGGGCGTCGCGGGGATGGGCGCGTTCGGCACCACGCCCGCGAGGATCAGCCGGGTCTTCACGATCGTCCTGGTGAGCTCGGCGATCGGGTTCTTCGTTTCGAGCGTGCTGGCGCACCGGCGCGACCGACACGTGGCCGACGCCGCATCCGCCGCACCGGCCCCGGAGCCGATGCCGATGCTGACGCGTGGTGCGTCGCCGAGCGGCCCGGTCATCGCGCTCGGCGGCCTCTTGCTGACCTCGGCGTGCCTCATCGGGACGCACGGGCTCCTGTACAGCGTCGGTTCGCTCCAGCTCGCCAAGCTGGGATTCGAGCGCTACTTCGCGACGATCTGCTGGATCGCGGCGTTCGCGGGGGAGGCCGCAGGGTTCTTCTTGCTCGACCGCGTGCAGCGCCTGCCGCTCGCGGCGTTTCTGTCGCTCGTCGCTTTCGCGGGTGTGGGGCGGTGGTTGATGTTCGCAAACTCCGATAGCGCGCCGGTCATCCTCATGGCCTTCGCGCTGCATGCGGTCACGTTCGCGTGGTGCCACGGCATGTTGGTGTTGCAGATCCGCCGGCTGTTCACCGAGCGCTTTGCGGCGACGGGACAAGCGATCTACCTGGCCATCGCGCACGGCGTGGGGATCTCTTCGGTCGCCTACTTCGGCGCGAAGCTCTACGCGGCCCACGGCCGCATCGCCTTCTATCTACCACTGGCCCTCACGCTCGTCGGATGCGGATGCTGGGCGATGATGGCCAAACACTTCCCTTCTACGAAAGCGACGTCATGACCACGCGCGATGCCATCTCCAAGCTCGTCGAACGCATCTCGTCGGCCATCCACTCCGGGCCGCTCGTCGTTCGCGCGCTGGCGATCGGCGGTTCGCGAGGTTCGCAAAGCGAAGACGATGTCTCCGATCTCGACCTGGTCGTGCTGCTCGACGATGGCCCGCTCGTGCAGCAGACCGCCGAGCTGAAGCTGCTACTCGACCCACTGCTCTTGACGGCCGGCGCGCTCGGTGGCGGGCCGTCCTGGAAGGAAGGCTTCGGGTGCCGCCTGTCGTATCTCTACAGCGATGGGTTCAAGGTCGAGATCTTTGCGAATACGCCTTCGACGGTGCCCATCCTGCCGCGCCCACTGCGGTGGACGCCGGTGTTCGGCGAGACCTTCCTCGTCGAGTTGCAGCAGCGCCTTGCGCCCAAGCTCGCGCCCGGCGCGGCGCTGCGGCGCGCGCTGTTCGATTTCACGTACGCCACGATGTCGATCTACCGCCACCTCTCGCGAGGCGAGTTGTTTGCGGCCGAACACGTCCTGACGACGATGACCGCGAGTGCGCTCGCATTGGTCTTGCAGCGCGAGGGCGCCGGCTACGACCCGTACGCTTCCTACAAGCGCATCTACCGCGATCGCAGGTCGTCGCTCCCCGAGATCGTCCGGCTCGGTCGCCTCGCGGGGGGCGCGTTCGAGCGCGAGGCGATGGCCCTACGCCTCACGGGCCTTTACGACCTCATGGCGCCGTTCTTCGCCGACTGGGCGGCGGGCGACGCCGAGGCGGCCGAAGCGTGGCAGCGGTCGCAGACCATCGTCGCCGCTGCCAAGACGTGGATCGGGTAAGCGCCGAGAGCTGAGGTAAGGCCCCATGTGCGCGCAACCCGCCGCGATCCTGTTCGACCTCGATGGCACCCTCGTCGACTCACTACCGTGCCTCCTCCGGAGCTTCCGCCACGCCTTCGAGACCTTGAGACTGCCCACACCCCACGAGGCGGAGGTCCGGGCCCACGTGAGTCTGCCGCTCGAACACCGCTTCGCGCGCTTCGCTCCCGATCACGTTGCGGCGCTCTGCGCCGCGTATCGCGACTACTACCCGCGCGTCTTCCTGCACGAGTGCGTGATCTTCCCGGGCGTAGACAAGCTCCTGGCCCGCCTTCATTGCCGGGGTTACCGCCTGGGGGTTGCCACCACCAAGCGCACGCCCTGGGCGAAGCGCTTCGTCGAGGCGCTCGGGCTCGCGCCGCACTTCGATTGCGTACAGGGCACCGATGACTTTCCACACAAGCCCGCGCCAGATGTCCTGCTGAAGGCTCTCGATGTACTCTGCTGCCAGGGTCTGTGGATGGTAGGCGACACGGCGAGCGACGTCCTCGCGGGGAAAGCCGCTGGCTTGAAGACCTACGCGGTGCGCTGGGGAGCCCACGCGCCCGATGACCTGAACGCCGCTGCTCCCGACGAACTCGAGCCCAACCTCGATCGCCTGGTCGAGCTCTTGCCGTGACGGGACGGTCCCCCGGCAGCAGCAGGACTTCGTCGGAAAAGAACTTCCGGATCGTGCACCTCAGCATCCAGCGGACGCATGTGCACTTGCTCGTGGAAGCCAACAGCAAAGGGGTACTCGCGTCGGGGGATGCAGGGGTTCCAGATCTCGGCCGCCAAGCACCTGAACGCGGCGTTCACAGAGGATGTCGGCGTTCGTGCTCTGTGCAGGGAGCATCAGCGGGCACCCAATCCTCTTCGACCTCCTCGGATGCCGGTGATGGCCGGAGCGGCGATTCCGCGGAAGCGTCGAAAGAGCGCGAGGCGGCATCAGCGCCCGGGCAGAGTGTGCTGCACCAGCGAGCCGATGCCGCCAAGCGCGGCTTCCACCGGGCCGACGCGCTGGTGTCGCTCGCACAAGGGCTCGCGGGCGAGAAGCAGATATGCGCTGGCGATCGCCCGAGCCGCCCGCCGTCGAGGCGCTTTGCGAAGAACCGCTACAGCTTCAAGGCCCGGCCGGGTGACGCGCCTCGCGCCGCAGCCCGGCGACAACCTGCGAGACTTACCACGATCCGCATCGTGCCGCTCGCCCAGATGGCGAATCGCCTCGCAGCGCGCCCGCGTCGCGCACACCCGCGATGACTTGGTGCGGCCGCGTCCCACCGGTTTAGATTGCGCCGACTACCTGCTGTCCTCGGCGCACTGGGAAGACGCCCTGCACGTCCTCGACCGAGCTATCCCGCCAGGCCTCGCTTGGTGAGCTGGGTCGCCACGACCTTCGAGGTATCGCCGAGCAGCTTGTGGGCGCCCTCCGGATCCACGGTCTTGGTCAGCGCCGACCACACAAGCCGGTTCGTCACCAGCGAGTACGCCGCTGTCTCGAGCCGGTAGATGTCGTACGTGTAGATTCCGTAATATCCCGGATAACCGTAGTTGCCGCCCCAACCGTAGTAGCCGCCCCAACCGTAGTAGCCGCCCCAGGTTCCCCAGTAGCCATCGAACGTCGCTGGCGAGTAGTCGACCCTTTGTTCGCGGTCGACGATCCGCATCGTGACGACGCCGTCATAGCCCGCCTCGCGAAGCCGCACCTTCACCAGCTCGAGGTCGGTCTGCTTCTGATCGCCGAGGATCGTGTAGCCGGGCGTCGCGTGCACGCCGCGCGCGGCGAGATCGGCCGCCATCCGATCCTCTCCGGCATGTTGCATGGTCTGGTTGTTCGAGATGAACATCGTGACGACCTTCTGGAGGGGCGGCTGGGTGGCCACCGTCGGTGTCGTCCACGCCTGTTCGATCGTCGTGGAAGCGCCGCACGCGGCGCCTGCGACGGCGGCGATCGCGAGGGCTCGTAGTTCGTGACGCATCGGACTCCTGCTCTCTGGTTGTAGATCAAAAGGAAGCAGCATCCGTGCCCGGAGGCATCAGCCGGGCGCCGAGCTTGGGGTCCCGGCAGCTGCGAGGTCTTCCAGCCGCCGCCGTGGAGGACGCCGGGCGGAGGTACAATGCGTCGCCCCATGCCAGGTGAGCCTCGCGATGTGCGCGCCCTGCTGACGTTCCTCGGGAAGGCGAGCGGCACGCCGACGAACTACTTCGACGTCGAGCCGCCGCCCGGAACGCCGAGGCTGTACCCGCGCATCCGGTGCGAGGTGGTGGTCCACAACGCACGGCCGATGGCGGGCAGGCTGTCCGTCGATCGAGAGGGGGTGGTGCTCGCGGAGCATCGGGACGGTGTGATGACCGACTTCCGCGACGAGCAGGCGCTGCGTTCGACCTACTATCCGTCGGTCGAGCGCCTCGTGTGCGCCGTGACCGGCGCGGCGCGCGCGTTCGTCTTTGATCACACGCGCCGTTCGTCGGCTGTCGCGCACCGCGCCGCCGACGGCACCGACATCGCCGTTGACGAAGCGCACAACGATTACACCGAGCGCTCTGGCCCCCGGCGCGTCCGCGAGCGGTTGGCGGAAGTCTTGCCCGGCGAGGACCCAGATCAGCTGATGCGCGGGCGCTATGCCATCTTCAACGTCTGGCGCCCGACCAACGGCCCGGTCGAGCAGTGGCCGCTCGCCGTGTGCGACATGCAGAGCATGACAC
>Ga0070690_100002025_pt1 | contig 10800 bp, 10 predicted proteins | sample KBSS33HmetaG_FD_64671 | JGI IMG/M metagenome (GOLD analysis project Ga0070690, IMG submission 64671) | Switchgrass rhizosphere microbial communities from Kellogg Biological Station, Michigan, USA - KBS S3-3H metaG | ecosystem: Host-associated > Plants > Roots > Rhizosphere ...
GAGGGCTGGCTGCTGACCGCCGGCAGCGCGACCTCCTCGCTCCGCTTCTGGGAGTACCAGAGCGTCGACGCCTCGGGAAATCCGATCAACGTCGGCTCGCGGCTGGCGGGATCGCGGCAGCTGAGCGCTTCCGAGGCGGCGATGATGCGCGATCCGACCGTCGTGCTGGGCGGCTGGCAGCCGCCCGCGAATTAGCGCAGCCAAAAAAAACTGGAACCGCCAACCCAAAACGGCTGTCATCCGTATGGGTGTTCGATGGCGGTCGACGGTAGTCACCGGGGGCAAGCTCGCGGCGGATTGGCGCGCACGGCGCTGATTTTCGTGCTGATCGGCGCCCTCGCGGCGCCGCAGGCGGGCTGCTCGTTCCTGTTCGTGCAGAAGCCGCCCCCGGCGGAGAGCCGCCGCGGCGGGGTCGTCGACTGCACGTCGGCAAACGTCGCGCCGGTGCTCGACGGGCTGGTGATGGGGTTTCAGATGGTGCGGACCGGTCTCGCGATGGGCGCGACCGACTCGCAGTACCAGGGTGCGCCGATCGACCGAAGCGCCGACATCATGTTCGGCATCGGCCTGACCACGTTGTTCGCCGCGTCGATGATCGCCGGGTTCGGCTGGACCAGCGACTGTCGCGAGGCGATCGCCGACGAAAGTTACCCCGCCTCGCGGCCGGGGCCGAGACCGAGGTCGGGCGCCTCGACGAGGCCGGCGTTGAGGGTGGGACCGCCGCCGCCGTCCCAGCGAAGGCAGGAGGACCAGGAGGAGGAGGCCGCCGTCCAGGCCCGATCCGCCGAGCGGGCCCGCGCCGAGTCCGCCGACGCGGCGGCCGCGGCAGAGGCCGCGTCGCAGGCGGCCCCGCCGGCCTCCCCGCCGCCGGCAAAGGGGCCGGCCGTGCCCCAGCGCAACGACAATGAGTGAAGCGGCCGCTCAGCGCGGCTTGACGGCGGCGGTGTAGATGCTGAGCGCGCCGTCCCGATCCGACGTGAAGTAGAGCGTCTTTCCGTCGGGGGTCAGCCAGGGATCGCGCTCGTCGCCGCTGGTGTTCAGATCATCGAGCGGGAACTTGGCCGAAAACTCCTCGGTCGTGGACCGCCGCATGGCGACGAACAGGTCCGCGGAAGGTACCGGCCCCCCGTCGATGGAATTCGCCGACGCGTCTCCGGGACGCGGGCCGGCGTCGGCCGGGTACTGCAGCGGCGACGACGAGTAGAACAGCGTCAGGCCGTCGTCCGTCAGGAAACCGTCGACGGTGGTGCGGTCGGTGAAGGCCAGCTCGGAGACCAGCACCGGTTTGCCGAATGGGGCGCCCGTGCTCGGGCGCGCGGCCAGGAACGTCTGGTAGACCGCCCCCGGCTTCGAAGACAGCGGCATCACCAGGCCGTGCTGGCCGGGCGGCCGCGGGATGTCCTCGACCGCGGTATCCAGCGCGACGACGTTGAAGGGCGACTGCCAGGGATCCGATCGGCTGCGCCGGGTCGACTGCCAGATGTCCGTGCTTCCGACGCCAGTCCCCCGGTCAGAACCGAACCACAGCGTCAGGCCGTCGGCCGAGATCGCGGAGCTGGTCTCGAAGAAGATGGAGTTGACCTCGGCGATTGAGACGGCCTGTCCGAACGGCTGACTCGGGTCGCTGCGCGTGGCGAACCAGACGTCTCCGTTGCCGCTCTCCCGGTCGGAGGTGAAATAGATCTCCAGCAGATCCGCCGTCAGCGTCGGGTTGTCGGTGCGTGCGTTCGAGGCCAGCTCCGGGACGATCTTCGGCGTGTCGAAGTGATAGGGCGCCGGATCCCTGGACCCGAGCGCGATCGTCTTGCCCGTGCACGCGGCGAGGATCATCGGCGCGAGCGCGCCAATCGTCCGGAGCGCGATGTTCGCCGGCCCGGCCAGCCTTACGGACAGCATCGGAGCGATGCTAGCATCGGATGCGGTTGCGTTCTGAACACGCGATATTTTTGGCGGTCGTCGTGCCGTTGGCGGCGGTGGCGGCACCGGCGTCCACGGCCTGGGCGCAGTCGCCCGCGGCGCGTCTCGAGCTGGAGGCGCAGCCCGGCTGCTCGACGCGCGACGAGCTGATCGCCCGGGTGATGTCCCGCTCGACGCGCATCCGGTTCGTGCAGGATGGGGCCGGTGTCCCCATCCTGACCGCCCGGATCGAGGTCGGATTCCGGGGCGTCGTCGCGCAGCTGGACGTCGTGGAACCGGACGGCCGCAAGTTCTCGCGCCGGCTGGAGGCGCCCTCGTGCGCGGCCGCGACCGACGCGCTCGCGCTGGTCGTCGCCATCACGCTGGATCCGAGCGCCGCGACGGCAGACGGCGCGAAGCCGCCCGACACGTCGGCAACCACCGCGAAACCGGACCAGCCACCCGACGCGAAGGTGCGAGAGACACCGGTGGAACGGGTGCCGGAACCGGAGGAGGCGCCCGCGATCGCCGCGACCCGCCGGCTGGCCGTCGGGGTCATGGGAGAGGTGGTCTCGGGCCCCGCACCGGCGCTCCTGGCGGGCGCGGGCATCGAAGTCCAGGCGAGCCTGGATCGCGCGTCGCCCTGGTCGCCCGCCATCGTCCTGACGCTGGCCCACCTCTGGAGCGCCGATTCGACGGAGGCCGCCGGCGTGGCCGAGTTCTCCATGGACCTCCTGACCCTGGATCTCTGCCCGCTCCGCCTGGCGGCTTCCTGGGTGGAGGCGCGCGCCTGCGCCGCCGGTTCGCTGGGGCGCCTGGCCGCCCAGGGGACGAACACGTACACCCCGATGTCGTCGTCGCGACCGTTCGCGACGGCGGGCGCAACCGCCCGTCTCGCCTTGCCTTTGGGGTCGCGCGTCGCGATCCTGGCCCGTTTCGGCGCCGGGGCGACACTGTGGCGCGATGCGTTCGAATTCATTCCCACGGTGTTTCACCGGGTCGGTTCGGTTACCCTGGTGGGGGACGTCGGTGTGGGCGTGCAATTTCAATGATCAGATGACGGTGCAAGCGGCATGAAGACACCGGACATGACCAGGTTGGCGCTCGTGAAGTCGGCGGACGCGGCAGAGCGCGACTCCGCGCGCTCCGGCCGCGCGGTGCCGCCGCCTGCCCCGGCCGATCGGTCGCGCCTGGAGCGGATGTTCACCGCCCACCACGCGCTGGTCTGGCGCACGCTGCGCCGGCGCGGCCTGGACCCGGACGCGGCCGCCGATGCGACCCAGCAGACCTTCCTGGTCGCCGCGGAGCGCCTGCCCGACATCAACCACGACAGCGAGCGCGCGTTCCTGGTCGGGACGGCACTGCGCGTGGCGTTCTCGTGGGGCCGCAAGACGGTGCGCTGGCAGCTGGACGACGACATGGACCGGCGTGTGGCCGCCGCCGCCCGCAACCCGCTCGACGAGCAGACGGCGATCCAGCTGTGCGACCTCGCGCTGTCCAAGGTCGATCCCGAGCTGGCCGAGATCTTCGTGCTGTTCGAGCTGGAGGACCTGACGTCGCCCGAGATCGCGGCGCTGCTGGAGATTCCGCTCGGCACGGTCGCGTCGCGCCTGCGCCGCGCCCGGGAGCAGTTCCGGATGGTCGTCGGCCGCATCGAGCTCGCGATGCGCCGGGAGGGGAACGCGTGACGTCCGACCCGAAGCGGCTGACGGTCGTCGGCGCGACAGATCTGGAGCGCACGCTGTTGCAGGCGGGGCGGGGCGAGAAGCCTTCGCCCGAGCTGACCGCGCGCATGGCGGCGGGGCTGGGGATCTCGGCCGCGGCGGCCGTGACCGCGGCGGCGCCTGCCGCGGCCGCTGCGCCCGCGGCGGCTGCCGTAGCGCCTGCGGCGACGACAATGAAGACGACGGCGCTGGCCGCCTGGATTCCCGCCGGCGTGGTCGCGGTGGCGGTGGCCGCGGGGGTTGTTGCGGTTCGAGTGGCCTCGCCGCCCACGCCGCCCGCCCCGGTGAGCAAGCCCGCGCCGGCCGCTGTCGTCGCGACGCCGGCGGCCGCGCCGATCGCCGAGCCCGCGCCGGACATCATCACGGAGAAGCGCATCGAAAAGATCCGTCACCGCCCGGCGCCGCCGTCGGTGGCCGGCGATCTCCGGGATCAGATCGCGCTCGTCGACGCCGCGCGCACGGCCGTGAAGTCAGGCGCGACGGAGCGGGCGCTCACGCTGCTGCGGCGATACGAGACGACTTACCCGGGCGGCGCGTTCCGGCCCGAGGTGCTGGCGCTCCGGATCGAGGCGCTGGACGACGCCGGCCGCGGCGCCGAGGCGCGGGCCCTCGCGCGAGAGTTCCTCGCCCGCTACCCGCAGAGCCCCGTCGCCGATCGCGTCGCCCGCGTCGCCGGAACGAAGTAGGGCAGCCGGTCAGCAGTTCGGGCAGCTGCAGGAGACGCCGCGGATGCCCGAGTAGTCCGTGCATGTCTGGTAGGGCGCGAGGCAGCTCGCCACGCCGACGCAACTGCAGCCACCGTTGCCGTTGCACTCGGGCGGGATCGTCACGCAGTGGTGCTGGGGCCCGCGCTGCGTCTGGTAGCTGACGCAAGCTTCGCCCGTACCGGTGCAGGCACTGCAACCGCCGACCGTCGTGCACTCGGTCTCGGGGACGCAGGTTCCGACGTAGCAGTTGCCGGACGCGTTGACGGCGGGAACCTCGCCCGCGGGGCAGGCGGGCGTCGCTATCTTGCAGGTGATCTTCGTAGCGTCGCAGGCGAAACCGGCGACGCACTTGCCGACGACGCAGTCCACCGCTCCCGACGGCAGTTGCCTGGCGGCGCACGCGCTCTGGATGCAGAGGAGGGAGCACGGCGCCGCCGCGGCGCCGACCGGAATCGCCTCGCAGGAACAGCAATCGTCGACGAGCTTGCAGTCGGCGGCGCTGGTGCACTCGGGGCTGGCAGCGCCTGCGCCGCCGCGACCTCCGGTCCCGCCCCCGGTGCCACCACGCCCGGCCGATCCGCCGCCGGTGCCGCCGCGCCCACCTGCGCCGCCGGCGATCCCGCCGCTGCCGCCGGAACCGCTCGCGCCTGCGGTTGCGCCGCTGCCGGCGGCGCCCGTCGTGCCACCGGTGCCGGCCGTGCCCGTCGTGCCACCTGTGCCCGCGGTGCCAGTGCCGCCCGTGCCGCTGCCGGTCGATCCGGCGACGCCGGCCGCGCCGCTGTTGCCGCCCTGGCCGGCTGTTCCGGCAGAGATCGCCCCGCCCGCTCCCGCGCTGCCGGAAGCGGCGTCGCCACCGTCCTCGTTTCCAAGGCTGCGCGACTTGCACGCGGGCCAGGCAAGCAGGGCCGTCGCGGCCAGGATGCAGCCGAGCGCGCGCGCCTTGAACGGTGTACGGTCCATGCGCCCCACTTCGAGACGCAATGGTACACCCGGCACGCGTCGCGCGCGTGCCGCGATGAAGGGCGGTTCGTGGCGTCGATCTCGGAGCTAGCGCTCGGAGATGTGAATGATCTTCTTCGGGTTCTGCTTGATGATGCCGTCGGTCAGCATGTCGGCGAACATCATCATGTGGTCGAAGCCGGTGTCATAGGCCTGGATGTCGCCGGCCCAGTCCATCTTGATGCGGGAGACCGCCTGCTTGGTCACGAAGTCGAGGTGCTTGTACAGCATGTCGGTCAGCTCGGGCTTCTTCCAGTTCGGGTTCGCGCCGCTCAGCAAGGTCGCGATGTCGTCGGCGTTGGTGTGCCATTTCTTCTGTCCGGCCTCGACGCCCTTGGCGTCGTTCGCCTTCGCGGCCTTGACGATGTCGGCGGCGACCAGGATGTGATCACGCAGCAACGACGCCAGCTTCTTCCCGGCTTCCTCGCCGTAGATCGGTTTGATGGCGTTGCCGATATCGTCCTGGTTGCGCAGCAGGCGCTGCGTGACCGCCGATAGGTCCCCCAGGCCCGCGACCGCGCTGACGATGTACGCGCGCGTGTAGGTCGTATGGTCCGCCCACAGCTTGCGCATGCCGTTGCGCAGATCGGTCGCCGACATCGTCGGCGCCGTTCCGGCCGCCGCCTTCTTCTCGCCGGCCGCCCGCGCCGGCGTCGCCGCCAGGGAAATCAACGTGACTGTGAGTGAAAACGCCAGCATGAGTCGCTTCATTGTCGTAGCCCTTTCCGCCGGGGTAGGTCCGGTCAGGTCGGAGGCTAACCATCGCCGTCGGGCGTGCGGCTCGGGACCAGTACCGAGTTCGCGGCGAGGAGCGCCAGCTTCCTGGAACGGCTAGCCGAGAAGGCCGCGGAGGAGATCGCGCGTGTGGCGGGCGATCATCAGCTCCTCGTTGGTCGGGATCACCCAGGCGGTGGTGCGGCTGGCGACGGTGCTGATGCGCGGGCCGTGGTGGGCGTTGGCCTCCGCATCGAGCTCGATCCCCAGCCAGGCCGCCCCGCGGCAGACGCGCCCGCGGACGAACTCATCGTGCTCGCCGATGCCGCCCGTGAACACGATCGCGTCCAGCCCGCCGAGAGCCGCCGCAAGCGAGCCGAGCTCGCGCCCGACGCGATGGATGAACAGGTCGACCGCCAGCCCGGCGCGCGGGTCCGTGGACGCGCGCAGCGCGCGCATGTCGCTGGAAATGCCCGACACGCCCAGCAGGCCCGACTGGGTGTAGATGAGCTTTTCGATCGCGCGCGCGTCCATTCCGCGCTGATCCATCAGGTAGAGCAGGACGCCCGGGTCGAGCGAGCCCGTGCGCGTTCCCATCGGCAGTCCCTCGACCGGCGAAAAGCCCATCGTCGTCGCGATACTCCGGCCGGCGGCCAGCGCGCACATGCTCGCGCCGCTGCCCAGGTGGAGGACCACCGTCTTGCCGCGCGCCGCGCGGGCATCGACGTCGGGCAACCGGCCCGCGATGTACTCGTACGAGATCCCGTGGAAGCCGTAGCGCCGGACGCCCGCGTCGTCCAGCTCGCGCGGCAGCGCGTACATCTGTTCGAGCACCGGCTGGGTCCGGTGCATCGCGGTGTCGAAGCAGGCGACCTGGGGCAGGGCGGGATCGCGCGCGAGCAGGATCCGGATCGGGGCGAGGTTGTGCGGCTGGTGCAGCGGCGAAAATGGAATCTGCTTCTCGAGCTCTTCGACGACCACGGCGTCGACGCGAACCGGCTTCTCGAAGGTGCGGCCGCCGTGAGAGACGCGATGCCCCACCGCCGCGAGGCGGTGGTCGTGGCCGTATCGCGTCGGCAGCCACGCGATGATGTGCGCGAGCGCGCCCTCGTGTCCGAGCCGGGCGCCCGCCTCCCAGCTCTTCTCGCCCACCGTCTGGCCCGCCGCGTCCCGCGCCACGAAGACCGGCGCGGTGAAGATGCCTCCGACCTGTCCGCCGACGACCAGCGCCGGCTCCGCGTCCTGCGCCGTGAACAGCGAGAACTTCAGGCTCGACGAGCCGGCGTTCAGAACCAGGATCGCGTCGGTCATTGGACGTTGTGACCCTTCAGGCCACGGCCCGGGCCACGGTCTCACGGCGGACCTGGGCGACAAGCGAGGCCACCGCGCACGACGCCATCCGCGTCATGACCGAGTCGGCGCGGCTGGTGAGGATGATGGGAACCCGGGCGCCGAGGATGATTCCGGCGCAGTCCGCCTTCGCCAGCATCGACAGGCTCTTCACCAGCATGTTGGCCGCTTCCAGGTCGGGCGCGATCAGGACGTTGGCGCGGCCCGCGACCGGCGACGCGATCTGCTTGATCGCCGCCGCTTCCAGGCTGATCGCGTTGTCGAGCGCCAGCGGCCCGTCCAGGATCGCCCCGGTGATCTGGCCGCGATCGGCCATCTTGCACAGCGCCGCCGCCTCGATCGTCGTCGGAATCTTCGGGTTCACCGTCTCGACCGCCGACAGGATCGCGACGCGCGTCTCCGGGAAGCGCAGCGCCTTGCTGAGGTCGATCGCGTTCTGGATGATGTCGGCCTTCTCTTCCAGGCCGGGCGCGATGTTCACCGCCGCGTCGGACAGGATCAGCGTTTCCGGATGCCCGTGTACGTCGACGACGAAGCAGTGGCTGATGCGCCGGGCGGTGCGCAGGCCCGCGTCGCGCTTCACGACCGCGCCCATCAGCTCGTCGGTGTGAAGGCTTCCCTTCATCAGCGCCTCCGCCCTCGCTTGCACGACCAGCTGGACGGCCTGCGCGGCGGCGGCGTGACTGTGCGGCGCGTCCACGACCTCGTAGGCCGCGAGGTCGATCTTCAGCTGCTTCGCCACCGTCTCCATCCGACCGCGGGGGCCGACCAGGATCGGTCGGATCAGACCCTGCCTGGCGGCGTCCACCGCCGCCTCCAGCGCGTTCGCGCTGCACGGGTGGACGACGGCGGTCACGAGGGGCGGCAACGCCTTCGCCGCGTCGATCAAACGCTGATACTTCTCGTGGCTCATTGCAGCTGCGCTCCTTCCGGTCCTGCCAGCCCCGCGAGGATCGCCGCCCTGTGGAGACGCTCGTGCTGCCGCGGGGTCAGCTCGCCGCGGGCGCTCAGCACCGCGCGGGCGGCGTCGAGGCCGCGCTGGAGCAGGGCCCGGTCCGGCGCGAGCCGGGGCAGCGCCGCCATCGCCCGCTCCTCGTCGATCGCGAGGACGAACGCCTGCCGTTTCAGCGCCGCCTGGAGCGCGGCGAGGGACGGGATGTTCTCGGGCCTGAGCTCGTCGATCATCCGGCGGACCATGTTGAACGGGCGCTCGTCGATCGCCTCGCCGTCGGGCCGGAGGTAGAGCAGCAGGCGCGCCCAGGCGTCGACCACCGTGCCGGTGTCGATCGACGCCTCGATCTCCTTCCGCTTCATCGCCGCCAGCTCTTCGCGTTCCCACGTGCCGTCGCGCGGGCCGCGTCGTTCCGGCTCGTTCGGATCCGCGCCGACGGCGAGCGCCAGCGCCGGCGATTCGTAGATCGTCTTGAAGGCGCGCTCCTCCAGGCCGTCGCGCAGCACGCGGTAGTGGTCCAATGTCTGGACGATCGCCTCGGACGCCTTGCGCTCCAGCTCCAGGAACGGGTTGTCCTGCGACACCGGCCGCCGGTCCGCGCGGATCGCCTCCGCCAGCGGCTTGATCCACGCCGTCCACGGGTTCAGGTCGGAGAAGAAGGCGTGCTCCATCCGCACCGGGTTCATCCAGCGCAACATCCAGGCGGTGGCGTCGTTCGACATTGCCTTCACCAGCGGGGAGACGAACTGGTCGTAAAGACCCTGGTTGATGCGCGACACCCGTTCGACCACCTCGAAGGCTCGTTCGTCCGCGCGGCCGTCGTCGAGCGCGAGGATGTCTTCGATCGTGCGCGGCGCGAACTGGATCAGGTAGCGGCCCTCCAGGTACTGCGCGCCCGGCATGTCCGGGTGGGTGTCCTGGATGATCGCCTCGTAGAGGCCCGGCGGCAGCGTGGCGATGAGATCGAGCGCGCTGGCGAGCTCGGAGGTCTCCCGCCGCGCGACGCCCGCCGACACGAACAGGCCTAGGTGGCCCGCCTTCTCGTGCAGGCAGTAGACGATCGTCTGCTCGTTGAGGCGGATGTCGTCGACGCTGCGGTAGAGGTCCGGGATCCAGTCGAGCGCCTGTTGCGGCGGCGTGATGTTGTCGCCCCAGGACGCGAACACGATGATCGGCGATCGCACGTTGCGCATGTCGACCCTGTGCTTGCGGTCGAACGATTCGATCCCGCCGACCGCCAGCTTGTTGCCGACGAACAGGTTCTGGACGATCCAGTCGATCTCTTCACGGTTCATGAAGAAGTGACCGCCCCACCAGCGTTCGAACTGCAGGAAACGCTCGCGCTCGGTGTCGATCTTCGAATAGAGGTTGTAGAGCTTGCTCCAGTAAGTGTTCGCCGGGTCGAGGCGCTCGAAGTTGTTCACCAGGTAGGCGCCGTCGAACTTGCCGTCGCCGAGATCGCTGACCAGCGACGCCGTCCAGCTGCCGCCCAGCAGGCCACCCGAGTAGCGCATCGGGTTCTCGCCGCCGACGCCCGCCCAGTAGGAGAGGGGCGATCCGGCGAGCAGCAGCGGTCCGACCTTGTCCGGCGCGAGGGCAGCCAGCATGACCAGCGCCCAGCCGCCCTGGCAGTTGCCGATCGTGAACGGCGGGTCGGCTTGCGGATGAAGCTCGTTGACCTTGCGCAGGAACGCGATCTCGGCGGCGCAGACCGATTCGATGGTCTGCCCGGGCAGCGGCTGGGGCGAGAACATCACGAAGTAGCAGGGGTGCCCCTGCTTGAGCGCGATGCCGATCTCGCTGTCGATCTTGAAGCCGCCGATGCCGGGACCGTGGCCGGCGCGCGGATCGATCACCACGAACGGCCGCTTTTTCGGATCGGTGGGCGGATGGTCCGCGGTGGGCTTGATGCGAACCAGCGCGTAGTTCGCGGGCTTGGGAAGCGTGCGCCCGTCCAGGACCGTCTCGTAATCGAACACGAGAACCGGAGGCTTCCCCGAGGTCGCGTGGTCGAGGGACTGGTTGCCCCGCTCGCGCAGGACGTCCCAGGTCAGGATGGTCCGCTGCCAGGCGTCGACCCAATATTCCGCGGCGGCGGCCAACCACGGGCCGGCGGCGAAGACAGGCGCATCGTTCACGGGTGGATCCGGCACCTTCCCAACCTGGCGCCGTCCGGTGGACAGGCAACGCAAGGGGCCGACTGATTTCGGGCCGCGTCGCGCTACTTGCTGACGGCAATCGACTTGCGGAACGCCGACAGGCTGTAGACGAAGAAACCGAGGCCCACCGCGGCCACCATCAGGAACTGCACCCAGACCGCGCGCAGGCCGCCGCCCCGATAGATGATCACCTGCGAGAAGCTCACGAAGTGGCGGGCGGGCAGGAGGAACGTCAGGTACTGCAGCCACTTTGGCTGGCTCTCGACCGGGGTGCTGCCGCCCGAGAGCAGCATCAGGAC
>Ga0070690_100002026_pt1 | contig 10798 bp, 13 predicted proteins | sample KBSS33HmetaG_FD_64671 | JGI IMG/M metagenome (GOLD analysis project Ga0070690, IMG submission 64671) | Switchgrass rhizosphere microbial communities from Kellogg Biological Station, Michigan, USA - KBS S3-3H metaG | ecosystem: Host-associated > Plants > Roots > Rhizosphere ...
CATTGCAGCAAACTTTTCCAAGGCCTGCTTATGGAGGTCGAGTGAAAGCCGCTGTTCACCACCAAGAGTTTGGTCGACTGCGCCGCCGGGTATCCAATCAAACTTGAATGCTCCGTCCTGGCTGGTGACGTATGCATTGGGCCACTGCGCGTTGCCGCCGAAACCATAAGAGACTACGGCTGCGACACTGATGAGGAACGCGAGGGCAACTGAGCCGACAGCAATGCCGCCGACGAGTTGCTCGGAGTAGCGAAACTTCCGACCAAATAAGCCGTTAATGGCGGCGCCGATTAGTGGCAGTAAGGGGACTAGCCAGATGTATCGATACATGAACCTTCGGTTCGTTTCCTGTTCTTGGTACTTAGTGCTTTGTGCTTAGTGCTTAGTGCTTTGTACTTAGTTCTTTGTACTTAGTTCTTTGTACTTAGTTCTTTGTACTTAGTTCTTTGTACTTAGTTCTTTGTACTTAGTTCTTCCTTGGGACGTTGTCTATTGAGAATAAAGACAAAGAACAAAGTACAAAGCACTAAGCACCAAACACAAAGAACTCACCACTTCAATAAATCAATCTCGTCTACCCAGATCGTTTCTTTGTTTCTGTAGAGCGCGATGACAATGCCGAGCCCGATCGCTGCTTCCGCCGCGGCCACAACGATCACGAACACGGTGAAAATCTGACCGGCCAAAGCATTCACGCTACCGGTTTCCTGCAACTGACGTGAGAAGGCGATGAAGTTTAGATTCGCCGCGTTCAGGATCAACTCGATCGACATGAAGATCACGATGATGTTGCGACGCGTTAGCACACCTGCGACACCGATGATGAATAGCAGCGCCGCGATAACGAGAAACTTCGACAGGTCCGGATTAACAACGCCGTGCTTCATCTGGGCGAATCGGCCATTACTCGTCTCCTGGAACAGCAGTACAAAAACTGAAAGTAAGATCGTCATAGAGAGTTAGTCAGCATTGACCTCGACGGTTGCGACCTCGGGATGTTCTATTAGCTCCTCCTCGAACTCTTCGGGTGCCATATCGTCGGCTGATCGTTCCTGTTTAAGTGTGCGGGCGAGCATGACGGAGCCGATAATTGCCACCAACAAAAGCACGCTTGCGATTTCGAACGGCAGCGATCCGTATCGATAAAGGGCGGCGCCAAAAGTTTCGCTTTGCGTGGAGAGGCTGCTCGTTAATGTCGCTGCGCGCGGAAGGCGTCGATTGACCGCGGTCGCAACGGCCTCACCGTTAGCCTGTTGCGTGGTTACTTTTTCCTGCAGTTTTGGGTAGGCGGTGTTAACGGCAAAAAGCACGGCCGCAACAAGCAGAAAGCAGAAGATCAAACTCGCACCAACTTGTCGTGGTCGATTGAAGATCTCCTCGTTACCTCGTTCTTGCGCGCCGACATTGACAAGCATGATCACAAACAGAAATAGGACCATCACACCGCCGACATAAACAAGAATCTGGACACCGGCGATGAACTCAGCCTGAGCGAGAACAAAGAGTGCAGCAACGGAGACGAGCGAAGAGATCAGAAACAACGCGCTATGGATTGCGTTGCGCGCCATTACGGTCAACAGAGCCGCGAAGATCGCCGCGAGCCCAAAGAACCAGAAGAAGAAAGCCTCCCAGCCGGAAAGTATCATCGTGTTTGTAGTTTGTGCTTTGTACTTTGATCTTCGTTCTTAGTTCTCGGTGGGAACCAAGTACAAAGAACAAAGTACAAAGATCTAAGACCGAAGACCTAACTTGTATACTTAACGGTTTCGCGCCCTTGTTCTAGCATTTCGCGATTCCATACAAATCCCGCGCGCGAATACGTGGCTAATTCAAAGTCCTGCGTAAGCTCGAGACATGAAGTTGGGCATGCCTCCTGGCACAATGCGCAGAACATGCAACGCGACGTATCGAAAATAAACTCGTCGAGCACCTTCTTCTTGCGCGGTTTGCCGGCGACCATGATCTCGACGTCCATCGGTATCACGTCGATGCAGTCTTCGGGACAGGCAATCGCGCACAGGTTACAAGCGATACAGAGCGTATCGTGCGTTTCAGGATCCATGTTCAGACGAGGCGCGCCATGAAAGCGCGGCGCAACGTCAGGTCGCACCTTCGGATACTGTTCAGTGTAGATCCCTTTGCCGGCGACTGCGTCCTTATCAGTCAACGCACCGATGTTGTACTTCATCGTCAGACCAAGTCCTTTGACCAGGTCGATCATGAAGAAGCGTTTGATCTTCTGCGATAGCGTTGATTTTGGAACTTTTACTAATGGCATAACGATTTACTTTCGGTGCTTTGGTCTTCGGTCTTCGGTCTTCGTTATTGACTCACAGTTACGTCCAAAGACCTAAGACCAAAGGCCTAAGAGCGTTCTGCAACCGCCACCGCCGGCTTCCCTTTCGGCACATCCACCAAACGAATATTCCGGCGCTGAGTCTTTAGGTGGAAATCGCGGGAGCGCCAGTTGATTCTCGACAGCAGCACGCCCGTTAGCGCCAATCCAACAAGACCCATTCCGATTACGACGCCTTTGCCTTTAGCTGTCAGGTCGAGCCGGTAGCCGACATGTTGAATTGTATCGAGCACGCCCCACGTGTCCAACGCCTGCGCCAGAAACACTGTCACCGCTGACCAGCCAATATTGATGATCGCAGCAGGTATCAACCACTTCCAACCGATATCCATCAATTGGTCATAACGGAACCGCGGCAGCGTCCAGCGCAACCAGAAGTAAATGTAGAGAATGATGGATGCCTTGATCACAAAAGCCAGGACGCAAACGAGCACGTACAGGTTGTGATAGCCGTTAGTGTCGAGCCTGTTAACAAACGGAACATACCAACCACCGAGATACACTGTCGTTGCAACTGAGGCAACAACAACCATCGCTGCATATTCCGCCATGAAAAATAGTGACCACCGCATGCCGGAATATTCCGTGTGGAAGCCAGCTACAAGTTCTGATTCAGCTTCCGGTAAATCAAAAGGTGCTCGATTGTTTTCAGCAATACCAGCGACAAGAAACAACAAGAAACCGACGGGCTGATAGGCAATGAACCAGATCGAATCGGAGCCTTGTGCGCCGATGATTCCTGAGAGCGACAGTGTTCGTGAAAACATCAGTGCGCCGATTAGAGCCAGCCCCATTCCGACTTCATACGAAACCATTTGCGCGCTTGAACGCAGAGCGCCGAGCAAGGCGTACTTCGAATTCGATGACCAACCGGCAAGTATTAGAGCCAACACGCCAACGCTCGAGACCGCGAGCACGAGCAATAAGCCGATATTCACGTCTGTGATTACGGCCCAGTCTGGTCCAAACGGGATGACGGAGAAAACTATGAAGGCAGCGGCAACCGCGATGTATGGCGCGAAGAAAAAGATCCAACGATCGGCTTTCTCAGGAACGAAGTCTTCCTTTGTCAGAAGCTTCAGCCCATCGGCGATTGGCTGCAACAACCCCCACGGGCCGACACGCATCGGTCCGAGTCGCGCTTGAATGAACGCCGAGATCTTTCTTTCGAGATAGGTCGCGTAAGCAACCCACAATGCAACCAGGGTGACTACCAGGCCGATTTGAATGAGCGGCCACACCGCATAGTTGATCGTCTCCTGATTGAATACTTTCAGCAGGAGATCATTTACTAGATTTAGCGGAGAAAGCAGGGCCATGGTTTAACGATCAATCTCGCCTAAAACGATATCCAGAGTTCCAATGATTGCGACTACATCAGCGACCAGATGGCCTACGCACATTTGCTTGAGAGCCTGTAAATTGACGAATGATGGCGGCCGAACTCGCACGCGCCATGGTTGCGCAGAACCATCCGAAACCACGTAACAACCAATCTCGCCTTTCGGTCCTTCGATCGAGTGATAGTAATCACCTGCCGGTGGCTTCACGATCTTCGGCAGCTTCGCGTTGACTGGACCGTCGGGAAGTTTTTCCAGCGCCTGATCGATGATGCGACGTGATTGCCTCATCTCCTCGAGTCGAACCAAGTAGCGATCGTAGGTGTCGCCGTTCTCACCTAGAGGAATGTCGAAATCAACATCGGCGTAGGCTGCATATGGTCGAGACTTTCGCACATCCCAGGGAACACCTGAACCACGCAGCGCCGGCCCCGAAAGACCAATCGCGATTGCGTCTTCCGCAGAAATGACGCCGATACCTACAGTGCGGCTCAGCCAGATCCGGTTTTCTGAAAGCACCGTTTCATATTCGTCGAGTCGCTTCGGGAAATTGTTTACGAATGTTCGAACGTCGGAGTTGAAATCGTCATACGCATCGTTCGGCATTCCGCCGACGCGCCAGGCGTGACAAGTAAGACGGGCGCCAAACTGTCGTTCAAAAATCTTCAGAATCTCTTCGCGTTCGCGCAACGCCCAAAGAAGGACTGTAACCGCGCCGATATCAAGCGCGTGCGTCGCCAACCACAGCAGGTGCGAAGCGATGCGGTTTAGTTCTGTAAGAATTGTGCGCAAGTAATGAGCGCGCGGCGGAACGGCGAGACCCATCATCTGCTCGACAGTCTCGACCCAAACCAGTCCATTCGAAACGGCGGCGATGTAGTCAAGTCGATCCCAGTAAGGAGCGATCTGCGTGTACATGCGGTTCTCGGCAATCTTCTCCATGCCGCGATGGAGATAGCCGATGTCGCAGTCGAGATCGATTACTGTCTCGCCATCGAGTTTGAGTACTACACGCAACACGCCATGCGTCGACGGGTGTTGCGGCCCCATGTTCAGGATCATCTCAGGACTGTCGAGCAGTGTTTCCTGAGTGGTTGCTATTTCTACCTGGTGCATAAAGTCGCTTGCTTATGATTGCCGATGAACTATGCCGCCGGCTCCTCTTTGGGATGCGGTTTATAGCATCCGGTGACTTGCCACGCTTCAATGATCAAACCAATTTCCTCTGCCTCACCCGTCTCCCGTTTGTCGACCAGCTTCAGGACGAGTGCGTTTGCTGCACTCGCTTTGTTCCAGACATTGCGTGGCTGGTGCGTTTCAGTAATGACAAACCCCGCCACCTTCGCTGCGTCGGGCGAGTCAAAAACTTTTGCATCGTAGTGGGCGGCAATTTCCTTGGGAGTCATGTGGTGCGTGCTTCGTACTTTGTACTTGGTGCTTGGTACTTGTACCTATTTTCGGCGGCTAAGAACCAAGTACAAAGTTCTAAGATCCAAATTCCAAAGACCAAAGGCCCAAGACCAATTTTACTTGTCTTTCGGCATCACTTCTTTTCCGCCGCGGAAGATGTCGCGCATCATTCGTTCTTGCGGAACTGACAGCAAATCAAGTCCGTATGCACGTCGCTGTTCCAACTGCTCCATTTGCACGTCAGTCATCTCTGGCAAGTGCTTTTTCGTCCATTCATTCTCGACAAATTCCAATGCGACATCTTTTCGCAACGGGTGACCTTCCCAATCGGGTGGCAATAGCAGTCGTCTTAGATCAGGGTGATTGCGAAAACGAATCCCAAACAGATCGTATACTTCGCGTTCGAGCCAATTGGCTGAAGGCCAAACTCCCGTAACGCTGTCGACTTCTGTTGCCGCGTCAGTTTCAACTTTCAAGCGGACGCGCTCATTTGCCGGAATCGAATAGAGGTTGTAAACGATTTCAAAGGGTGCTGCTTTGCGATCCGGATAATGGACGCAGGTAAGATCCGAGAGATAATTGAATCCACTCTTTGCGTCGCTTTTCAGGAAGTCGCAAATCTCTACAATGCGTTCACGATTGACGGAAATCGAGAGCTGACCAACAAACTCGCTCGCATTTCCGATGGCGTCAGCAAATTTTGTTTTTAGTTTCTTCACGAGCGGGTGACCACTCGCGTCAGTGGGTTTTGGACCTTCGTCTTTCTTCTTAACAGGTGGTTTTGGGGCGCCGGCTTCAGAGGAGGCACTCAGATTGTCCTTAACGGCAGCAACGCGACTCTTGGCCTGTTCGACCATGGCCGCTTTCTCCGCATCAGCTCCGGCTAGTTCACTTGCCGGAGGGACTGCTGATGGGGGCGGAGTTACCGTTTTCTGGGAATCTGAAGTTTCAGGCTGTGTTGGTTCAGGAGAACCGGGTTGCTTCGTGTCTTCTGCCATATAACCAAGAAGGCCGGGACAAATTACACTACGCTAAATTCACGACGGATTTCGCCGCTACGCACAGATCAATACACAAGTCGTTCTGGGATCTGCTGTTGTTGGATATTGCTTGCTACTAATCTAACAATAAGGGCAGCGAAGTTGGATTTAAACACGCGGTTTACATCGTGTCAACAGAGTTTCCGGTCGATAAATCATTGAGGTTCGCGACCTTTGGAGTGCGACGGCCTACCGTCGCTTTGGTAGCCGTTCTCGCTAAACCAAAGCACGAAAGCGACGGCGGGCCCTCGCACTCCAAAGGCAAGCTTGACGCCCCTAACGGCCTCCCTCTATCATAGCTCGTTTGAATTTTAGGCCTTGGGGCCGTCTGTATAGAACTACGAGAGAAGAAAGTAAATGAAACCTGGAATTCACCCTGAATACACCGAAATCACTGTAACGTGCGCCTGCGGCGAGACCTTCCAAACCCGTTCGACCAAGAAGGGCGATCTGCACGTGGAAATCTGTTCCGCTTGCCACCCGTTTTTCACCGGAAAGCAGAAACTAGTTGACACCGCAGGACGCGTGGATAGATTTAATAAGCGGTACGGCAAGAAGACTGAGGAAGGCACCGCCAGCCCGCAGTAATCTTTCGACCCAAATGAGAACTTTGCGAAACCAACATTAGCATCACCAAAGGTTCGACGCCGGCGAAGTTTTGTCGGCCGCTTTTCGTGCATCAAAATGCCAGCGGCCAACATCACAGCCGGCGTTAGTGTTTTCAACCATTCCAGATTCACGATTGACGATTTACGAACCATGAGCGCAAACGAACGAGATTTAATTGTCGGCGGCCAAGCAGTTATTGAGGGAGTGATGATGCGCACTCCTAATGCATACGCGATCGCTGTGCGCAAAGCTGATGGGACAATTGTTAACACCGCAGCGGCGCTACCGAAGTGGAGCGATAAATATCCCCTATTGAAGCTACCCGTACTTCGCGGCGGCGCCGTACTCGTGCAGTCAATGGGACTCGGCATCAAGGCCCTCAACTATTCAGCGGCCGAGGCGTTTGCCGATGCTGAAGAAGCCAAGGAAGTGGAAGTGGCGCTCACACCAGCGGTGATCGAAGGCGAAGGCGACTTCGCTGGAATCACAGGTGCTGTTCCTGGCTTGTTCCCTGTGCCTTCCGAGAAACGTCCGCAAGATGAACTCAAGAAGGGCGCAACGGCATCTGCTGTCAGCTCGATTATCTTTGCTCTCATCTTCAACGTCTTGTTGTTTGTGGCGGCGCCGCTGCTATTAACTAACGCGTTGTTCATCGCGGCGGGTTGGGCGGTACCACCTGCATCTGCAACCACGCAATCCACTACTCCAGCGGAGAATTCTGCGACAGCGACTGATGAAACGAATCAAACCTGGTACTCGAATACCTGGTCAAAGGTAAGGACGTATTTGCATCCGGTTCGTCCATCGGTGGCGTTCAACGTGGTCGACGGAATGATTCGCATGACGTTCTTCTTGATCATGATCTTCAGCTTTTCGCTGTTGAAGGATATTCGCCGCGTTTTTCAGTACCACGGTGCCGAGCACAAGACAGTGTTTACCTGGGAAGCCGGTCTGCCCCTTACAGTCGACAACGCAAGACCACAGCCAAGGCAACATCCGCGTTGCGGTACGAGCTTTCTGATGGTGGTGATGCTCGTAGCAATCCTCCTCTTCTCGATAATCAAGTTCGATTCGCTTCTGCTGAACTTCGCGGTCCGCATCGTTTTGATTCCGGTCGTCGCGGGAATTTCCTACGAGATCATTCGTCTCTCCGCGAGGAAGGAAGGCGGTTGGTTTTTTAAAGTAATTACGAAACCTGGCGTGTGGCTGCAGAATGTCACGACCAAGGAACCTGACGATCAGCAACTCGAAGTCGCGATCGAAGCATTGAAGGAGTCGCTTAAACTCGAGCCTAAATCAGCGGATGCTGTGCTAGCGCCATTGTCGTAAGAAGGGATTGATGAAACACCGTGCTTGAAAAGCTCGAACAAATCGAAACCCGCTACGAAGAGTTGACGCAGGAACTTTCCTCGCCGGAGCTGCTCGCCAATCCGTCTGCATACGGCAAAGCGGCCAAGCAACATCGCGCGATGGGCGAGGTCGTTCAGAAGTATCAGCAATGGAAGTCGTTGAAAACCGAGCTGGCTGGAGCGCGCGAGCTGTATGACACGTCAGATGACGAAGAGATGCGTGAGATGGCCCGTTTGGAAATGGAAACTCTGCAGATGCGGCTCGAAGCAACTGACAAAGAGCTGAAACTTCTCTTGATACCTTCCGACCCCAACGATGAGAAGAACGTGATTGTTGAGATTCGGGCTGGTACAGGCGGTGACGAAGCTACGCTGTTCGCTGCGGAAATGCTTCGGATGTACGGCCGCTATGCAGAAAAACAGCGCTGGCGTTTTGAAGTGATGGAAGCTTCTGAGTCGGGTATCGGTGGAATCAAAGAAGCAATTGCGCTGATTGAAGGTGACAAAGTCTATTCCAAACTCAAGCACGAATCGGGCGTCCATCGGGTTCAGCGCGTCCCACAAACAGAAGCGAGCGGACGTATCCACACTTCGGCAATCACAGTTGCAGTTCTGCCTGAAGCTGAAGAAGTGGACGTGAAGATTGATCCAAAGGAACTGCGCATCGACACATTCTGCTCGTCAGGTCCCGGCGGTCAATCGGTGAATACTACATACTCAGCCGTGCGCTTGACGCACATTCCGAGTGGAGTCGTGGTTTCGATGCAGGACGAAAAGTCGCAGATTAAGAATCGTGAGAAGGCGATGCGTGTGCTGCGAGCACGACTGCAGGAGTTAGAAGAACAGAAACAACACGAGGCATTGGCGAGTGAACGACGCTCAATGGTAGGTTCTGGTGATCGCTCGGAAAAGATTCGTACCTACAACTTTAAAGAGAACCGCGTTACAGATCATCGAATTGGACTGACGATTCACCAGCTGGATCTGGTGATGGAAGGAAACCTCGATCCTTTTATCGATGCCCTAGTTGCTCACTATCAGGCCGAGAAACTGAAATCCGAAGCAGTCGCTGCATAATGACCGCAGTGGGACACAGTCCCACTGCGGCGGATCTACTTCTTCGCTTCCAACTGCGTTCGCTGCGCATCACTCCACTCACACAGCGTCTTAACGTCATCCTGACTCAATTTTGAACCAGCATGCATGGGTGTGTACGAACTCAACGGCATCGCCCCGTTCGTAACCTCGCGACAAATCTGTCTTAACTTTCCAAGCTGTCGACGCTTGTCGTATTTGCCAAACTCGGAAAGATTCAATTCCTGGCGCCCTTCGTTCACGTGATTGATCACGAACCATGACACAGGAGCGACCTGTGTGTACCAGGGCCAACGTGTTTTGTTGGAATGGCAGTCGTTGCATGAACGATCAAGAATCGCGCTAACGTTCGGATCGACTTGCACGTGATTTTCGACTGCCAATGACGGGTCTTCAGCTGGATTCGTTTTTGCTGGCCGGATGAACTGCGCAACTACGAAAGCGCAGATTAAGAGCAGACCCAGCCATATAATTACTTTCCGAAGCATCTTCATACTCGTCGCATCTTCCTCTCAGCACTGGTACAGGGGGTTCGTCGAGTATAGCCGCTGTCTGTTTTTGTAGAGGTGGTCCTCCGTCACCACCAGTAATGTCGAATGATACTCAACACAAAAGAAACGCCGTCGCCACGGATGGTGACTGGCGACTCAATGTCCCGTGCAGTTGTTCGAACAACGTTCAATCTTGATGTCGCGCGTCGCGCGAAGTATTCCATCGCTACCTTTTGTGACTTTAACAATCGGACAGAACGTACCGACAAGAGCGGAAGCCTTCTGCCGCATCTCACTGGTAACTAAAGGATCATCATCAAAGTGATACTCATCAATCCAGTATTCAGGATAACCTGGACCAGAAACAAACGCGTGGATGTGCGCCGGAATTTTCGTTCCCGGATACGAGGCCGGACGAATGGTCCTGAATTCGTAACGTCCTTCAGCGTTCGTTGTCATTAGACCGTGGATGCGGGTATTGCGATTGTTCCCACTGCCCGAAGTTGAGTAAACACCCGTCGCGTCGGTTTGGTAGACGTACAGATTGATTCCTTCGAGCGGCTTCTGACCGTCGGGTGAATAAATCGTGCCTGACACAATCAGCGGTTGCCCGGGTTCCTCATCCCCAACTATGCGAACACTCCACGAGGCTGGCGATGTTTTGTTTCCGCCAGTCGGAGAATGGGCCAACAATCGATTGCTGCTACAACCGATCAGCTGAAAACCAACAACAGGAAGAACAAAAGCAGCAGACGCGTGCTGAATGAAGCTGCGACGACTCAGGTCGTTTCTATTTACCGACATTTCTTACCGCCTCCTTTAACTTGGGCCAGAGGGAAAAAGGACGACCACTTTTCAAATCCTTTTTGGCTTTGGGATCGACAGTACCGCTGACCCAATAGAATTCCAGTTTCTCTTTCCACTTATTGAGCATCGCAGAATCAAGATTCAGAATTCCTTCACGCGTAACGTCCGCGGGTAAATCGACAAGGCTCGTCATCCTGTCGAAGACGCGGCGACGCTCGTCACCATTGACTCGGGCGAGTAGATGCCAAAGCGTGAGAGTGTCTTTCACACGCGATGTTTGTAACAAACGAGTGAGCGCTCG
>Ga0070690_100002030_pt1 | contig 10793 bp, 9 predicted proteins | sample KBSS33HmetaG_FD_64671 | JGI IMG/M metagenome (GOLD analysis project Ga0070690, IMG submission 64671) | Switchgrass rhizosphere microbial communities from Kellogg Biological Station, Michigan, USA - KBS S3-3H metaG | ecosystem: Host-associated > Plants > Roots > Rhizosphere ...
GCACCAAGGTCTCCGCTCATGAAACCGGCTTGAGACGACGCTGAAGAAACAGCACGAACAGGAGCAGGGTTGGTAACGGCGCCAGAGCAAACGGCACCAGCCACACCCAGACATTCTTGGCTCTCATGCGCGTCTGATCAATCATCCACACGAACACCCACACCATGAGGCCGACATAATTGAGCGCCATCCATCTTGTCGTATGAATCTTCAGCCCGCTGGCACTGTCAGGGGAGCCATGAACGAGAAACGCCCCTAAAATGGCCATGAAGACACCCAAGAGCACCGCAACGAGCTTTTTGCTCCACACAAACATAAGCAAACCTCCAGCAGCAGGTTCACGGCAGGCCGATATGCGCGGTAGGCTAAAGATGCAACCGACTTTTGTCAAAGGAAAGTCTGCATGAGCGTGCTCACGCTCAGTATCGTCGTCCTCCTACTGTGCTTGAGCATCGGACTCGTGCTCTCCAATCCAGCCATGGAGGACTACCTCCAGTACGTTGAAACGGAACTTGGAAAAGCGATGGACCGGAGCGACCAGAGCCATTCAACGCGCGAACAAGCCATGCTGAAAGCGATCTTTCGCTCTCATAGTCATGAACTGATGAACACCGCCGTTCGCCCGCATACTGTTCGAAGCAACTGGGGGATCATGAGTCTCTATGAAACGACCGTCTTCGAGTCCCATATCCTCGTACTCGGCGTCGCTGGGTACTTTGTTCCACTTAAGGGTATTGATGAATCCATCATCCGGCTAGGCCGCCTCGCGTTCTAGGAAACACGCATCCGAATCTTCTCCACAGCTGTGGATAACCTGTCTTTTTTCCCACGAAACCAGCATTGGTCAACGACTAGCTCTTATCCACAGGCTTTCCTCCGTTTCCACAGAAAACCCACAATATTTAGTGTTGACAATTCCTGGCAATAGCTATATGTAGTCATCCCCGTGGCCAGTTGGAGCGATCACAGATACCATTGTGCGAGAAAAAGCTTCAACTGTGGGGATTTGGAAGGGTCCTTTAGACCCACTACTTCCGTAGGGTCTACAAGGGACTGCAACTAGCTCGGAATCTAGGGAGGAGGCATCGTGAGAATAGAACGGCGATTCACACGTTCCGGAGAAAGTCCCTATGAGGGGTTGCAGTTCGTAAAACGCTCATCCGAGATACGCAATCCTGATGGATCGACCGTTTTCAAGTTGGACCAAATCGATATCCCTGAATCGTGGTCTCAGCTTGCCATCGACATCCTTGCTCAGAAGTACTTTCGCAAGGCGGGCGTCCCGCAGAGGGACGAGGCCGGCAATCCTCTGGTGGGAATCGATGGCAAACCGGTGCTGGGCGGAGAACGAGACTCCAGACAGGTGTTCGAGCGTCTGGCCGGCTGCTGGACACATTGGGGAAAAGCCTACGGCTATTTCAAGACGATCGAGGACAGCGCCGCCTTTCACGACGAATTGTGCTACATGCTGGCCCACCAGATGGCCGCGCCCAACTCTCCGCAATGGTTCAATACGGGCCTGCACTATGCCTATGGATTGTCCGGGCCCGCGCAAGGGCATTTCTACGTCGATCCAAAAACCCGGGAAGTTGTGAAAGCCACGAACGCCTTCGAGCATCCACAACCACACGCCTGTTTCATTCAGTCGATCGAAGACGATCTCGTCAACGAGAACGGGATCATGGATCTGTGGGTACGCGAAGCCCGGCTGTTTAAGTATGGATCCGGAACGGGAACGAATTTTTCAAAACTTCGCGGCGACGGCGAAGCACTGTCCGGCGGCGGACGCTCGTCCGGACTGATGTCGTTTCTGCGCATCGGTGATCGCGCGGCTGGTGCTATCAAGTCAGGAGGGACAACCCGGCGTGCCGCCAAGATGGTCTGCTTGGACCTGGATCATCCCGACATCGAAGAATTCATCGATTGGAAGGTGATCGAGGAACAAAAGGTCGCCGCGATGGTGACGGGTTCTAAGATTTGCGCCCAGCGGCTCAATGCCGTGCTTAAGGCTTGCCATATCGTCGACGCGGAGGGCACACCCCATATATCGATCGATCCCAAGCAGAATTCCATTTTGAGGGAAGCATTGACGGCGGCCCGCCGCGACAACGTGCCGGAAGCCTACATTCAGCGGATGTTTTCCTATGCCCAGCAAGGCTTCACCCATTTTGTCTTTCATGAGTACGACACAAATTGGGATGGGAAAGCCTATCAAACGGTTTCGGGACAAAACTCCAATAATAGTGTTCGTATCCCCAACGAGTTTTTTACCACGCTGGAAGCTGATGGCGATTGGCAACTCAGGCGGCGGATCGACGGGAAGATCTCTAAAACCGTCAAGGCGCGCGACTTGTGGGACCGCATCGCCTGGGCCGCGTGGATCTGCGCGGATCCTGGCACGCAATACGACACCACCATCAACGAGTGGCATACCTGCCCAGAAGATGGGCGCATTAATGCCTCAAATCCCTGCTCCGAATACATGTTCCTCGATGACACCGCCTGCAATTTGGCTTCGCTGAATCTGGCGCAGTTCTTCACCCCGGAAGGACAGTTCGAACTCGAACACTTCCGCCATGCGGTCCGGATTTGGACCGTTGTGTTGGAGATCAGTGTGCTCATGGCGTCGTTCCCGAGCCGCTCGATTGCCGAAAAGAGCTATCAGTTCCGCACTCTCGGCCTGGGATACGCCAATCTCGGCACCGTTCTGATGCGCCAGGGCATTCCCTACGACTCTGAGAAGGCACAGGCGATCTGCGGAGCCCTCACCGCCATCATGACCGGTGAGGCCTATAGCGCCTCGGCGGAAATGGCCGCTGAACTCTGGCCGTTCCCCGGCTATGCCAAAAACCGGGAGGCCATGTTGCGCGTGATTCGCAATCACCGACGTGCGGCCTACAATGCACCGAAGGAAGAATTCGAGGGGCTGACGATCACACCTGCCGGCATCCATGCCGAGCATTGTCCTCCGGATCTTTTGATCGCCGCGAGGCGCGCATGGGACCGGGCGCTGGAGCTCGGAACCGCCTACGGATACCGCAATGCCCAGGTCACGGTGATCGCGCCGACCGGCACCATCGGTCTCGTCATGGATTGCGACACCACCGGCATCGAACCGGACTTCGCCTTGGTCAAATTCAAGAAGCTGGCCGGCGGTGGGTATTTCAAAATCATCAACCAAAGTCTGCCGCCCGCGCTCGAGACCTTGGAATATACCCCTTCACAGGTGCAAGACATCGTCAACTATTGTGTGGGCCGCCAGACGTTGCAGGGTGCCCCCTTCATCAATCATGAGACGTTGAAACAAAAGGGATTCGACGATGCGGCGCTCGCCAGAATGGAAAGCGGGTTGGCGCAGGCGTTCGAAATTCAGTTTGCGTTCAACAAGTATGTGCTCGGAGAAGAGTTCTGCCGCGCCAAGCTCGGACTGACGGACGTTCAGCTAACCGAGGCCAACTTCAACATGCTGAAGGCACTTGGTTTCACCCAAGAGGAGATCGCAGCCGCCAATGACTACTGCTGCGGCACCATGACCGTCGAGGGTGCACCGCATCTCAAGGCTGAACATCTGCCGGTTTTCGACTGCGCCAATCGATGCGGCCGCATTGGCCAGCGCTACATCGCGGTCGATGCTCATATCCGGATGATGGCCGCCGCCCAGCCCTTCATTAGTGGTGCGATCAGTAAGACGATCAACATGCCTGCAGACGCCACGTTGGAAGACGTCAAATCGGCCTATCTGTTTGCCTGGAAGAGCATGGTGAAGGCGGTAGCGCTTTACCGCGACGGATCAAAACTGAGTCAGCCTCTGTCGGCGTCCACAGACAGCGGGAAAACCGTCGAGGCGTCTACAGAGGTGCTAGACATTGCCGAAAAAATGGCCGAGCGCGTCCTTGTGCGGTACCGATACTTAGCCAAACGGCGTCCGTTGCCGGCGCGGCGAAACGGATACACCCAAAAAGCCGTCATCGGCGGGCATAAGCTCTATCTCCGGACCGGTGAATACGATGACGGGACGGTTGGCGAGATCTTTTTGGATATGCACAAAGAAGGAGCCGCCTTCCGAAGCTTGATGAACTGCTTCGCGATCGCTATTTCCCTTGGTCTTCAGCACGGCGTTCCGCTCGAGGAATTCGTCGAGGCGTTTGTCTTTACACGTTTCGAGCCCAACGGCCCGGTCAAACTCAACGATCGCATTAAGATGTCCACGTCGATCATCGACTACATCTTCCGTGAGCTTGCAATCACATACTTAGATCGATTCGATCTTGCTCAGGTCAAAGAAGAGGATCTGCGCATGGACTCTGTGAAAAAGGATGAGCCAGACTGCTCTGAGGAAGAGGCCGATCCACAAACACTGGCCTCATCCTCAATCAGCACGGAATTGTTTCCCTCCAGAAGGGGCATACAGCCGAGTCATGGCGGTAACGGCCATGGGAACGGCAATGGCAGCGTGACGCACAAGGTGGAACTCAAGCGAGAAACATTGACGTATACGGCAGAGGCCATCAAGTATGCGCGCCTCCAAGGGTATGAAGGGGACCCGTGCCAGAGCTGTAACGAGTTCAAGCTTGTCAGAAACGGCACCTGCCTGAAATGCATGGGCTGCGGCGCCACGAGCGGGTGTTCCTAGAGGAGGGCGTCATGAGCGCGACTCTTCGCGAACGGGGCATAGAAACCGTCCACGATCAGGTCGTCAGTCTGGTCGCTCAGCGCTGGGCCAAAGCGTTTGTGTGCAAGGTCACCGTTAGAGCCGGTCTCGAGCCCAATTCTTGGGCCGAACCCAACCAGCTCTGTGATATCGTCGGATGGTACGTGAACTCCGGCGGTAACACGATGGAATGGATGGCCGAAGTCGAGACCGAAGACTCGCTGACCGACATCCAGATCATCGATAAGTGGAAACGAACAATCACCCGAGGGATACCCTTCTATCTGGTTGTTCCTCGTGGGATGAAGGATCTTGCATTCAAGCTGACTCAGGAGCAGCTGATCCTGGTCAACTGCATCTATGAATTCACCTTTATCAATGGGGTGTGCCACATTCTTTAAGGACAGGGAGCCCGACTCTCGGCCAGCCTGACAGTTGCGGTACACCTGCTGGAAGTGGTAGGAGTTACTGGTGTCTATATAAGGATTTCCCATGCCAACCACCACGCAACTGGTCATCAGCGGCCAAAGCCGCCCCGGTGTCATGGCGCAAGTCGCTTCCGTCCTTGGAGAGGCAGGCGTCAACATTAAGGCCTTTTCCGCTCCAGAAGTTACCGGCACCGGTAAGCTGCGACTTCTGGTTGCCGATCTCGACGGGGCACGTACCGCCCTCAGAACGGCCAAGATCAAGTTCACGGAAGAAACTGCGCTGATTCTGAGCCTGGAAAACAAGCCCGGGGCGCTTAACGAGGTCGCCGATCTGCTGACGCGGGCGCGGATTAACATCAAATGCGGCTATTGCACGCCTTCCAGAGAAGGGAAACGCGCAATTGTCGTCCTCACAGTTGCCAACATCGAAAAGGCTCTCTCCATCCTTCGGGACCAATCGCTCGACGAATTCTGATGAGGTGCTGAAGCATCCCTGCACCTCCCTGCACCTCCCTGGGTTGACCTCATTGGGGTATGTACGACCCATCAGTCTGAGGACTTGAGCATGACCGGCGGCCGTGCACCTTCCCTGGCCCTGGTTTCCACGTGGTTTGCCTTTTTTCTGGTTATCGCGTTCGTCGCGGGGTGCAGTAGTCCACCTCCCAAACCGGTATACTTTCCCGGCTATCCCATCGGATATCTCGAACGAGGAATGGCCTCTTGGTATGGTCCCGGATTCCACGGCAATAAGACAGCCAATGGTGAGCAGTACGACATGCACAAGCTCACGGCTGCCCATCGGACACTCCCGTTGGGGTCCATCGCCGTTGTCAGGTCCGCCAGCACGGGCAAAGAGGTCACGGTGCGGATCAACGACCGAGGGCCCTTTGCCAAAGGACGCGTACTGGATTTGTCATACGCCGGTGCCAGGACGCTGGGAATTGTGGGGCAGGGTACCGATCAGATTGAGCTCCGGGTGATTGGATTCCAAGGCCGAACGGCGGCGATGGGGTTCCTCAGAGTGCAAATCGGCTCTTTCGCAGAGCAGCGAAATGCGGCCGTACTGCTCGAACGAGCCCAGCGGATCTATCCAGGAGGACGCATCCAGGTGATCGATCTTCCCGATGGCAGAAGATACCGCGTGCAGGTGGGGGAGTTTACGACTGAGAACCAGGCAGAGACTGCGGCCAGCAGGCTCGAAGCAGACTTGGCCGTCCAATCCTTTGTCTTTCGTGATGATAACTGAGATGTAGAGTATAAGCCGATGATTTTACGGTAGGTTTTGCTGAAGTGCTTGCCCCTCTTTTCAGCCTATGATAGATGTACACCTCATGAAAACCTTACCCCCCCACGGCGCCTTTCGCATCGATCTTGGCCTTTCCCCTATGTGGCTCGCCTGTCCTATCGCCGGAAACAGCCCCTTTTCCTATATCCAGGCCATTGTGCACGTGACCCGTCCCTAAACCCGGAAGCGCTATGGATATTGCGATCCTGTTGGGGCTTATTGTTCTTTCTGCCGTGATTTCGACGGCGGAGATCGGATTCTTCGCGGTCAACGAGACCAAGCTGCGCGCGCTGGCTCACAACAATAACCATCGCGCCAAAATGGCCCTCCAGCTTCGTAGCGACCCCCAAAAGCTCCTTGCCACGATCCTGGTCGGGGACCGGCTCGTCGGGACCGCGATTCCCATGTATGCGACGTTTCTTACCTTAAACACGTACGGGGCCGAACGGACGTTCTTCGACGATACCATTGCCGTCGTGGTCGGCCTTCTCACGTTCGTCCTGCTCGTCTCGGTCGACGTGGTGCCTAAGACCTTGGCCGCTAAATTTGCCGTGCCGGTCACGCTGAACATGTCCTATCCAGTGTACGGCGTCCAGCTGCTGCTCAAACCCATCTTAGCCATCATGGTACCTTTCATCCACAGAGTCACCGGCGGAAAGGGATTGACCCTGCCTCTGGTGACCGAGGAAGAACTCAAAATCATGTTGGACGAAGGAGGGAAGACGGGCGCCATTGAGGTCGAAAAGGTCAAGATGATCAAGAACGTCTTCCAGTTGAAGGACATTACCGCCGAAGACGCCATGACGCCCAGGCTCTACGTGTTTTCGCTGGACGGTAATTTGCGTCTTAAGGAGGCCCAGGAACTCCTGTACACTTCCAAATATTCCAGGATTCCGGTTTACGACGGCACGCTCGACAATATTACCGGCATCCTCTATAAGAGCAGGGCGCTCACCGAACTGGCCAAGAACCAGACTGATGCCAAATTGAAGGAAATTGCCTACCCGCCGATCTTTGTGCCGGCTGGAAAAACCGCAGACGATCTGATGAAACAGTTTCAGCAGGAGAAACGCCACATGGCGGTGGTGGTCAATGAATTCGGCGGGGTGATGGGCATCGTCACGCTCGAGGACCTGCTCGAGGAAGTAGTCGGCGAGATCATGGACGAAACGGATATCACCGAAGAACTGATTAAACGCCTGGGCAAGAACCACATCCTTGTGCACGGCCGTACCGAAGTGCGCAAGGTGAACGACTTCCTTAAAGTGGATCTCGGCGATGAAGCTGTGACGATCAGCGGGCTTATCCAGCAGGAACTGGGCCGCATTCCAAAAGTGGGAGAGGAATTACGGATCGGCAATTGCCGGCTCCTCATCCATGAGGCCGAGCCGCGGTCAATCCGAAGCGTCCAGATCTTCCGCGAGGAGAAAACCCCCGTCGCCGTCGAAGCTCCCAATTTCAATCTGGTCAGCTAACGATCGCCCCTCTCGGGCGCGACCAACGCCAGAAATTCTTGCTCGGTCAGAACGGTGAGGCCCAGTTTCACCGCCTGTTCCAGCTTCGAACCGGCCTCTTCTCCCGCCACCACGTAGGACGTCTTTTTGCTGACGCTCGAAGCGAGGCGGCCCCCTCTTTCCTCCACGAGTTGTCCCGCTTGTTCCCGCGTCAACTCCTTCAGCCCTCCGGTGAAGACAAAGGTCTTGCCCGCGAGCGTGGCACCGCCCGAGGAATGCGGTTGAGTTGCCTCAATCGTGAAACCGCAGCTCAGGAGGTCTTGAATGACCTCTCGGTTGTGTACCTCCGAAAAATAGGAGACCAGACTCGAGGCAATTTCCGGCCCAACGGCCGTTACCTGCTGGAACCTGCCTTCATCGGTCTCCATCAAGCGGGTGAGGGAACCGAATTCCATGGCGAGAACCTTGGCGATGTGCTGTCCCACCTGCCGGATACCGAGTCCCATCAACAATCGCTCTAGGGACACGCACTTGCTCCTCGCAATGGCTTCCAGCAGCAGACTCGCTGATCGATCCGCAAATCCCTCCAGGGCAAGCAACTGCGGCTTCGTCAGCCGATAGAGGTCGGCCAAAGAGCGGACGATTCCAGCATCCACCAGCTGCGCGACGGTTTTTTTCCCGAGGCCTTCGATATTCAGTGCACTTTTTGAGGCAAAGTGTTCGATGGCACCCTTGAGCTGTGCCGGGCACACGGACTGTCCGGTGCAATAATAGTAGGCCCCCTCCCTGGCGACATTGGACCCGCAGACGGGACACTGGTCCGGCATCCGGAAGGGCTCCCCGCGGACATCGTCAGGCCCCGTAACCCGCTCGGCGATAGCCGGAATCACATCACCTGCTCGTTCTACCCTGACGGTGTCGCCGGCACGGATATCTTTTCTCGCCACCTCGTCGGCATTGTGGAGCGTTGCCCGGCTGATCGTCACTCCGCCCACTTCCACCGGGATGAGCAGGGCGAGCGGCGTTAATGTGCCTGTGCGTCCCACGGACACCACGATGTCCTGGACCTTGGTGACCTCTTTGCGCGGGGTGAACTTGTAGGCGACGGCGTAGCGCGGACTTCTCGATCTGAATCCCAGTTGTTCCTGCCAGTCGCGCCGGTTGACTTTGATGACCACCCCATCGATTTCGAAGGGGAGGCTGTCCCGCATAGTCTCCGTGTCATGGTGGTATTCGACGGCCTCGTCGATTGCACCGCAAAGGCGCCGGTGTAGAGGAACCGGAAATCCCCATCTCGACAACGCGTCGAGCTCCTCCCAGTGAGTCGGCAAGCCCTCCCCTGAGAACGCCATAATTTCATAGCAGGTGAGCGCAAGGGGCCGTGAAGCTGTCATCGCCGAATCGAGCTGTCGTAAGGCTCCTGATGCGGCATTTCGCGGGTTGGCGAAGGCGTCCTCACCGCGCTCCGTCATCGTGCGGTTCAACGTCTGGAAATCGTCCAGACGCATATAGACCTCACCGCGCACGACGAGCCGGGGAGGGTAGCCGGTGCCCGCCATCAATTGCAGAGGGAGTGCCCGTATCGTTCGAAGATTGACCGTAACCTCCTCTCCCGTCGTCCCATCGCCTCTGGTCGACCCGCGGGTGAAGGTTCCGCCTTCGTACAGCAGCTCAACGGAGAGCCCATCGAATTTGGGTTCAGCGGTGTATTCGACGACGGGGACGCCGAGTTCCCGTTTCATCCGTTGGTCGAATGCCAGCACATCGCTGAGATCGAGCAGCGAATCGAGGCTCAGCATCGCCTGCTCATGGCGGACTTTTTTCAACGCATCGAGCGGCGGTGCGCCAACCCGCTGGGTCGGCGAGTCCGGCGTGATCAGTTCCGGATGGGCCCGCTCGAGTTCCGATAACTCGCGAAACAGTTTGTCGTAAGCCGAATCAGCAATTTCGGGTCTGGCCTTGACGTAATAGAGATAGTCGTGGCGCCGGATCTCATCTCGGAGGGCCGCGAGTCGGGCTTGGAGATCTGTCGTCGTCATGGAAGTGAGCAGGAAGACTCGGGGTTGGACGGAGAAAACCACGCCCCTAAGCCCAGTTGTTATCATAGGCAACGCCGGGGGTCAAACCGCCGGTTCGACCTAGTTCGCTTTGACTTTCGCACCTTTGGCCATTATTCTATCCAATCCAATTGAGCGGGCTGCGCGCAGACTGCGGGCACGCATCGCGTGCAATGAGGAGGAGCACATGATGGAGGAAGCGCCTGTGGAGATATCCCTACGAAACCCCGTTGGCCGGATCACGCTGTTGATCTGCGCAGGGTTGATGTTCAGCGGCTGTGTCCTGGCAGAGAAATACGAGGCGGAAAAAGCCCGAAGTCTCAACTTCCAACGGCTTCTGGCCCAGGAAGAGAAGCGGACCGGCGAGCTCGACAACGAAGTCAAACGCACGAAGCGGGAATTGACGGAATATGAAACACGCAATCGCGAACTGACGGCTCAAGTGCAAGCCGTCCGTGAACAATTGGCGCGGGCCCAGGAAGAGACTGAGGCGATTAAGGAGGCGGCGGTTCTCGAGCGAAAGGCAAAAGCAGACATGAGGCGCGCTGCGCCGGCTGTGAAGGCGCCGCCAGTGGAATCCACGCCGAACATCAGCGAGCTCTTGGGGAGTGCGTCGAGTTCGCAAATGGATTCCGCTCCTCCACCTGCAGATATGCAGACGGAGGCCAGGGCAGGATCGAACATCCATGTGGTGAAACCGGGTGAAACCCTCTACCGCATCAGCCGGCGGTACGGGGTGAAAGTCGATACCCTTCGCAAGTGGAACAAGCTTCCGGACGACATCATCGAAGTCGGACAAAAGTTGATCGTGAGCCAGGAGCCCTAGGCGAACACGTGCGTTCACCGACGTATTCACTCAGCCTCGAAGAATTCCGTCGCTATGCACGGGAGGGGAACCTCATTCCCCTCTACCGTGAA
>Ga0070690_100002032_pt1 | contig 10787 bp, 7 predicted proteins | sample KBSS33HmetaG_FD_64671 | JGI IMG/M metagenome (GOLD analysis project Ga0070690, IMG submission 64671) | Switchgrass rhizosphere microbial communities from Kellogg Biological Station, Michigan, USA - KBS S3-3H metaG | ecosystem: Host-associated > Plants > Roots > Rhizosphere ...
GCACCTGCTTGTAGGCTTTGACCAACCGGTTGAGCAGATCTTCGCCGCGAGATTCATGAACAAGCACCCGTCGAGTCGTCGTACAGCGCTGGCCGGCAGTCCCGACCGCTCCGAAGACGATGGCTCGTACCGCCAGGTCCAGATCCGCGCTCTCGTCGACGATCACGGCATTGTTGCCGCTCAGCTCGAGGAGCGTCCGGCCGAGGCGCTCGCCCACGAGCGCGGCGACGTGACGTCCCACCGGGACGGATCCGGTGAACGAGATCAACGGCAACCGGGAGTCTTTGACCATGGTCTCCGCCAGCGACGGCTGGTCGGTGATGAAAAGAGAAAAAACCCCCGGATACCCTTGCTGCTCCATGATGTGGTTGCAGAGATGCTGCACCGCAATGGCGCAGAGCGGCGCCTTCGGTGACGGTTTCCAGATGACGGTGTCGCCCGCGATGGCGGCGAGGAACGCATTCCAGGCCCAGACCGCGACCGGAAAGTTGAAGGCCGTGATGACGCCGACAGGCCCCAGAGGATGCCACTGCTCGCTCATTCTGTGCGCGGGCCGTTCCGAGGGCATCGTGGCACCGTAGAGCATCCGTGATTGCCCGACGGCAAAGTCGGCCATGTCGATCATTTCCTGCACTTCCCCGTCGCCCTCGGCTTTGATCTTTCCCACTTCCAGCGAGACGAGGGTCCCCAATTGATCTTTTTTGTCCCGCAACGCCTGGCCGATCAGCCGGACGAGCTCGCCGCGTTTCGGCGCGGGGACCATGCGCCACGTCACAAACGCGTCGCGCGCCTGCGTCGCGATGTGCTCGTAGTCCTGGGCGGCACAGGAGCGGACGGCGGCAATGGCTTCGCCGGTCGCCGGATTTACTGACTGGATCAACGACCCGGCCGTATGATCGGACCACCAGTGCTTGCCCGTGCTGCCGCCTGAATTGACGGCCTGGATGCCCAGCGCTTTGAGCGCGGCATGGACGGTACTCATCGGAAGTAGACCCCGAAATCGTTCGCCAGAAAGTCCTTCAACAAGATGGATTCCTGCGTCATGAAGCCTCGGGGAGGCCGCCCCTGCCGCAGCACCAGATCCATTACGCAACACACGCTCGACGCGGTGGTCACCTGAATTGCCGACCAGAGCTTGCCCATGAGGCATTGGGGATATACTTTCTTGACGTAACTCTCCTCAAAGAATTCGCCCTCCTTCGTGCCGGTGACCGACGCGTAAATCAGCACGACATCCTGCAAGGTCTGCGGAATGGCATGTTCAAGCACCCGCTTGAGCGTCTTGCGGTCTTCATTGAGACGGAGGTCCTTCATGAGGAATTGGATCTTTTCGCAGTGACCGGGATAGCGCAGGGTCTTGTAGTTCATCGTTTTCACGCGCCCCACCGAGCTGTCCGCGAGCGTTCCCAGTCCTCCGGATGTATTGAAGGCTTCGTACAACAACCCGTCCAATTCGATCGTCTCGTAGCCTTCCAGCGGCTGCAGAGGAATTTTGCGCCCTTCCTCGATGCCGTAGCAAAGATTGCCGTACTCGTTGATCAGACCGTCGGTGGACCAGGTCAGCGAATACTTGAGCGCATTGCTGGGGTGCACGGGGAGAGCGCCCACCCGCATTTTGACGTGGTCCAAAGATTCAAAATGCGTCATGAGATCGTGCGTGACGATGCTGATGAAGCCGGGGGCGAGCCCGCATTGCGGCATGAAGGCACGGGCCGCGCCTTCGCTCATGATACGGATCTGCTCGGTCACCTCGACGTCTTCCGTCAGATCGAAGTAGTGGCAGCCCCGCTTCAAGGCAAGCGCCGCGACGATTGGATTGCAGAAGAACGGCAGGCTCGAAATGACGGCATCAACCGGATGAGCGGTCAGATAGGTCTCGACGGCCTCGGGTTCCCGCACATCGAGCACGGCCGGGGTGACGCGCGGAAGACCGAGGTCTTCGACCAAATGCTTGAGCGCATCGAGGGTGACGTCCCCCAAATGGATGTCGTAGCTTCCTTGTTGAGAGAGCAGGCAGGCGACCAGCGAGCCGATTTTTCCCGCGCCGAGCACGAGCACTCGAGGCATCGCACAGACCTCCGCGTCTCCTCAGTATACTCTTCTCGCGCCGTTTGGACACGTCTACGGCGAAATCGGATTAGCTGGGAGCCGGGTCGGTGGGAGGCGGTTCGGGGCAATCGATCACAAACTGGGTCCGACGGTCGGAGGCTCCTGGAATTTCCATGTACCGGAACGCAGGCAGATCCGCTTTCAGACGGCGCAACAATCGACTCATTGTGGTGGGTGCCGGCGCTTCGCAGAGCCAGACATGCATGCCGGACTCCAGTTCATCAAAATGCCGTTGCACGCGAAAGCCGGGCTGCTCCATGAAGTAGGCCGAAAGAAATCCGTTCACCGCCTGTACGACCCAGGCATGCTGCTTGGCGTAGCGATAGCTCAGCCGCAGTTCGACGATCTGACCGTCAGCATCCATGACGGCACTGTACCAATTCTCTCGTTGAGACTGCGACAGCGAACTGTGTATGGTGAGGGAGCGGCACGAGCAAGGAGGACGGCTGACGATGGCGATGACGGCCTATAACGGCGTGACAGTCCCGGCGTTCATGTACGGAACGGCCTGGAAGAAAGAGGCCACCACCGGCCTGGTGCTCGATGCCGTGAAGGCGGGATTCACGGCCATCGATACGGCCAACCAGCTTATCCATTATGACGAAGCGCGAGTGGGGGAGGCATTGCTCCGCTTGGCCGAGCAGGGAGTGACGCGGAAGCAACTGTTTCTTCAAACCAAGTTCACGCCGGTCAACGGACAAGACCATCGGACGCCCTACGACCGTCAGGCCAGCATTACCATGCAGGTCAGGCAATCCTTCGACAGCTCGTTACTCCATCTCCACACGGACTACCTCGATTCCTATGTGCTCCACGGTCCGTATCATCGCGGCGGCCTGGGACCGGAGGATTGGGAAGTATGGGCGGCCGTTGAATCGTTGTATGACAGCGGCAGGACCAAGCTGATCGGGGTCAGCAATGTGTCCGCAGGCCAGCTCGCGCTCTTGTGCGAACGGGCGACCCACCGGCCCATGGTCGTTCAGAACCGCTGCTACGCCGCCTTCGGTTGGGACAAGGCCGTTCGCGACCTGTGCCGGACGCACGGCATCCTGTACCAGGGATTCTCGCTCCTGACGGCGAACCGGGAAGTGTTCATCGATCCCGCGATGCGGAGGATGGCGGAAACTTACGAGACCGGTGTGGCCCAAGTGGTGTTCCGGTTCGCCATGCAGATCGGCATGATCCCGCTCACGGGCACCACCAATGCGCAGCACATGGCGGACGATCTACGAGCCGACCGGTTCACGCTGACGCCGGAAGAGCTGACACGCATCGAGACCATCGGCGTCTGATAAAGGAGTCCATTCATGCAATACGTCCCACTCGGACGGTCGGGGGTCAAGGTGAGCCGGCTGTGCCTCGGCACCATGAATTTCGGCCCGGAGACATCGGAGACCGACAGCTTCGCCATCATGGACCGGGCGCTCGAATTGGGGTTGAATTTTTTCGATACGGCGAACGTGTATGGATGGAAGGTGGGTGAGGGATGGACCGAGCAGATCATTGGCCGGTGGTTCGCGCAAGGCGGCGGCCGTCGCGACAAGGTCGTGCTCGCGACCAAAGTGTACGGCCGGATGGGAGATTGGCCCAATCAAGCCCGGCTCTCGGCGCTGCACATCAAACGGGCCTGTGAAGCCAGTCTCCGGCGCCTTCAGACCGACTGCATTGATCTGTATCAAATGCATCACGTCGATCGAGATACGCCCTGGGACGAGATCTGGCAGGCGATGGAGCAGTTGGTGCGCGAAGGGAAGATTCTCTATGTGGGTACGAGCAATTTTGCCGGATGGCAACTGGCGCAGGCCCAGGAACTCTCCCGGAGTCGTCATTTCCTCGGCGTGGTCTCGGAGCAAAGCCTCTATAATTTGATCGAGCGCACGGTCGAACTCGAAGTCATTCCCGCCTGCAGCGCCTACGGCATCGGGCTGATTCCCTGGAGTCCGCTGGCACGCGGGTTGTTGGCCGGTGCCCTCACGCCCCCGACCACCGGCCGTCGTGCCGATCAGGATGTCCAGCGAGAGGTGCAGAAATATCGTCCGGCCCTCGAGGCCTTCGAGCGGCTCTGCCAGGAGCTCGGCGAGCGCCAGGCCGATGTGGCGCTGGCCTGGCTGCTGCACCAGTCCGCCGTGACGGCTCCGATCATTGGCCCTCGCACGCTCGAGCAGTTGGTGGACACGATGCGCGTGATGAATCTGACCTTGGGCAAGGAGACGTTGAAGCAGTTGGATGATCTGTTTCCGGGGCCTGGTGGACCGGCCCCGGAAGCATACGCCTGGTAGGGACGAGGGAGTGCTCCCGCTCCTGCCGGAGCAGGCGCCCCGACTCCTGACGGCGGAAACACAAGCCCCAAGGGATGCGGACTGGCCGCATCCCTTCTAGGACGAAGAAGATTATCGCCGTTCATCTTCCGGGATACGTGCCTCGCGGGGCGACCGTTCGGTCGCCGGCGATTTTCCCATCGTGGCCGGTTGGTCGGCCGGTGTTGCGATCTGGTCGCTCGCGGATTTTTCAACGGGCGTAGATTTGCTGACCGGCGCCGGTTGAATAAGGTCGGTCTGTGACGCCTGCTTGAGGGGCAGCCGTCCCGAGGCGCTGGCGGTGCCTTCCAGCAACACATCGGCCACGAGTGCCTCCTTGGTACTGACGACCTGGCTCGCTTCCTGTTTGGCCAACAGCAAGTCCATCGCCAGCCCCCCGGATTTATGCTGTCCGCTCAGCGCCTGTTTCATGGTGCCGATCCGCTGTGACAGATCAACAGCCGAGGCCTGGCGCAAGCGCGGCTGCAGCTCATCGTTCACCATTTGCCAGTAACCAGACTTGATCTCCTCGAGGGCTATCTTCGTTTCATTGGCAATCTGGAGATCGGGGATCGTGATGATGTTCCCCTCATGCTCCAACTGCGGTGTCCCCCAATAGTAGAGCGTCCCCTTGACGGCGTCGCTCGTATCCACGGCGATCAAGGTCCGGCCGTTCACATCGGAGGCAGTGACACGCTCGATCACCAGGGTGCTTCCCAATGTGGTCGGAAGGTGGGCCTCCTGATGATACAACTTCTCTTGTAACTGTTGGTTGAGAACCGCATAGGGCACCGGCACCGACAACAGGACTTTATAAGGCTGCCCCTCTTGCGTGGCAGCCGCAGAGTTGTCCATGTGGACTTTCAGCGCCGACGTAGTGGCCTTCTGGCAGGGTGTCTGATACAGCGCGACCGGTGTTTGCCGCGCGACGCCTGTCATGGTGGTGTTCTGTGCCGGACCCTTCATGGAACCGACGGCGAAATCTTTGGCTTTCCCGTACAAGCACAATTTGTTGTTTGCGGAGCCGACCGCCATGGGCTCCTGGAGCCGATCCCAAACGAGATTCAATGGGATGACGTAGCCTGCCTGCTCGACCGACTGAGCGACTTGCTGCTTCACCGTTTCCTGTTTGAAGAGTTCGGCGAGTTGGTCCTGCACCGGCATATTGAACATGTTGCATTTGGTGTCGCTGTCCGGCTTCAGGGTGAACGTGGTTTGGGAGTCGCTCATGGTCACGAGCAGCCCTTGATCCTGTTCGCGCAGCACGAGGCGTCCCGTACCTTCCAACACCGTGTAGAGTGGGTCCAGCCGGCAGGCCCTGGCGGCGGTGGATTCAATCTCCCCTCGGTAGGTGGCAGTGTACTTCACTAATCCGTCTTGGATCTGCACTTGGGGTTCGCCGTCGCGGATGAAGCGCCAGCGATAGTCGCTCGCGAGCGGATGATGCTCTTCGGTGAAGCGTTCGGGCACCGCAGATTGAATCGTCTTCTGTACCGGCGTGAGGTCGGCGGTCATCGTCACCGGCAGCAACGACTCAGGGGCCTGAGCCTGCTTCTGACCGGCGCTGAGCGGTTGGATCACGGGAGGCGTCTTTCCCAATTGAGGTGGCGCCTGAGGTCTCGTGGCAGACTCAGGAATGGTATGGCCGCAGGCGGCAAGGATAAACATGGCCATGCAGACCGGCACCGTTCGAGATTTCATGGTCACCCTCCTTCGTCATATGAACGCTGGCTGTGAGTCTTCAGAGCGGGAGCCCTACAACGACACTGATGAGCAAAGCACGTACCGCACCGGTGTGAGGGAACATCTCCATGCACATCAAGAACTTCGCTCTCTATCTGCATCAGCGTTCTCGTTACCGAGCGGCAACCACGGGAAGGATGCTGCGCGGCCGGGACAACCTGTCTCTTTCCGCAATCAAGATTGGGCTAGGAATCACGCGAGGTCTCGATCATCTTCGCCCTTGTGCATTGAGTCAGGCGGCCCTGGCGCTTACAATGATGGCCCTTATGGCTGACACAACCGCTCGCAGGTCACGACTGAAACGTCGCTGCCGCTGGGCCGGAGAGACTCCGCATATGATCCGGTATCATGACACCGAATGGGGGAGGCCCGTGCACGATGACCGGCGGCTCTTTGAGATGTTGCTCTTGGAAGGGGCGCAGGCCGGGCTCAGCTGGGAGACGATTCTGCGACGCCGCGAAGGGTATCGTCAGGCCTTTGCCGGTTTCGATCCGGTGAAGGTGGCCGCCTTTAACCGGACGAAGAGAGCCGCCTTACTGCGCAACCCAGGCATCATCAGAAACCGCTTGAAAATCGACGCCGCGGTCAGCAATGCCCGCGCGTTTCTGGCCATCCAGGAGGCCTTCGGGTCCTTTGATGCCTATCTCTGGCAGTTCGTGGACGGCCGGCAGATCGTCAACCGGAGGATGCACGGCGCCGAGATCCCCGTGACGACCCACCAGAGCGACCAACTTTCGAAGGATCTCCGGAAACGAGGATTTCGATTCGTCGGCAGCACGATTATCTATGCCTTCATGCAAGCTGTGGGGATGGTCAACGACCACACCGTTGATTGTTTTCTCGCAAAAACTGGCCGTTCATCCCCACGACGATCACTAGGCGGGTGAGGGGAGCCGATCAGGCGGCGCCGAAGAGATTGCTTTCCCAGGTGGCGACATAGTCCCTCAGGCACTGCTGTGAGCCCGAAGTAATCCGAATGAATTCCACTCCGAGCTTCCCGGTGTGACCCAGCGAACGGGCGTCGAGAGAGATTCTCCAGACGCCCTTCCCCTTTGACGGTCTCACCGGAGAACACGACATGAGAGTTGTCTGGAAAACGCTGAAACTTTCATGGTTCCACGCGCGGTCTCGAGACAGTGGGTGACATCGCATCCCGCAAGGATGCCGGGCAGACGAGTTCTTCTTCGAGGCCAAGCATAGCCGGCGAGGCCCACCTGTCAACGAGATCGTGATTTTCTTCGGCGTGATTACTGGTTGCCGAGGAGGGTGCGGCGAGAAAGGTGTGACAGGGTCAGCGCTGCGGAAGAGATGCCCGATTAATTGGCACTGGGGTCGAGGCCGCTCACGGCGCCCATGCGTCGGTACTTGCGGTCTCGTTGGACCAGCAGTTGATCGACGGACAGGTCGGTGAGTTGGGAGAGTTGATTGGTCAGTGCCTTGGCGACCCGATCGGTGACAGCTCTGGGTTCGCGGTGGGCGCCGCCAAGCGGTTCAGGGATCACTTCGTCGACAATATGAAGGTCGACCAGATCCTGAGCGGTCATCTTGAGGGCGGCCGCGGCGACAGGCACCTTGGCTGGATCATCCCAGAGGATGGCGGCGCAGCCTTCCGGGGAAATGACGGAATATACGCCGTGCTCGAGCATGAGGATGCGATCGGATACGCCGAGCGCGAGCGCGCCCCCGCTGCCGCCTTCGCCGATGACGATCGAGATGATCGGCACGGTCAGCCGGGACATTGCATACAGGTTCCGGGCGATCGCCTCCGCCTGACCCCGTTCCTCGGCACCGATGCCGGGATAGGCGCCGGGCGTGTCGATGAACGTGACGATGGGTCGACCGAATTTCTCTGCCATCTTCATCAGGCGCAGCGCCTTCCGGTAGCCTTCTGGGTTAGGCATACCGAAGTTCCGCTGCATCCGTTCCTTGAGGGTTTTACCCTTCTGGTGACCGATCACCATGACGGACCGATCGTTGAAACGGGCAAAGCCGCCGACTATGGCTCGATCGTCCCCGAACGAGCGGTCACCGTGGAATTCGAGAAACTCTCGGAAAATCTCTCCAATATAGTCGAGTGTGCTGGGTCGTTGGGGATGGCGGGCGAGTTGGGTCCGTTGCCAGGGGGTCAGCTTCCCGTAGAGTTCGTGCTCCAGCTGGGCCAGTTTCATCCGCAGCTTGCGGATTTCGTCCTGGGTGCCGGACTTTCCACCAGCTGAGGCGGCGAGTTTTTCAATCTTTTCCTCGACCTCACGGAGCGGTTTTTCAAACTCAAGGTAGTCGCGCATGGACGGTGCCTCCAGGCCCTTTCGTACCGGTGGGCTACGATACCAGAGAGAGGGCCCCTTTGCCTAGCACTTCTTCAACATCTGCGACAAAATGCTCGCTGGCGCTTACAGTTAGATGAGGGAGAGGGGCTGTTTCCGCTTCGAGGGCGCCGTCGGTGCGAAAGGTGAGCGACACCGAGGTGGCCCCGGGATGCCGTTTGAAAACGTCCAGGAGCCGGGGCAATTGCTCTTTGACCTCGGGGCTCGCGGTCAGCCGGATCTGGATGCGTTTGATCGTCTGGGTCTGCACTTCGGCCAGGGGCTCAATTTTGACGCCGCGAATCTTCGTGCCTTTGTCGCCCCTGTCGATCGTTCCTGTGACGCGAATGAGCCGCTCTGGGGCGATCAGCTCGCCGACGGATTTGAACAGGTCCGGGAACACGATGACTTCGACCGTGCCTTGAAGATCCTCGAGTGTCACGTAGGCCATCCGGTCGCCCTTTTTGGTCAGCATGGATTTGACTGTTGCAATGATGCCGCACAGGCGGACTTCTTTGCCGTCCGACAGCTCCGTGATGCCGGCGGTGGTGGCCGTCGCCAGTGCGTGAATTGTCGCTTCGTAGCGCGCGAGCGGGTGGGCCGTGATGTAGAACCCCGTCAGTTCCCGCTCGTATTTCAGTCGCTGGGCCTGATCCCATTCGGGCAGATTGGGGAGAACCGGTTCCACGTGGGCATGCGGCGACCCGCTGCCGTTGAGCGCCTCGCCAAAAATGCTGGTCTGGCCCATCTCGCGTTCCCGTTGAGCGGCGGCGCCATCCTCGATGGCCTGATCAAGCATGGCCATCAATTGGGAGCGTTTGGCGCCGTGCGAATCGAAGGCGCCGGCCTTGATCAGCCCTTCGAGCATCCGTTTATTGACCTTGTGCAGATCCACCCGCCGACAAAAATCGAAGAATGACGTGAACCGTCCGCTGTCGGCCCGGATGGCCAGCACCGAGTCCACGGCGCCTTCGCCGACGTTTTTGATCGCCGCCATGCCGAACCGGATGGCACCGTCCACGACGGCGAAATTTTTCTGGCTTTCATTCACATCGGGGCCGAGCACCTTGATTCCCAGATCGCGGCACTCAGTGAAGTAGCCGACAATCTTGTCTTGATTGCCCATGTCGCTCGTCATGAGCGCGGCCATGAACTCGGTCGGGTAGTGTGCTTTCAAATAGCCTGTCTGATAGCAGACGACGGCATAGGCAGCCGCGTGGGATTTATTGAAGCCGTATCCGGCGAATTTTTGGATGAGCTCGTAGAGTTTTTCGGCCTTCTTGTCCGCGATTTTCTTCTGCCGGGCGCCCTCCAAAAATTTGACGCGCAGCTTTTCCATTTCTTCCGGTTTCTTCTTGCCCATGGCGCGCCGCAGGATGTCCGCCTGTCCGAGCGAAAAACCAGCCACCCTGTTCGCGATCGCCATCACCTGTTCCTGATAGACGATGACGCCGTACGTGTCTTTCAGGATCGGCTCCAGTTCGGGCAGTTCATAGGCAATCGGAATCTTGCCCTGCTTGCGCTTGATGAAGTCCGGGATCAGATCCATCGGACCGGGCCGATAGAGCGCGATGATGGCAATGATGTCTTCGAATCGGTCCGGCTTGAAGCCCGTGAGGAGATCGCGCATCCCGGAGCTTTCGAGCTGGAAGATGCCGGTCGTCTTGCCGGAGGACAACAGGGCGAAGGTCTTGGCGTCGTCGAACGGCAGGCGATCGACCTGCAAGGCCGGCTGGTCGGGGCGCCCGTCGTTGATCAGCGTCTCGGCCCGCCGGATCATCGTCAACGTCTTCAGCCCGAGAAAATCGAACTTCACCAAGCCGATCTTCTCGACGTCCCCCATCGAATATTGGGTCACGATTTCGTCGTTGGCACCCTTATAGAGCGGCACGTGATCGGTGAGCAGGCCCTCGGAAATCACGACGCCGGCGGCGTGGGTCGAGGCATGCCGGGCCAAGCCCTCGAGCGACTGGGCGATGGTCATGAGTTCCCTTACTTTTGGATCCGTCTCGACCAGTTCCCGCAGCCGCGGCTCGGTATTCAGCGCCTGCTCCAGCGTGATGTTCAGCTGGTTCGGCACCAACTTCGCCACCTTATCCGCGTCCGCGTAGGGCATCTCGAGGACGCGTCCCACGTCGCGAATGGCGGCCTTGGCGCCCAGGGTTCCGAACGTAATGATCTGGGCGACGTGATCTGAGCCGTATTTCTCGACGACATAGTTGAGGACTTCGCCGCGTCGATCCATGCAGAAGTCCATATCGATGTCGGGGAGCGAGACCCGTTCGGGATTGAGGAACCGTTCGAACAGCAGCGTGTAGACGAGCGGATCGAGATC
>Ga0070690_100002035_pt1 | contig 10781 bp, 6 predicted proteins | sample KBSS33HmetaG_FD_64671 | JGI IMG/M metagenome (GOLD analysis project Ga0070690, IMG submission 64671) | Switchgrass rhizosphere microbial communities from Kellogg Biological Station, Michigan, USA - KBS S3-3H metaG | ecosystem: Host-associated > Plants > Roots > Rhizosphere ...
ATCGTCGGATGATTGCTGTCCGCCGTGAAGAACTGATTCTGCCCGGGGTTCAACGTGACCGTTCCGCCGTTGTGCAGAAACACAGTACCCGCTCCCTGAAAACCAAATTGGCCAGGTACCGTTAGATTCCCGCTTGTCGATCTGAACGTTCCGCCTTGCAGAATTATGCTTGCATTGTCGGCCGGCGCTCCGACCAGATTAATATCGCCGCTGCCTCCGTTGAACGTTCCGCCGGTTAACCGTATAGATCCGAAGCCGTTGCTGTTGAGCGTGATCGTATTGTTGCTGCCGTTAAAGGTGCCCCCGTTTTGGACGAAACAGAACCCGCCGCCTATTCCTATTGCATTGATGACCAGGTCGTTTGTTTGATTGAAAATACCGGCGTTTAGGATCAATTGATGGGGAAAAGCTACTGCACCCGAGCCTGAGGTATTTACCGTGACGTTCGGATCATTGATGACGAGCTTGGGTAAATGAAGACTGGAGTCGAGGGTAAACGAACGCGGGCCGCTGCCATTTACTATTTCTAGGGTTACTACGCCTCCGTCGAAATTCGGCGAGATCGAAACGCCGCCCCGGGCTTCGAGCGTCGAGCCATTCTGGCCGATCGTACCGTCGTTTAACGATAAATTGCCAGTTACGATCACGCGCTGACCAATGTCGAAATTTGCTCCATCCGCGTTGTTGAAAACGAGATTGTTGAATGTGACTGATGTGTGATTTGCATCAGTTGCCATAAAGGAAAATGAATTGATCGGGCTGATAGTTACGGTTCCGTTGCCCGGTTGGAACACGCTTGTCCCCTGAAACCCGAGAGTACCGCGGGTCGTAAGGTTGCCGCTTGTCGAAGTGAACGTTCCTCCCTGCAGGCTAAAATTGGCTGGATTGCCGGTGAGAGAAATATCGCCGCTGCCACCGTTGAAAACACCGCCCCTCATTGTCAAGCCACCGGAGAACTGATTGTTAAGAGTAATGGTGTTTGCACTGCCGTCGAACGTACCGCCATTTTGTTCAAAGCATGGGCGGCCGTTGCATCCTGAAACGGCGATCGATGCTGCGTCCGATTGCGTGATCGTTCCGGTGTAACCCGTATCGATCTTGATCGAACTGACCGCGATATTAATGTCGATCGCCGCGTCCTTCGCACTCGTCGCGTCAAAAATGACATCGTCGCTCGTTCCGGGAACAACATCGCCGCTCCAGTTTGCCGCTTCGCTCCAATTATTCGTTAGGCCGCCGCCATCCCAGGTTATGGCATTTGTCGGCTTGCTTGCCGATACGCTCCGGTCACCTACAAATCCGGCCGCCGCAACCAAAACAAGAAAAAGTGCGAAATAATGGACAAAATTCCCTCGCGCGTGCGTTTTTTTAACCTTCATTGCAATTCCCTCGCGGCAGCCTTTTCCCGGGGTATCGAATTTATACAGATCAGAAATAGTCCGCCTTCCGTCTCGGTGGCGTGGATAGCTTGTTCGTCAACTAGCCGGAGCATCTCCCGCGTGTGAATTCCGGTCATCCAAACGGCCTGGTCCAGCGTTACGATCTCAACTTCCGCGCTGCACTCACGACAGAAGCCGAAAGCGCGGTCCCGGCGATGGATCCGCAGCCTAAATGTCTCGTGGCTTTCCGTGGTTATCTGAATCTTTCTGGCGGATGTCATCTTTTGATCCATCGAAATATCGCTGCTATCGTGCGAGATCCTTGCCCGCGCACGCGGATGGGCCATTGGGAGAAAGCCAGTAATCGACGCCGTCTTCGCTGCCCCACGCGTCAAAAACGGTCTTGTCGGCATCGCTGATGGCTCCCGCGGCGTAAGGCGACGTCGAACTAGTCATCGAACAGCAAACAAGAGACTGCTTGCCCTTGCCCCATTTGTTTCTCGGTTCGCTCTGCGCAGGTAGGATAACGACTACATGTCCGATATCCGCCTTCTTGCCTGCAACCACAAGTTTGCCGACCCTTGCCTGGAAAAGGGCCTCATCCTTGGTGATCTTGGTCCAATTGCTGTTCATAAAATCGATCAAGGCGTTTGCGCGGCCATCACTGATGTAATCGCACGTCCCCGGTAAAAATACGCCCAGGCGAAAAGCAAAAAATCTCACGCATCCGCTGCAGCCTCTCGCTTTGGCATAGGTTTCCTGATGGGCCTCGTGACATAACCTGCCCAAAAGGTCATTGTCCATATTTATGCTTTGCCCCGATTCTATACTCTGATTTCCTTCGATCGTTTCTTCGTTTGCCATACTTCCTCCTATTCACGTGCCTCTGGCTTATTCGCCAACTATCGCTTTGTGTCCCCTTTGGGCTAGAGTTGATTCAGTCCGCTGATGATTTTCATTTGGTCAAGTTTGTCGTCACCGGTATTCACGGTGTCGCCCACGGCTGCTCGGCATAGATTTGCTTGACTCGCATTCCGTAGTTACTCACCGACCGCGCATTGATGTTGTTGTAAAGGGTTGCAATAGCTTCGATCGACGCACCGGGCAGATTCGCCTTGATGCGATCGATCATTTCTACGCCCGCACGAATGTTCTTTTCCGGATCCTTCATGTCCTCCCGGGTCCCGAAAACGTCGCCCCAGTAATCGACGTTGATGTTCATCGGCAGTATCGATTTATTTTTGCCGATCCAGTCGAGTGGCGCGTCGTAGTAACCATGCGTCGTTTCCATATACATGATCGCCTTGACGAGCCTTGCATCGACTCCCTTTTCCGCCGAAACTTTGTCGATGATCCCGGAATAAATATTTACCTGTGCAAAGCCTGCGATCTCATAGATAGGTGCGCCTCCGGACGCCTTCGGATTGTCCGAAACCATAAAACTCGGCATACAAACAAAGTTATTCTGAATACAGGTCTTGCGGCTGAGTTCATCTCCCATAAATTCCTCCTTTCACTCGCCCCGCTCTTTCGGTTGAATCTGAATTTTCTTGGCGATTGTCATTTTTTGATTTACAATCGGCCTTGACCAAAACACCTTGTTTGCCAACCGATCCTTTAGCCAAGGCCTCCCTCAACTCGTCCAAAGTTGAGTTGCAGGCATTTAACTCCAGGCGAAAGAAGGTTTCTTGACTTCTTTCTCAGTTTTTTGTGAGTTTTATCTGCGAGGTGGATATGATCAATCATCGCAATGGTTTACGCGAATTTGGCAAGTTCCGGCTGGATCTTGATAAAAGACTTTTGTGGCTCGGGGGCGAACCGGTAGCCCTGCCGCTGAAGGCTGTCGATCTGCTGTGTGTACTTGTCGCTAATCAGGGCGCGGTTGTGTCCAAGGAAGAGATCTGGCACGAGGTCTGGAATGATGCCTTTATCGAGGAGACCAACCTTACTCACAACATCTACCTGCTTCGAAAAGCATTTAAGGACCTCGGCGACCCTGATCTGATCAAGACCGTGCCCCGGCGAGGTTACCGTTTCACCGGCGTGGTCCATGAGATCCCGGATAGCGAGATCGTAGTCGAGCGGCACGCACTGACACAGACAACCATCGAGTTTCAAGATGGTAAAGACGAGCCGCTGCCGCTCGTGACGGTTAATAAAGCGAATCGCAGCTTAAAGGGACGCGTTTTCTCTCGCGCTCGGGTTTTGTCGATCCTCGCTGTTGGCGCCGTGGTTATTGCCGGGGTCTTCCTGTTTCGAGACGCATTAACAACCCCGAAAGCAACAGCATCAGACATAAGGTCAATAGCCGTTTTGCCGGTCAGATCTTTTTCAGAAAGCTCGGATGACGAAGAACTGCGTATTCGGATCACAGACGCCCTGATCACAAGGTTGGGCCATTTGGAGCGGACGGCGGTTCGCCCAACGAGCTCGATCCTGCCGTTTGCGAAAAGCCAGAAGACTGCGTTGGAGATCGGGAAACAGCTGCAGGCGGATGCGGTGGTCGATAGCCGGATCCAACGAGAAGGCGACCGACTCAGGGTAACCGTCCAATTAATAAAGGTATCCAGCGGTGAGCAAATTTGGTCGGATCAGTTTGACGGGAAGGTAAACGAGATCCTAAACCTTCAGGATCTTATTTCGTCAAAGGTTGCGCGGCTCCTTACTACGGACGCATCGCAGCAGCGGACTCTCGCAAAAAGGCCGACGGAAAATTCCGATGCCTATGAAGCGTATTTGAATGGCCGGTATTATTGGATCAAGCGTGATGAAGCGGACCTACGGCAGGCAATAGAATACTTTAAGACCGCGACAACCCTTGACCCCAATTTCTCCGAAGCCTACGCCGGGCTCGCTGACGCCAACATCCTGCTTTTTAATTACAATATTGACGTTAGGCCCGAGGTTATTGCTGACGCAAAGCAAAACCTGCACCGGGCATTGGAGCTAAAACCGGATTCCGCGGATGCACTGACTACACTCGGGTCGTTACAGGTGGCGTATGACTGGGATTGGAAAGGCGCGGAGGAATCACTAAAGGCTGCGACGATCGCGGAGCCAAACATGGCGCTGGCCCATATGCGTTACGGCTCCCTGCTTGCACGACTGGGGCGCATACCCGAATCGTTAGTTGAAAGTCAGCGTGCGGTTGAGCTTGATCCGCTTTCGGTCGCTGACATAACGAATCTTGGCTTGGTATATTTCTGCAAAAAGGATTTTCCTGCGGCAGATACCCAGTTCAGAAAAGCAATGGACCTGGGCGATACGATCGGAGCATCACATTGGCTTTATTCACGCTCGCTTTGGCTTCAGGGAAAGAAAGACGATGCGATCAAGGAGCTCATCCGTGCCATAGAACTTGACGGAAACAAGCTCCTTGCAGAAAAACTTACCGCAAAAGCGAAGACATCCTCGCCTGAGGATGTAATTCGTCTGCTGTTGTTTGAGTGGCGAGATGATCCGCCAGGAACAAACCCTCCATCCAACGCCTATCTTGCGGCATCGATCGGCGACCGGGAGAAAGCCATGTATTGGGCTGAAAGATCAGTGTCAGAACGCCACGCCTGGACGACATGGTTTTATTCAGCTCCCGAATATGAATCGCTGCGCGATATACCTCGATTTCAGGAGCTTTTGCGTGAAATGAACTTTGTTGAGTAGTACCGAAAATCGATAGGCTGAAAGGTTAAGAGTCGGGCTACGGCCCGACTCTTCTGACTAAACAAACGCGAAATCAAATTGCGCCTGATGTACTGCCGGGTCGGACGATAGATCGAGATTTCCAAGATACGCCTCGATCTCCTCGAGAACTTCCCGTTCACCGCTGCGCAAAGCTTTCGCAACATCAGGATGCACCCGCAGCGTGGTCTGCCGGACGTCGTCAAGATTGCGTGACAGGCGGCGAGCTTCGGCAAGTATCTCATAGCAAACTGTCTGCGCAGACTTGACCCAACCGGCACTTTCGCAGTACTCGCACGGGGAGCACATCGTTCGCTCAAGCGACTGCTTGACGCGTTTGCGTGTCATGATGATCAAACCGAAATCATTGAATGAAAGCACCTTCGTCGGCGACTTGTCGCTCGAAAGAGCTTCCTGCAATGCCTGCGAGACCTTTGCTCGATTGCGGCGGTCTTCCATGTCGATCAGATCGAGCACGATGATGCCGCCAAGGTCGCGAAGCCTGATCTGGCGGGCGATCTCGTCGACAGCCTCAAGATTCGTTTTGGTGATCGTGTCTTCAAGCCGCGCATTTCCCTTGCCGACAAACTTGCCGGTATTCACGTCGATCGCAACCAGAGCTTCCGTCTGATTGATAACAAGATAGCCCCCCGATTTCAGCCACACGCGTGGCTTAAGTGCTTTATCGATCTCTTCCTGTACGCCGTACGCTTCGAGAATGGGTTCATCCCGCGTATAGAGTTTCACGCGATTGACCATGCGCGGAGCCATGCGGTTCACAAACTCGACCGTGCGGAGATATTCCTCTTCGCTATCGACGCGGATGGCCGCGAAATTGTCGGATAGCTGATCCCGCAGAATTCGCTGCACGAGATCAAGATCCTGGTGGACCATCGCCGGAGATTTCGCCTTCTCCGATGTTTTCCTGATGTCCTGCCAGGTGCGAACGAGATACTTGGCATCGCTGCGAAGATCTTCTTCGGAAATGCCGACCCCCGCCGTACGAACGATAAAACCGCCTGAAGGAATATCTTTGTCCTGACGGATCCGCTGGATCAGCGTACGCAGCCGTCCGCGTTCATTCGATGATTCGATCTTGCGCGAAACTCCGAGATGTTCGATCGTCGGCATGTATACGAGGAATCGTCCAGGCAGGGCGATGTGCGAGGTAATACGAGCACCTTTGCGTGCGATCGGCTCTTTGGCGATCTGAACAATGATCTCCTGTCCCTCGCGCAGTAGATCCGAGATCGTCGGCTGTGGGCTGCGTTCACGGCGATCATTGCGGTCATTGCGATCGTTTCGCCGCCCGCTGTTCTGCGGGCCGCGGCCCTTGCGGTCGCGGTTGTCACCTCTCGGTTGTCCGTTTGACGCAACCACTTCCACCTCGTCAACTGGCGGTTTAGCATCGCTCACGAACTCAACTTCCGCGATCTCGTTTTCCTCAAGGCCGCCTTCAGATACTTCCGAACCCTCTTGGCCGTCCTCAGGCTTACCGGTATTATTCGGCCGGCGCCCGCGTCCTCCGCGTCGCCGTCCACGACCGCCTCGGCGAACTGTCATCGCCGCGGTTTCGCTTGCTTCCCGCACGCTTGCTTCGGCATCACCAAGCGCATCGGCGGCGGATTCAGTTGTTTCACCTTCCGCGGCAGCCTTCTTGGTTTTTCCTTTGGTTGATCTGGAACTCGTTTTCTTCTTCGGTGCTGCGTCGGCGTCAGCCTCCTTCTTTTTCGTGGTCTTTGCCTTGGCCGTTTTTCCCTTTCCTTTACCCTTTCCTTTCTCGGGTTTTTCTGCTTCTTGCTCGTCTTCGTCAGCGATCCGCTCGAATCCGCCCGCAACCTGGCCAAACTCGGAGATCAGCGACCCGACCTCGGCGACAGCCGTGCTTTCCATGTCAAATTCGACGGCACGCACTTTATCGACGATCGCTTCCTGCATGAAGGCATCCTTAAACATCTCGCCGGTCCCCTCATCGTCGACAATTCGCTCGAACCCCGAATCATCAAATTCAAATATCGGTTCGGGTCTCGCCTCAGGGGCTGCTTCGACCGCTCGTTCTTCCACGCGTTCTTCCCCGCGGCCTCCACGTCTGCCGCGACGCCGGCCCTTTCTCTCGGGTTCCTTGCCGTCAGACCCGGAAACATCTCCTGCGATCTCGGCTATCGGGGCCTCCGCCATAGGCTCGGCGAGTTCCTGAACGGATTCCATCTGTTTTTCGCGTTCGACACGGGAGCGTTCGATCTGTTCGGCTGCCTCGCGTTTTGCCTCCTCAGGTGTGATCTTTTTGGATTTCTCCATCACGATCCGCTCGATCTCTTCTTCTTCGTCGAAGAAGTCTGAAACGTAGAGGAAGGCGTCACGTTCGAGACCTATCTCGACGAACGCCGACTGCATACCGGGCAGGACACGCATCACGCGGCCCTTGTAGATGTTTCCAACGACGCCGGAACCCTCTTCCCCTCGTTCGATATAAAACTCTGTAACTTTGCCATTATCAAGAATGGCGATCTTTTTCTCGCGCCCATTGACGCTGATGATCATTTCTTTAGACATACGTAGGTTTGGCTACTGCATTTAAATTAGAGCAGCCCCGCGAGGTTTGTATGCGAATAAGGCAAGGTAGAGGATTATTTAATCAGACTAGTTCAAAAAGCCTGGTCAGTAGAACAGATTTTGCGGTTCGATTTACTTTTGTAGTTCCGTTTTGAGTAAACCCAAAACCGAAGGTATGAAGTTTCTTCACCTAGGAATCTCGTTTGCTTTCAAAGAAAACCGTTTGGCTCTCAATTAAACAGGGAGCAGCTATCTTTACTAAGAGGAAAAATGGCGCTCAACCTTGCAAAAATCTCTAATACGACAAAACTTAACTCGTCTAAAAACCCAACGCTTGCTCTGTCTTCGATGCTTCAAACACATCGCGTGGGCAAACTGCGGTAAGTATAGACGAATTTAGGGGATTCGTAAACAGCGAGAGCGAGAAACTTAGGGCCCCGTTCGGCCCGGCTCAAAGATCGGGCTTCCTGCCTCCCTAAACTATAAAAAACAAAAACGACGCAACATAGCTGATTCACCAGTCCACAAACAATCACCAACAATTTAACCATTTGCCTCTAACCGCTTCTCCCTTACGGGCCATTTCTTCCAACAACACTAACTGTTCTCGCTAAACCGCCAACCCCGATGTCCACTCTAAACAAAGTAAACCCGCAAGCCAATATCGATCTTTATGCTATTCACGATATTTACGTTATTTATGATTTTTAAGATATTTACGAGATCAACGTAATCCCAATCACATCTACGCTTTAGCACGGACCATTTTTATTAGTTAGAGGCTCAGGGTACAATTTGGATAATCCGATAAGTTGTTCTTTTCCGATGGAGATCTATTTTCAATATATCCGCGATTCTGAGGGCTTAAGAAAGGCCTGCGACGAGCTGAAAGGCAGCGAATTTCTGGGTTTTGACACGGAAACGACCGAGCTCGACCCTTATCGCGGCGACCTGCGTCTGGTGCAGCTGAGCAACGGCAAGAATACTGTGGTTGTTGATCTTAAGCCGTTCAGAGAAAGGGGAGACGTCCGGTCATTGCCCGAGCTCGCACCGCTAAGAGATCTGCTCGCCTCGACGATAGAAACCAAGGTTGCGCACAATGCAAAGTTTGACGCCAAATGGGTTAGGCATCACCTTGGAGTCGAGATCGGCAGCGTTTACGACACTTATCTCGCGAGCCAATTGATCTCGGCCGGCGATTCGGACCGGCGGCATGGATTGGCGGACCTGGCTCAGTTCTTTCTCGGCACGGAGCTCGATAAGACGGAACAGATAAGCGATTGGAGTGCCGACGAGCTATCGGCTTCGCAGATCGAATACGCTGCGCGCGACGCGGCGATCATGCTGCAGCTTCGCGATAAGGTGAATGAGCGGATAGTCAGCGATCAGCTCACGTCGGCGGCCGAGATCGAGTTTGCATGCGTCGCACCGATCGCCGAAATGGAGCTGAACGGTTTCTTTCTCGACGAGAGCCGGTGGCGTGCTCAACTGGAAAAAGTTAAAGCGGCTCAGATACTAACGGCGGACGAGCTGCAAGGCATGCTGTCGGCGGGCGTGGCGCAGGCGTCACTTTTCGGACGGGCGGAAATAAACCTCGATTCGCAGCAGCAGGTGGCTGAGGCGCTTTTGAATCTTGGAGTGCCGATGCCGGAGACAACGCGCGGCTGGCAGCTGCAGCCGCTTGCAGAAAAGTTTCCGGTAGTCGGAAAGCTGCTCGAGTATCGCAGCGTAGCCAAAGCGATCTCTAGTTACGGAGAGAACATTCTCGATTTCGTAGAGCCGGCGACCGGAAGAATACACGCCGATTTCAGGCAGATCGGGGCTCCGAGCGGAAGGTTTTCGTGCTCTAATCCGAATCTGCAGCAGATACCTCACGAAGCGGAATATCGAAGCTGTTTCCGTTCACCGGACGGGCGAATGCTCGTTATTGCCGATTATTCGCAGATAGAATTGCGGATACTGGCGGATTTTTCCGGCGACCAGAATTTTATCGATGCATTTGTCTCGGGCGCCGATTTCCATACGACAACCGCCGCGCAGGTTTTCAATGTAAAGCCGGACGAAGTAACGGCGGAACAGCGGTCTTTCGCGAAACGACTAAACTTTGGAGTGGTTTACGGAATAGGGGCTTCGCGATTCGGGTTGATGACGGGATTATCTCAAAGCGAAGCCGAGAACACCTTGCGACGTTACTTCGCCACCTATCGCGGGCTTGATGCCTACCTGCGGGAATCCGGCAACCGGGCAATAAGTGATCGCCTGGCCAGAACGGCTTCGGGCCGAATGATGCGGCTGCGGTTTGACGGCAATGACAAGCAGCAAGTAGGAGCGGCGCGAAGAAACGGCATAAACATGCCGATACAGGGAACCTCCGCTGATATTCTAAAAAGAGCACTCACTATCCTGCATAATTCGCTTCGCGGAACGAGCGGAAAGCTGGTAAATATCGTTCACGACGAGATTGTAGTCGAATGCGACAGTTCGGAAGCGGAGCAAACGGCAGAACTGCTGGAAAACGCTATGCGTGACGCGGGGCAGGTTTATTTGAAAAAAACGCCGGTCAAAGTGGATATTCACATTGCTGACGAATGGTCGAAATAGCTCCCGAAGTCGGGTGCTGAAATTTGGATTTGTTCAAAATCTTGCATTTTCTCCATCTTCCGTAATACTATTCACAAACTTAACTTTAAGATATTTGCGGTTTGGTTCTCTTCCCAAACCGGTGCCGAATTGTTCACGACTTTTTTATGAATTTTACCGGCGATCGGCTCTAAGGTTCATCCCTTGAATCTTTTCCTGATTAATAACTAATAACGATCGGTTTCATCTGCAATTAATTGCTTGGAATATCAATGAAACCAAAAACAGGGAAAGAAAAGGAGAAACCATCTTATGAGCAGAATTAGAAAGCCGCGATCGGCCAGAACGTCGATAAGGTTGTGTCTATTGGTGTTTGCGGCAATAGTGGTGACCGCCGTTTGGATGCGGCCCGCCATGGTGTCAAGCCAGAGCAATGACCCCGGCGAGATCCCGGCCACAAAGCCGGTCCAAAACTTCGACATCAGAGATAGCTTATCCGCCGACGAAGGCAATTCGCTGACCGCCCGCGGATTGAGAGTTGGAACCCCGGCAAACCTCGCTTCGACGCGACAGAGGATGACCGTTGCGCAC
>Ga0070690_100002042_pt1 | contig 10760 bp, 3 predicted proteins | sample KBSS33HmetaG_FD_64671 | JGI IMG/M metagenome (GOLD analysis project Ga0070690, IMG submission 64671) | Switchgrass rhizosphere microbial communities from Kellogg Biological Station, Michigan, USA - KBS S3-3H metaG | ecosystem: Host-associated > Plants > Roots > Rhizosphere ...
TCGCGTTACCGATTGTACTTTGCCGCTGACAAGCTGTTCCGGTCAGACGATCGTGGAGACAGTTGGCAAGTGATTAGTGGCCAGCTTTCCCGCAATCTCGATCGCGACAAGCTGCCCGTGATGGGCAGAGTCTGGGGAATCGATGCGGTTGCAAAGAATGCTTCGACCGCATTTTTTGGAAATGGGTCCGCTCTCGCCGAGTCGCCGAAGAAAGAAGGATTAATCTACGTCGGAACCGATGATGGCTTGATACAGGTTACCGAAGACGGCGGCAAGAACTGGCGAAAGATCGAGAAGTTTCCCGGCGTCGGCGACATGGCTTACGTCAGCCGCATCATTGCGTCGAATCACGATGCAAATACTGCCTACGCAGCATTTGATAATCATCAGAATGCAGACTTCAAACCGTATCTTCTGAAAACAACAGACGCTGGTCGCACGTGGACTTCGATAACCAGCAACCTTCCGAAGAATGGTCCAGTGCTGGCGATAGCGGAGGACCACGTGAACTCAAACCTGCTGTTTGCAGGAACAGAGTTTGGTCTTTTCTTTTCGATCGATGGCGGCCAAAAGTGGATTCAGTTGAAAGGCGGATTGCCGACGATCGCGGTCCGAGACCTACATATTCAAAAGCGTGAGAACGATCTGGTCGTTGCTACATTCGGTCGGGGCGTTTACATCCTCGATAACTACACGCCACTTAGAACTATCACCCCAGAAACGCTCAAACGCGACACTGTCTTTCCTGTGAAGGATGCAATGATGTACATCCAGTCGCAGCCGTTGGGCGGACGCGGTAAGAGTTTCCAGGGCGAACGCTACTACACCGCGGACAATCCTCCGTTTGGTGCGACGATTACTTACTATCTGAAAGATGCACTGAAGACGAAGAAAGAACGACGACAGGAATCTGAAAGAGAAGCCGAGCGACGAAACGCGCCAGTCGGTTGGCCCACGCAGGCGGAGTTGCGTGCTGAAGACGAAGACGAAGCGCCAACTGTCGTATTAACCGTCACTGACTCCGGTGGTCGAGTAGTCCGTCGACTAACTGGTCCGATTGCGGCAGGGATTCAGCGCATCAACTGGGATCTTCGTTATCCGGCAGCGGTCCTGCCGGGTCCGCCTCCGCCGGACGCAGATTTTGATTTTGAACCTCCGTCAGGCCCACTCGTCATGCCAGGCACCTACAAAGTCGAGCTAGTCAAAAGGGTCGATGGGGTTGTGACGCCACTTGGGCAAGCGCAACAGTTCGAGGTTTATGTTGATGGACAGAACGAGATGTCACCGACCGATCGATCGGCGCTTGTTGAGTTCCAGCAGAAAGCTGTTCGGCTGCAACGCGCTGTTAGTGGAGCAACCGAAGCAGCAAATGCACTCCGTCCGCGCCTTGCTGCAATGAAGCGGGCGATCCTGGAAACACCTTCGTTACCGACTCGCTTGCAAGACGATGCGACGGCACTCGAGAAACGCACAAACGACATTCTTCGGGCGCTACGTGGTGACACGGCAGCACGACAGCGCAACATGAATACGCCGCCGTCGATCAACGAACGTATTGGTTACATTGTGGGGGCGCAACGGACGTCGATTTCAAAGCCAACGCAAACACAAATCAATCAATACGCAGTGGCGGCGCAGGAGTTTGAAGGAGTGCTTGGTCAGCTGCGGCAGCTTATCGAAGTCGATCTCGAGAAACTTGAGAAGCAATTGGAAGCTGCGGGCGCTCCGTGGACGCCAGGCAGAATCCCGGAGTGGAAGGATCAGCCGTAACGAAAGAGCAGGAGCAGCAGGATAAGCAAGTAGTTCATCGTTTCAGGGTTAAGTGCAACAAACACTGAGAACGACCACGCCGAGGTCTGAACCGACGATGATTCCGTCGTGAATTTTGAAAACACACACAGCTACAGAACGGGAGCGAAGCGACCGATGTCAACTGCAGCAACACTCAATGCCGTTGACATCGGTCGCTTCGCTCCCGTTCTGTAGCTGTGTGCATTGTTAAGGCCATCTTTAGATTTGGAGAAAAGCGATGAAGCGTTTCATCTCAACTGCATTTGTCCTTCTGATTCTGGTTACGTCCATTAGCGCACAACAACGGACGCCCGCTGAACCAAGTCGAACACCGACCATCACCGAAAAAGTTTCCGGCATGGAGAAACACGACGGCTTCTTTCCGTTCTACTGGGACGCGAAGGCTGGCAAGATCTGGTTGGAGATAAACAGGTGGAACTCTGAATTCTTGTATGTCGAAGGATTGCCGGCTGGGCTTGGTTCAAACGACATCGGTCTTGATCGCGGTCAGCTCGGTGACAGTCAAATCGTTCGATTCGAACGTGTTGGTCCAAAAGTTCTTCTGATTGCGTCCAACTACGATTACCGCGCTATCACCAACAACCCTGACGAACGTAACGCCGTGAAAGATGCATTTGCTGAATCGACGCTATGGGGATTTGAAGTCGCGGCTGAAGAGGGAAGTCGTGTGCTTGTTGACGCGTCAAGTTTTTATCTGCGCGATGTACATCAAGTTACTGGAACGCTACAGCGCAATCAGCAAGGAACGTTTCGTTTGGATCCTAGTCGCAGCGCGTTCTATCTCTCGAACACGAAAAATTTTCCGCAGAACACTGAAATCGAAACAACACTGACATTCACTGGAGAGCAACCTGGACCACTCGTAAGACAAATTGCACCCGCGCCGGAGGCACTCACAGTGCGCGAGCATATCTCGTTCGTCGAATTGCCGCCGGCCGGATATAAACCAAGGGTCTTTGATCCGCGAGCGAGTTTCTATGGCATCACATATATGGACTTCGCCACGCCCATCGAGCAACCGATCGCCAAGCGCTTCATTGCTCGTCATCGTTTGCAGAAAAAAGATCCCAGTGCTCGAGTTAGCGAACCCGTTGAGCCGATCGTGTACTACGTAGATCGCGGAGCACCCGAGCCGGTGCGCACAGCATTGCTTGAAGGCGCGCGCTGGTGGAATCAGGCGTTCGAAGCGATTGGTTACAAGGATGCGTTTCGCGTCGAGGTGATGCCGGCCGATGCCGATCCAATGGACGTACGCTATAACGTGATTCAGTGGGTACACCGATCGACTCGTGGCTGGTCCTATGGAAACTCGCTCACTGATCCGCGGACAGGGGAGATCATTCAAGGCCGTGTAAGTCTCGGTTCATTGCGTGACCGCCAGGATTTCATGATTGCTGAAGGGCTGTTGGCGCCGTATGAAAGCGGCAAACCATTGTCTCCGAAACTTTTGGAAATGGTGTTGGCGCGACTTCGTCAGCTGGCAGCACATGAGGTCGGTCATACGCTCGGTTTACAGCACAACTACGCGGCGAGCCCCGTCTCACGAGCTTCAGTGATGGACTATCCCGCTCCGCGTGCAGTTGTTGGTAGTGACGGCATTCCGGATCTGTCTCAAGCTTACGCTACAGGCATCGGCGAGTGGGACAAGGTGGCAATTGCTTATGGCTATCAGGATTTTGCACCGGGCACTGATGAACAGAAAGCGTTAGACACTACGTTGAGCCAGGCCTTTGCGCGCGGACTCATGTACCTGACGGATCAGGATGCGCGTCCAGCTAACAGTTCAAGTTCGGTTGCGCATCTTTGGGACAATGGAACGAACGTCATCGATGAACTAAACAACGTGATGAAAGTTCGCTCTGCGGCGCTAAAACGTTTCGGCGAGAACAACATTCGTGAAGGCGCGCCAATGGCAACGATCGAAGATGTGCTGGTGCCGATTTATATGTATCACCGCTATCAGGTCGAAGCCGCTTCAAAGTTGATTGGTGGTGAAGACTACACCTTCAGTGTGCGTGGCCGCGGCGATAAGAATCCACAAATTGTCTCGCCGGAAGAACAACGGCGAGCGCTGACAACCGTGCTCGACACGCTGAAGCCTGAAGCGTTGGCGTTACCAGAGTCTCTCCTGCGTTTGATACCGCCCCGACCGTCGGGCTATCCACGAGGCCGCGAGCATTTTCGTATTCGGACGAGTCCGACCTTCGACGCACTTGCACCGTCAGAAGCGATTGCCGATCACGTGAGCGGGTTTCTTCTGAATGCTGAACGCGCCGCGCGACTGGTCGAGTTTCACGCGCGCGATCAGCGCAATCCCGGTCTAACAGAAGTGATCGACCGGATTCTGACAGCGACATGGAAAGCTCCCGCCGCACCAGGTTACGCCGGTGAGATCCAACATGTAGTGAACATGACGATTCTAGGAGATCTGATGGCGCTCGCCGCGAATGAGCGTGCCTCCAATCAAGTGCGGGCGATCGCGGAACTTAAACTGGACGGTTTGAAGACGTGGATAGCAACGCAACGCGGCCCCGCGATACCTGAAAACCAACGTGCTTTTCTATTCTATGCAGGTGAACAGATCAAACGCTTCCAGGATGATCCGAAGAAGATGAACCTGACGAAGCCAGACGCACCACCTGATGGCCAGCCGATAGGGATGGACGACTGGTGGGATCGAGCGGCGACCGGTTGTAGCTGGAATTAAAAACCTGCCGACAACGGAACCTCGCTAGGCGACCAGACTGGTGGCCCTCGTATTCGTTTAGAATCATTCAATAATCTGCACTATAATCCGAAATCTCAGATCCCCAGCTCTCTAATAGATGCGAAGGAGTTAGCTCTATGAGAAAAGGATTAGTGCTCACCGTTACACTATGCGCTCTGTTTGCTAACTTAATTGCGCAGACTACGCCTCAAGGTCAGCGCCCGCGCGAAACGCCCGCCGATGATGTGATTCGAATTACTACTGACCTTGTACAGACCGATGTCGTGGTCGCTGATAAGAATGATGAGATCATTCCCGATCTTAAGTTGAGCGATTTCGAGGTTTACGACAACGGCAAGAAGCAGGACTTGCAGTTCATGGAGTTCATTAGCGTCAGCGACGATTCAAGAAGCGAGGGTACCGGCGTTGCTCGCATTGCTCCCGGGATCGAAGCCCACGTCGCGACTGACACCACCGCAGCAGATTTGCGCAGGGTGATCGGATTCGTAGTTGATGATGTGACCATTCCGTCTGAAGACATGTCGCGGGTGCGAGAGCTGTTGCTTAACTTCATCGACAATCAGATGCGCAATGGTGATCTGGTCGCGATCGTTCGCACAGTTGGTGGACGCGGATTATTGGAACAGTTCACCGCCGACCGACAAATACTGAAGCGCGCAGTTAACCAACTTGGTGTGCGATCGATACCACCGCATCTCGCGTTCGGTGGCGAAGATCCCGGTCGGATCATCTCAACGCCAGCACCTTTCGGTGATGCGACCGCGACTGACACTGTTACCGTTTCCTCTGAGGGGCCGACCGAAGGGACAAATCAGATCCCGCGAGCTGTCTTGGGATTATCCGTGTCGAACCAGGTTGTTGATAGCCTGCGGCAAATTCCAGGGCGAAAGAACCTGATTCTATTATCAGGTGGACTGCCGCTGTTCGAGATGAGTCGCACTGGTTCGATCGTCGGTGATGTCACTCAAATGTTTCGTTTACTGACTGATAACGCATTACGGTCGGGCGTAGTTATTAACACGATGGATGTACGCGGTTTGAAAACCTCAGGTGCCGTTGCGAAATTCGAAGACACTCCTGCGAAGAGCGCGTTGGGCGGCGGTACGTTCGCCGGTGCGGATGAGACACCAGGATTCGGACGTGGTATTGACAGCGCTCGCCTGGGAGATCGGCCGTTCAGCGATCAACTTACACTCCGTATGCTGGCTTCAATGACTGGCGGCGTTTCAGTTGTTAACACCAGCAATTTCCCTGAAGGCCTGACACGGGTACTTAAAAGAAGCCGGGGATACTACCGGCTGGCATACCATCCCTCTGAGCGCTTCGATAACAAGTTTCACAAGCTGGATATAAAAGTGAAACGGAGTGGAGTGCAGATTTATACGAGTGAAGGATATGTCGCTCGCGAACAACGAAGTGGAACTAACGCGACGAAAGAGGACCAGATCGTAAAGGCTGCCATCTCTCCTTTGGCGAAACGCGATCTCGACGTCACGGCTGAGCTGCAATACATGTTTCCCGACAACGCTCATGCTGACCTGACAATTAATGCCTTCATCAACGCGCGTAAGCTCGATTTCCAACACGTCGGGGACAAGTACAAAGCATCATTCGATATCGTGGGGTTTGTATTTGATCAGGTTGGTCGATCAAAAGGCGGAATTAGTCAGACGGTGGATGCTGAGCTAAGCGAGGAAGATTACAAGCGAGCTCTCGCCACAGGTCTCAGTTATACAGCCCAAACTCAAGCGCCACCCGGCTACTATCAGGTGAGATTAGTAGTGCGAGAAGCCGAAACAGGCAAACTCGGCACGGTGTCGCGCTATTTCGAAGTGCCCGACCTTTCGCAGAAATATCTGACCATGAGTAGTGTCATGCTCTATCAGGTTGATCCGGCGGCCGCAAAGAAATCACCCGATCAACTTGCGGCGACGCGGGTAATCTCTCGCAAACACGATCTGCGCTATGCAACGGTCGTCTACAACGCCAAGTCGGAAGGCAACAAGTCAGACGTTCGATCCCGCTTAGTCATAAGTGCCGGCGACAAGGTTCTTTTTCAAGAGCCCGAACAGCGCGTCGAAACGTCGGCTGGTAAACCGGGTCAGTTGATTCGAGTGGGACAATTGGCGCTGGCGAAGGTTCCACCGGGTAAATACGTGTTAACTCTCATCATCACAGATTCACTCGCCGACAAAAAAAGACAAACTGTCTCTCGGAGCATCGATTTCACAGTTGTTGATTAATTGCTTTGTTCTGTAGATCATTAGGGTGATGTCTATCGTCCTGCATTTGGCTTGTTGTCTTCTGCTTCAGTCTCAAGCTCAACAGCGCCCTCCCGCATCCGCTTCTCAAGACGAAGTAATCCGTGTCGAAACGAGTCTCGTTACACTTCCCGTAAAGGTGACCGACCATCATGGTCGAGTTATTGAGGGACTAAAGCGCGAGCAGTTTCGAGTGTTTGAGAACGGAATCGAGCAGGAGATCTCTTTCTTCGAAGCACCTTCCCCAAGCAGTCCTAACGAAAACGGGAAACCACTCAACGTCGCATTGGTCTTAGACACAAGCGATTCGACGGAGTTCAAATTAGAGAAGATTCAAAGCGCCGCGTTGGCCTTCGTCGACTTGTTGCGCCCAGCAGATCGTGTGCTGCTCATCTCGTTTGACAAGGAAGTAAAAGCCTTGATGGATCTGACGACCGATCGAGACGCGGTGCGACAGTCGATCAGAAGTATTAAGACTGGAGGAGGCACGAGTTTGTACAGCGCCTTGTCTCAAGTGGTGGAAAGATCGTTTGCGCGGATCGCCGGTCCGAAGGTCGTCATATTGCTCACCGATGGCGTGGATACTACGAGCAAAGGCGCAACGTTTGAGAGTAGTCTTCGCGCAGCCGAGATGTCTGATGCAGTGATCTACCCCATTCAATACGATACCTATTCTGATTTTTCAGACGGTTCGCGCGTGAACACCGCACGTGCGTCTGGCTCGGTCGCACTTGTGACCAGAAACGGTGAGTTTCTCAGCGAGGCTTATAAGCGCGCCACGCATTATCTGCGTTTGCTTGCCGACAACACCGCCGGTCATTTTCAATATGCTCAAAGTGCTAAAGCCCTGGCCCGCGCATTCGAACTCATCGCGGCGCAGTTGCGACAGCAATACGTGATTGGTTATTACCCGAAGGAGAAGACCAACTCACAGCGAAAGATTGAAGTAAAAGTAGCAGCGCCGAATACCTCAGTTCAGACCCGCAAGAGTTACCTCTACCGCCCACGTTACTAGACACGATCAGTGCCGTCGGTGGTCTCCCGCTTTAGCCGGTACTTAAAAAAATAGGGGAGTTCTTTCGAACTCCCCTTAGAGAGAGAAACTGTCTGTGACAGCCCCCAGTTTAGAAGGTTATGCGAAGGCCAAACTGGACGCGACGGCTGCTTAGTTCCATGCCGCGTTTCTCATTGAATCCAGTTCGGTTGTTTCCATCGACTCCATACAGGCCAGCATCTTCGATGAAGGTATCCGGCAGATCGCTTTCACCAGCTACGCCGTAACCTGGGTTCGGGTGATTGAGCGCGTTGAACAACTCGGCTCGGAACTGAATGTTTACTCGCTCGGAGATCTTTGTATTCTTGAAGATACCGAGGTTGAGTTGGTTCAGTGCCGGTCCGCGTTCGCTGTTGCGCCCTACGTTTCCGAACGGGTTACCGAAGCGCCGTGCAGCGCCCGGTCCGTTAAAGATGAAACGGACATCGTTAGGTGTAACAGCTACCAGATTACCCGTCCGGTTCAGTTCGTTGAGCGAATAGAAACCCGTTGAACTCGGAACAAATGATCCTGTGAAACCGAAATAGCTTGTATCTACGTCGGTAATCGCAACTGTATCTCGTGCGGCGTTTCGGTTACCCGTGAACGCCCTAACGTTGTCGAACCCAAAGAAACCAGAAGTGAACGTGAAATCCTGGTAGGTTGGTGCACCAAATACGTTGAAGAACTGCGACGGTGTAAATGTCCTGCCGCTCGTCAACACATGCGTACCATTGATCTGCCATCCCCCGAGCACCTTTCCTTTGAATCCCTGCTGAGCCCGGTGCCACGGGAAGTCGTAGAGAAAGTTCGTCGAGAATGCATTAGGCCGATCGACTCCCGAAAGTCCTCGTTCGTTGTTCTTGATGTCGAATGGGTTCGACGCGATCGCAATTTCACCGAACGAGAAAATTTCGGACGCGTTGTCCATGGTCTTACTGAATGTGTAAGACGCGCCCAGAGTAAGTTGATTGGCCAACCGTCCATTGTACCGAGCTTGCAGAGCGTGGTAGTCGGAACTGCCGCTGTTCTCACGTGAGCGGATCAAACCGCGACCAGCAACGATGCGGCCATCGTCGGCAGCTTCGTTGTCCGGGGTTGCCGGATCGTTGCCGCTGAATGGCACCATCGAAATACCCGAAGGTATCAAGTTCGGGAAACCTGGGAACGTGAACGTTGTACCACCGAACCCAGAACTCGTGAAACCATTTAGCAGGTTACCAATGAACGGATTGCGGTTGACTGTTTGGAACAGACCGCGTCCGGCATTTCCAACGTAGCGAATCTCCGCAACGTTGTTGCGATTGATCTGACGTTGAATTCCAAAGGACCACTGCCGTGAGTAAGGTGCGTGGAAATCTGAGCCGACGATAGTTTGATTCAACCATCGTGGATCGAAAGTGTTCTTCTGTAGAAACGATCCGAGTGCTGAGCGCACGACGTCACCCGTTGGATTGGATGGTAAACGGAAACCAGGTGCCGCCGCGGTCCCAGTGTTATTGATCGTATTTAGAAACACGGTGGGAGCCGAGGTCGAAACGTTCAGCAGAATGTTATAGAACGCGGGTTCGTAAGCCATCGAGAACCCGGCACGAATTACGGTTGCATCATTCTCACCGAACAGAGCCCGGGCAAACCCACCGTCACCAAACCTTGGTGACCATGCGATTCCCAGTCGTGGCGCCCAATTGTTCTTGTCTACCGGAACCTCTGGAACTGTCCTGTCCCCAATAGCAAGACTCTGCCGCCACAGCGCCTGTGCTGAATCGCTTTCACGATTAACGGTGATCTCATTGAGTAGATTAATCGGCGCGCCAGTGTATTCGTAACGAATACCGAGATTGAGCGTAACATTGTCTCTGACTTTCCAGTCGTCCTGGAAGAAATAGAATTGATCCCTCTCTTTGTAACCAATTCGCGGGTTGCCTGCGCCCAGAGTTACAAAGTTCGGGAAGTTCTGAGCTAAACGAGTCGTGCTGTTGAAACGAAACGCGCCGTTGAGGTTCGGAAGAAACGGAACCTGATTATCCAGATCTCGGAAATCTACGCCCATCAACAGGGTGTGGTTGCTCTTGGTCCACGAAAGAGTGTCAGCTAACTGGAAAACGCGAACCTCTCTGCCCTGGGGCAGGTTGGTCGCAGGTCCAATTGTCTGCATGGTGGCGCCAGACGCTGTGATTCCGCTGAAACTTATGTTGGTGAATGCCTTGTCGATGTCGTCCGCGTGAGGAATACATCCGGCAAGCGGATCCTCACAACCACCACCAAAGATCACAGATAGTTTTTGCCAGGCAACACGGGCATCATTAACCATGTGATTCCCAATTTGGCGTGTGTAAGCTCCGTTTAGATTCTTGCTCTCAAACGGAATATCGCCAAAGAAGCCATTCGACCCGGTTACGAAACCTGTTTCAGGCGATTTCTGGAACCGGTATTTGGCGTTAAAGCTGTCTCTGCTTGTTGGGTTGAAGTCGCCGCGAAGACCGTATTCCTTTTGATCGAATGGAAGGGCGATGTCCCAATCATAGAAGGCGGTCGGAATCGAGAGCCCGTTCGCGAAATCTGGACTCGATGACGAACAACTAAACGCCAGTGATGGGTTCTTTGGGAAACATAGATTTGAAGCAGGAGTGCGCACGCGAGCATTGGGTTGAATCTTTGTAAGACTCTGATTCACTAGAGCAGCTATCGCGGCGTTTCCAGGATACTGTGCGGCAAGAGCGGAGAGCCCAGCGGGAGTGATAACTGGATTGCCAACATTAAACGTAAAACTTTGCCGCTGTCGAATCAACTGTCCATCAACAAAGAAGAACACTTTGTTCTTGACGATTGGACCACCGAACGTACCGCCAAAAACATTGCTGACGAACTTATCGCGACGATCGCGGCCCGGATCCGAACGCTGCTGATTCGTCATCGCATCGAG
>Ga0070690_100002047_pt1 | contig 10756 bp, 10 predicted proteins | sample KBSS33HmetaG_FD_64671 | JGI IMG/M metagenome (GOLD analysis project Ga0070690, IMG submission 64671) | Switchgrass rhizosphere microbial communities from Kellogg Biological Station, Michigan, USA - KBS S3-3H metaG | ecosystem: Host-associated > Plants > Roots > Rhizosphere ...
ATCGTCAAAGAGCAGTCCTTCGTGCGCTATCGCGCGCTGACGGCCGGCGGCTTCTACACGACGCCGGTCGGCGTGAAGGATCTGAAGTACGTCGGCAACGTCGCGATGCAGTCCTTCGACGGACCGACGCCGGACGTGCTGAAGAAGCTTGGACTGGCCTGATCGGACTGACCTGGGCCGTCCTACTCTTTCGCCTCTTTCACCGGCAGCTTGACGCGGATGTACAGCTCTCTCAGCTGTTCCTCCGACACGTTCGTCGGCGCGCCGCTCATCACGTCGGCTGCAGTCTGCGTCTTCGGGAACGCTATCACGTCGCGGATGCTGTCGGTGCCCGCCATGAACATAACGATGCGATCGAGGCCGAAGGCGATGCCGCCGTGCGGCGGCGTGCCGTAAGTCAACGCTTCGAGCAGGAAGCCGAACTTCTTCTGCGCTTCTTCCGCGCTGATGCCGAGCAGGTCGAACACCGTCGACTGCATTTCCTGCCGATGGATACGCACCGAGCCGCCGCCGATCTCCGAGCCGTTCAACACGATGTCGTACGCGTTCGCGACTGCGTTCCCCGGATCCGCGCGCAGCACGGCGGCGTCCGGATCGCGCGGCGACGTGAACGGGTGATGCACGGCGCCCCAGCGCTTCGCGTCCGCGTCCCACTCGAACATCGGGAAGTCGACGACCCACAACGGCCGCCAGCCGGTCTGCACCAGGCCGAGATCGTTGCCGAGCTTCAGGCGCAGCGCGCCCAGCGCATCGTTGACGACTTTGGCGCGGTCCGAGCCGAAGAAGATCACGTCGCCGTCGACTGCGCCGGTGCGCGACAGGATGCCGTCGATCGCAGCGTCGCTCAGGAATTTGAGGATCGGCGACTGCAGGCCATCGCGGCCCTTCGCCTGCTCGTTGATCTTGATGTACGCGAGGCCTTTCGCGCCGTAGCGCGCGACGAACGGCGTCAAGTCGTCGAGCTCCTTGCGGGTCATCTTCGTGCCGGCTTCCGGTACGCGCAGCGCCGCGACGCGTCCGTTCGGATCTGCGGCGGGGCCGGCGAACACCTTGAACTGGCTGTCGCGCACCAGGTCCGCGATGTCGACCAGCTCGAGCGGGTTGCGCAGATCCGGCTTGTCCGACGCGTACCGGCGCATCGCCTCGGCATATGAGATGCGCGGGAACGGCTGCGGCAGCTCGACCGCGAGCACGGTCTTGAAGACGAAGCGCACCAGCTCTTCCATCAACTGGATGATCTGTTCCTGACCGAGAAACGAGGTCTCGATATCGAGCTGCGTGAACTCGGGCTGACGTTCCGCGCGCAGGTCCTCGTCGCGGAAGCAGCGCACGATCTGATAGTAACGATCGAAGCCGCTCATCATCAGCAGCTGCTTGAAGATCTGCGGCGACTGCGGCAACGCGAAGAACTGACCGGCATGCGTGCGGCTCGGCACCAGATAGTCGCGCGCACCTTCCGGCGTCGCCTTGGTGAGCATCGGCGTCTCGATGTCGACGAAGCCGTTGTCGTCGAGCCAGGAGCGCATGGTGCGCGTTACCTGATGACGCAACAACAGCCGCTTCTGCATCACGTCGCGCCGCAGATCGAGGTAGCGATACTTCAGGCGCAGCTCTTCGTTGGTCACTTCGTCGTGATGGAACGGCGGCGTCTCGGAGCGATTGAGGATCTCCAGCTCGTGCGCCAGGACTTCCACCTTGCCGGTGGCCATGTGCGGATTGATCGTGCCCGCGGGCCGCGAGCGCACCAGCCCGCGGACCTGCACGCAGAATTCGCCGCGCAGCCGCTCGGCGTTCGCGAACATGTCCTTGCGGTCCGGATCGAAGACGATCTGCAGCAAGCCCTCGCGGTCGCGCAAGTCGACGAAGATCACTCCGCCATGATCGCGCCGGCGATGCACCCAGCCGGCGACGCCGATCTCCTGGCCGATGAGGGACTCGTTGACCTGACCGCAATAATGGGAACGCATGGGGAAACTTGGGCTCGGGACGGGAGCCCGCGATGTTACCGGAAACCCCGCGTCAGCGGCGTCGCTTGGCTGCGCGCTTGGCGGGCTTGGGCTTGGCCTTGCTGCGGGCTTTGGTCGAGCGCGCCGCGGGCCGGGCCGGCGATTTTCTCGTCGACGCCTTGCTGCTTGCCGCAGCGGCCGCGGGCTTCTTGTCAGCGTTCTTGTCGGCAGGCTGGGAAGCTTCGGCCGGCTTCGCTTTGTCGTCGGCGGGCTTGTCGCTCGACGCGCTCTCGGCCGCTTCCTCGCCGGCGGCGAGATTGCGCTTGCCTTCCTGGTCCGATTTGAAATCGGTTTCGTACCAGCCGCCGCCCTTCAGGCGAAACACCGGCGCGGAGACCAGTTTCTTGAGCGTCTGCTTCTTGCAGCTCGGACACTGCTTCAGCGGCGCATCGGAGACTTTCTGTAAAGCCTCGACGTAGAACTTGCAGTTGGTGCACTCGTATTCGTAGAAGGGCATGGAGCGTTCCCGGCAAAAACAAGCCGGCGGATGATAGAGGCCAACCGGCCGGCTGGCCATTGTCTTTTGTCGAAAGCGGCCGGGGCCCTTGCGACTACGCCGTCAAAAGGCCTGGCTTTTGCCGGCTAGCCCTTGCCGAAGACCAGTGAACCCGCTTTGGTCGTGACCTGCACCCGGCTGCCGGGCCCGAACTCCCCTTTCAGGATCCGCTGCGCGAGCGGGTTTTCCACCTGCTGCTGGATGGCCCGCTTCAGCGGGCGCGCGCCGTACACCGGATCGAAGCCCGCCTCGCCGAGCAGGTCGCGCGCGGAGTCGTCGAGCGTCAGCTCGATGTCGCGCTCCGCCAGACGCCGGCGCAGATAGCCGAGCTGGATGTCGACGATCGAGCGCAGCTGGTCGCGGCCGAGCGGATGGAACACGACGATGTCGTCGACCCGGTTGATGAACTCGGGACGGAAGTGCTGTTGCACGATCTCCATCACCGCCTGCTTCATCTTTGCGTAGTTCGCCTCGCCGGTCAGCTCCTGGATCACGTGCGAGCCGAGGTTCGAAGTCATGATGATGACCGTGTTGCGGAAGTCGACGGTGCGGCCCTGACCGTCGGTCAGGCGGCCGTCGTCGAGAACCTGCAGCAGCACATTGAACACATCGGGATGCGCCTTCTCGACTTCGTCGAGCAGCAGCACGGAATACGGACGGCGGCGCACGGCCTCGGTGAGATAACCGCCCTCTTCGTAGCCGACATAGCCCGGCGGTGCGCCGATGAGGCGCGCGACCGAGTGCTTCTCCATGAACTCGGACATGTCGAGGCGCACCATTGCCTCTTCCGTGTCGAACAGGAATTCGGCGAGCGCTTTGCAGAGCTCGGTCTTGCCGACGCCGGTCGGGCCGAGGAACAGGAACGAGCCGTTCGGCCGGTTCGGATCGGACAAGCCGGCGCGCGAGCGCCGGATAGCATCGGACACGGCGCGCACGGCTTCGCTCTGACCGACGACGCGCTTGCCCAGCGCATCCTCCATGTGCAGGAGCTTTTCGCGCTCGCCTTCGAGCATCTTGGAGACCGGAATGCCGGTCCACTTCGAAACGACTTCGGCGACTTCTTCCTCGGTGACCTTGTTGCGCAGGAGCTTGGTCGGCGCCTGCTCGGCGCTGCTCGCTGCGGCGAGCCGCCGCTCGAGCTCGGGGATCTTGCCGTAGGCAAGCTCGGACATGCGCGCGAGGTCCTGTGCGCGGCGTGCGGCTTCCAAGTCCAGGCGTGCGCGCTCGAGCTCCTCTTTGATGTGAGCGGAGCTTTGCACGGAGGCCTTCTCGGCCTTCCAGACTTCCTCGAGGTCGGCGTATTCCTTTTCGAGTCCCTTGATCTGCTCGTCGAGCGCGGCGCGACGCTTCTTCGAAGCATCGTCCGATTCCTTCTTCAGCGCTTCGCGCTCGATTTTCAGCTGGATCATGCGGCGTTCCAGCCGGTCCATGGATTCGGGCTTGGAGTCGATCTCCATGCGGATGCGCGACGCGGCTTCGTCGATCAGGTCGATGGCCTTGTCGGGCAACTGGCGGTCGGTGATGTAACGGTGCGAGAGCGTCGCTGCCGCGATGATCGCGGGGTCGGTGATGCTGACGCCGTGGTGAACTTCGTAGCGCTCCTTCAGGCCGCGCAGGATCGCGATCGTGTCTTCGACCGAGGGCTCGTTGACCAGCACCTTCTGGAAGCGCCGCTCCAGCGCCGCATCCTTCTCGATGTACTTGCGATACTCGTCGAGTGTGGTCGCGCCCACGCAATGCAGCTCGCCGCGCGCGAGCGCAGGCTTGAGCATGTTGCCGGCGTCCATCGCGCCTTCGGCCTTGCCTGCGCCGACCATCGTGTGCAGCTCGTCGATGAACAGGATGACGCGGCCTTCCTGCTTCGCCAGGTCGTTGAGCACGGCCTTGAGGCGCTCTTCGAATTCGCCGCGATATTTCGCGCCCGCGATCAGCGCGCCCATGTCGAGCGCGAGGATGCGCTTGTCGCGCAGGCTCTCGGGCACTTCGCCGTTGACGATACGCAGCGCGAGGCCTTCGACGATGGCGGTCTTGCCGACGCCCGGCTCGCCGATCAGAACGGGGTTGTTCTTGGTGCGCCGCTGCAGGACCTGCACGGTGCGACGGATCTCGTCGTCGCGGCCGATGACCGGATCGAGCTTGCCCTGCTCGGCGCGCTCGGTCAGATCGACGGTGTATTTCTCCAGGGCCTGGCGGCTCTCTTCCGCGTTCGGGTCGTTCACTTTCTCACCGCCCCGCAGCTCCTCGACGGCCTTTTCGATCGCACCCTTCACGGCGCCGGCATTGCGCAGCACCTGGCCGAGCGTACCGCGGTCTTCGAGCGCCGCAAGCACGAACAGCTCGCTGGAGATGTACTGGTCGCCGTGTTTCTGCGCGGTCTTGTCGGTGAGGTTGAGGACGCGGTTCAGCTCGTTCGAAAGATGCACTTCGCCCGCGTTGCCCTCGACTTTCGGCAGGCGATCGAGCGCCTCGCCCAGCTGCGAGCGCAACAGGTTGATGTTGACGCCGGCCTTGTCCAGCAGCGGGCGCGCCGAGCCGCCCTGCTGATCGAGCAGGGCCGACATGACGTGCAGCGGCTCGATGTACTGGTGATCCCGCCCGACGGCGAGCGACTGGGCGTCCGCCAACGCCTGCTGAAACCGGCTGGTGAGTTTGTCCATACGCATGGCGGAAATGTAGGGGATAAGCTTTGGAATTCAACCGTTCCGGACGGTGCCGGGGGAGAAAAACGGCTCATAACTCAGCGCCGCAGCATTCCCCCTGGCGCGACGATGCTGCGCTGCTGAGTTATGAGCCGTTTTCTTCCCCCGGCACCATCTAATGAGCGAGCGAATGGCTCACGTAAATGACGGCTACGCCCAGCACGATGAAGACGAACTGGCGGACGCCGGCGCCGGCGTCGACGCGGCGGTGCAGACCGGGGATCAGGTCCGCGACGGCGATGTACAGGAAGCTCGCGGCCGCGAGCGAAATTGCGTAAGGCAATACCTGCTGGACCGGGCCGAAGGAGAAGTAGGCCGCGACGCCGCCGACTACGGAGGTCAGGCTCGTCAGCAGGTTCAGCGTGAGGGCGCGCAGGCGCGACATGCCGCCGTGGAGCAGGATCGCAAGATCGCCCACCTCTTGTGGGATCTCATGAGCGATGACGGCAAGTGCCGTGACGATGCCGAGGTGAACGTCGGTCATGAATGCCGCAGCGATCAGCACGCCGTCGAGCACATTGTGGAAGCCATCCCCGATCAGGATGAGCGACGCGGACGCGGCATCGCGATGCGCATCGCTCGCGTGGCCGTGTGCGTGCGGCACGTGACCCTCGCAAACCTCCTGATGGCAATGCCGCCAGAGCACCATCTTCTCGAGCACGAAGAACACGAGCAGTCCCGCGAGCAGCGTCAACCCGACGTTGTGCGTGCCCGAGATGCCAGCTGCTTCGATTGCGTGCGGCAGCAGTCCGAGCAACGCCGCGCCGAGCAGTGCTCCGGTCGCGAAGCTGACGAGATGCGGCAGCACGCGCGCACGCAGCGATTCGGGCGCGACCAGAAACAGCGACGCCGCGAGCGCGCTGAGCGCACCGCCGAGCAAGGTGAACAGGACGATCCAGGCGAGCAACGGCATTCTTATTTCATCCACACCAGCGTCGCCATGCGCCCGGTCGTGCCGTCGCGGCGAAACGAAAAGAAGCGATCGCGATCACCGTGACAGCGGAAGCCGCCGCCGAACACCTGCGTGACGCCGAGCCGCGCAAGCTCGCGTCGTGCGAGATCGTACAGATCGGCTTGCCAGCGACCGCGTGCGTTTTCGCTGAACGCGGCCGAGTTGGCAGCCGATCGCGCGACGAACTGCTCGCGCACTTCCGGACCGACTTCGAACATATCCTGCTCGATTGCAGGTCCCAGCCAGGCAAGCACACGATCCGGCGCGACGCCCATCGCGCGCAGCGCGCTCTCGACGACTCCACCAGCGAGGCCACGCCAACCAGCGTGAGCCGCCGCGACCCGAGTCCCCTCGCGATCGCACAGCAAGACTGGCAAGCAATCAGCCGTGAGCACGACGCACGCGTGACCAGGCAATCGCGCAAACGACGCGTCAGCAGTCGGCGGCGAGTCGTGCGATGTCGCCTCGACCACAGCCGTGCCGTGCACTTGATTGAGCCACAGGGGATCACGCGGCAGCGCCAGCGCCGTGCGCAATCGCATTCGATTTTCACCGACCGCGCGCGCGTCATCGCCGACGTGCGAACCAAGATTCAAGCTCGCGTACGCGCCGACACTCGCACCGCCCACGCGTGTTGTCGCCACAGCGCGCACGTTCGGCGGCGCCGGCCAATCCGCTGCGATGAGGTCGAGACCGGTCATGCCTTCTTCTTCTGGTCTTCAGCGAGAACTCGCAACAGTGCCTGCATGTCCGCGGGCAACGGCGCCTCGCAGCGAATCGGCTTCTCGCTCACTGGATGCGCGAACGCGAGGCTCGCGGCATGCAGTGCCTGCCGACGGAATGCTCGCAGCGCGTCGATGAGCTGCGGCGACGCACCCTTCGGCAACAACAGCCGCCCGCCATAGACACGATCGCCAACGATCGGATAACGAATGTGCGCCATGTGCACGCGAATCTGATGTGTGCGTCCCGACTCCAGTTTCAAGCGCACGTGCGTGTGCGCGCGAAATCTTTTCAGCACGCGATAGTGCGTCACTGCCTCACGCCCATCTTCGCGAATCGACATGCGCACGCGATCGACGGGATGCCGACCGATCGGCGCATCGACCACGCCGCCACCCGTCATCACTCCCATACACACTGCTTCGTACTCGCGCTCGACTTCGCGCGCTTCGATCGCACGCACCAGCGCCGTGTGTGCTGCGAGCGTGCGCGCGACCACCATCAACCCGCTCGTATCCTTGTCGAGCCGATGCACGATGCCCGCCCGCGGCACTTGCGCGAGCTTCGGATCCAGGTGGAGCAACGCGTTCTGTAAGGTGCCGGCAGCGTTGCCGGCGCCCGGATGCACGACCAGCCCGGCCGGCTTGTTGAGCACGAAGATATGGCGATCCTGGTGGACGACGTCCAGCTCGATCTGCTCGGCCTCGACCCCGGTGGCCGCCTCGACCACCGCCGTGACGCTGACCTGCTCGCCGCCTAGAACCTTGTCCTTGGGTCGCAGCTTCTCACCGTCGACCAGCACCTGACCGGCCTCGATCCACTCCTTGATGCGGGTCCGCGAAAAGTCGCCGAGCAACTCCGCCAGCACCTGATCCAGGCGCTGGCCGGCGTATTCGACGGGAACGGTAACGGTGCGCTGGATCGGTTCAGACATGAGGCTCGGGCTTGGTGGAGGAACTTAATGGACCAGCCTGCCGACAAAGAAAGGACCCGGCTATACTCGCCCGCCTTGCCTGACGCCCGGACCTGACTGGAACGACTAGAAAATGGCCTCGAATTCTCGCATGCGCATCCTCGTTTTGACCACGGCCGCGCTCCTGCTGGCGACGCTGGCGGGGTGCGGCGGCAACCCGCGCAAGCCGGTCGGCGATGCGGAAAAGCTCTACGACATGGCCAAACATGCCAGCGACAACGGCAACTACAAGGACGCCATCACCTACTACGAGCAGCTGGAAGCACGCTTTCCGTTCAGCAACCCCGCGCGCCAGGGCCAGCTGGACCTGATGTACGCGTACTACAAGAACCGCGAGCCGGAATCGGCGATCGACCAGGCCGACCAGTTCATCCGCGAGAACCCGGCGCATCCGCGCGTCGACTACGCGTACTACATCAAGGGCCTGACGCAGTTCGAGCGCAACCCGAATTTCATGGAGCGCTGGTTCAACGCCGACCTCTCCGAGCGCCCGCCGATCGACGCGCGCAAATCGTTCCAGGCGTTCCAGACGATCCTCGAGCGTTATCCGAATAGCGAATACGCCGAGGACTCCAGGAAGCGGATGATCTTCCTGCGCAACCGTCTGGCGAGCTATGAGGTGTACGTCGCCGACTACTACCTGAAGCGCGGCGCGTGGGTGGGAGCGATCAATCGCGCGAAGTATACAATCGAGAATTACGACGGCGCGCCGCAGATCAAGCACGCGCTGGAGATCATGGCGCAGTCGTATCACAAGCTGGGAATGGAAGACCTGGCGGCGGATACCGAGAAGGTGCTGAAGGAGAACTACGAGAATCCGGATCAGCAGGTCGCGCAGGGGGAGAAGAAGAAGAGTTGGTGGAAGATCTGGTGAGGGTGTCGCGAGATAACGAACATCCCAACCATCGATGTCGCTCCCGGTTCAATCAAGCTCATGGATTGCCGCGTAGCCGGACAGATATTTGTCGATTTTCTTGCACTCAGGATCCGTCGCGATCTCATTCAAATAAGCTTCAGCCCCCCAACGAACTCCACAAGGCGAAAGCAATGCTGGAACGTTCCGCTTCGAGATCCGCGCGTCCTGATCTTGACTAGCCTGTCGCTTGATATCGGTGTCTTGGCAGGGGCAGCCTTCCTTCAACGTGCGACAAGGATTTGATTGCTTCGCGGAGGGTCGCACTATCGCTTTTGCCCAAGGACGTACAAGAGCCTGACGGGACACACAACTCGATGAGTTCGACATCTCCCGCTACGCCGCGCCGAACATCGGTCACAAATCTCTTCTGATCGATCGTCAACCAAAGGACGAGCGCGCCAACTATAAAACCGGCGACGAGCAATTTCGTTTTCACGTTGGGTGTGTTTGCACAAACTGCCGACGCCAGGTGATCTCACCTCGTGATCGGCTCGTCCATAACGGCTCCACCGACATCACCGCACCTCAACTGCAACCGACCCCGGGCTGACTGCACGAGCGTACAGTCGCTGCCAGTCACGAACAGCAGCTAGAGCAGTCCGCCGAACGCGGCTTCCACCAGCAGCAGGTTCTCCAGTTTGCGCCTGCGCGCAGCAAACGCTGTAACCAACAGCGCTCCGAGGAAACTCGATATAGAAATGAGCAGGCCCGTCAGCCAGAGCGGTTGGCGGTAAGCCTCCGGCACCAGTTGCCGCAGAAATTCGCCCGCGATCGTCAGCACCACCGCAGCGGCGGCTACCACGAGCAGAACCTTCAAGATCACTCTGAGCAAACCGGCGATCACAGCTACTCGTCGTCGCGCGAGCCGTACTTGTCCATGAGGTTCTCGGTGACAATTGCCGTCACGATCGTGATGGGGAAGGCACAGATAACGGCGACGATCACGCCGATTACCCAGAACGAGTCCGTCCGGAAGGACCCCAACATCACGACGAGCCCGATGATGCCAGTGACGCTCAGAGCTATGGTGCCCGGACGTTTCCAGGTGAGCGTACCCAGGACGGTCAGTACGACGCACCAGCCGATGAACTGTGCCCAGAAAATTGCGTCATCCATGCTCATACTCCATCAGGGCACGAGGTAGCAGCGATTGGCCTCGAGAAATTCCACGCTGTCCTGGCCGGTCTTGAAGACCGTCGGAAACGTCTTGTAGTCGGACCTGCGCTCGTCCATCGGCGTCGACACGTGAAAGTGCAACACTCCGGCGTCGCAGCGTCCGAAGCAGCCGGAGTAGCCGAGCAACTGGCCGGTCTTCACGGACTGCCCCTTGGCGACAGCGGCGCCCTTGTGCCGCAGATGTATGTAGGCGCCGAAAGTGCCATCGCTATGTCGTACCAAGACGTAGTCGCCGCGCGAGGTGCCCGGATCGTCGCCGTGTGGAACAGTACCGGTGCCAGCCACGACTCCGCCGCGCGCGGCTAGCACCTCAGTCCCCACAGGAGCGCCGAAAAGTATCGCGAAGCGACGGTCGCCCGTATGACCGCGCGGGTCGTCGTAGCCCATCAGCACTCGGACGCAACTGCCGCTTTTGAAGGGCAGTGCGTACACAGTGGTCGGATCGTGCTGCACGGTCTCCGAGTGCACGCTCGATGCAGCCATGACAGCTGCAATCACGATCAGATATTTGCGCATCCTGCCCTCGCGTCCCTATTTCTCCGGGCCGGAAGCGTACTTGTCCGTCGGTCTGTTCGTGACGATGGGCGTCACAATTGATGCAGGCTTACCGCGTGCGATAACCCGACGTGATCGGATATCGCCAATCTCTTCCGAACGCGCGATCGCTGATTCTCACACCGGGCGGCGCCTGCCGCCGCTTGTACTCGTTGCGCTTCACCATCTCGAGGACCCGACCGACAGTCGCACGATCGAATCCGCGCGCTGAAATCTCATCCACAGACAGGTTGTCTTCGATGAAGAGTTCGAGGATTGCG
>Ga0070690_100002049_pt1 | contig 10753 bp, 10 predicted proteins | sample KBSS33HmetaG_FD_64671 | JGI IMG/M metagenome (GOLD analysis project Ga0070690, IMG submission 64671) | Switchgrass rhizosphere microbial communities from Kellogg Biological Station, Michigan, USA - KBS S3-3H metaG | ecosystem: Host-associated > Plants > Roots > Rhizosphere ...
GATCCGGCGAAGCGATCGATGCGTTGCGTGAAGCCGTCCGCCTGAAACCCGGCCTCGCGGAAGCGCATCGCGACCTGGGCGTCGCGCTGATCCAACAGGGCCGGAAAGACCAGGCGCTGGCGCAGTTCGCCGAGGCGGTGCGTCTAAAACCGGACGCCGATATGTTGTTCAACTATGGCCTCGCCCTGCTCGACAGCGGACATCCGGCGATCGCGGAAGAACAATTTTCCCGGGAACTCGTCCTCAAACCCGATTCCACCAGCGCGCACTATCGGCTCGCCCAGGCGCTGGTGCGACAGGACAAAGCCGCCGACGCGGTCGCGCACTATCGCGAAGCGCTGCGGTTGACACCGGATTTTCCCGAAGCAAAAAGGGAACTGGACAATATCATGGCCTCGCATCCGGAACTCCGATAATTTTCGACATGGTGAATTTCACGAGCAAACAATTGAAAACGATCGTTTGCCTGGGATTGGCGGCCGTCACGTTCGCATTGTATTTGCCTACGATCCGCCATGACTTCATCAATATCGACGACACCCGCATGGTGTCGAAAAATCCCTTTGTCCAATCCGGGATGACGTGGAACGACGTTGTCTGGTCGTTCAAATCGATGGTCAGTGAAAATTGGCATCCGTTGACCTGGCTGTCGTACATGTTGGACGTGGAGATCTTCGGGACCGGCCCCGCCGGCCATCTGCTGGTCAACGATCTTCTTCATACCGCGAACGTCGTGTTGCTGTTCGCGCTGCTCAACCGTCTCACCGGCGCGCTCTGGCGCAGTGCGATGGTGGCGGCCTTGTTCGCCTGGCATCCCTTGCACGTCGAATCGGTCGCCTGGATCGGCGAACGTAAAGACGTGCTCAGCGCGTTCTTCTGCCTGCTCACGCTGCTCGCCTATGCCCGCTTCACCCGAAGCGCAGAACATCCGGGTTCCCATCCTTCACCTGCCATCTTCTATCTGCTGTCTTTGTTCTTCTTCACCTGCGGCCTGATGTCCAAACCGATGATCGTCACGCTGCCGTTCCTGATGTTGCTGTTGGATTTTTGGCCGCTTAAACGGGTCCAGGCTTCAAGGGTCGCGATTCAAAGTCTGCTCATCGAAAAAATTCCCTTTTTCGTCCTGGCGGCGATCATGTGCTGGGTGACGGTCGTGGCGCAAAAAACCGGCGGGGCGATGATGTTGTTGGCGGATGCACCGGTCGGAGTCCGGTTTGAAAACGCGTTATTCGCGTACGTCGGTTACATCTCCAAGATGTTTTGGCCGGTCAACCTGGCGTTTTTCTACCCGTATCGCTATTCACCCGACCCCCTCCAAACCATCGCCTGCGCGGTCTCGCTGCTGTTGTGCACGGTATTGTTTTTCATCCGCGCCCGGCGGCAGCCGTTTTTACTGGTCGGCTGGCTGTGGTTTCTCGGCACGCTCGTGCCGGTGATCGGCCTGGTCCAGGTGGGCGGACAATCCATGGCCGATCGTTACTCCTATATCCCCGGTATCGGATTATCGATCACCATCGTCTGGGCGATCGCCGAGATGTTCGGCCGCACATCCGGCCGCCGATATACGCTTCCGGTTTTAAGCGCCGTCGCCCTCGCCGGCTGCATCACCGTGACCTCGCTCCAGATCCGTTATTGGCGGAACAGCATCACGCTGGCTCAACATGCGTTGCAGGTGACGCAGGACAACTTCGTCGCCTACGAAACCATCGGCCGCGCCCTCGCCGACGACGGCAAGCTGGACCAGGCCCTGCCTTATCTCCTGGAGGCGACGCGCACGGGACCGCGCGACCTGACCGCGCACATCAACGCCGCCCGCGTCCTGCAGGCAAAAAACCGCATCAATGAGTCCATTTCTTTTTGGGAGGATGCCGTCCGTCTGGGGCCGCAATACCTCGACATCCATTGCGACCTTGGCCTCGCGTTGATGCAGGCCGGACGAACGGATGAAGCCGTCGACCAGCTGACGCAGGTGATCCGCGCGAATCCGGATTTTGCGATGGCCCATCACTATCTCGCCACGACGTTTGCGCAACAGAACAAATTGCCGGAAGCGGTCCATGAATATCGCGAAGCCCTGCGGACGCAGCCGGATTATCCGGAAGCGCTGGACGGTCTGGCGTGGATCCTCGCCGCCGGTTCGGATCGCCAATCGCGTTCCCCGGCCGAAGCCGTCCGCCTTGCATCGCGCGCTTGCGAATTGACCGCTTTCAAGCAACCGGTTTATCTGACCACACTGGCGGCGGCGTATGCCCAGGCGGAAAAATTCGACCGCGCGGCGGTCACCGCCGAAAAAGCGCGTGTCCTGGCCCTGGCCGCCGGGCAAAAGGAAACTGTCGACACGGACGACAAATTGTTAAAACTGATCGCCGACCGGAAATCGTTTTGATCATGTCGCTTTCACCCAGGCAACTTTTTCGCGCGATCTGTCTCGCCCTCGCCGGGATCACCCTCCTGGTTTATCTGCCGCTGCTCGGCCACGGCTTCGTCGATTACGATGATCCGGATTACATCACCTCCAACGCGCACGTGCGGGCGGGGATCACCTGGGACGGGATCGTTTGGGCGTTCACAAGCACCGACGCGTCGAATTGGCATCCGTTGACCTGGATCTCGCACATGCTCGACTGCCAGCTGTTCGGCTTTCACGCCGCCGGCCATCACCTGGTCAATGTCCTGTTCCACACGGCCAACACCGTCCTCCTGTTTCTCCTGTTGAACCGTTTGACCGGCGCTCTCTGGCGCAGCGCCCTGGTCGCCGCCCTGTTCGCCTGGCATCCGATGCACGTCGAATCCGTCGCCTGGGCATCGGAACGCAAAGATGTCCTGAGCGCATTTTTTTGGATGCTGACGCTGCTCGCATATGCCCGTTTCACCCGGGGTGCGGAACGTGGAGCGCCGGGCCCGGAACATTCGGGTTCCCATCCGCCGTCTGCCATCTTCTATCTGCTCGCCTTGCTCTCCTTCGCGTGCGGCCTGATGTCCAAACCGATGGTCGTCACTCTGCCCTTCGTGTTGTTACTGCTGGATTTTTGGCCGATCCATCGAGTCCAGGGTTCGACGTTCAAAGTTCTAAGTAGGTTGATCGTCGAAAAAATTCCATTCTTTCTGTTGAGTCTCGGGTCGTGCCTGGTGACCTACCGCGCCCAACACGCCGCCTTTTGGTCGCCCGATTCATTGCCGCTCCCTCTCCGGCTGATGAATGTCCTGATGGCTTATGTCCGTTATATCTCAAAGCTTCTCTGGCCCACCGACCTTGCCTTGATCTATCCCTACCCGCATTTCTGGCCGATGCCGGTCGTCGTCATCGTCACCGTGGTATTGCTCCTGTTGACGACGGTCTTTGTCCTGCAGGCGAAACGTTTTCCGTACCTGGTGATCGGATGGTTCTGGTTCCTGGGCACGCTGGTGCCGGCCATCGGCCTGGTCCAGGTCGGCGTCCAGTCGATGGCCGATCGTTACAGTTACCTGCCATCCATCGGATTGTTCATCTTCGTGGTCTGGGGCCTCAATGATCTTTTGGCCCGCTCGCCCCGGCCTGAAAAAATCGGTGGTGCGCTGGCCGCGATCGCCCTCGTCGCCTGCCTGGCCCTGGCTTCTGTCCAGATCAATCATTGGCGCAACAGTGTCGCCATCTTCTGGCATACGGTGAAGGTCACGACGGATAATTACGCCGCCCTGGATTGCCTCGGGCGCGCGCTCGAAAACATCGGTAAACCCGACCAGGCCCTCGAGGCCTACACCCAGGCCATCAACGCCGAACCGCGTTATCCCAGCGCCCAGTTCGACCTGGGCATGCTGCTCGTGGAACGCAACCGGCCGGATGAAGCCTCCAACCACATCGCGATCGCCGTGCGATTGGAGCCGCAAAACCCGGTGATGCAATTCGACTACGGCGTTTTCCTGTTTCAACACGGCAACACCAACGCCGCCGCCGAACATTTCCGCCGGGCGATCGAAGAAAGACCCGACCTGCGCGACCAGGTCGAGAAGGTGATGCATCCTTCCACGACAACGACGAATCCGCCGGCGCGATGAGCCTATGGAAATCAAGAACCTGAACGACGCGCCCGCGTTCATCACGAAGGATGGCTCGGAGATCCGCGAATTGCTCGCGCACCGCAACTCGGCCATCCGCAACCAAAGCCTCGCCGAAGCGCGCCTGCCCGCCGGGGCCAGCACCCAGGAACATTATCATCCCAAAACCGAAGAGATCTATTACATCACTCATGGCGCCGGACGCATCCGCATCGAAAACGAAACGCACGACGTCAAACCGGGCGATGCCATCGCCATCCCGCCCGGCCAAAAGCACAAACTGTGGAACACCGGCCCCGAGACCCTGCGCCTGCTCTGTTGCTGCGCCCCCGCCTACGAACACGAAGACACCGTGATCACCGAGCAATGACCCGGCGGCCACGCGCGGACCGCGGCTGTCCCCCGCGCCGTGCGGGACAGCCGCAGCACGTTGCAACGCAAAAGATTCCGGAACTTCGGGCTCCCTCAGCATCCCGGCCGCTGCACCTGGGACAGGTGCGGTCCGTCCGTCCTTCGGACCGCGGCTGTCCCAGCCGCAGCAGCCCGAAAGCAAAATCTTCACCGGATGGTTCTGAATCCGGACTCACCCGGGGACGCAGGCCCGCGCTCGACAGCGCGGACACTTTTTGAAACACTTCGCCGCCGTGAAACAATCGATCGTTACCCTGGACATGGAAGGCGTCCTGACGCCTGAGATCTGGATCGCCGTCGCCGAAAAAACGAAGATCCCGGAACTGCGCCGGACCACCCGCGACGAGCCCGACTATGACAAGCTCATGCGCGGCCGCCTCGCCATCCTCGACAAGAACGGCATCAAGCTGTCCGATATCCAGAGCGTCATCGGCACGCTGAAACCTTTGCCCGGCGCCAGGGAATTTCTGGATGAACTCCGCGCCACCGTGCAGGTCATCATCCTGTCCGACACCTTCGAACAATTCGCGCAGCCGCTGATGAAGCAACTCGGGTGGCCGACCCTGCTTTGCCATCGCCTCATCGTGGAAAACGATCGCATCACCGATTACCAACTCCGGCAACCCGACCAAAAACGCAAAGCGGTCGCGGCATTGAAATCATTGAACTATCAGGTCGTCTCCGCCGGCGATTCCTACAACGATACGGGGATGTTGTGCGAAGCCGACACAGGATTTCTCATCCACGCGCCGGACAATGTGAAGAAAGATTTCCCCCAGTTCAAAGCCGTCGAATCACTGCCGGAACTTTTGAAATTAATTAAGGCAGCCATTGGTTAAGTGCAGAACACGGAGTGCGGAATGGGAAAAAGGGAATTTATGGGAAACGAAAATCTAAAACTTCGGACGAAGCAATTCGCTTTGCGCATCATCAAACTGGTGGACAGCTTGCCACATGACCCAACTTCTAGCGTTTTGAGCCGACAATTGCTTCGCGCAGGAACTTCTGTTGGCGCCAATTATCGAGCGGCTGCTCGCAGCAAGTCTACGGCTGATTTTATCTCAAAAATGGGAACCGTGGAGGAAGAAGCCGATGAGTCGGGCTTTGGGATGGAGTTGCTCGTCGATTCGGGCAAGTGAAAGCCGGAAAGTTATCGGCATTATTGGCAGAAGCCAACGAATTGACCGTCATCGCTGTAAGCTCAATTAATACGGCGCGAAAGGGGTCTCGGAATCGCTAGCAGTTTTATTCCGCATTCCGCGTTCCGCACTCCGCGCTCAAATCAGTCTTCAACTTTGAACGCTCTCGAGATCAAATCGCGCACGGCTTTCTTTGGTTCTTTGCCTTCGTACAGCAAACCGTGCACTTCATCGATGATCGGAGTGGGAACGTTCTTTTCTTTCGCCAACCGATGCGCCGAACGCGCGGTCGGATAGCCTTCGGCGAGTTTCGGATGGGAGGCCTGGATCGCCGCCATCGTTTCACCGCGACCCAGCCGGTCGCCAAGGTCGCGATTGCGGCTTTGTTTCGAAAAGCATGTGAGCATCAAGTCGCCCAGACCGCTCAAACCCGCGAAGGTCTCCGCCTGCGCGCCGCACGCGACGCCGAGCCGCCGCATCTCGGACAACGCGCGCGTCACCAACCCGGCCTTCGTGTTGTCGCCGTAGCCCAGGCCGTCGCTGACACCCGCCGCGATGGCGATGACGTTCTTCAAGGCGCCGCCATATTCCACGCCCAGGATATCCATGCTGCGGTAGATGCGGAATTCCGGCCGATGAAACAATCCCTGCACCGTGCGCGCCGTGGAATCGCTTTCACTGGCGCAAACGACCGTGGTGGGGATGCCCAGCGCGACTTCGCGGGCAAAGCTGGGACCGGACAACGCCGCGATCCGGTTGGCCGGCAGGTGTCCGCGCAGGATGCGGCTCATCGTATCACCGGTCTCGAATTCGATCCCTTTGGTGACGCTGACGACGATGCCGGGGTAACCTTTTAATTTTGTCGCGACGTCCCGGAAAAATTGGGAGGGGATGGCCATGATGCAACATTCTGCGCCGCCGATCGCGCTCTTGAAATCAGCCTGCGTCTTCCAATCGGTCGGAAGCTTCACGCCGGGCAGATATTTTTCGCAGCGCCCGGCCTGGGCCTCTTTCAACGTCTCCGCGTTGATATCCCAAAGCGTCACGGCATTGCCGTTCTCGTGCAGCACTTTCGCGAGTGCCGTCCCCCATGCGCCCGCCCCGAGCACTGTGATCTTCATTTGGATGCCTCCGCCGGTTTTTTGCCAAGCCGGTTTTCCGTGCCGTTCATGAGTCGTTGGATGTTGCTCCGATGTTTGTAGATCGCCAGCGCCCCGAGGGCGGTCGTCACGATGTTAAGAAAATAATTTTGCGGTTGCTGGACCCAGACCGTGACCGGCAACGCGATCGCGGCCAGGATGGACGAGAGCGAAACGTACCGCGTCACCACCAATGTGACGATGAAAACGGCGAACGCGATCCCCAGGGCCATCGGCGCCAGCGCCAGGTAAACGCCCGCGGTGGTGGCGATGCCCTTACCGCCTTTAAATCTCAACCAGCACGTATAATTATGGCCGAGCACGGCGCAAATCCCGGCGAGAACCGCAAAGCGTTCGAGAAACATATCGGGATGATCGAAGAAACGATCGCCGGAAACTCCCAGGCCGCCGGGCGAAAACCGGCCACAAATAAGGATTCCGAGATAGACGGAGGCGAACCCTTTTGCGGCATCCACCAACAGCACAAAAATCCCCGCCGGCTTGCCGAGCACGCGAAACGCATTGGTCGCCCCGATGTTGCCGCTGCCGACGGTCCGGATATCGATGCCCTTGGCTTTGGCGACGAGATAACCCGTCGGGATGGAACCCAACAGATACGCCGCGAGCGCGACGATGATATAACTCCAAATCGGCACGTCGGGATTCTATGAGTTCACGGTTCAAAGTTCAAAGTTCAAAGTTCAAAGTGACGATGTGGCTTTCCCGGACCGCGGCTGTATCCCGCGCCGTGCGGGATCAGCCGCAGCACGTCGCAATGCAAAAGATCTCCGGAACTTCGGACTCCCCCAGCATCCTAGCCGCTGCACCTGGGACAGGTGCGGTCCGTGTGATTCAAAAACAGCACACAACCCAAACTTTGAACTTTGAACTTTGAACCGCGAAATCATAAACTGCGCCCGTGGCAACCACGAATCAGGCATCACGCAGCACACCGCCCGTCCGCGTCGCCGTCCTCGGCACCGGCTCGCTCGGCCAGCATCATGTCCGCATCTATTCCGAACTGGCCGCCGCCGGCACGGTCGAATTGACCGGCATCTACGACGCCCACACCGATACCGCCAAAAAGATCGCCGCCAAACACAATACGAAGCTCTTCAGCTCGATCGCCGAAGCCGCTGCCGCCAGCGACGCCCTGAATATAGTCACCCCGACGACCACCCATTTCGACATCGCCAAACAATTGCTCATGGAGGGCAAGCATGTCCTGGTCGAAAAACCGATGACCGATGACACCGCCCAGGCGGGCGAACTGGTCGAACTCGCCCAGAAAAAAAACTGCGTGTTGCAGGTCGGCCATGTCGAACGGTTCAACCCGGTCTTCAAGTATCTCGAGACCGCCGCGCCCGAACCGCGCTTCATCGAATGCCACCGCCTGTCGCCCTACCCGGCCCGCTCCACCGACATCGGCGTGGTGCTCGACCTGATGATCCACGACCTCGACGTCGTGCTGGCCTTCGTCAAATCACCCGTCACGGCGGTCGACGCCGTCGGCATCCCCGTGTTGAGCAAGAGCGAGGACATCGCCAATGCCCGGCTGCGCTTCGCGAACGGTTGCGTGGCGAACCTGACGGTCAGCCGCGTCAGTCCCGAACGCATGCGCAAGATCCGGGTGTTCAGCGGCGGGACGACCACGGCCAGTTACGTCTCGCTCGATTACCGGGCGCAGGAAGGCTTCATCTATCGCATCGCGCGCGAGGGCGAGGAAGAAACCCCGTTGCTGAAAAAGGTTTTGGCGGCGAAATTAGGCATCGGGAAGGACTCGAGCATCGTGAGCGAGTTCGCCGGGAAAAAGATCGTGCGCGAACCGGTGCCGATCACCAAGGACGAACCGTTGAAGCTGGAACTGCAGCATTTCGTCGAGTGCGTCCGGGAAAAGCAGGTCCCGATGGTCAGCGGCGAATCCGCCAAGCAGGCGCTGGACCTCGCGTTCGAGATCACGCGGCAGATCCAGAAACAGACGTTTTAGACGGGCGTCGCGCGGGGAATAACATGAATTACGAGGAAAAATTGACGCAGGCGCGGGAACGCAAAGGCTGGCCGATCCATGAAGCGGCCTGGCAGGCGGAATCCGCGGGGATCATGACCCGTAATAATTATTATGACATCGAGCAATGCGAAGGCGCGCTGACGGAGAATTGCTCGCTCGCCCAGCTGGTCCGCATCTGCAACCTGCTCGACATCCATCCCCGTGACCTGTTCTGCGAGGAACCGGTGCCGCCCCTGCCCGTCGAGACCGTCGTCCAGGCGATCAAGGATCATTGTGCCGAAAAGAAGATCACCGTCGCCGGCTTCGAGGACACGGTCGGCTGGCTCGTCGAATCGTGTCTCGATGATCCGCGGAATGCATTGCGGGAATGGAACGTCGATTGCCTGAAAGACCTTTGCGGCGAATTGGGCATCGACTGGAAACGTGTCATCACCGGCTTGTGACCTCGTGAGACCCAAAACATTCATGCTCATCGCCGGGGAAACGAGCGGCGATCTGCTGGCGTCGGAATTGGTCGCCTCCCTCCGCGCCCGGTCGCCCGACGCGCGGTTCTTCGGGGCGGGCGGGCCGAAGATGGCGGCGGCGGGCGTCGACCTGGCATTCGACCTGACCCAGCACGCCGTCATCGGCTTCACGGACGTCCTGAAAAATTATTTCAAATTCCGCGATCTTTTCGACCGGCTGTTCGTGCAGGCGATCAAGCACAGACCGGACGTCATCATCGGCGTGGATTACGGCGGATTCAACCTGCGCCTTGGCCATGCGATCCGGGAATACGCGCGGTACGACAACAGCAACTGGTATCCGAAGATCGTCCAGTTCGTGTCACCGCAGGTCTGGGCCTCGCGCCCCGGTCGCGCAGACCTGCTGGCGGCGGACTACGACCTGCTGCTCAGCATCTTCCCGTTCGAAAAAGATTGGTACGCACGGCGTGTCCCCGGCCTGCGCGTGGAATTCGTCGGCCACCCGATGATCAACCGGTTTTCCAGCAGCAGCCGGGACAACGATGCCCGAACGAGATCGGGATCTTCTGACGGTGGCTCTTCCCGTATTTTATTGTTACCCGGCAGCCGGCGCAGTGAGTTGAAACGGCACCTGCCCGTGATGTTGCCGGCCTTGAAAATGATCTGGGACAAAATTCCGTCCATGAAAGCCAAGATGGTGTTGCCGGACCGCGAGCTGGCGGACCTCGCCGGGTCGCTGGGCGCCAACCTGGACATCCAGATCGGTCGCCTGCCGGAAGCGCTGGCCGAAACCGATGTCGCGATCGCCTCGACCGGCACGGTGACCATGGAATGCGCGTTCTTCGGTGTCCCGACGGTCACGCTCTACAAGACCTCCCGCCTGACCTACGAGATCGGCAAACGCATCGTGACGGTGACGTCCCTGACGATGCCGAACCTGTTGTCCGGAAAACCGGTCTATCCGGAATTCGTCCAGGACGACGCCACCCCGGAGGCGATCGCCTGCGCAACCCTTGAGCTGCTGCAAAACGAACCGCGCCGGCAACAGATCAAATCACAACTCGCGACGATCGTCGCATCCCTGGGCGGGCCGGGTGCGCCCGATCGCGCCGCCGCGGCGATCCTGGATCTATTTCGATGAAAGATCTCACCAGCGCCGCCTCGATCAAACTGAAAGGGATCCTGTTCCTGCTCATCGGCCTCGTTTCGGCTGCCTTGATCCTGTTGGACGACCTGAGCTGGAAGACCGCCGCGTTGCTGGCGCTGTCGATCTGGAGTTTCTGCCGGTTTTATTATTTCGCGTTCTATGTGATCGAGAAATACGTCGATCCAACCCATAAATTTTCGGGATTGATCTCGTTTGCGAGATATCTGCTGACAAAGAAATAGCTTTCGATCCGTTGTGACGATGAGAATGGGGACGATTTTAATTTGAGTCTCGTTACCCCGGCTCCTACAATTTTTCCATGGACACACTGCACGCGCCATGGCGGATCGAATACATCCTGTCGCCGAAACCGGAATTGAAAGCCGGCCTGTTCGCGCGCATCGCCCAGT
>Ga0070690_100002051_pt1 | contig 10749 bp, 8 predicted proteins | sample KBSS33HmetaG_FD_64671 | JGI IMG/M metagenome (GOLD analysis project Ga0070690, IMG submission 64671) | Switchgrass rhizosphere microbial communities from Kellogg Biological Station, Michigan, USA - KBS S3-3H metaG | ecosystem: Host-associated > Plants > Roots > Rhizosphere ...
CCCGCGCTGCGCCCGCTGTTTGCGGCCGACCTGCGGGGCCAGCGGGTCAAGCTCGAGTCGACGCTGGCCACGGTCGTCCGCAACGTGCGCTCGCCCGAGGTGTTGGTCCCGCTGCTCGAGGATCTCGGCGAACACCACGCCGCGTTCGGCGTGCGGCCGGCGCACTTCGACGCCGTGGGCCAGGCGCTCCTGGCGGCGCTCGCCGAGGCGGAAGGGCCGGCGTGGACCGCCGAGCTCGAGGCCTTGTGGCTACGCGCCTATCAGCACATCGCCAGCCACATGAGCCGGGGGCTCGCGCGCGCGCCGGCGGCCGGAGCGTCGCTGCGACACGTGCTGCCGCCCGCGTATCGGCTCCGCGAGGCGCCCGCCCCGCGCTATGCCCGCTCCGGAGACGCGGTGATCGCGTACCAGGTGTTCGGCGACGGTCCGCGCGATCTCGTGGTGATGCCCGGGTGGGTCTCGAACGTCGAGCTCGCCTGGCAGGAGCCGAGCTGCGCCGATTTCTTGTCGCGCCTGTCGCACCGAGCCCGGGTGATCGTGTTCGACCGGCGCGGCACCGGGCTCTCCGATCGCACGAGCGATGGGCTCGGGCTCGACGGACGCCTCGCCGATCTGCTCGCGGTGCTGGATGCCGCCGGCAGCGAGCGACCGTCGGTCATGGGGATCGCGGATTCGGCCGGGGTCGCGGCGATGTTCGCGGCCACGCACCCCGAGCGGGTCCACGGGCTGGTGCTGTACGGTGGAACACCGTGCCTGGTGGCGCGCCCCGACTTTCCGGCGGGGCTCCCGGCGGCGGCGATCGAGGCGGCGTGCGCGCAGGTGAGCGAGCGCTGGGGGGAGCCCGTCTTCGTCGAGCAGATGGCACCCTCGCGCGCCCGTGACGACGAGTTCCGGGCGTGGTGGGCGCGCTTCCTGCGTTCGAGCGCGACGCCCGGGGTGGCGATCGCGATGATGCGCGGCGTCGCGGAGCTCGATCTGCGGGCCGCGCTCTCCGCGGTCCGCGCGCCGACCCTCGTGGTCCATCGCCGGGGCGATCGCGTGGTGCCGCTCGCCGGGGGCCAGGCGCTCGCGACGCTGATCCCGGGAGCGTGCCTCGCCGAGCTCGACGGGGACGATCACCTCCCGTTCGCCGGCGATGGCGATGAGCTGCTCGCGACGATCGAGGCGTTCGTGGTCGACACCCCCACGGTGCTCGATGGGCCGACGCGGCCCTCGGCCGGGTGCCCGTGATCCGCTGCGCCCCCATCCGCGAGGTGAGCTCGCGGTGGTGCGACTCCCGCGTCCCTTACGTCCGGTCCCGGTTGGGCGCATGACGCACCCGCTAGGTTCAAGGCGCTGGCGCAGGGGCGTTTCCGGCATTCGCGGTCCTGTTAAGGTGCGTTCGGCCTGGCCCTGTTCTGTCTGGCAACCCTCCACCATCGAGGCGCAACGATGTCGTCTGACCTGCCTGCTGAGGAGTACTTCGCGATGCTCCGTCGGGTCTTCGCGGGGACGCCCGCCCTCAGCTTCGTCAAGCAGGAGCTCGAAGATCTGGCGCCGGGGCGGGCCCAGATCGCCCTGCTTCCGGACGAGCGGCATCTCAACGGCGGGGGATGTATCCATGGGGGGCTCATCGCGACCGTGCTCGACAGCGTGGGTTGGTTTGCCAGTACCACGATGAGCGAGGGCTACTGGCTGTTCACCGCGGAGTTCAAGGTGAACTTCCTGGAGTTCGCCTCCGGTGAGCGGGTCATCGCCACCGGCGAGTTACTCAAGAAGGGCAGTGAGCTGTTCCACACCCGGATGGACGCCAGGACCCGGGGGGGGCGGCACGTGGCGACGGCGCTGGGCACCTATACCCTCCTGCCGCGGAAGTTCCAGCCATGAGCGGAGCGGGATCGTTGATCTTTGTCGATGGCCCCGGGCCTCGCCTGGCTTGTGAGGTGTTCGGCGCGGGCCCGGACGCCCCGGCGCTGCTGTTTGCGCACGGCAATAGCAGCCATCGTGGGATCTGGCGGCCGGTCGCCAACCTGCTGGTGCGTGAGCTGGAGCTCCGCGTCGTCCTCATCGACATGCGGGGGCACGGCGACAGCGAGCACGTCCATCCCGCGGCCTATAACCCAGATGACCACGCGGGCGACCTGGCACGGGTCGTGAGCCACCTGGCCCTGACCCGCTATGGCGTGGTCGGCCACTCGGCGGGAGCGCTGGCCGTGACTGCCTTTGCGGCGCGCGTTGCCCGGCAGGAGCTGGTCGGGCCGGCGCCGTCCGCGCTGGTCTGGGTGGATATCGATCCCTGTGTCCCGGCGTGGCAAGTGGAGTTCTTTCACACGCGCGCCGGCAGTGTGGGGAGGAGCTACTCCGATCTGGAGTCGGCGACTCGTTCGCTCATCCGGGGTATCCAGAAGACCAGTCCGAATGTCTCCGAGGAGCTCCTGTGGGACTTCATTGCCACGGGCTTCCAGCCGACGCCCGAGGGCTGCCGGGTCAAGCTCGATCCCCAGACCTACGCGACCTGGAACCCCGGGGATCTTCGTCCCTTACTCCCGCTCGTGGACATCCCCGCGCTGGTCATTCGCGCGGCGGACAGCCTGGTCTCGTCGGTGCAGGGCTTCGACGAGCTCAAGACCGGCTTCCCGCGGGCTCACGGCGAGGTGGTCGAGGGCGGGACCCACTTCGTTCCGCTCGACCACGCGGCCGAGGTCGCGCAGCTCATCGCGGGTTTCCTGCACCGCGGGCGCTTATCCTGAACAGCTACGCAGTGCACGCGGCGATTTCCCTCCGCACGTCGTACAAGGAGGTGAGGGGGCGCCCGGTGACGCCGGAGAACGAGCTGAAGATGCGCTTGCGGAGCTGGGGAAGGCGCGTCGTCTCCTGGTTCAGCGACAGGAAGTACGCGAACGCGTCATCGGGCATCTCGGTGTCCTTGGAGTCCGTGACGCCCGCGAGCTGGCTCTTGAAGATGTCCACCGGGTGCTTGATCGGCCGCTCCGGATCCGAAAGGTAGACGTAGAGCGTCTCCAGGACGGAGGCCAGCTCGTTCGGGTGACGCTCCAGGCGCCGCAGCAGATAGAAGCGGAAGTCCGCGGCGTGGCGCGCCTCGTCCTGGCTGAGGCGGCGGAAGATGTCCTTGAGCACCGGCTCGCTCAGGTTCTGGGCGAAGAACGCGTAGACATGGGTGAGGCTCAGCTCGGAGATGAGGTTGGTCGCGATCGTCGAGGCATGCGAGATCCCATTGGGATAGGGCGCGCGCATGGCATTGACCTTCTTGTCATCCACGGGCTGTCCCACGTGCTCGAGCCAGGTCCGGAATGCGTAGTGATGGCGGATTTCCTCGAACGACCACAACGACGCATAGGCGGAGAAGTCATAGTCGTCCGGGGTCTCGTTGAGGAACAGGTGTAGGGCCGCGATGGCATTGCTCTCGCCAAAGGCGAGTGCCCGAGCAATCCGGATCTCCTCCTCTCGCACCGCCTCCGGCTTGAGCTCACTCCAGGGGATATCTGCGAGCTCCCAGCGAACCTTGGCGTGTTGTTGAAAGATCTCGTAACTGTGCATGGTTGTCTCCTCAAAGCCTGAGCTGGTAGCGCAAGGACTTGTCCGTCGGGTCCTGGATCTGGTGTTTCATGGCGTAACGCTTCAGCTTGCCGCTCGTGGTCCGGGCGATGGCGCCCCTCCGCACGAGCCGGATGTCCAGGTTCGCAAGGCCGATGCCGCGGCGGACGGCCTTGCCGATATCCTGGGCGAGATCCTCGAGTGCCTCGGGGTCCGTGCGTTCCGTCTCGGCCAGGCAGATGATGCGCTCCTCGCCGAGGGGGCCCCCCACGAACGCCACGCACCCGCCCCGATGGACGCCCGGAAGGCCGCGAACCACGGCCTCGATGTCCTCGGGGTAATAACTCTCACCCGCCTGCTTGAGCACCTCCTTGGACCTGCCGGCGATGTAGAGCCGGCCGTCCTTCACGTAGCCAAGATCTCCCGTGCGCAGCCAGCCGTTCTGGATGAGCTCCGCCGTGAGCGTCGGATTGTTGTGATAACCCCGCATGACCGCGTCCCCTCGCAGGCGGACTTCGCCCACCTGGTCCTCGCCCAGCGGGTCTCCTTGGGCCCCCGCGATGTAGAGCTCGAGGCCGGCCACCGGCCGCCCCAGGGCGACGACACCGCGCGCCCCGGTCGCGGCGCGGTCCACCCGGACGACCTGCCGATCGTTGCCGAGCGCGGCGCGATCCACCCAGTCCACGTGGACCGGCTCCCCCACCTCGGGGAAGGTCGCCGCGAGGACGACCTCGGCGAGCCCGTACACGGGATAGAGCGCCGCCGGGCGCAGCCCCGCGGGCGCGAACTTGTGGGCAAAGCGCTCCATCAGCCGGGCGTCCACGGCCTCCGCGCCGTTGACGGCCAGACGGACGGTGGACAGATCGAGCGCCGCGACGTCGTCCGGCGTCAGGGCGTCACAGAGATAGGCATACGAGAAGTTGGGCCCGGTGTAGATGGTCGCCTTCACCCGGGAGAAGTAGGCCATCCAGTCGGCCGGGTTCTTGATGAACGAGAACGGCGACCACAGGTGGGCCTGGCAGCCGTTGAACAGACTCACAAGTAGGATTCCCACCAGGCCCATGTCGTGGAAGTGGGGCAGCCACCCGCAAAAGACATCTCCGGAGTGAAAACCGCCGCTGGCGACGATGGACCGGAGTGCCGCGATGGCATTGGCATGCGTGATGGTCACGCCCTTGGGCACGGACGTACTCCCGGAGGTGTACTGGATGAAGGCCACGTCCTCGGGAGCCGGGTCGATCGGCGCGGGGCCCTCCGGGCCACCGCCCTCGGCGGCGAGCAGCTCGCTGGATAGCAGCGTCAATCCCTCGGGGCCCCGCTCGTCCTCGGGGCCGAGCAGGGAGGGTTCCATGACCAGCCATTGAATGGCTCCGTCCCGCAGGATGGGCGCGAGTCGCTGCAGGTGGCCGGCAAGCTCTCGGCCTGCCGAGAGCGCCAGGGGCACCGGGATGCCCCCTGCGCGCTGGATTCCGAAGAAGCTCGTGATGAAGTGAGGGCTCGTGTGGAGGAGGAGGCCCACGAGGCGGCCCTGCGGGAGCCCCCGCGCGCGGAGCCGCCGCGCCACGGCCTCGCTCCGGACCAGGAGCTCCTCGTAGCCGAGGAACGCCTGCTGGGCGGGATACGTGAAGCCTCGGGTCGGAAAAGCCGTGGCGGTCGCACGAAGCGCGTCCACGAGCGTCGAATCATGAGGGAGCGGCATCGTTTGCTCCTAGCTGGCTCGGACGGCCTGGACCCAGCTCGTCAGGGCTTGCGACCCGCCGGACCCATGGGCGGCTCGATGAACAACGCGCACCAGCTCCTTGAAGGCCGCCGTGTGGTCATAGCCTCCCGCGGCTTCGGCGATTTCCAGCGACCACCGCCAGTAATTGTCGAGCTGCTCTGCCAGCGGCATCTTGAAGGCCTGGAGCGCCTCCTGGATGGCGGGCAGGGTGTCCGGTCCCAGATCTTCAATGTAGGTCTCCAGGAGATCCGCATAGAATGCGAAGTGTTTGGCCTCGTCCTTCTGGATCCGGCCGAGCAGGGCCTTGAGCACGGGCTCTTCCACCACGTGCCCCAGCATCTGGTAATAGAGCTGGGTAGCTTTCTCCTGGATGACTGTGTAGGTGAAGATTTGGACCGGGAGGTCTTGCGGGAAATGCCACGTTTTGCGACCTTCGCGGGCGAGCTCGGCGTGGAGGGAGCCTTCGTCCTGGATTCCGGCTGCGAGCTGGTAACGACTGAACATCTCCGCATGGCGGTCCTCTTCATGGGCCCAGCGCACGAAAAAACGAAATGCCTCCCGGTTGTGCATGAGTTGGTCGAACGGCACCGACGCGTCGACGGGAAAGTGGGCGAGCAGGTCCTTCAGGTACCCGGGGATGTGGTCCTCGATGATGGTGACGAAGCGGACCGCCGAACGCTGCGCCTCCGTGAGGCGCTCCGCCTCGAGTTGGTGCCAGGCGATATCCGATGCACCCCACGACTGCTTCTCCCATCGTTCGATGTAGCCGGTGATCAGTGTGCGTAGGCGCTCAGGCTGGATGTGCATTTTGGGCATATGTCGTCGCTCGTCGTTGCTTGTCGTCCCTCCCCCCTCGTCGTCGCGTCGCTAACGGCGCTTCGATGCGACCACCGCGTATTGCTTGCTGGTGTAGCCCCAGGCCGCGTTGGAGATTTCAAAGTACTTGAGCAGCCGGTCGGACAGACCCGGTTCGATCGCATCGAGGGCGGCGCCGTTACGCTCGGCGTTCTCGCTCCAGATCTCGATGGTTCGGTGGAAGGGGGCAGTGAGGTCCGTCAAACCCTGGAGAGAAAACCCCGCGTCCTCGAAGTAACGAATATACTCCGAGACGGGGATGAGCTCGGCCCAGCCAAAGGTGTCTTGCAGAACGAACTTCGTGCCTGGACGTGACGCGAACTCCCGCCGCTTGGCCGCATTGCAGAAGCAGGTCTCTGACAAGTAGGTGGTGCCGGTGGGCTTGAGCAGGGACCAGGCCGTGGCGAGCGCCCCGGGCTTGTCGGGGAAGTGGGTGATGGAGCCGATGAAGCTCACGCCGTCGAACGCCCCCCCAGGAAGCGAGACCTCATGGAGGTGGCCCACGACGATTCTGACCCGTTCGGCGACGCCCAGGCCCGCCGCGCGGGCGCGGATATGCTCGGCCTGCCGTGGGGCGGGAGTTACCCCCACTACGTCGCAACCGTACTCCTTGGCCAGGAAGCAGACAAAGCTTCCCCAGCCACAGCCGATATCCAGGACACGCGACCCGGCTTTGACCCCCAGCTGCCCGGCGATGAAATGCATCTTCTTGTGCTGCGCCGCCTCCAAACTTTCGTTACCATTTGGAAACAGTCCCGGGCTGTATTTCATCGACGAGTCGAGGAACAGCTGGAAAATGCGCGGGTCCTGGTCGTAATGGGCATTGGTGACGCCATGAGACCAACCTCCCCCAGGGCGCGCGGGCTCGGTTTGGGGCTGGGCCGTCACGGGGTCGGGTGCTCCTCGACGAGCTTCCCGACCTCGGTCGCGAGCTCCTCGATGGTGTTCACCCGGAATACCACCTGGTCATCCAGGCGGACATCGAACGCCTTCTCGATGCTGGCGACAATGCGGAGGATCTTGATGGACTCGACCCCTGGCAAGTCACGAAGGTTGGTGTTCGGGGCGATCTCGCGGTCAGGCAGCTTGAGCGTGTGCTGGACGATCTGTTTGATGGCGTCTTCAAATGACGTGGATTTCATGCAGCGGGAGAATTATGTGGCGTAGTCTTGAATGTCAAGTCGCACTTTAATCAAATGGAGTAGTCGAACACTCCCGCTGCAGTCGGCGCGGCGGCGATCGAACATCCGGGCGTGTTGGAGAGCCGGTTATCACGAGTCCCGTGCTCGACGTCCTCCCTTGGAGTCCAGATGGGTAGTGGTGAGTGAGCCCCCTCCTGTGAAGCACAAGAACCGCCAGGTGATCGACCAGGTGCGAGTGGTCCTGTGTTCAGGAAACCAGCTCGAAATCACCACGCAGGCATCGCGCTCGTCGGCTGATAGGTATCGGTGATCGTTGACAGTTTTGTCCGGAAGTACGGCGATGTAACCGTTATAGCGGACGTCAGGGGGCGGCATCTTCGCCGTGGTAACGATGCCGCGCTCGAAGGGTGGGGGCTTGTCGCTGGGCAAGCCAGCCGAGCGATCCACAGGGGGAAGTTTGTCCGGCTCGCCGGCCGGGCTCATCGATCCGGAGCGGACCTTTCCGGAGCGGACCTCCGCGAGAGGTCGAGGCTCCGGAGCGTGGCCGCTCTCGAGCCGACCATCACGAGGGGCGTTGCCAGGCGCATTCGGGATCCGCGCCCCAGCCACGTGCGGCTCGGCCCCGCTTGACAAAGGCCTGGCGGATCCCGGAGAAGCGCAACCGTTACGCGCCGCCCTGCGGTTCTTGCCCCTGTCCCTGCGCCTGTCCTTGCCCACCGCGGCCGAGCGCCTGGATCCCGCTCGCGGCGCCCTGAAGCCCACCGCTGAGCAGGCCCTTCAGAATGCCACCGTTGCCGATCTGTCCGTTCGCGATCGCGCCGCCGGCCCCTTGGAGCGCGCCGCCGAGCAAGCCGGAGAGGATGGGGCCCAACCCGCCGGTGACCGCGTTCAGCTCGTCCGTGTTGATGGTCTCGAAACTCATGATGGTGATCTCCTTTGGGCGTCCTTGCGTGCAGCGCCTGTGCCGGCGCCAGGCGCCGGAAATCTCGTGGGTCTCGCAGCGGCGGGCGCAGCCGGCGGTCGGCGAACCGTCGCGATCGGTTGACAGCGGCGAGCCGCGGGGCGCCTGCGCTTCGCGAGCTGTACCGGCGCTCCGGCGACGCGCTGCGCCAGCCGCCCGCCAAGCCAAGGCCCGCCCGATGGGCCCGCGGTGATCAACGCTCTGGTCGTGAACGTGCGTGTCGGCCCCGAAGCCGTCGGCGATACAGTTTGGCTGCGTCACCATCGCCGATGCAACTCACTACGAATTCCGGTAACAGCGCTCCAGATGTGAACCGCCACGGAATTCGCCTGTGCATTGCACAGCCTTCGCGCTGATCACCCGATGCCGGCGATCGGGAGCGGGTAAGTCGCGGGTATCACGACGGGATCTGTTCATATGTCAATCTACAATTTGCATTCGAGTACATACATGCGATGGTGCTTCATCGACCTTGGCGCGATCGATCCAACGCGCTCGGCGCTCGGCAGCCGCGGATCCGGTGCGCGGCGCCAGACCGGGCGGTCATGAGCATCTGACGGTCCTGTCGCTCGACGCTGCGTTGCGAGGCCGAAACGCCTTCGGTGGTCAAGCCGCCTAGGGAGAGCGCTGATCGTCGAACTTCGACGTACGGCCTCGGCCTCGCGAGGGGATACCGCGAGATCGCCAGCCTGCGACCCGAGGCTGTGCCTGGCATTCCAACATCCCACGGCCAGGTGCGCTCGTCTCGAACATCCGCGAACGAAGCCGCGCTGAGATCGGAAGCCAAGCCGTTCCTGGCACGCGAGGGGCCCAGGGAGTGGGGCGCCAGACTTCCTTCATGGGCCGGCCAGTGACGCAAGTCGACCAGTGCTATGCGGGCCGTGGTCGCTGCGCTAGTTTCGGTGGCGTGGGTAACGCAGAGGACGACCGCGCAAGCCGTAGCGCGAGCCTCACGATCCGGGGGCGGCCAGAGGCGCTCCGAGAGCCGAGTGCTAACCCCCAGGTCGAGGGCAGCGGGCAGCTCCCGCCAAACGCGGGCGATCACGTCGATAGCGGCGAGCGGCTGCCGAACGGCGCTATGCTTGGCCGCTACGTCGTGACGGGGTGCGTCGGCACCGGTGGCATGGGCGTGGTCTATAGCGCCCGGGATCCGGACCTCGATCGCCGCGTGGCGCTCAAGGTACTGCGGCCGGAGCTCTCGGCCGAACCAAGCTCGCGCACGCGCTTGCTGCGCGAGGCCCGGGCGATGGCGCAGCTTTCGCATCCGAACGTCGTGCCGATCCACGACGTCGGCGTGCTGGGCGATCAGGTGTTCATCGCGATGGAGCTGGTCGATGGCGTGACGCTGCGCTCCAAGTTCGACCGTACAACTCCCTGGCGCATGGTGGTGGATACCTATCTGCAGGCCGCGCGCGGCCTTGGCGCCGCCCACGCCGCCGGGCTCGTGCACCGCGACTTCAAGCCCGACAACGTCCTGTTCGGTAACGACGGGCGGATCCGGGTGGTCGACTTCGGCCTGGTCGGTCTCGATCCGTTCGAGCTCGCCTTGTCGGACGCCTCCGAGGCCTTGCGGTCCGGGCTCGGGGTCGCGGTCAAGACGACCGCCGGTGTGATCTTCGGCACCCCGGCGTACATGGCGCCCGAGGCGATCCGCGGGGAAATGACGGACGCGCGCGCGGATCAGTTCTCGTTTTGCGTCGCGCTGTTTCATGACCTCTACGGCGCCTATCCACACGGTGGCGCCACGCTGGCCGAGCGCGCGGAGCAGATCGCCCACGGCAAGATCGCGCGGCCGGCGGGCTCCGCGGTGCCTGATCGGGTCTACCGCGTGCTGCTGCGAGGCCTCTCGGCACAGCCTCTGGATCGTTACCGGTCGATGGAAGCGCTGGTGAACGCGCTCGAGCATGCCATCGCGCCACGCCACCGCGTACGAGCGGTCGTGATCGGCGCGCTCGTCGCGCTCGGGGTGCTCGTGATCGGCGCGCTCGGCGTGGTCGCGCTGACCCGGGGCAACGGCGGACGATCCGCGCCGCCGTTGGAGCTCGGGCCGCCCGAGACGATCGCGCGCACCGACGATCAGAACCTCTCCGTCACGATGCTGCGCGATGGGCGATACCTGCGCATCGAGCACGGCGTCGTGACGGTCGTCACGCCCGATGGCTCGATGTCGCGCGCGCTCACCACGCCGCCCGGGCTCACGCCCACGCGGGCACGCCCCGGAAGCGTCAGCGGATGGGCCGAGGTCTACTCGACCGGCGCGCCCTGCTCGTGGTGGCTCGCGCCGGTCGACGGCGGGGCCTGGCGTTCGTTGCTCGAGGATGCATCGTGTGCGAGCGAAGTCGACGTCAGCCCCGACGGGACCCAGCTGGTCATCGCCCTGGGCGGCGAGCTCCGCGTCCGGACGCTCGCCACCGGGGCCGAGCGAACGCTCCGGCGCAAGGCGTATGGCGTCGCCTCGGACGCTGGGCGGGTGCCGTCGTGGTCGCCGGATGGCAAGCGGATCGTCGTCGACGGCGAGATCTCGGTGGTCGAGGTCG
>Ga0070690_100002053_pt1 | contig 10746 bp, 8 predicted proteins | sample KBSS33HmetaG_FD_64671 | JGI IMG/M metagenome (GOLD analysis project Ga0070690, IMG submission 64671) | Switchgrass rhizosphere microbial communities from Kellogg Biological Station, Michigan, USA - KBS S3-3H metaG | ecosystem: Host-associated > Plants > Roots > Rhizosphere ...
AGCGCCAAGGCAAGCCATGCTCGTCGACACGCCTCACCTCCACGCACACTCGCGGCGCTTGCTGCGCTTGCGTCGTGCACGACCAGATGCCATCGAGCTCACGCGCGACGAATACCGAAGTCGCGGCACCGATCGAGCTTTGGCTAGCCAGATTACATCATGCTGTCCGATGTCCGGCCGGATCTAAAAGCTCGAGCAACTTGAGCAAAGGCTCGAGCAGAAGCTCGACCAGAAGCTTGACCAGAAGCTCGACCAGAAGCTCGCGCATCTGGCCACCAAGGCCGAGCTTGAGATCTGGGGTGGAGCACTGCTGGCGCGGATCGAAACGGAGGAGCAGCGGGCGATCGAGCGGGAGCAGCGGATGATCGAACGCATCGAGTGCTCGGAGCAACGATTGCTGACGGAGCTCGCGCGTCATGCCAAGGCGATCCAGGAGGCAGTTTCGGTGCAGATCGCGGCCATCGACGAGAAGTACGCAGATCTACCTGGACGCGTGAACCGGCTCGAAACCTGGGTCTTCGGCCCCAAGTAACTCACGGTTGACGTGAGCCCGCCGAGGTGGCTCCGCCGGCCGTCGACCGCGGCGAGGGCGGAGCGACCCTGAGCGCGGCTACCGATCGTCGGCGTCCTCGCCCACCGACGTCCCGAGGACCGGGAAGCCGGTGACCTGCATGCCCGACAGCACCCAGCCACGCGTGCTCGGCGCGAAGCGTGGGGCGAGCAGACCGTCGTTGATCTCGCGCGTCACGGCGAAGCGGTTGTACGCGCGCGCCGGCAGGAAGATGCACGCGTTGTCGCCCTTCGGGCAGTGTGGGTTCGCCGTGTCGACATCGCCCTCGGCGGCCGAGATGATGCCGTCGCCGTTGGTGTCGACGAGCGCGACCGCGGCCTTGTAGCCGTCGAGCAGGCGCTTCTCGAGGTTGTGCTCGCGGGGCTCGAACGACGCGAGCCGCTCGAACGCGTTGAGCAGCGCCTCGTTGGCGATGCCGCTCGGCACGAAGCGCTGGCGGAACTCGCGCTGCGAGTCGTCCTCGGCGTCGAACTTGTCGGGATCGCGCGGCAGGTCGGGTTTGTCACCGAACCGCACGGCCAGCTTCGGACTGCGGTTGTTCGACGCCGGCGCGTTACCTGGCACGATCGACTGCTTCGCGCTGATCTCACCGTCGGCGAACGTGTCGGCCGGCTGCGTCGGCGAGCGATCGGGGAAGCCGCCGGTGAACGGCAGCTCGTAAAGCGGATGGATCCAGTTCGTCGTGTAATTGAACTCCCAGTAGTTATGGGCGTCGGACTGTTGCAGCGCGTTGTACGCGCCCATGCTGAGGTGCAGCGGCACAATGTTCGCCACGCGATCGGGGAAGTGATCGCTCGGGCTCGGGAAGTGCGGGGCCTGGCCGTCGACCGTGAAGAAGTTGCCGGGCACGTTGTTCGGGCCCATCTTGGCGAGCAGCTTCGCGTCCTCGGCGGTGATCATCCCGAACGGCGGGCTGCCGTGCTTGTCGTGCGTCCTCGGCGGTGCGATGTCTGCGACCTTGAGGTCGTGGATCATCCAGCCCTCGTACCAGCCGCTCTCGTTGTTGATCACGAACAGCCCGCGGATGTCGGTGAAGACGTCGATGAACGCGCGGACGTCGTCCGGGTCGGTCGGCAGGTCAGGCTTCGGCTCGAGCGCGAGCCGCACGGCGCCGATCGTCGCGAGGCCGCAGTTCGCGCCGAACACGGTGAGCATCGCCTTGTCGTTTTTGCCGGTGATCCGGGTCGTGAACACACTCGGCTGGAAGCCCGTCGAGTCGAGCAGGTAGTACATGAACAGCTGGCTCTTCTTGGTGTTCGGATCGGCCTCGGCGAAGATCGTCAGCGGCGATATGCTGTGCGGGCTGCAGTCGATCGTGGCGAGGCGATCTTGCAGCGGCCGTGTCTTCGCCTCGGTGCCGAGCGGCGCGATGTCACCGCGCGCGCAGAAGTCGATCGTGCACGCGCTCGCGTGACAGGTCTTGCCGGTCTCCGGATCGGTCAACGGTGTGATCGGCATGGGCGCGGGGCACTTCGCGGTTGCGGCGCTCGCGCTCGAGCCGCTGCTTTCGCGGGGACTCGTTCTGTCCGTCGGACTCGTTCTGTCCGTCGGACTCGTTCTGTTTGTCGGATGCGAGCTGCTCGATACCGTCGTGCAGCCGTACGGGATCCCGACCAGCGCGCCCACGAGCACGGTCGCAATTGCACATGTAGTGCGTCTCATCGTATTCTCCCTGCGGAATTCCGCGAGATCATCCGACTGCAGCCTACGCGCCTACGCGCATGCGAATCATTCCGGCGACATCCGCGCGCCCCCTGCGACGCCGGCGCGCAGCGCGCGAGAGAACACATTCGTCGCGCAGGCACGGTAACAAAGCCTACTTGGACGCTCCGGCGATAGGACGGTGACATGTAACGCGCGGATTTGCTGGGGGACTCTCGCGATGGAGGCTGCTGAGCTCGGGGGGCACACCGACCTTCGTGAGGACCATCTTCAGCAGGCGCATCGTTCACTCGCGACACGGCTGCTTCATGCGCGCTGGCGATGTGCGCGGCTCGATCGTCTATCAGATCGATCGCTCGCGTGACGGCAAGTGCGTCGAGTTGACGACGACGCACGCTGCGGACGCGCTTACAAACGGCAGCCGAACAGGGGGAACTCCGCCGGCGGGTAGCTCACCACGCTCACTCTCGAGGCGGGCACCGAGCGCGGCGGCGATCGCGCCCTGGTGCTCGCCGGGCGGCCCGGCTCAACATTCCGCGGAAGCGAAAATACAAATAACGGAAAACAACGCTACAATCGTTTTCAGCACCACTCCCGGGCAATCCGATGTGGAACCGGCCGTGCACCCGCACCCTGACGCGGACCACCCGAGGCCCCGAAACGCAATCGAGCTTAGGTTCACCTAACGGTCCCGCCGCCCGAGATCTCTCCGGAACGAACCTCGTTCCATTCTCGAGACGCGTTCAGGGGAGCCCCTGGGGCGTTCCACCGGGAGCGTTGTCACACATCGTGAGGTAAGCTGCTTGATGTGGGTGAACGGCGCCCCCCCTTTTGGTACTATGGCTCACGACCCAATCCGGTTGTTATGAGCGCAACGATCCAGGCAGAATCGAGGAGTGATGAGCGTGCGTGCGCTAGCTGAGCAAAGCGATCGGTTGATCGGAGCGATGCTCGGCAAGGACTATCGAGTCCTCGAGCCCATCGGCGAGGGCGGCATGGCCGTCGTCTACCTCGTCGAGCATCAGACGCTGCTGAAGCGGTTCGCCGCGAAGGTGCTGTCGCGAGCGCTGGCCTCCAGCCTCGAAGCGAGAGCCCGGTTCGCCCACGAGGCGCACGCGGCGTCCCAGCTCGACCACGAGAACATCGTGTCGATCACCGACTTCGGCGTCACCCCCGATCAGCGGCCGTTCTTCGTGATGGAGCTGTTGCGTGGCCAGACCCTTCACCAGCGCCTGTCCGAGGGGCCGATGTCCCTCGAAGAGGTCGTCGCGGTCAGCGTGCCGGTCGCCCGGGCCCTCGCGTATGCGCACGCCGAGGGCATCGTCCACCTCGACGTCAAGCCCGAGAACATCTTCCTGGTGCAGCGCAGCCAGGGCCGGCTGGGCGTCAAGGTCGTCGATTTCGGGATCGCGAAGACCCCGCACAGCCACCAGCTGAACACGCTCGGCGAGACCAACGGCAGCCCGCTGTACATGGCGCCGGAGACCTGCCGGGGCGACGAAGACATCGACCTGCGCGCCGACGTCTACTCGTTCGGCATCGTGCTGTACCTCATGCTGTGCGGGCGGTTGCCGTTCGTCGACGACAACCTCGAGCGCGTGATGCACATGCAGCTCGCCCAGCCGCCAACCTCGCCGCGCGAGCTCAACGCCGAGATCACGCCCGAGCTGGCGGCGGTCGTCGAGCGCACGCTCGCCAAGCAGCGCGACGATCGCTACCCCTCGATGGAGGCGCTGCTGCACGACCTCGAGGCCGCGCTGCCGCCGGGAGCTGACCGCCTGCTCATCGAGGCGCAGTCCGGGGCCCGGGTGTACGAGACGCCGTTTGCCAGCGCGATGGCGGGGCGAGATTCACAGCGCACCGCGCGGATCACGCAGCCACCGCCGATCGCGATCTCGTCGAGCCAATCGGGGGCCGCGTTGCCGAGCTCGCCGAGTGCGGTGGTGGTGGGGACCCATCCAAGCTCAGCCTCGTCGAGCCAGGTCACCGCGCCGCCGCGCAGCCGGGCGCCGATCATGGCCGCCGTCGCGGTCGCGACCACGCTCTGCGCCGTACTGGTGCTGTGGCAGCTCCGCACCACGCCGTCTACCGCCGGAGAAGCACGTACGAACAGCCTGCCGGCCCGCCCCACGACGCCGGTCGCCGCGCCTCATCCGTCCGTGGCCAGCGTGCCGCCGGCGCCCGAAGCCGTCGCGCCGACCGTGCCGGCAGCCGTCGCGCCGGCCCCCTCCGCGAGCGCCCCCCCGGCCGCAGCAGCCGACCCCGAGCCGGCGATGCCCGGAGCCTCCCAGCCGACTGCCGTGGCCGTGGAGCCCCCCCCCGAGCCTTCGAAGCCCGAGCCACCGGTAGCCGGCAAGCGGGGCACTGTGCGGCCCAAGCCGGGGTCGCGGCCCGAGCCGCCCCAGCCGGTGAAGCACGCGCCCGTGATCGCGTCCGCCGCCGTCGCGCCGCCCCCACCGGTTCCGGGATCATCGCCGATGGAGCTACCGGCCAGCCCCGTCATGGAGCCGGTGAAGCCCGCGTCCGACCCCGGACCGACCACGGTCGCGACACCTCCCCCGGTGGTCCCGCCGCCGGCCAAGCCCGCCGCGCCGTCGCCCGGCACGCTCGACGCGACGCCGTCGATCGAGTCGCTGGAGGTCAAGGGCTCGCTGGCACCATCCATCGTCCGGCGCAGCGTCGAGCGCACGCTATCGTCGTTACAAAGCTGCTACCGCACCGCCGCGCGCGCGGGCGGCGCGACCCCTGCCGTCGAGCTGCGGTTAACGTTCGAGATCGACGAGAACAGCCTCGCGGTGAACGTCGCCACCGGCGGCGCCAGCTTCGGCTCGCTCGGCAGCTGCGCCAAGTCGGTCGCCCAGCAGATCCGCACCCGGGAGGCGCCCGACGTCGGCACGGCCCAGGTCACGGTCGTGATCAAATTCCGCCCATCGTGACGATGGCCCTCGCGGTGCTCCACGGTGGTCCGACAAGCACCGTCGGCAGCCAGAGTCCGAACATCATCATGCGGACTTCATTCTCCTTGTCTTCACCGTGTCCTCCTTGCTCTCGTCCACGCCCGGTCGTCAGCCACCCTCGAGATCCTCGTACAGGAGGCCACATGCGCCGTTTTCGGTGAGCGCCATGGGCGAAATACGCACCCGGGCAAGCCCTTGGGTTGTCTCGCGGCGAAGTACGGTGTCGATCTGACGTGGATATAATGGGCGGGCGGGCGGTCGTGCTCCGGCTCGTCGGACCCAGCGTGGTCTATGAGCCCCGCCCCCGCACAATCCCGCTGATCTGGGCACCCGCGCTCGCACCCGGGAGCCCGCTCGGTGCCGATCGCGAGCTATTTCCTCGAGTGTGGCCGCCCCCGCCCGATCCGTGACCCGCGGCTGGGCCGCGTCGAACCGAGCACGGCCAAGGCCGGCTGACAGCTACTCCTCCATGACGAAGCGGAGGATCGCCTGGTGGGATGCCTACGTCCTCGCCGGGATCTACCTACGCCCGCCCTCTGATCTTTACATGTTGTTCCGGCATGCAGCTTACACGGCAGGGGGCCTCAGGTTCTCTCTCATTTCTTCCTGCGAGCCGCCGGACCCTCCTCGGTGGCGATCGCCTGAAACACCGGTTTGGTTGCTTGTCGCTCTTTACTGAGTACCACCGCTGATGTAGATGCGACGCTCATCGCTGCCTCTTGTTGCCACAGCAGAGGCAGGGATTCAGCCAAAAGCGACATCGTCGTGTCTTCAGGGGTCTTCCGCATCGTGCCTTGTCCCGGAAAGAGTACATTTCGGATCGTGTATGGCGGAGCGTCCCAGCGAAGTCATCGACGGTGTACTCGTGCCAGGTGATTCAGGTACGGCCGTCGCCGGCGCCGGGCAAGTCAACGACGAACGCAGATCGCGTAGAGATACCGCGGCCATCGTCTCCAGCCTCACCGCGTCCGGTGCGTTCGCGCTGCTGGAGAACTCCCGGGCGCCCGGAACCGAGGCCGCCTCGATGGTGTTCTGGGGGGCCGTTCAGCACATCACCGCCACGGATGAGTCTGGTCTTCAGCAGGCCTTCGAAGATCTGGAGTCTCATCGCAGGGCCGGTCGCTTCCTCTGCGGTTACGTGACCTACGAGGCGGGTTACTTCCTGGCGGATGGCAAGGGGTTTCGTCGCTCGAAGATCGAAGCGCGCGCGCTCCCGCTGCTCAGCTTCTTCGCGTTCTCTCGCTGCGAGCGGCTGGATCGACGCCAGGTCAGCGATCTGCTGAGCGCCGCCGGCAGCGACGCGCCGTGCGCGATTCACGCGCTGGAGCTGAGCGAGACCGAGCAGCGCTACTGCGCGAAGATCGAGCGTATCCGGAGCTACATCCGCGATGGCGACACCTACCAGGTCAACTACACGCTGAAGTACCGGTTCGGCTATGAGGGCACGCCGATCGCGCTATATCGCGAGCTGCGCGAGCGGCAGACCGTCGAGTACGGGGCATACTTGCACTTCCCCGAGGCTCGCGTGATCTCGCGGTCGCCGGAGCTGTTCCTCGTCAAGCGCGCTGACCGCGTCACCTCCAAGCCGATGAAGGGCACCGCGCCCCGCGGTGCCACGGCCGAGCAGGACCAGCTCATCACCCGGTCCCTCCGAGCCGATCCCAAGACGCTCTCCGAGAACGTCATGATCGTGGACCTGCTCCGCAACGACATCGGTCGGATCGCGAAGCCGGGCTCGGTCCGCGTGCAGAACCTGTTCGAGATCCAGACCTTCGAGACCGTGCACCAGATGATCTCGACGGTCGAGGGCACGATCTCCCCCGCGCTGACGGTCGGAGAGGTGTTCCGGCAGCTATTCCCGTGCGGATCGATCACCGGAGCCCCGAAGATCCGGACCATGGAGATCATCGAGGAGCTCGAGGAGGAGCCTCGGGGCATCTACACCGGGGCCATCGGATACATCACGCCCCACAACGATTTCTGCTTCAACGTCCCCATCCGCACGATCGTCTCGACCGAGGATTGCCGCGCCGAGCTCGGCATCGGCAGCGGCATCATCCACGAGGCCAATCCGTCCGCGGAGTTCTCGGAATGTCTCCTGAAAGCTCGGTTCCTCACCGGGCTCAACGAGAAGTTCCAGCTCATCGAGACCATGCGATGCTCCACGCAAAAGGCAGCTCCGGACCACCTCGAGCTCCACCTGGCGCGCCTGGAGCAGTCCGCCCGCCTGTTCGGGTTCACCTGGGAACCGGCCCGCGTCTCGGGCGCGATCCGTGGCGCGACGAGATCCGCCTCGGCAGATAGCTACAAGCTGCGGCTGCTGCTCCACCACGATGGCCGCGTGTCGATCACGCTGGCGCCCCTCGTCGAGGCTGCGCCCGGCCCGCACGGCCCGCCATGCCCGCGATGCCCGGGATGGGTGACGATCGCCCCGGAGCGCGTGAACAGCGCATCCATCTTCCAGTACCACAAGACCACGATGCGAGGTCACTACGATCGAGCCTTCGAGGCGGCCGTGACCGCCGGAGCCCACGAAGTCCTGTTCCTCAACGAGCGAGGCGAAGTCGCCGAGGCGGCGCGTCACAACCTGTTCGTCCAGATTGATGACGAGCTGCTCACACCGCCTGTGAGCGCGGGTATCTTGAACGGGCTCCAGCGTCAGCTGATTCTTGGTGATCCGGCCCGGAACGCACGCGAGGCCACGCTCACGCTTGCCGACATCGCCCGGGCCAATAGGCTATTTCTGACCAACGCCGTGCGTGGGATTGTCGAGGTGAAGCTCGTGCCCGCCCATCGAGAGCGGCTGTTACAGAAAGTTGGCCTCGACGCTGTGGCTGCTCGATCGATAACGACGACTCCTTCACCGACGACATCGCCCGATATCTGCCCGGGCTGGGCGAGGAGGTGAGATCCATCCTGGGCATCCGTCTGGGGCACGGGCCATTGGCCAGGTCACACCGAGGCGGTCCATCGCGTCGGCTTCCGGCCGAGGCTCGGACGGCAGGCTCACTCGCCTGCGGCGATCGAGTACGAGGGGCGCTCGCCGCCGGCTTCCGTCAGCTGCAGCGGCCGATGCAGGTGGAGCTGCAGGAGCTTGGCGAGCGAGGCCCGCCCGCGGATCACGAAGCCGGTGACCGTGCCGTCGACGACGCTCGCGTAACCGTACGCGCTCGCCGCGCCCACGCCAGCATCGACGAGGTTCCACTCGATCGAGCCGTCGCCGACGATCGCCGCCGCGCCGAGCTTGGCCGCGAGCTCGCTCGCCGGATGGCCGATCAGCTTCGCGATCGCCTGGACGTGACGCCGGAGTCCCGGCACGTCGATGTCAAGTGACGCTGGCGGAGCCGGAACCACCGGCGTGACCGGCGCGACCTCGTGTCCGGCGGCCGTTGCGACGTGTGGAACGGACAAACGGACCGGCGCGGAGGTTCTGGAGAGCGGCGCCGCAGTCGTGGATGCCGTGAGGCCGAAAAGGCTCGTCGAGATGACCACCAAGGTCCAGCGGCGCACGAAGATCAGACGTACGAAGGGCCCGCCGTATTGCGCGATGGCGAGCCGGCCGATTCGCGTTGCGATTCCGCCGCTTCCGACCTGCTCGACGTCACGCGTCACGGTGTTCGTCCTCGATGCTCGCGAGGCGACCGATCTCGACCGCGGCCGGCCGCCGGTTGCCGTCGCGCGAGAGACCGATCGAGAGACTTCACGTGCTCACCTGGCCAAACGATTATGCTGGACGAGCTCGATCGGGAGCTGTGATGACCACTACGAATATTGCGATCGGCTGCCCCGTTGCTGAGGAGTTCGACCCACTATCGCCAGCGTACCTGGCGGACCCGTACGCCGTCATGGCCGCGCTGCCGCTGGCCGAGGCCCCGGTGTTCTACGCGCCCACGATCGGCTACTACGTGATCACCCGCTACGCCGACATCGCACAGGTGTTCGGTGACCCGGCCACGCACTCCTCGGCGGTAGCGCAGGCCCCGCTCGTCCCGCTCGTCCCCGAGGCGCAGCAGATCCTGCTCGCCGGGGGCCACAAGCCGCAACCGTCGATGGTCAGCCTCGACGAGCCCGATCACGCACGGCTGCGCAGGCCCGCCGCCCGCGCGTTCGCGGTCAAGCGAGTCACCGATCTACAGCCGACGATCCGGCGGATCGCCGGCGAGCTGCTCGATGCGGTGCGAGCTGCCGAGTTCGAGCTGATCGCTGGGCTGGCGTTCCCGCTGCCCGCGAGCGTGGTGTTTTCGCTCATGGGCGTTCCCGAGGCCGACCACGCGCAGCTCAAGCGGTGGTGCGGCTACCGCGCCACGCTGTCGTTTGGCCGCCCCGCTCCCGACGACCAGGTCGAGATCGCCACCAGCATCGCGGCGTACCGCGGCTATCTGCGCTCGCTGGTCGAGGCCAAGGCGACCGCGCGCGCCGACGATCTGACCAGCGACCTCTTGGCGATCCACGACGAGGCCCCGGACCAGCTCACGCGCGCCGAGATCGCCTCGATCCTGTTCTCGCTGAGCTTCGCCGGCCACGAGACGACCACGGGCCTTATCGGCAACACGGTGCGCCGCCTCCTCGAAGCTGCCGACCGCTGGGACGCGGTCGTCGCCCGGCCGGAGCTCGTCGCCGCCGCCATCGACGAGACCCTCCGGTTCGATACCTCGGTCCCGGTGTGGCGCCGGATCACCACCCGCCCGACCACGCTCGGCGGCATCGAGTTACCCGCGGGTGCCAAGCTGCTGCTGTGGCTCGCCGCCGCCAACCGCGATCCGTCGGTGTTCCCGGCGCCCGAGCGCTTCGATCTGCACCGGCCCAACGCCGATCAACACCTCGCGTTCGGCAAGGGGCTGCACTATTGCCTCGGCGCCCACCTCGGCAAGCTCGAGGCGCGCATCGCGCTCGAGGAGATCATCCAGCGGTTTCCGTGCCTCGAGCTGGTCGAAGATCAGGTGTTCACATTCCACCCCAATATCTCGTTCCGCGGTCCACAAGCGCTCTGGGTCCGTAGCCGGAGCTCATACGTGAGATCTTAGCGGTTGTTCTCGACGGGGACGAACCGGCTGCGTCTGCGATGCCCCAGACTTCCATCGCAGGTCGAACGTGATGGGTCCGTGGCCTCGCGATCGCTCAGCCCCTCCAGCCGTTGCAGCATCATGACCACCGACACGATTCGTGGCGGCACCGACGCTCGCCCAATGTCGGCGAACAAGTCGGCGAACGCCTCGTCAGGGAACAGCCGCCACGGCTCCAACCGCATCGCCCGACGGCAGCAACGCCGAGGCGCTCGTCGAGAACGTGCTCGCCGCGACCGATGGAGCGGCATCCTCGTCGAGTACCGAATTCGAGAGCGCAGAGAGCAGGCTCACCGATGAGCCGCGGGTCGATACGTCCGACCGACGCGGTGGCGCCCGTCGAGATCTACGGTGACTCCTCGTACGGGACGGCCGAGTTCGTCGAAGCGATCGAAGGTGCGGGCGCCGAGGCCAACGTCAGGGTGCAGCCGCCTTCGGCCCCGAAGGCAAATTCGCCAAGGACGCTTTCGAGGTCGACCTGACCCACAATACG
>Ga0070690_100002055_pt1 | contig 10742 bp, 8 predicted proteins | sample KBSS33HmetaG_FD_64671 | JGI IMG/M metagenome (GOLD analysis project Ga0070690, IMG submission 64671) | Switchgrass rhizosphere microbial communities from Kellogg Biological Station, Michigan, USA - KBS S3-3H metaG | ecosystem: Host-associated > Plants > Roots > Rhizosphere ...
CCGTGGCCGCGCGCGTGCGTGCCGCGCGCGAACGCCAGCTGGCGCGCCAGGGCACGCCCAACGCGCTGCTGGCGGCCGGCCAGATCGAGACCGGGCTGCGCCTGGCCGAACCGGCGCGCACGCTGCTCGAACAGGTGGCCGAGCGCCTGGGCTGGTCGGCGCGCAGCCTGCACCGCGTGGCCAAGGTGGCGCGCACGGTGGCCGACCTCGCGGGTGCGTCCGACGTCGAAGCGGCGCACATGGCCGAGGCGGTGCAGTATCGGCGCGGACTGCCTGGCGGGTGACGCGCCGGCCCGGCCGACGGCCTCGCTTCGCCACCGAATCGCCACCGCGACGCCGTGTCGCTGCCTCGCCGTCCTCTCGCCGCATCGCCGCCTCGCGCCGAAGACCGGCTGGTGCATACTGCGCCGCACTCGCGGCCCCCCGGCTTCGACGAGCCGGCACCGCGGCGGCCGGGCTCGAAACTTGCCAAGTCGCGCCTCGGGTCCGGACGCGCCGCTGCATCGCGCGGCGCGTACCGGCATGCCCGCATGGCAGACCTCTCTTCGAGTCGATGAACGAATCACCTTCCATCAGCAACGCACGCATCGGCATCGTCGGGACAGGCTTCGTCGCCGACCTGTACATGCGGTCGTTGAAGACCTTTCCGCACATCGCGGTGACCGCTGCGTACGACCGCGACGCCACCCGCCTGCAGGCGTTCTGCGATCACTGGGGCGTGCCCGCCGCGGCGTCGCTGGTCGACCTGCTGGCCGCGCCCGGCCTGGAGCTGGTGCTCAATCTCACCAACCCCGGCTCGCACTTCGAGGTGAGCCGAGCCTGCCTGGCCGCCGGCCGCCACGTCTATTCGGAGAAGCCGCTGGCCACCGTCATGGACGATGCGCGCGCGCTGGTCGAACTCGCCCGCGAGCGCGGCCTGATGATCACGTCGGCGCCGTGCAGCCTGCTGGGCGAGGCGGCGCAGACGCTGTGGGCCAGCGTGCGCCGGCACGACGCGGGCAAGCCGCTGCTGGTCTACGCCGAACTCGACGACGACTACGTGCCCACGGCGCCGTACCGCAAGTGGATCAGCGAGTCGGGCGCGCCCTGGCCATGGCGCGACGAGTTCGAGGTGGGCTGCACCGTCGAACATGCCGGCTACTACCTGTCGTGGCTGATCGCGATGTTCGGCAACGTGACGACGGTGGTGGCGGCGTCGGCCGACCTCATTCCCGGCAAGCTGCCCGAGGGCGGCCAGGCCGCGCCCGATTATTCGTGCGCCACGCTGTTCTTCGAGTCCGGCGTCGTCGGGCGGCTCACGTGCAGCATCGTCGCGCCGCACGACCACGCGCTGCGCGTCGTGGGCGAGCGCGGCACGATCGAGATCGACGAATGCTGGGCCAACGGCGCGCCGGTGCGCGTGCGCCATCGCCACGTCGTGCGGCGGCGCCAGATCGACAGCCCGTTCGCGCGCCGCGTGCGCGTGGGCACCGCCACCGACCCGAAGGTGGGCCGGCGAGGCGCCGCGTCGATGAACTTCGCGCTGGGGCCGGCGGAGATGCTGGCCGCGCTGCGCGAGCAGCGACCGTGCCGCCTCGGCGCCGACTTCGCGCTGCACTTCAACGAGGTGACGCTGGCGATCCAGAACTCGCGCGCCGAGCGCGGCGTGCAGCACATGACCACGCGCTGCGCGCCGGTCGAGCCGCTGCCCTGGACGCTCGCGGCCGCGCCGTGGAAGTCGCAGCCGTGAGCGGCGCGCGCACCTGGCGCTTCGGCGTGGTCGGCACGGGGGCGATGTCGGCCACGATGATGGAATGCCTCGCGCTCGAGCGGCGCGTCGACGTCGTGGCCGTCGCCTCGGCGGACGCGGCGCGGGCGCGCGCGTTCGCCGACCGCTTCGGCATCGCGCACGCGCACGCGCACGCCGGGCTCGACGCGCTGCTGGCGCGCGACGACATCGACGCCGTCTACATCGCCACCGCCACGCGCGACCACGCCGCGCACGCGATCGCGGCGCTCGAGGCCGGCAAGGCCGTGCTGTGCGAGAAGCCGTTCGCGATCGGCGTGGCGCAGGGCCAGCGCGTGCTCGAGGTCGCGCAGCGCAGCGGCCGCCTGTTCATGGAGGCGCAGTGGACGACCGCGCTGCCCGCCTACCGCGAACTGCTGCGACTGGCGCGCCAGCGCGCGCTGGGCGAGCCGGTGCTGCTGCACTCGGAGTTCGGCATCGCGCACGATCCCGCGGCGCACCCGCGCCTGTTCGAAGGGCCCGGTGCGGGCGTGCTGCTCGATTTCGGCGTCTACCCGATCGTCCTGGCGCTGCAGGCGCTCGGCCCGGTGCGCTCGGTCGACGCGGCGGTGCGCTGCACTGCGGCGGGGGTTGACGTCCACGCGACGCTGCAGCTCGTGCACGAGGCCGGCGGCCATTCGCAGCTGGCCGCGTCGCTCGTGGCGACGCTGCCGAACCGCAGCAGCCTGTCGTTTGCCGGTGGCCACGTGGGACTCGCGTCGCCGGTGATGGGCGCCGAGAGCCTGCAGGTGCGCGCCGTCGCGCCGGCCGGCGCCGTGCACGCCGGCGCGGCCAAGCCGTCGCTGGTCGCGGCGCTGCGCCGCCAGCGCTGGGTGCGCCGGCTCAAGGCCGCGCTGCGCGGCGGCGGCAGCGAGCACCCGTTCGGCGCGAACCGCTACGCGCCGCAGCTGTCGCACTTCGTCGCGCTGCTCGATGCCGGCGCGCTGGAGAGCGACCTGATGCCGCACGCCACCTCGCTGGCGGTGCTTCGCGTCGTCGAAGCGGCCCGCCAGTGCCGGCCCCCCGTCGTGGAAGCGTCCCCGTGAAGATCGCGTACCTCCTGAATTCCTATCCGATGACCAGCACGACGTTCATCCGTCGCGAGATCGAGGCGCTGGTCGCCGACGGCGTCGAGATCGAGCGCTTCGCGGCGCGGCCCTGGGGCGAGAAGCTGGTCGACCCGCTGGACATCGCCGAGCAACAGCGCACGCGCTACCTGCTGGCCGGCAACGTGCCCAACCTGTTCGCGGCGTTCCTGCGCGAGCTGTTGACGAACCCCGTGCGCCTGGCGCGCGCAACCGGCGTCGCGTTCCGGCTGTGGCGCAACGCGCACGAGGGCTTCGGCCGCCACGCCGCCTACCTGCTGCAGGGCGTCTACTTCAAGCAGCAGGTGGCGCGCAGCGGCGCGGCACACGTGCACACGCACTTCGCCACCAACGCCACGTCCATCGCGCTGCTGAGCCACGTGCTGGGCGGGCCGGGCTACAGCTTCACCGCGCACGGTCCCGACGAGTTCGAGAACACCGGCCGGCTCAGCTTCGACCTGAAGATGCGCCACGCGCGCTTCATCGCGGCGATCTCGGCCTTCGGCCGCGTTCAGCTGATCCGCGCAAGCCGCTGGGCGCACTGGCCCAAGATCGAGATCGTGCACTGCGGCCTGGCGCTGCCCGACTTCACGCCCACGCCCAACCCGGGCAGCCAGGTGCTGGTCAACATCGCCCGCTTCAACTCGCAGAAGGGGCTGCTGCTGATCCCGGCCGCCGTCGCCGCGGTCAAGGACGAGTTCCCCGGCCTGAAGGTGGTGCTGATCGGCGACGGCGAGGAGCGGCCGACGCTCGAGGCCGAGATCGCGCGCCACGGCGTGGCCCGGCACATCGAGTTGCGCGGATGGCAGTCCAACGCCGAGGTGCGGCGCGCGCTGGAGGCGTCTCGTGCGCTGTTGCTGCCCAGCTTCGCCGAGGGCCTGCCCGTGGTCATCATGGAGGCCTTCGCCCTCGGCCGGCCCGTGATCTCGACGTACATCGCCGGCATCCCCGAGCTGGTGGATGCCAGCTGCGGCTGGCTCGCGCCTGCGGGCGACGTCGACGCGCTGGCCGCGGCGATGCGCGATGCGCTGTCGGCCGACGCGCAACGCCTGACCCGGATGGGCGACGAGGCCCGCCGCCGCGGGGTCGCCCGGCACGACATCGCGGCCTCGGCGCGACAGCTGAAGGCGCTGTTCGCGAGGGCGTCTTCGCCGGCTTTTTCAGGAGCTGGAAGCGCGTCCCGCGGCGCATAATGCCCTGCATGACCGACAAAAAAGTAGCGCTCATCACCGGCGTCACGGGCCAGGACGGCGCCTATCTGGCCGAGTTCCTGCTGAAGAAGGGCTACGAGGTCCACGGCATCAAGCGCCGGGCATCGTCCTTCAACACCGATCGCATCGATCACCTGTACCAGGATCCGCACGTCAACAACCGTGACTTCGTCCTGCACTACGGCGACCTGACGGATTCGACGAACCTGACGCGCATCGTGCAGAAGGTGCAGCCCGACGAGATCTACAACCTCGCGGCGCAAAGCCACGTGGCGGTCAGCTTCGAGGAACCCGAGTACACGGCCAACGCCGACGGCATCGGCGCGCTGCGCCTGCTGGAGGCCATCCGCATCCTGGGCCTGGAGAAGAAGACGCGCTTCTACCAGGCCTCCACCTCCGAGCTGTACGGCCTGGTGCAGGAGATCCCGCAGAAGGAGACCACGCCCTTCTACCCGCGCAGCCCGTACGCGGTGGCCAAGCTCTACGCCTACTGGATCACGGTCAACTACCGCGAGGCCTACGGCATGTACGCCTGCAACGGCGTGCTGTTCAACCACGAGAGCCCGCTGCGCGGCGAGACCTTCGTCACGCGCAAGATCACCCGCGCGATGGCGCGCATCGCGCTGGGCCTGCAGGACGCGCTGTACCTGGGCAACATGAGCGCGCTGCGCGACTGGGGCCATGCGCGCGACTACGTGCAGATGCAGTGGCTGATGCTGCAGCAGCAGCAGGCCGAGGACTTCGTCATCGCCACCGGCGTGCAGTACAGCGTGCGCGACTTCGTGCGGATGTCGGCCGAGCGCCTTGGCGTCACGGTGCGCTTCGAGGGCCAGGGCGAGGCCGAGGTCGGCATCGTCGACGCGGTCGCCGGCGACAAGGCCAAGTGCAAGCCGGGCCAGGTCATCGTGCGCGTCGACCCGCGCTACTACCGGCCCACCGAGGTCGAGACGCTGCTGGGCGACCCGAGCAAGGCCAAGGCCAAGCTGGGGTGGACGCCCACCACCACGCTGCCCGAGCTCGTGGCCGAGATGATCGACGCCGACTACAACACCGCGCGCCGCGACGCGCTGGTGAGCATGGCGGGCTTCCAGACCTTCAGCCACCATGAGTGAGCACGCGAAGCGGCCGGGCCGCGACGAGGCGATCCTGGTCGCTGGTGCGCGCGGCATGGTGGGCTCGGCCCTCGTGCGCCGCCTCAAGGCCGGCGGCTACGCGCGCGTGCTCGCGCCGCTGCGCGCGGAGCTCGATCTGCAGGACGCCGCGGCCACCCGCGCGTACCTGCAGCGCGAGAAGCCGGCCTACGTCTTCATCGCCGCGGCCAAGGTCGGCGGCATCCACGCGAACAACACGTACCGCGCGCAGTTCCTGCACGAGAACCTGGCGATTGCCGACAACACGATCGCCGGTGCGCACGAAGCGGGTGTGCAGCGGCTGATGTTCCTGGGCTCGAGCTGCATCTACCCGAAGCTCGCGCCGCAGCCGATCCGCGAAGACTCGCTGCTCACCGGCCCGCTGGAAGCCACCAACGAGCCGTATGCGATCGCCAAGATCGCGGGCGTCAAGCTGTGCGAGGCCTACAACGACCAGTACGGCCGCCAGTACGTCAGCGCGATGCCCACCAACCTGTACGGCCCCAACGACAACTACGACCTGCAGACCAGCCACGTGCTGCCGGCCCTGATCCGCAAGGCGCACGAGGCCAGGCTGCGCGGCGACGAGGAGTACGTGGTCTGGGGTTCGGGCACGCCGATGCGCGAGTTCCTGTACGTGGACGACCTGGCCGACGCCTGCGTCCACATGATGGAGCAGGGCTACGACGGCCCGCTGGTCAACATCGGCACCGGCGAGGACGTGACGATCCGCGAATTGGCCGAGACCGTGATGGACGTCGTGGGCTTCCGGGGGCGCATCGTGTTCGATGCCAGCAAGCCGGACGGCACGCCGCGCAAGCTGCTCGATGTGGGCCGCCTGCACGCCCTTGGCTGGAAGCACAAGGTCGCTCTGCGCGACGGCATCGCGCTCGCCTACCGCGACTTCCTGGATCGATTCGGGCGATAGGCCCCATTCGAGGAACTTTCGCACGCTGGCTCGGGGGTCGTCCCGACGCACGGCACCCCCCCGAGTCCGTCGTCAAGCTGACGCACGGTAATCCTTACAATCATCCGTTTAGCCGCTATGCGGCCGGGCGAGGCACGTCTGTCGTGCGCGCTCGCCAACGATGATGGTGGCGCGCCGCGCCACGCGATGGGCCGACAAAGGCCATGAGGGGCTCGAAGCCGATGATGCGTTCCGAAGACAAGATCCGCCGCGCCGTCAGCGCCGCTGCCCTGGCCGCGCTGGCCGTCATCGCCCTGGTCGCCTGCGGCCCGAAGAAGGACGTCGCGGGCGACGCCGCCGCCGGCGGCGAGGTGGTGGCCACGGTGGGCGGGCAGGACTTGACCGCCAGCCAGCTCCAGATCGCGATGCAGAAGCAGCGCGGGATGCGCCCCGACGCCGGCGACGCCGCCGCCAAGCAGGTGCTCGATCAACTGGTCGACGAACAGATCGTCGCGGAGAAGGCCGTCGCGGCCAAGCTCGATCAGGATCCGCTCGTGGTCGCCCAGATCGAGGCCGCGCGCCGCGACATCCTGGCGCGCCGCTTCATCGAGCAGGTCGCCGAGAGCGCGCCCAAGCCTACCGACGAGGCGATCCAGAAGTTCTACGACAGCCGCCCCGCGATGTTCGCGCAGCGCAAGGTGTTCACGCTGCAGCGCACGGACATCCAGGTGCCGGACGATCGCCGCTCGGAAGTCGATGCGAAGGTGCAATCGGTAAAGAGTTCGGACGAACTGTCCGCCTGGCTCAAGTCGCAGAAGCTGGCGTTCACAACCAAGTCCGAGCAGGACGCGTCCGAGCAGCTGCCGCCCAATGTGCTCGAAAAGCTGAACACGCTGAAGGACGGCCAGGCTATGGTGGTGCCGTCGCAGTTCGGCGTCACTGCCCTCACGCTCGTCTCCAGCACCGCGGCGCCCAAGCAGCTCGCCGACGCGCGTCCCGCGATCGAGCAGTTCCTGTCGAATCAGGGCAAACGCGAGCTCGTGATGGGCCTGCAACGCACGCTGCACAAGGACGTCAAGGTGGAATACAAAGGCCGGTTCGCGGCGATGAAGCCGGCGGGCGACGAACTTGCCATGCCCGCTCCGGCTTCGATCAAACCCGCGACTTCCGCCGCCAGCCTCCCCGCTGCGGCGGCGTCGCAGAACACACCTGCCAAGAAATGAAGACTCGATCGGCTTTCAACCTTGCGCTGACGCTGGCCTGCGTCGCGATGCTGCTGGCGGCCTGCGGCCGCAAGTCCGAGGACGCGTCGGCCACGCTGGCCACCGTCAACGGCGAGAAGATCACGCAGGACCAGCTCGATTTCGCCATGAAGCAGATCGCCGCGGCGCGCCCCGGCGCATCGGCGCCCGCATCCGCCAACGTGCTCGAGAGCCTGGTGGAACAGCGGCTGGCGGTGCAGAAGGCCGAAAAGGACAAGCTCGATCGCAACCCCGGCGTGCTGCAGGCGATGGAGGCAGCGCGCAAGGATGCGCTCGCGCGCTACTTCATCGAGCAGTTCGTCGCGAAGGTGCCCAAGCCCGGCGCCGACGAGATCAAGCAGTACTACGACGCGCACCCCGCCAACTTCGCGCGGCGCAACGCCTACGTCATCCAGAAGGTGGACGCGCGCGTGGCCGCCGACAAGGCCGGCGCGCTCGCGGCCGCGGCGCAGGCGGCCAGCGGCGCATCGGCGGTCGCGGGGCTGCTCAGGGCCAAGGCGGACGCGGTCAATGTGACCGAATCCACCCAGCCCGCCGAATCGCTGGGTCCTTTGTTGCCGAAGATTTCGACCATGAGCGCTGGACAGACGATCGCCGTCCCGCAACCGCTGGGGCTGGCCACGTTGACGCTCGTCGACGTCAAGCCCCAGCCGCTCACGCTCGCGCAGGCCCAGCCGGCCATCGAGCAGATGCTCTGGACCCAGAAGAAGCGCGAGGCGCTGCAGGCCGAAACCAAGGACATGCGCTCGAAGGCGCGCATCGATTACCTGGGCAAGTTCGCTCCAGGCACGGTTTCTGCTGCTGCCGCGTCCGCCCCCGTCGCTGCCAGCGGCGCTTCACGCTGATCTCCAGACGCTCCGTTTCGGCGCGCACCTTTCCATTAGCTTAAGCAACCAAACGTCATGAAAATCACTGTGATCGGGGCCGGTTACGTCGGGTTGGTGTCCGGAGCCTGCCTGGCGGAGATGGGCAACCATGTCGTGTGCCTGGACGTGGATCCGCGCAAGATCGACATGCTCAACAAGGGCGAGATCCCCATCCACGAGCCTGGCCTCGACCAGGTCGTGCAGCGCAATGCCGCCGCCGGACGCCTGCAGTTCACCACCGACATCGGCGCGGCCGTCGCCCACGGCACGCTGCAGTTCATCGCGGTGGGCACGCCACCCGACGAGGACGGCTCCGCCGACCTGCAGTACGTGCTGGCCGCCGCGCGCAACATCGGCCGACTGATGACCGACTACAAGCTGGTCATCGACAAGAGCACCGTGCCCGTGGGCACCGCCGACAAGGTCAAGGCCGCGATCCAGTCCGAGCTCGACGCGCGCGCCCTGGCGCTCGATTTCTCCGTGGCCTCCAACCCCGAGTTCCTGAAGGAAGGCGCTGCGGTCGACGACTTCATGAAACCCGATCGCATCGTGGTGGGCGCCGACGACGATCGCGCGATCAACCTGCTGCGCGCGGTCTACGCGCCGTTCCAGCGCAATCGCGACAAGCTGGTCGTGATGGACGTGCGCTCCGCCGAACTCACCAAGTACGCCGCCAACGCGATGCTGGCCACGCGCATCTCGTTCATGAACGAACTCGCGCTGCTGGCCGAGAACCTGGGCGCGGACATCGAACTCGTGCGCCAGGGCATCGGCTCCGACCCGCGCATCGGCTACCACTTCCTGTACGCCGGCTGCGGCTACGGCGGCTCGTGCTTCCCGAAGGACGTGAAGGCGCTGATCCGCACGGCCAGCGAGAGCGGCCGCGATCTCAAGGTGCTGCAGGCGGTGGAAGATGCCAACGATGCGCAGAAGCAGGTGCTGGTGGACAAGATCGTCAAGCGCTTCGGCGACGACCTGGCCGGCAAGCGCTTCGCTGTCTGGGGCCTGGCGTTCAAGCCCAACACCGACGACATGCGCGAGGCCAGCGCCCGCGTGCTGATCGGCGAACTGCTCTCGCGCGGCGCCAGCGTGACGGCCTACGACCCGGTGGCGATGAACGAGGCGCGCCGCGTCTTCGGCGACGAGCCGCGCATCGCCTATGCCGAAAACCCCGACGAGGCCCTGGTGGGCGCCGACGCGCTGGCCATCGTCACCGAATGGAAGGAATTCCGCAGCCCGGACTTCGCGCGCATCGCGTCCACCCTGAAGACGCCGGTCATCTTCGACGGCCGCAACCTGTACGAACCCAGGATCGTGCGGGAAGCAGGCATCGACTACCAGCCCATCGGGCGCGCCTGACAGGTGCCGCGACAGGCTGAGACAGGGCCGGAGGGGAATGTGAGACTCATGACGAACAACGAGACGACGATGCGTTCCACTGCCATGACGGCTACCGCGGTCTGCGCGGCGCTGCTGCTCGCGGCCTGCACCGGCCACAAGAAGGACGCGACGCAGAGCGCGGCGCGCGTCGACGGCACCGAGATCACGGTGCACCAGATCAACTACAAGCTCCAGCGTGAGCGCGGCCTGCGTCCCGAGCAGCAGGAAGAGGCCGGCCGCAAGGTGCTCGAGCAGTTGATCGACGAGCAGCTGATCGTCGAGAGGGCCGAGAAGACCAAGATGGATCTCGAGCCGGCCGCGCAACAGGCGCTCGACGCCGCGCGCCGCGAGGTGCTGGCGCGCGCCTACGTGGATCTGACCGCGCAGACCGTGTCCGCGCCGTCGGACGCCGCCGTCCACGCCTACTACGACGGCAACCCGTATCTGTTCGCGCAGCGCCGCGTCTACACGCTTCAGGAATACCTGGCCAAGGTGCCGGAAGACAAGATCCCGACGCTGCGCTCGATGGTCGAGGCCGGCCGCCCGCCCGAGGAGACCGAGGCGTGGTTCAAGGCCCAGGGCGCGCCGTTCCGCGCGCAGCAGAGCACGCAGCCGGCCGAGCGCATCCCGATGGGCTCGCTCAAGGAGATCGCCGGCATCCCGGTCGGCCACGGCCTGGTGGCCTCGGCCGGCGACCAGGTGCACGTGACCTACGTGACCTCCAGCACCGACTCGCCCGCGTCGTTCGACGCCGCGCGTCCGAAGATCATGCAGTTCCTCGCGATCGAGGGCCGCAAGAAGGTGACCGAGGGCAATGTCGCGGCGCTCAAGACCGCCGCCAAGATCGACTACGCCCCGCAGTACCAGGCGCTGGCCGCCTCCGGCGCGGCGCTGGCCACGACCAGGGACATCGAGTCCACCGCCTCCCCCCTTACCGCGAGCGGCACGCACGTCTCGCTGCCGGCCGCCAACGGGGCGTCGGGCGTCCAGGTGACCCTGCCGACGACGACGACCTCCGGCGTGCAGGTGAGCCTGCCCCAGACACAGGGCGTGCGCGTCAGCTTGCCGGCCACCCCGGCCTCCTCCGTGCAAGTGCGCCTGCCGGCGTCCGCACCGCAGGACGCGACCAAGAAATG
>Ga0070690_100002056_pt1 | contig 10741 bp, 11 predicted proteins | sample KBSS33HmetaG_FD_64671 | JGI IMG/M metagenome (GOLD analysis project Ga0070690, IMG submission 64671) | Switchgrass rhizosphere microbial communities from Kellogg Biological Station, Michigan, USA - KBS S3-3H metaG | ecosystem: Host-associated > Plants > Roots > Rhizosphere ...
AGCACACTGTCCGGCAAACGCGGGTAACAGCAGCAACTGCACAGACCGGAACCTTTCATACGGTCAGTCGGGACTAGCCGAAATTTCAGGTAACGATATCGTGGTCTCACTCGGTGGTCTCGTAAATGACAGTGGGGTTTCATCGCGCTTGCACTTGCCGATCACGTTCATGCATGAGCTCGGCCATAACCTTGGCCTCCGTCATGAAGGCCACCTTGATAAATTGTGCTCCGACGACGCTGGTTGTTCCGCGGACGAGACGTGCAGCGATACTTTTGATGGTCAGGGAAAGGTATGTCATGCGAACACGATTGAATCCAATTACAAGCCCAACTACCTCAGCATCATGAACTACATGTACCAGCGTAACGGGATCCTACTCGCGGACAGTGTCGGCTCTAGAAACTTCATGCGATGTAGTTCGGATTCCGATTGTGCAAGTTATGGCGCCGTGTGTACCGGACGCACGGGAGGTGTTTGTGTGCGCCTGGATTATTCAGATCAAACACTGCCCACCGGCGGCGCTACCCCCGGCGCTCTGGTAGAAAACGATCTTGACGATACGATTGGTCTCGGGTCAGGAAGAAGGGATCTGTTTTGGTATATGGACGGCACTTGCCATACGTGTGCACATTTAAACCCGACCACAGGGCCTGTCGACTGGCTCGGGTTAAACCTGGTGACCACGGGCCACTGTGAGCCGATCGGAGACTGGATCTACACATTCACCGACACTCACGTCACCGCAGACATTGATCAGATTGACTACAGCATGTGCGATCTTAACGCGAATGAGACTCTGCACGGGGCTACTGACTGGCCCGACCTGTCCGGCAATCCATTCCATTATGCGTTTCAATGTAACACTGCCGGATTACCGTGAGTCGGCATGGAAGAATACGCCGGGATATGGAACCACGCGACGCAGCCAGCTCAAGCAGTCGGCTCAGTGACGCCTTCCGGGGCTTACAAAAACGCCTCCCCCTCGACGACCTCCAACAGTTCTCGGCGCCACGAAGAACGATCGGCGAGTTGGAATAGACCCTTGACCGAATAACGAAAATGGGTGGCTCAATAAACAGGCAGCGCTCGGATTGAAGCCGCATGGCGATCCGACAGTTGGAAAGCGTCGACCAAAACGAAAACTAGAATCGAACGCACCAGATGCTCCGCCGTCAAAAAAAGCCCCGGTGGGCCAATAGTATTGGCCTCCCTGATTAGGAGTTCCATTTGTTCTCGCTAACAGTTCCAGGAAAAGTTTATCCTCGAACTCTTGCCGACGAATCGCTTCTTGCTCGACTCTTTTCTTTGCAAGGTATTCATCCAGCGCCACCTCCCGCCGAGCCGCCTCGCGCCGCGCTTCTTCCACTGAAGGCAGGCCAAGATCCTTTCGACGTTCTTCCGAGGTAGCCTCACTTCTGACCCGGGCGCTTTGGTAAGGCTCCAGATCTCGGTTGGTGATCGTCCGAGTTGCTTTCTGCGTCGTCGTCAACGGTGGCGCCTCAACTGGAGGAGCACTACTGCGGCCCAAAAAGCTTCCCGCAGAATCGTTGTTCGCACGTTCGGTCGCGGGAATATCGATTGATGTCAGAAGATACGAAATATTCATGTCTGGAGCCGCCTCGTAAATAACGGCATTCGACGTGACAATGAAATTATCTGGAATCTCAACCCGTTTCCCGCCGTAGAACACAATGGTATAGGCGCTGGCGATTGTCCACGTGACAAAGATCAAGAATGTCATACTAATGACCCGCTTACAGATAGACCTGACTGTGCGCATACTCACCTCCCCTTGTCTGATGGTCCGAGCTACTACGATTCTCGAAGCAAGTTTCACGTCGAGAAGGATGGCTTGCCGCTTATTGCCGTTTCTCAGCCCGTAGTCGCGGCCAGGTTCAAATCCTTCATCGTCAATTGTCCAGAAGTTACGGCTGAATTCTAAAACAACTTAATCAACGCTGCCACCTCTGCTGGCAGGCTGGACAATCGGACCGTTGGATCAGTCTGACCTTGATTCATCTGCGGGCGCTAAGAGAGCTAAAGGAGTTGGTTCTGAAGGTTCACTTGATCTTGCAGGAACTGACAAATGAATCAGCGGCCTTCCGGAACTGAGTGATTGTCGACCGTGAGAAGAATCGGGAGAATATTGAGTAGCTTACAAAATCGACAATCGTTGCATCTCGGGAGAAGAAACCCTGCCGGTATCATTCAAATCCCTCGCGGACCAGCGGGTAACACGTCCCCATGACAACAGCTGACCAGCTTCGTTAATCATGTAGAGCGGCGCTGCTGAAACACCGTGCGTTGGATCGTGAAGAAGGTAGTTTCCAAGCATCCCCATTCGTGCGATCAGTTCCCGTCCGTCGGGAAGCGCGTAAATCCCGTTCTCTCTCAATTCAATTGGGTCGGTCACAGCATGACAATAGAAGCCAGCTATTAACGGGCGGTTACACAAAAATAAATTGATCTTTAAGTCCGTGAGGAAGAATAATCGCTCATCCGCAGTTATAAGAGACCGCTCAGGCCAGTTCCCGTACAATAGTTTCGATCGGAGTTTCGAACTTATGAAATACGTACCAGATGGAATGCCTCGAGTAATTCCACGGATCGCCGTCGACGATCCGCAGGGTCTTGTAGAGTTTATTAAGCGTGTCTTCGACGCCAGCGGCGAATTTCAGACACAGCGACCAACGGAGCTCCGAATCGGCGACTCTCTCATCATGGTGGGGTCAACAGTCGAGCGCGAACCGATGCCTGCCTTCCTCTATGTGTACGTGGAAGACACCGACGCCGCTTTTTCGTTGGCTCTTACGTACGGTGCCAAGTCGATCGAGCAACCGCAGGAAACGCCTTACGGTGATCGGCGCGGGATGATTCGCGACCGTTGGGGTAATACCTGGCAGATCGCCACTCATCGCGGCGAGTTCAAGGGTTGATCCGATTGCTCAGAACCATCGTCCTGGTTCGGAGCTAACCAACGAGCAACATTACTAACGTACGTCTTCACGTCGTTGAGTTTTTCAGGTTCTTCTCTGATCTGGTCGCCCGGCGGCTCAAGCAGGAAACTCGGACACCCTTTTGAAATATCCCAGTTGTAGTCAACGAAGTGATGGAAGCTGGATTCGGCAATCCCTCGACCCAGTTTGTTGCCGTGCCTGTCGATAGCGGTTTCAAAAGCAACAATCAGATTAAAGGAACGACCAGTTACGCGGCTTACACCAGTAGCGATCACACGTGCATGCCTCTCCTCTTCTGGTACTCCAACGGCTCCCTCGTGTGGATGCGCTGGAAAGTACTCAATCACATCTGAGATGGAACCCGGATTAAGTAAGAGTCGGTGGGTTGGATCTAACGCAGTAATTGTTTGGTAATCACCATTGCTGCCCGAATGATAGTTGGGCCATGAAATCCCCGCCGTGTCTAGATCATCCCGCACATGTCGCGACGTATCCGGATCCGGATGCTTCGTGTGGAAGAAGTGCGCGTTTCCTAAACCACCTAACGTACAAAGCGATGATCCCAAATCATGATGATCGCGCGTCGTTAGAATGCCGCCTCCTCTTTGCCGAAACCGAGTGATCCCCTGACAATCGGCAACGCTTAATCCATCGCCTGAGTCGACAGCAAACAGCCAGAGTTCGTCGAACTCCGTGTCGTCCAGTTTACTCAAGATCTTATCGTCGCCATCTGCATTTGTGTCGCGATTGCGTGTGGTGACGTCGCACAGTCGTTCACCAGCGCTGTCTGTTAACGAGCTTAAATGATCGCGTAACAAAGAAAACCGATCGATATTCCAATCGTCCTGGACCGGAGGAATAGTCGTTTGCAAGAGTATTCGAATTGGCATGCGCATGGTTCAATAGTAACCCTCCCGCTGAATCACGCGAAACTCACACTAACCTTTTCGCTCCCACAGAGTTTTAATCACGATGACGGCGGTATGATGCAGTTTGCCTTCAATAGAAACCGAGTCAGCTAAGTTGTTTTGGAAGAGTGGTTTCGCGAACAAAACCGAACCTGCCGAAGAATTGAACTCTCCGGCGGGTCGGTTGCTGGGAGAGGGATTAATTCCGTGTAATGGCTACTGACTTGTCTTTTCCATCACCACCTCTGTGTTGATCCTTGAGATGCTCGATGGCATAAGCGGTCGCACAAGTTGATCAGCGACAGCGTCCCGGTGTAAACAAATGCGCCAAGGAAATAAAATGAAAGAAGCCGACTGCTATTCTGTTCGTCCAATCGGGTTCATTCGCTCTAGCCTAAAAGAGCGCAGCAAGGCTCCGCGTCAAGCATTCGAAGGAGCGCCGGATGCGATTTTGGAAATACTTCCTGCGTATTTAGAAGGATTTCATCGCCTGGAGATTGGCGATGAGATTCTCGTCATAACGTGGCTTCATCAATCGCGGCGAGACGTGCTGAAGGTTCATCCTAGAGACGATCAGGCAAATCTACTGACCGGAGTCTTTTTAACCAGGTCGCCGGATCGACCAAATCCGATTGGGCTTCATAGAGTGACAGTTCTTGAATTAACACCAGATGGAATTTTGATTGGTCCGATTGAGGCAATCGATGGTACACCCGTGATCGACGTCAAAGCTGCGATTCGATCGAAGGACAATTAATGTCCACCGACGTCCGCCGCATTTGAGAATACGTCCAAAGACAATGACACTCACCGATGGCGTTATTTATCGCCGTCGCAGCTTGTCCAATACACTGAGCAGTCCATGGCCCTTCTCGGGCAATCGAATCCGATCTTGAGTATCAGCCTGTTTGATTGCTTCTAAGAGACTTTCAAAGTCGGTCCCACCCGTGTGGCGGATCTCATTAATGTAGATTGTCGGTGTGCCCGTCACGTGCTCGTCAAAAAGGCTGCGCTCATAGTCGGCTTGTACCTTTGCGCTGAATGCATTTTCCGCCATATCACGAGCGAATCGTTCTACGTCTAGTCCAATGCGCCGCGCGTAACGCGTGAGATCGCGATCTTCAAGCGCGGGCTGGTGGGTGAACAGCTCATCGTGCATTTGCCAAAACTTTCCCTGCGCACCCGCAGCCTCTGCGGCTTCCGCAGCTCGCATAGCGTGCGGATGAGTTTTCACGTTTGGAAAGTGACGAAACACGAACCGCAAGTTGTCACCCAGAACCGTGCGCACTTGCTTGATGACGGGAAAGACTTGCTTGCAATGAATACACTCAAAGTTTCCGTATTCGACCAGAGTAACGGGCGCGTCTTCAGGACCCAACGAGTGATCGCGTTCAGTTGGCGTGTTCTGAAGTCGGTTATCTTCGGAACCATTCATCATGTATTGCCTTTTGGGGTTGGGCCGGTGTCTGACGAAAGCGTTTCGACAACTTAGCTTGCGGCAGTTGCAGCAACATCTCCCTGAGCAGCTTGTTTGATGATCGCAGCAACCGCGTTTGGCTGCGATACATAAATGGCGTGACTGCCTGCCGCCTCAACGATCGTCGCACCCGCACGTTGCGCCATCATTCGCTGGGCGACCGGCGGGATCATCCGGTCATCGGTGGCTAGAAGGTACCAACTCGGCTTGCTTTTCCAGGCGGGCTCGGTGATCTCGCCGCTCAGCGCCTCTATTCCCCAAGGGACTTGCGAGTCGGCCATGAACGAAGCCTTGTCGGGTTCCACATCCCCGGCAAACGATCCGTGGAACTTAGACTTGTCAAGAAAGAGGTAGCCCTCCTGTGGCGGAAGAATTGGGGGTACGGGTGCTCCCGGAACCGGATCCTTGATAAGCGAGTTCACCGACTCGCCTTTGTCTGGAGCGAACGCCGCAATGTAGACAAGACCGCTAACATTTGGATCGGTGCCTGCTTCAGTTATTACCGCACCACCGTAGGAATGGCCCACAAGAATTACCGGCCCTTCTTGATTCTGAATAACGAGTTTCGCCGCTGCTACGTCACCAGCTAACGAAATTGTCGGGTTCTGTACAATCGCGACGTTGTAACCATCCTTCTTTAGGATGCTGTAGACACTTTCCCAACCAGATCCATCTACAAACCCTCCGTGAACGAGTACAACATTGGTTATTGGTTGAGCCATGTTTCTTCCTCTCTAATCTGCATTTGTATGCCATGGATTTTTCGCAGGTGCCAGCCCGAGTTTCATTGCAGCCTTCACCAAATCTGCAACTGAGTCAGCCTTCATCTTCTGCATCATTTTTCCGCGGTGTGCCTTCACAGTAATTTCGCTGATGCCGAGTTTCAGACCGATCTGCTTGTTCAACATTCCAGCGACCACCAACTGCATCACCTCCTGCTCGCGGGGCGTGAGGGATTCGTAAGTGCCACGGAGCGATGAAATTTCGGCTTGTTCGTCGATGACCGATGCACTCCGTGTGAGCGCATGTCGAATAGCGCTCAAGAGGAGCTCATCATCGAACGGCTTAGTGAGAAATTCGACTGCGCCACCCTTCATTGCCTGCACGGACATCGGCACGTCGCCATGACCCGTGATGAAGATGATCGGCATGTCCCTCCGCTCCGAAGCAATCAGCTTCTGCAATTCAAGACCGTTAAGGTCCGGAAGCGAGACGTCGAGTACTAAACAGCTTGGTGTGGTCGTACGTGGGCGTGCGAGAAAATCGGCGGCGGCCGCAAACGTCTCTGTCTGCCAACCAGCGAATTCGATTAGCGCCTCCAGCGATTCGCGCACAGACACATCATCATCCACCACAAAAACAATTGACTGTGCCTGCGGTTTCAATGCTGTGCCCGTTGCTGTCATATGAATGCAAACACCAGAATCAAACTCACACGCAGCGCGGTATTCAGGGCGTGCAAGAGATCATTCGGCTCAAACGGCTTGAATAGACACTCGACCGCGCCTTGACCAATCAGACGCAGACGGGTGGCGGCATCACGCTGGCCTGTGATGAAAACGATCGGGATCGATTGCTCGCGAAGCTGCAGCTCCTTTTGCAGGTCGGGCCCGGTCATTCCCGGCATCGCCACATCAAGCACAAGGCAGTTCGTGTCAATAACTGATTCAGAACCCAGGAACTCTTCGGCGGACGAGAAGGTCTGCGCCTCAAAACCAAACTCTCTCAGCAAATCGGGCAGCGACTCGCGTACGGATTCGTCATCGTCAACTATTGTTATTAGCGGCCGTGTAACCATTTCTGATGCCTGGCGGAGCTGTGGTGGTTAGAGAGAATGCGCCTCTGGTCGCCGCATGTCCATCATACCTTGGTATCGGTATCCGACCGTACCAACCGATACTTTGGTGTAATAGATTCACATCGCTTACCTGTGGTCTACTCCGGCGACGCTCGGAACAACCGTAATGAATCCCAACAAATGCGCTGAAAGGTTTCAACCCAGCATACTTAGTGGAGGCATTATGAAACGGATCACTGTATGGCTCGGTGGACTTGCCGCACTGTTTGGCTTCGTCTTCTTAGCGGCAACCACATCGCATTACGCCACGGCTCAGAATCCAGCGCCGATCTTCGTAAAAGAAGTTCCAAAGGGGTACCGTGATTGGAGGGTGGTCTCAGTGGCCCACGAAGCCGGCGATCTCAATGATATTCGCGCTGTTCTGGGAAACGACATAGCGATCAAAGCATATCGGGAGGGCAAGCTTCCGTTCCCAGAAGGCGCCATCGTGGGGCGAATAGCTTGGGCGTATATTCCGTCCGAGGAAAACAACAAGACCTTTGGTCGTGAGCAGTCGTTCGTTGCTGGCCCTCCTACCGATGCTTACCTTCAATTTATGGTCAAGGATTCGAAGAAGTATGCCGCGACCGGCGGCTGGGGCTATTCATCATTCGCTAAAAACCTCAAACCCTTCGACGACGAACGAATGAAGGGATGCTTTCCTTGCCATCAAGCAATAAAAGAGCGCGATTTCATATTCAGTCGTTACACACCCTGATCGGTCACGCGCTACCCACCTTAATTGAGGACGAGACGATGAAACAACCTGACGAGAGATCGCGCCGTCGCTTCTTGAAAGGGAGTTCGATGTTGGGTCTGGCAGTCGCGCTTGGCCCAAGGACAATCGCCCAAATATTTGCGAATTCAAAGGCCAAGAACAACAACAAGGAGAAGATGATGACGCAAGGCACGACTACAGGTACGGAACAGGCTGCAGACAAAACGGCGATTCGTCCGTTCAATTTCAATTTCACTGATGCGGAACTAGCCGATCTGCGCCGGCGCATCAACGCGACTAAGTGGCCCGAACGAGAATTGGTCAACGATGCATCGCAGGGCGTGCAACTCGCAACGATGCAGAAGCTCGCAAGCTATTGGGGCAAGGACTACGACTGGCGCAAGGGCGAGGCGAAACTGAAAGCAGTACCGCACTTCGTTACGGAGATTGATGGCCTCGACATCCATTTCATCCACGTTCGTTCGAAAGAGACGAACGCGTTACCGATCATCATCACACACGGATGGCCCGGTTCGATCATTGAGCAGCTGAAGATCATCGATCCGCTGACAAACCCTACAGGCCACGGCGGTACGCCTGCAGATGCATTCGACGTTGTGATTCCATCGCTGCCCGGCTACGGGTTCTCAGGCAAGCCAAAGAAGCCAGGATGGAACCCCGTTAGCATTGCGAAAGCGTGGGCAACACTGATGCAACGCCTCGGCTACACCAAGTACGTGGCGCAAGGTGGCGATTGGGGCAATGCCGTTTCCGAAGTGATGGCCCTGCAACAGCCTCCGGGATTGCTCGGCATTCACACCAACATGGCAGCCACGGTTCCGCCCGATGTGTCGAAGGCCCTTGCGATGGGCGGCCCGCCACCCTCTGACCTCTCAGCTGATGAAAAACACGCGTGGGATCAACTCGCTGACTTCTTCAAGAACGGGTTGGGTTACGCGCTCGAGATGAACAACCGGCCGCAGACGTTGTACGGAATCGTCGATTCTCCGATCGGTCTTGCAGCGTGGATGATCGATCACGACATTCGCAGCTACCAGATGATCGCGCGCGCTTTCGATGGTAAGCCGGAAGGGCTGACACGAGACGACGTCCTCGACAACGTCACGCTTTACTGGCTGACGAACACCGCGATCTCCTCAGCCCAGCTCTATTGGGACACCCGGCATACTCTCCCGCCCGGCGGCGGCTTCTTCGATGTGCGCGGTCTCAAGATCCCGGTCGCTGTAAGCGCTTTCGCCGAAGAGATCTACCAAGCGCCGAAGAGTTGGGCCGAGAAGGCATATCCGAAACTGATCTTTTATAACAGTCACGACAAAGGCACGCACTTCGCGGCGTGGGAGCAGCCGGAGCTTTTCGTCGCCGACTTGCGCGCGGCGTTTAAGTCATTGCGGTAGCCAAGCCTAAGCCGAGGGCCGCGTAACCGCGTCATGTCTATAGAGAGATCGCCGAACATACCCTTTTAGTATGTTCGGAAAAATTTGAACTTACGAGCACTGCAAAGAAGGAGAGTGTCATGAGCTACATCACCACGAAAGACGGAACGAAGATTTATTACAAGGATTGGGGCACGGGACAGCCGCTATTCTTTCACCATGGCTGGCCTTTGTCGGCTGACGACTGGGATGCCCAGATGATGTTCTTTTTTGAGCGTGGATATCGCGTCATTGCGCACGACCGCAGAGGCCATGGGCGATCCACCCAGACCGTAAACGGCAACGAGATGGATACGTACGCGGCTGACGTTAACGAGCTGGTTGAAAAGCTCGACCTGAGCGACGCTATTCACATAGGCCATTCCACGGGTGGCGGAGAAGTAGCGCGTTATGTCGCTCGATATGGCAAAGGCAGGGTCGCTAAAGCGGTGCTGATCAGCGCCGTCCCACCAATCATGGTCAAGTCCGACAAGAATCCAGGCGGCACTCCACTCGAAGTTTTCGATCAGATTCGCGAGAGCACGGCAAAAAACCGCCCCCAGTATTACCAGGAATTTACGCTTGCCTTCTTTGGCTACAACCGGCCTGGCGCTGACATCAGACAAGCCGTCAGAGATAACTGGTGGCGGCAGGCAATGATGGGCGGCGTCAAAGCGCAGTACGACTGTATCAAGGCATTTTCTGAAACCGACTTCACCCAGGATCTCAAACAGATCGATGTGCCAACACTGGTGATGCATGGAGAGGATGACCAGATCGTGCCCTTCGCAAACGCTGGACCTCTTTCCGCAAAGCTGCTCAAGAATGTCACAACTAAATTCTATCCCGGTTTTCCGCATGGCATGCCGACCACACATCAGGATCAGATCAACGCGGATCTGCTTGCCTTCATCGCGGAGCAAAAGTCGGCAGCCGCGTGACAGCCGGACGACAGAGGAGAGGGTGGGCTATAAACCGGTATCAACCGTGGACTTCCTGATGAACGGACCGTTCCAGGAATAACTTCGTCTCGGTTCTTGTGAATTTCGTGGATCGGTTGTTTCACTCCGGCGGTAAGGACGATCCACGAATTCATACGACATGACACCAAAGACCGCGACAAGGAGATTGAACAAATGAAGGAATCAACTTTCGAAGGAGTCGGCGGAACGAAAATTTTTACCCGCTCGTGGCAGCCCGAAGAGAGAACACGGGGAGTGGTGGTTATCGTCCCCGGGTTTAATTCGCATAGCGGGCAATATCTGTGGGTCGGCGAGCAATTCGCGGCAAAAGGTTTGGCAGCTTATGCAATCGATTTGCGCGGGCGCGGGCGTTCCGAAGGCGAGCGTTTCTATGTTGAAAAGATGGAAGACTATACCGACGATCTGGCGACGCTAGTCAAAACGGC
>Ga0070690_100002058_pt1 | contig 10737 bp, 7 predicted proteins | sample KBSS33HmetaG_FD_64671 | JGI IMG/M metagenome (GOLD analysis project Ga0070690, IMG submission 64671) | Switchgrass rhizosphere microbial communities from Kellogg Biological Station, Michigan, USA - KBS S3-3H metaG | ecosystem: Host-associated > Plants > Roots > Rhizosphere ...
ATAAATCAGGACGGCAAGCGGATCACACTCGCAGACTTTCACGGGAAGGCTCTGGCGATCACTTTCATTTATCGCGAGTGTCCCCTGCCGGATTACTGCATCAAGATGTCGAAAAACTTCAGCGATCTTGCGAATCAATTAAGTGCAGATAAGGACGCCAAAGATAAAATTCGCTTGCTCAGCATCTCCTTCGACCCGGAACGTGACACGCCGGAAAAATTAAAAGAATACGGAACGGGATACCTGGGCAGCGCTCAGAAGCCCGATTTTACGATCTGGCAGCTCGCGGTTGGAAGCGATAAAGAGGTTCGAGCGATCGCCGATTTTTTTGGATTACAATACGAGGTCGATCAGAACAATAAAGCCATGATCAACCACTCGCTCGTTACCGCTGTGGTCTCGCCTGAAGGCAAGGTAACCAAGATCTTCAAAGGGAACGACTGGACAACCGGCGATCTTTTGCGAGAATTAAGAACGGCTTTGGCCAATTAGCGGCCGCTAAGACATTTTGTTACGAACCACTCTACCCTTTCATAATTTTAGGAGAAAAGGAACATGCGAGCTCTTTTAACCGCGAGCCTGGCGATCGTTTTTGTATTTTCCTTCGCCGCGTCCGCACAGCAGCGAAACATAACCGAAAAAGATCTTTTTGATTTTACGTGGATCGGTGATCCACAGGTTTCTCCCGATGGCTCAACTATCGCTTTCGTGCGAGTAACGGTCAATGAGAAGAAGGATGGTTATAACACGTCGATCTGGAGCGTGCCGGCGAATGGCGGCGAGCCGCATCGTCTGACAAGCGGCATCCGGGATTCTTCGCCTCGCTGGTCGCCGGACGGCAGGAACATTGCGTTTGTGCGAGTGACGGAAAAGGATGGGAGGCCGGATCAACCCCAGCTGTTTATTCTGCCAATGTCAGGGGGCGATTCTTTTCAGTTCACGAGCCTGCCACAAGGTGCCGGACAGCCTTTGTGGTCGCCGGACGGAAAAACGATCGCATTTGCAAGCGGAGCAAATCCCGATGACCTTGCGAAAGCCGATGGTACGAAAAAAACAAATCCTGATGAGCATGTGAGCGACGTTCGAGTGATAAATCGAGCTGTTTATCGATTCAACGGCGCAGGTTATCTTGATGGCAATCATCCGGCTCATATTTGGATCATTACCGTACCGGCAACCGCGGGCGACAAGGTCAAGCCACGTCAACTTACGAGCGGCCGCTTTGCCGAGGACGACGCGGTATGGGCACCTGACGGATCAAAGATCTACTTTACCTCGACCCGGGTTGACGAAGCGTATTACAGCCTTCCGACCACTGACATTTATTCGATCGGCGTTAGCGGCGGCGAGCCGGCGAAGCTTACAAGTTTTGATATGGGAGCCGACACTTTGTCGATAAGTCCCAACGGAAAACAATTTGCCTTCACGGCGTCAACAAACAAGCCGGTTCGCTCCTACACTGAACCCGACCTATGGGTATTGGATATCGCCCCCGGGGCCCAGCCCAAAAACTTGACAGCTGATTTTGATTGGGATGTTGGCTCGGGCGTAGGCGGCGACAATGCTCCGCCGCGTGCTGGAGGGGGGAATCGGCCAATTTGGTCCGCGGACGGCAAGAGCATCACCGAGATCTATGCGAAAGAAGGCAAAGCAAATCTAGCTCGTTTTGACGTAACGACTGGCAAGACTACTGACATAACTACAGGCGATCAAGCGGTCCTGAGTTTTCGCGGCGCGGCAAACAGTTCGAAGTTGTTTTACACCGTCTCTACCCCGACGCAGATCGGCGATCTTTATTCGATCGAATCTCCGGCCGGTCAGCAGCGACAGCTTACTAATATTAACAGTGAACTTTTCGGACACCTGAAACTTTCGGAACCGGAAATGATCTGGTACACGAGCTTTGACGGAAAAAAGATACAGGCGTGGATACAAAAGCCGCCTGATTTCGATCCGAACAAAAAATATCCCGTCATCCTGAACATTCACGGCGGCCCGCACACCGCATACGGATACGTCTTCGACCATGAGTTTCAGTGGATGGCCGCGAAGGGATACGTCGTGCTTTATCCAAATCCTCGCGGCAGCACGAGCTATGGGCAAGAATTCGGAAACATTATTCAATACCGCTATCCCGGCGACGATTATAAGGATCTGATGGCAGGCGTCGATGAGGTGATAAAACGTGGGTATATCGACACATCGAAGCTCGGTGTTACGGGCGGAAGCGGCGGCGGTTTGCTGACGAATTGGACCATCACCCAGACAGACAGATTTAAGGCAGCAGTTGCGCAGCGTGATATTTCGAGTTGGGCCGACTGGTGGTACTCGGACGATTTCACCCTATTTCAGGCAACCTGGTTCAAGGCTCCGCCATTCGAAGATCCGGAAGACTATAAGGCACGGTCACCAATAACATATGTCAACAAAGTGACAACTCCGACGATGTTCGTGCTTGGCGAAGCAGATTACCGCACACCTCCTGGGGCCGGCGGCGAGCAGATGTTTAGAGCTTTGAAGTATCGTAAGATCCCGACCGTCATGGTCCGTTTTCCCGGAGAATCACATGAGTTGTCCCGCTCAGGGCAGCCGTGGCATCGAATCGAAAGGCTGGAGCACATTGTCGGCTGGTTCGATCACTGGTTGATGGGTGTGCCGAAACCCGAATACGAGATCGGAAAATAGGGCGCCGGTTCGAATAGCGTCCTTTATTGACATCGAAGTTCGATGGGCACATACTTGCGTCGAATCGAGTCAGCTACCTCTATTTTCAGCTTCTTTGGAATCCGCCAAATCAACTGACCAAACAGCCGCTTTTCCAAAGGAGCTCCACAAGTGAAACAACCAAAATTTTTACTGCTCGCGATACTTGCCCTAATCCTAACGACCGCAGCGTCAGCACAATCATCCGACCGCGATAATCCAACACCGATAAGTTCGGGCGACATAACCGGAAGTTTTATAGATCACCAAAAGGACAACGACAAAGAGAATTTCTATTCGTTTATTGCCGGGCCGGGCGAACTGACGATCACGTTTGACGTCAAACGCCGAAGCCAGGGTGACATGGCGTCGATCAGTTTTGAATTGCTCGGACGGAATGGCTCATCGACAGCGCTACTGTGCTGCGAAGGCGCACAGAGCGGAGAGGGGGGAACCGGGCGCGAAATTGCCAGCGTCAAGCTTGCAAAGCGGCAGACAGTGATCCTTCACTTAACGAACGCGTCGGTCGGCGGCGGATCTTTCCATGTGCGTCTTAGCGGAGCAACCTCATTCAGCGGCGGTTCCGCGGACGGTGCCGGCAACGACAACGGTGACAACGGTCAAGGTAGAGGAAATCGGGGCGGTGACCCGATCAGTGTTCCCGCAAGCGGCATACTGCACATACGAATGAAAAATGGCACCAGCGAGGATATAGATCTGAGCCGTGTTACCAATATTTCCGTTCGGCAAAAAGGCTACTAGGTTATTTTGGCTTTGATGCTCTTGAGGCCATTCCTGATATCGGTTTCGAGGAGATTGCGTGGTTCGCTGGCGCGGTAAATTTCCACGCCTGCGACCATCGTCATTGATACGTCCCTCGCGTTCGACGCGAAAACCAGGGCCGCTTCAATATCATATATCGGCTGCTGCGAAATGTTGGCAACGGAAATGACCGCAATATCAGCCTGTTTGCCGGCTTCGAGCGAGCCTATCTTTTGATCAAGGCCCATTGCCTGGGCCCCGCCCAATGTAGCGGTTTCGAGGGCCTCAGGCGCCGAAAGAAATCGCTTTTTATCTGGGCGATTTCGCGCCGCGAAAGCCGCAAAACGAGCTTCTTCCAGCATGTCACAGACATTATTGCTGGCGACAGAATCGCTCCCCAATCCAACCGCTATATCAGCGTCAAGAAATTGCTCGAAAGGTGCGTAGCCATGGCCGAATTTTGCGTTTGATTTCGGACAATGAGCTATCTTCGACCCGCTGGCCGAGATCTTTTGAATATCGGACGTTGAAACCTCCACGCAATGGGCGAGCAGTGGGCGGGCAGCGAGAACACCGAGACGTTCGAGATATTCGACTGGCGTGCAATGCGGCGAATGCCACTCAACGTCGTACTTCTCATAAACGCTAGTGAAAAAGCCCGTTCCTTGAGTGAGGAGTTCTACCTCATTGGCCGATTCGGCAGCATGTATTGTCAAAGGAACGCCGTTTAGGATGGAATACTGAGCGATTTGTTCGAATAGCTGCGAACCGACCGTGTAAGGTGAGTGAGGCGAAAGGCCAACATTTACCAGACCCGTCGAGACTTTTTTCAGATCTTCAAATTTTGCAATTAACTTCTTGAAGTCGCTCTCCGCTGTTCGGTTGTCTGGCGAGAATTCGGTTTCCTGGAACACGATGCCTCGCAGCCCAACCCTTTTCAAAGCCTCGATGCCAGCCGCACCAAACCGGCCGATATCACCAAAGCATGTAACACCTGCTCGGGCCCCTTCGATTGCTCCCGCTACCGCAGCGATTTTTATTTCGTCGTCGGTCATGCTGGCGCGGGCTCCGTTCACCTTTATCAGCCACGAGGTAAAATCCTCCTCGACGCTGTCGAGAAATCCTCGCATTGCGGTGATCTCCAAATGCGAGTGACAATTAACAAAGCCAGGAAGGATGGCGGCCACGCCAAAATCCTCAATCCCCGCCTCTGGAAATTGCTGTCGGAGAGATGAAAGCGTTCCGACGTCAGCGATCGAGTCGCCTTCGACAGCAACGGCACCTTGTTCTATTGGCTCCGACGAGATGGGCAGAATGTGTTCCGCCGTTAGAATTCGCATTTGATCTGAATATGTACGGTCAGCTGATCTGGCTTATAAACCGGCTCTGTATCTATCGAGGATCGACGACACGTAACTTCTCGTTGTCGAAATTCCAATACTTGAAACGAATTCATTTTCGGAGACTTTGTTTTGATCCTTATCCTTCATCCAATCCCCAACACGGCTTGGCCCGGCGTTATATGCCGCAAGTGTCATCGCCGTCTCGGCCGGAGCTCCGCGGTAATTCTCGCGCAGTTTTTCGAGATACCAGCAGCCGATCTGTATGTTGCGTTCCGGATCTCGAAGAAGCTCCACCGTATTCTGGGTCGCCTGTCGCTCGAATTCTTTGAAACCGGTTTCCCGTGCCCAATCTCGAGCAACCAATGGTGTAACCTGCATGAGTCCTACTTCGTCAGCCGCACCGATCTTCCAGGGGCGAAAATAGGTTTCTTCGTAAATGACGCTCCACACGAGTTTTTCGTCGAGCCTATAGATCGCGGCCTGTCGGGAGATAAGTGCGTCGTACCGGTGGATCCAGTATTGGTTAAAAAAGAAGGTGCCCGAGGCTGCGACAACTAGGGCGATCAGCAGGCACGAAACGAGATAGCGCTTCATCAAATGGGTGATATCCACAGCCGAATGAATATGTTTGCCTAATTCTTTGAGCCTTTTATTTCTATAGGCCGAGGACTGACGGTTTGTCTGCCGTTCTCCGATCGCTCGCCTTCTTCGGTAAGTGAAAGTCCGAAGGTATTTTTTCGGCCGTTTGAACGGACCATTTCGGCAAATCTATCGACGTCGTAATCAGCTTCTCTCGCCATTCGTTCGCGAATCTGAAGCAAGACCTCGAGAAATTTCGGACGGCGGTACATATCACCGTCATTGTCGAACTTTTCGCGGGGCCGGGTCAATTGCCCAAATAAAGCCTATTGTATAACGGGCAGAACTGTAACGTCGGTGAAGCCAGGCGGCGGGAATTTGCGATTCTCGTTTTCGTCGATGAACTTTCGCAAATGGTCAATATCCATCGGCTCGCTGAAATAGCTGCCCTGAGCGCTGTCGCAACTTAGATTTCTCAATTCCTCAAGCTGCCCACTGCTGGTCACGCCTTCCGCGACAACCTTCAATCCGAGATTTCTTGCGAGTGTCGCGACGGCGCGAACAAGATCGCATTTGGCGAGGCCGTCTCCGATGGTTGAGACAAAGGAGCGGTCGATCTTCAGACTCGAAACCGGAAGCTGCGTCAGATAACTCAAGTTTGAATAGCCGGTCCCGAAATTTCCTATCTTTAGATCAACTCCGAGTTCGCCGATCTGATCCAGGAGAACAGCGGCTTTTTCTTGGTGATCAAAGAAGATCGACTCTGTGATCTCAAGACTGAGATCTCGTGGCGTAAAGTTAGTGTCTGTTAGGATTCCTTTTATCCTTTCCAACAGTCCGTCCTGCATGAGTTGACTAGACAAGAGATTTACACAAAGGATAAGGGGTGGTTCGATGTCGGCTTGACGTTGAAGCTGTACTATTTCTCTGCATGCCTTCCGTAGGAACAGGGAGCCAAACTGTCCGATGATGCCGATCTCTTGGGCAAGGTCGATGAATTTACGCCGTGGAACTGCCCCAAGGCGGGGATGATCCCACCTGGGTAAAGCGTGAACACCCTCAAGCTGTCCCGTAACCAGCGAAAAGATTGGCTGATAGTCAACTGAGAATTCCTCTCGCTCGACCGCTCGTCGAAGGTCAGTCTCCAGCTGGAGGGTTTCAATAACAGCATCTCGCATTTTCTCATCGAATATTTCGTGGCGAGCCTTTCCTCCACGCTTCGCCTGATACATGGCCGTATCGGCGTCGCGCATCATATCTTCGGACGTTAGGTGTTTTTCGGACGCATGAAGAATGCCTATGCTGGCCGAGCTATAGATCTCGTTTCCGTCTAACATGAAAGGAAGGCTAAATTTGTGCTGGATCCGCTCCGCGATAGCAACTGTTTCTCGAACCTCGTATTTTCCTTCGACAAGGATCATGAACTCATCGCCGCCCAGGCGAGCAACGATGTCGCTCGGCCGCAGACACTCGGTCAGGCGCTCCGATATTTTCACGAGAAGCTGATCACCGATGACATGGCCCAGACTGTCATTAACATTTTTGAAGCGGTCAACGTCGACGAAAAGTACACTTACGCGGCTTTCCGCATTTTTCCTTATATTGGCCAGAGCATCACTCAATTTGCCCATGAAGAGGGCACGGTTCGGCAGGCCCGTCAGTGAATCGTGCGTCGCCTTGTGCTGAAGCTTTTCTTCCGCCAGTTTCTTTCCGGTTATGTCCTGGAGCTGCAAGATCAGATTCGAAGTGTCCGCCGCCGCATGACTTGCAAGAGAAACGCTCCAGGATGCCCAGACGACCCGGCCGGTCTTGTGCCGGTATCGTTGCTCTTCCTGCCAGCTTGTAGCATTGCCTGAAACAACCTCGCGGAGTTTTACGACGGTGGCCCCGCGATCTTCGGGAAAAAGGACCAGATCCAGATCCGCCGACAAAAACTCCGCTTCGGAATAACCGAGAATACGGCAAAGGGCTCTGTTGACCTTCATCCATTTTCCCGACGCCGACAGCAGAGCGATGCCGATCGGGGCATGATGAAAGGCGCTGCGAAAACGTTCCTCTGATTCACGAAGAGCATCCGACTGGGCTTTTAGAACTTCGGCATATCGTTCAGCCTGTTCTGCCTGGCGGATCGACATCTCGATGTTCTGCAAATACATCTTGTACGTCAGAAAAACAAAGAGAATCACGGGAAATGTCGCAACGATGATCCCGACTCCGATCGTGTCCGACAACTGCACCAGTAGGCCCGCGCTTGCGGCGCCGAGAAAATAGGTAAGGAACGTCCAGATATATTTGCTCTTCCAGGTTTCGAGCCACGAGTCGTTGTGTTTGATCGAGTCTTGAAGAGACGCGATGACTGTATTTGAAAGGAATTGGGTGACCGCCATTATGGATAGCGCGATCAGGAAATCGGTCACCTTGGTGTCATAGCCGTGGAGTTGGCTCTCGGTGTACAAACCGAACACCTTTAGCATCGAAACCGCAGCGGTCGTTGAGATAGCCATTGCACAAGCGTTAAAGACAATGGTTATCTTTTTGGAGCAGAACCGCCATGACGAGCAAAAGGCCTCAACCGCCGAAAGCACGACCGCAGCTTCACCCCCGTAGATCAAAAGGACAAGAAAAATGAACGTGTCCGAAACGGAGATCCTGGACTTCAGGCGTGGGATCGGCACGGTTATCCGTGATCCGACGCCAATAGTAAAAGCTGCGAGAAGTACAAGTGTAAAATCAATTTTTTCAAACGGGAAAAGCGCAAGGGCTACAGCCAGGCAAACCACGCCCGTAACAATGACGAGCGCCATATAAGCTGTGGTTAATTCCTGGCGATTCATAGAAGAAATACTGCTCTCGGGAAATGGCAATTTGTCCCGAACGAGGCAGGAAGTTGATTACGTCAATACCAGGGAATGGAAGACCGCCGGAGCGCGCCCAAAAGAAAAGTGCAGGCCGAGAGGAAGCCTGCACTTATTATGTCGGAAAAATCGACTATTGTCCACTGTTTTCTTTAGTTTACGTGAAGAGTGTGATGCATGAATCGGTGTGCTTAAAGCCAGCCTTCAGAAACATCATATGAGCATCGATAAAGTTAATGTTGCTCAGCATACAGACGTTCTGCACCCTCTTCATTAGGTTTAGGGTAAGTTTGGCAAGACAGCTCGACCCAACGCCCTGTCCTCTGTACTCCGGTGCGACATAGACCCCTTCGAGATAGATCACATCGGCAGTTTCGGCAACTATATCGGCCTTAAAGACCAGTTTGCCGTCTTCGTAAACCACAAACACTCGGTTCTGCTCGATCCTCCTCAGAACACGTTTCATGAATCCTTCGCGGTCCCGGACCATTGGATCGACTCCAGATTCCATGACAGCAATTGCCGCCTGGGCTTCTGCGATCTCGGTAAGTTCCTCAGGTTTGGCGGCTCTCACATCCCAATTACAGTTTGGGACCATGAAGGGGAAGCCAACCTCGAATAGCAATTCGGTACATGTCAGGCGGGGCTGATGAAAGCCGTCGCCGTAGTAGTTCCAGAAATCTTCCGCGGAACCGCCGCTCGACATTATCAAATGAATGGGCGTCGCCGATTTCCTCGCAATAAATGCCAGGGCCTTCAGAGCCTCATCCGACCGTGCTTCCACCAAAGTGGAATGGCCGATCAGAGCAACTCCTTCAAGTTCGCCGTGGGCGTTACGATAACCAAAGAATTTTCCCCGGTTAAGTTCGCTTGTTATACCGTTGTCCAAAATAAAGCTCGTCATTACAACTGTATGGATCGGTCTCTTCCTCAGAAACGCCAGCGTCTCCGCCTCATCACTGCTCGTCAATTCAACCGCTCGGCTCAGGTCCGGTGCGATCGTCAAGAGAGCGGCCTGCGGCAAAGAGCTTTTGCGATTTGTTGTCGATGATGTTGTATGTAGCAGCATCTTTTTTCTCCTTTTCCTCGCAGGCAAATTAATTCATCGCGGCCGTATCATCACCGAGCAGTACCCTGTCACCGATCAAAACGCCATCGCCGATCAAGACCCCGTCTCCAATGAGAACGCCATCGCCTATAAGAACGCCGTCTCCGATGAGAACGCCGTCACCGATCAATACTCCGTCACCGATAAGAACACCGGAATTCAGGAAGAGTGAACCGCTTCCGCTGGATCCGCCGTCACTTGTCACAACCCCGGAATTAAGCGTCAATCCAGGAGTAAAGTAGTTGTCCGTATCGAGCGAAACGACGCTATCTCCGATCAACACGCCGTCTCCGATGAGAACGCCGGTACTATCCCCGATAAGTACACCATCGTTCAGGATGCTATCCAGATTGTAGGCCGTCTGATATTGCGAGATCAGCGGCTCGCCGGTTACGTAGAACTGGTTCGAAAGCATCAATTGCGACCATGCGAAAGTGTTGCCTCCGATGGTGGTCGAGGGTGTCGGAGCCGTCCAGTCCGAGCGGCCAAGCATGGTTCCCCGCGGGGATGCCTGGAAGGACGTGTCCGACCGCATCAGGTTCGTGAGCCTGATAGCACCTTCCACATTCAGCTGGCCGGCACCTTGCTCAAACATGTTCGCTCCGGCGATCGGCTGTGCGGAATACTCAAGGATCATCTTGACCATACCCGGGGTAAGGTTCGGATTCGCCTCGAGCATCAACGCAGCGGCACCAGAAACAACAGGCGCCGACATCGAGGTGCCGCTCATATACATCATCGCGTCCGTGTCCGACTCCAAGAATCCGAGGGGAAGCGAAAGCAGTGAGTTTTCCGAAGCGATCAGATTGTTGATGGCTTTTCCAGAGATGATCTTGTTGCCGGGAGCAACCAGATCCGGCTTGATGACATTGTCATAAACCTTTGTGCCGTTCGCGTCGGTGTAGTAGCTGCGCGTCGGGCCGTGTGAGCTGAATGTCGCCATCGTATCGTCGTTTCGGGCCGTCGTGCCGTAAGAATTCGTAGCACCGACCGTGATGACATACGGGCTGTTGCCGGGCGAGTGGATCTGCCCGTACACCTTGTTTCCGTTACTGTCTTTGCCGATGTTTCCGGCGGCTGCAACGACGACGATACCGTTGCTTACGAGCTGTTTAACTTTCAAACAGACCGGGTCGTTCGTGTAGCTGTCGATCGCGTTACCGCCGAGGCTTAGGTTGACAACACGGATGTTGTACGTCGCTTTATTTTGCAGTACCCAATCGAGTCCGTTGAGCAGCCAGGACGTCTGTCCCTGGCCGCCGTTATTAAGGACTTTTACGCTAACAATGTTCGCGTCCTTAGCAACTCCGCGGTAGGCCCCGTTGTTGCTGGATTCGTTGCCGGCTGCGATGCCAGCGACGTGAGTACCGTGACCATAAAGATCTGA
>Ga0070690_100002059_pt1 | contig 10736 bp, 11 predicted proteins | sample KBSS33HmetaG_FD_64671 | JGI IMG/M metagenome (GOLD analysis project Ga0070690, IMG submission 64671) | Switchgrass rhizosphere microbial communities from Kellogg Biological Station, Michigan, USA - KBS S3-3H metaG | ecosystem: Host-associated > Plants > Roots > Rhizosphere ...
AGGTGATCGGATCCTGCAAACTGATCTTGACCGCGAGCAAAACGCGCGCGTCAGGAAGATGTCGGGCGCGCGCTGCCGGCCATCGCCGCGCCGCGCCCGGTCAGCCGCAGGAGCCGTTGTTGCAGGTCTTGTTGCCGGGGCAGGAGTTGCCGCAGGTGTTGCAGTTGTACTTGTCCGTCAGCAGGTTCACACAGTTGCCGGTCGGGCAGCGGGTGTAGCCGGCGGCGCACACGCAGCTGCCGGCGCTGCAGGTTTCCGTGCCCGCGGGGCAGCCGCGGTTGCACATGCCGCAGTGACTCTGGCTGGTCTTCGTGTCGACGCAGTTGCCGTTGCAGTCGGTCTGGCCCGTCGGGCAGCCGCAGACGCCGTTGTTGCAGACCTGTTCCAGCCGGCCGCAGGTGTTGAAGCAGAAACCGCAGTTGGTCCGATCGTTGGACTTGTTGACGCAGGCGCCGTTGCACTCGTCGGGGAAGGCGCTCTGCGGATCGCAGACGCAGCCGTTCACGGTGCAGACGCGGCCGGTGCCGGTCGCGCAGACGTTGCCGCAGCCGCGACAGTTGTTCGGATCCGTGTAGCTCACGCAGCCGCTGTTGCAGAGGATCTGGTCCGTCGCGCACTGGCAACGGCCGTCGCGGCATTCGCCCCTCGAGCAGCCGGCCTGGGAGACACAGGTGCCGCCGATTCCGTCGATGCACGCGCCGTTCGTGCACGTTCCGCTGCAGCAGTCGGCGGTCGTCGCGCAGGACTGCCCGCCCCACGCGCAGGTCGCGCACGTGCCGCCGCTGCCACACCGCCAGCCGGCGCAGCACGAGTTGATGCCGTCACCGCACGGGCCGCCGGCTTGATGACAGGCGACGAAGCAACTCTCCGAAGGGCAGCCGACCTCGAGAACCAGGTTGGCGCCGATATTCTCCCAGGCGATGCAGGTGTCGTCGCACAGCGCGACCTCGTCGCCGATCCAGAACCAGCCGCCGCGCGCGGTGCAGTTGTTGGAGCCCTGCTGACAGAGCCGGCCGCCGATGCTCAGGTTCACGCGATCGTGTGGGACGGAGGCCGCCACCTTGAAGGAACAGGCGGAGGTGGTCCCGGCGCGCGCGAGGACCGTCGACTGCGTGGTGCACGCGCCCGCGTCGACCGGGGCGCTGTCGGTGGGGGCGTCGCCACCGGGCGACTGATCCGCGCGCTGGTCGACGTTCGAGGGCACGTCGACAGGGGCGTCGGCGCCGGAGGGGCGATCCGCGCCCGGGCCGTCCGTCGCGTCCGAGGCCGCGTCCATCCTTGGGGCATCGGTCGAGCCATCTCGGCCAGACGAGGCGCCGCCGCAGCCCTGGAGCAGTCCCGTCACCACCGCCACAATCGCAAGTCCGCCAACTCGCGCGCCCATACCGTTCCCATCGTCGGATGGCGCGCCGGGCTGAACCGAAAGGCCCGGGAATCTGGGCCGATTTCCGGCGGTACTGTCGTCGGCGTGCGGTTACGGTGCCGCTTTGGCGTCGCCGGCAGTCTTGCTCGCGCTCGCCGCGTCCTTGCCGCCGGCGGCCTTGTCGCCGCCCTTCATGAAGTAGCCCTTGAGCAGCGCCTTGTCGGCGGCGGAGAGACGGGCGGACAGGTGCATCGGCCAGACGTAGAACCACTTCGGCATCGCGCCGGATTCGACCTGCTCCCAGCAGTTCTCGAGGTCGGTCTTCTTCTCGTCGTCGTCGTGCTCGGCCCACTCGGAGAAGTTCATGTGGCTGCGGCCCTTGTGGACGTCGCGCGCCATCAGCCAGGAGCCCGGGGCGATGCGCGCGTAGAGCGGCCACTTCGTCTCGTTGCTGTGGCAGTCGAAGCAGGCGCGCCGGAGGATCGCCTCCACGTCGGGCGGCGCGTCGAGCTTGAAGCGCGCGGGCGGGTTCGACCCGATGTCCTCGGTGGGGATGCCGAACACCTTCTTGGCCGGGAGGATCTGCAGAACGCCGAAGCCGACCAGGCCGGCGATGAAAAGATTGCGGATTCGCTTCGTCGTCTTGGGCGTCACGGTTCGTTGACCCTATACCACCGAACGTGGTGGCCGGTTGCGCAGTGAAGTGAGGTTTTAGTCACTTGACGGCTCAAACAATTCCCGGAATCGTGGTCAGGCGGCTTAAATCCTTGGGAGGTGCGGGTATGAGACTCGTTTTCTTGGCTGCGATTGCGTGCGCGGCCGTGGCAACGGCGGGCTGCGGCGACGGCAAGGGATCCACCGGGACAGGTGGCGTGGGCGGGGGAGGTGGAACCGGTGGCAGCGGTGCGAGCTGCACCGGCGTCGAGACAGCCTGTGGCGGCGACGTCGTGGGCACCTGGGCCATCGCGAAGGTCTGCGACCTCTTTGTGAGTACGCCCGGGACGCCGCTCTGCACCGGGACCGAGTATATCCAGTCGGCCGTTACCGAGACGGGGACGATCACCTTCAAGGCGGATGGCACGGTGACCGAGGATCTGACCGGAACGGGGACGTTTCGCGAGGTGGTGCCTTCGACCTGCTTCGAGGTGCTCGGCACCTGCGCGGAGATCGACGCCAGTTTTCAAATGTTGGTCCGGCCCGGGGTCTACACTTCCGCCAGCTGCGCCAGTGCTGCGTCCGGCTCCTGCGATTGCACCGCCGCCTTCAACACGACGGCGACGGTCTCGGGAACCTATACGACGTCGGGGCCGACGCTGACGTTGATGAACACGACCAACACGTCTACCCCTGCCAGCTATTGCGTGCAGGGGTCGACGATGGCCTTCAGCGTTGCAAGCCAGACCGGCGGACCGCCGGCCGTGTACGTCCTCACCAGGCAGTGACCGGTCGGGCCTAGAAGAACAGGTTCCCGGTGCCGAGGTTGAAGGTGACGTTGGCGCCGATCTGATCGCGGGCGTTCTCGACGCGGGAGATCGCGTTCGAGATCTTGCCGCCGCGTGACGACACGGGCGCGGCGATGGCCGCCGCGATCTCCGAGCGCGCCAGGTCGATGCGGTCGACGGCGACCGGGTAGAAGGGCTGGACCACCTTGCCGTTGGCGAGCACGAAGCGCGCGTCGACCAGCTCGGCGTCGGCGAGCTGCAGCAGCTTGATCTGCAGATCGACGCGCGTGTCCCCGAAGCGGTTGAACAGCGTCTGGACGGCGCGCAGCCGCTGCTTCGCCATGTCCAGGTTCAGCGCGACGTTGAGCGCGCGCAGGAACCGGCCGATGTTGAAGCCATCGTTGCCGGCGAGGGTGATCGGCGTGCCGCCGAAGCGGGCGCGCAGCGCCAGGTCGGCGGGCGATCCGGTGAACTGCTCGACGTAGAAGAACACGGAGTCCTCGATGTCGCTGCCGGTGTTGAAGATGTTGATGAAGTTGTTGTGGAAGAACGGGCCCGTGTCGGCCGCCTCGATGAGGGGTGGGACGCTGAATGTTCCGTTCCCGAACGAATCGAGCACGCCGTTGTTGTCGGCGTCGAAGTTCGGGTGCGCCAGGCCCTTGCCGCCGAAACCCCCGTCGAACAGGGAAACCCCGTCGAAGGTCGGCGTGAAGTTGGCGGTCGCGGTCAGGCGCGTGAACGTGTCGAAGTTCTTGTTCTTGCCGGTGTCCTGCGAGTTCGCTCCGGCGTTGACGTGGCAAACGTTGCACCGGCCGCGCTGCGGGTCCATGAACGCGAGCCGCCCCGCGTTCGCGTCGGCGTCGAACAGGTTGACCTGCGTCAGGTCCAGCTCGTTGGTGCGTCCGAGCGCGAGCTGGAACGCGAGCACCAGGTCCAGCTCCTGCGACGTCGGCACGCGGAAGTCGGTGCCGGCAACGCGGTTCAGCCGCTTCGTGTAGTGCTGCGTGACCGCGCCGGTCAGGAACGACCGCAGCGATCCGTTGTCGGGGGCGCCGTCGCCGCCCCAGCCGGTGCGCTCGATGGGCGGGTTGGTGGTGCCGTCGGCGGCGTCGGGCGCGATGCTGGTCTTCATCGACAGGACGTGCGGGACGCCGCGCAGGACGAACTTGTGGGTCGCGTCCTCGAAGCCGTCGACGTTTTCCAGGATGACGCCGTTGCTGAACAGCCGATCGCCGACCTCCAGGTTGGCGAGGGCAGGGTTGGTCTCGAAGACGAACAGCGGGTCGGTCGGCTTGGTCGCGTGCAGGTTGCTGACGAAGGCCGGATCGATCGTCGTGTTGTTGCTGGCGGGGTGACAGGTGCCGCAGGTGCGCCCGTTGCCGTTGAAGGTTTCGTTGAAGAAGATGTCGGCGCCGGCGCAGATCTGCTGCGTCGCGAGCCCGGTGACCACGCGCGGGTCGGACGCGCACGCGGCCAGGCGATCCGCGGCGGTGAGCGCCGAGGTCTGGGTCTGCGCTTCGGTGGTCCCGGTCGGGGACGGACCGTCGCAAGCGGCCAGCAGCGCGGCCGCGGTCATCGATGCAAAAAACGGAAATCCGATCGTCGTAGATTTCATGGCGAGACTCCTTGTCGCGGTCGCGTCTCGCAAGCGACATGCCGCGGCGAAGGCCGCGCCGGACGCGGGGCGGCGTGCGGGCGGTGGCGGCGCGCGCCACAGCGGGCGCGGCCGACCGGCGCGGCGCCTGTGGCGCGCCAGTCCACTGTGGACGGGCGGTCTACTGAGAAATGTCGACGGGCGGCCCGTACAGGTTCTCTTGCCAGAGGGCGTAGCCGAAGCGCGTGCCGCTGGCGCCGTTGATCTGGAGGACGACGTTGCCCTGCGGATCGATCTCCTTCATGACCGACGCGTTCGAGAAGTCGATCAGCGTGTTGCCGCCCGGCAGGCGCTGGACGTCGCCCAGGTTCGCGCTGTAGTCGCCGGTGACCACGCGCATCAGCTGTTGGCCCGTCAGGCTGTACTCGTAGAGCGCCGACATGTTCGTGCCGCCGCCGTTGTTCGCGAAGATGATGATGCTGTTGTCGAGCAGTTGCTGGCCGTGCTGGATGCCGCCCCAGGTGCTGTTGCCGCCGGTCACCTTCTGGGACAGGCGCCACTGGACCGCGCCCGCGCGATTGATCGCGAACACGTCCTGGCTGACCTCGGAGTAGGTGTACTGGTCTTCCTTCTGGGAGTAGCGCAGGGAGTTCCCGTGGCAGCCGGTCGAATTGACGATGCCCGTGGACTCGAAGATCTCCTTGGTCGTGCCGCTCGGAACGATCTCGTAGATGCTCTGGCAGTCCTTCTCGCCGTAGTCGAGGTAGGCCATCGTCTCGCCGCTGACCGCCGTCAGATCGTGCGAGGTGACGACGTTCGTGTATGTCTGCGCGGTCAGCGTGTCCATCGTCAGCCGCTGGAGCGGCTGACCCGTGTTGCTGGCGGACGTGAACCACATGTTCTTGCCGTCCGCGGACATGCGGGCGCGGGCAATGCCGCCGCTCGGGCCGCCGCGGCCCCACCAGACGATCTCACCGTCGCCGTCGATGATGAACGGCACCGTGAGGCCGCTCCCCGCCCAGTACGAAGTGATGATGAAGCCGCGCTTCCGCGCCGTCGCGTTCAGGACCTGGAACTTCGAGATGAAGACCGTCGTCGAGGCCGGTCCGGTCATCACCGTGTAGTCGGCGCTGGTGTACGTCGTCGAGGCGTCGCGGGCGACGATACGGAAATGGTAGGTCCTCGCCGGCTTCATCCCGAGCAGCAAGGTGCGGTGATCGGTGAGCGTCAGGTCGACGGGCGCGGTCATGCCGTAGCTGGTGTCCAGGCCGAAGTCGATGTGCGCCTCGGTGAGCGCCGAGACGTTCACCGTCCAGGTGACGATGCCGATCGTCCCCGGCGCCGCGGAGTTCACCGCGCTGGCGAGCTGGACCTGCACCATGAACGTCGCGGTGCCGGTTCCCGATCCGCCGGCCCCGGCGGTGCCGCCGCCGCCCGTTCCGGCCGTCGCACTTCCTGCCGCGCCGCCGCGTCCGCCCGCGGCCGTTCCGGCTGCGCCGCCGGTGCCGGTCGCACCGCCGCGACCTCCTGCACCGGTACCAGCGCCACCGCCGCGTCCGCCCATGCCGGCTGCGCCGCCCCTACCGCTCGCGCCGGTGCCCGCGGCGCCGGCGGCACCGCCTGACGTCCCGGCCGTTCCGCCGGTGCCCGCGCTCGACGTTCCAGCCGCGCCGCCGCTGGCGGCGGTGCCGGCCGCGCCGGACTCACCGCCGGTGCCGCCAGCCACCCCTGCGCCGCCCGACGTGCCAGCTGTACCGGTGCCCGATTGTCCGGCCGTGCCGGTCGCGCTCGTGCCCGCGCTGCCGGTCGGGTTCGGTTCGACCGCGCTCGGCGCGCACGCGACGCCCGCCAACAGCAGCGACGCCGCTGCGACCACGAGGGCCGTTCTCGGGGTGTGGCGCACCATGGGGAACCCTCAGCGCTCTATCTGTTGCAGTAGCAAGGTCCTCGTCAACAGCTCACGTCATCTTGCGTCGGGATCCTTTCGTACTCAGACAAATCTTGAAAAGGAGGCCGTCATGCTTGGAGGAAAGGAAGCAATCGGGACCGTCGCGGTGAAGGATCTGACGGTGGCCCGGAAGTTCTACGAGGGGACGCTGGGGTTGAAGCTGGAGGACGCGCAGGGAGAGGAAGCGCAGACGTATCGCAGTGGGCCATCGCGCCTCATCGTCTATCGCTCGCAGTTCGCCGGAACGAACAAGGCGACGGCGCTCAACTTCATCGTCGGCGCCGATATCGAAAAAGTCGTTCGGACCCTGAAGGAGCGCGGCGTGACCTTCGAGCACTACGACCTTCCGGGGCTCAAACTCGAGGGCGATCTGCACGTCGCCGACGGGTTCAAGACGGCCTGGTTCAAAGACCCCGACGGCAACATCATCAGCCTGATGTGAAGAGCGGCTCCGTATCGACGCCGCGCTACGGCAGATCGGTGCGGCGGATGCAGCGCAGGCCGAGATTGCCCTCGTAATGGTCGGTCGCCCCGAACTGATTCTGGAACTGCAGCGGCGTCACCCGATTGCCCGTCACGCCCGGCTGGAGCGTGCCGGCCTGGATCGTTCCGTCGTTCGCGCGTACCCAGATCGCCAGCGACCCGAAGAAGAAGCCGAGGCCGGTGTGGTCCGCGCCGTCCAGGCTCCAGGTGTCGGCCAGCCGCTGGAAGTCGTCCTCGGTGAGCGACGCGATGTCGGCCTCCGTGATCAATCGCCAGCCGGAGCCCATCTCCGTGCCGCAGATGTCGACGTCGTCGATCAGCTTCGGGATCCAGTACGGCTTGGAGGTGTACTGCTGGTACGCGCACAGGCCGACCTGGTCGTAGTTCACGGCGAGCTGGGTCGGCGTCAGCGGCGTTCCGTCAGCAGGCGCGAGCGTGATTTTCGGGTAGAGCGGGGCGCACTGCGGGAGCAGCCAGTCGAACAGGAGCGCGGCGTCGTGCGCCATCTTCTTCTCGCCGTCTAGGTCCGCCGGGAAAGTCGTGTAGATGACCAGCAGGCGGGGCAGGATCGGCGCGGAGATCTCCACGCGCTGCGGGATCACGATGATCGACGGCGCGAACGCGACGGATCCGTCGTACTGGAAGGCCGCGGGCTCGCTGCCGCCGCTTCCGCCGGTCGCGCCGGCGCCGCCCATCGGATGGCCGGCCGCGCCCCCGCCGATGCCGGTTCCGGGGGGCAAGACCGCGGGCGGGTCACAGGCGAGGGTCGCGCCGAGAATCAACGTCGGGCCGAGGAGCCGCCAGCGCACGGCTCGATTGTCCGACGGGGCGGGCACCCGCGCAACTGGTGTTCGTGACCCGCGCGCGGGCATGCGGCAGAATCGCCGCCGCCGATGCCCGCCGCCGCCCAATCACCCGCCCGACCGCCCGCGCTGCGCCGGCTGCTCGCGACGCGTTACGTGACGGCGCTGCGCGAAGGGGGATCGGTGCCGGCGGTGGTCGAGGCCGACGACGGCGCGCTCTGGGTCGCGAAGTTCCGCGCCGCCGCGCAGGGCGGACGCGCGCTGGTGGCGGAGCTGATCGTCGGCGAGCTGGCGCGCGCGGCCGGCCTGCGCGTTCCGGAGCTGGCGCTCATCGACATAGACGCCGCGCTCGGGCGCAGCGAGCCGCACCAGGAGATCCAGGAGCTACTGGTCGCGAGCGCGGGAACCAACCTCGCGATGGCCTACCTGGGGGGCGCGGTGGGTTACGACGTGGCCGCGCGCCGCCCCGTCAGCGGCGAGCTGGCGTCGGCGATCGTCGCGCTCGACGTGCTCGCGACCAACGTCGATCGAACCGCGCGCAACCCGAACCTGCTCTGGCTGCGCGGCGAGCTGTGGCTGATCGATCACGGTGCCTCGCTCTACTGGCATCACGGCTGGGACGGCACGCAGGCCCCGGCCGATCTCGCCGCGGCGGCGGCCCGCCCGTTCGACGCGGTCCGCGAGCACGTCCTGCTGCCGTTCGCGGACGGCTTGCCCGCGGCCGCCGCCGCACTGGCGGACGCGCTGGATGACGCCGTCATCGACGGCGTCGTCGGTCAGGTTCCCGACGACTGGTTGCGCGGCCCCGGCGACCACCAGCTGCGGGCTGCCTACGCGACCTGGCTGCGCGCGCGGCGCGCGGCGCTCCCGCACATCATCGAAGAGGCAAACCGTGTCCGATCGTCTCGCGTTTGATTACACGATCGTGCAGGTGGTCCCGCGCGTCGAGCGCGACGAGCGGATCAACGCGGGCGTGATCCTGTTCTGTCCCGCCGCGGCGTTCCTCGGCTGCCGCATCGGGCTCGACGCCGCGCGCCTGCGCGCGCTGGCGCCGGACGCGGACGTCGCCGCCGTCACCGCCCAGCTGGACGCGATCCGGGCGGTCTGCGACGGGGATCCGGCGGCGGGGCCGATCGCGCGGCTGTCCCCGTCGGAGCGCTTCCACTGGCTGTCCACGCCGCGCAGCACGGTCGTGCAGCCGTCCGCGCCGCACGCCGGCCTGTGCGACGATCCCGCGGCGGCGCTCGAGCGGCTGTTCGCCGCGTCCGTGTGAGGCGGCATCGTGCATCTCCTCAAGGACGGTTTGCTGTTCGGCGCGACGGGGCTCGCGGGCGCCATGAACGCGATCGCGGGCGGCGGCACGCTGCTGTCGTTTCCGGCGGCGCTCGCCTGGGGTCTGCCGCCGCAGATCGCCAACGCGACGAACGCGCTCGCCGTGACGCCGGGCGCGATCGCGTCGGCCTGGACTTACCGCCGCGAGCTGGCGCCGCAACGATCGCTGGTGGCGCTGTTGACCGCGCCCACGATCGTCGGCGCCGTGCTGGGCGCCGCGCTCATGCGCCTGACACCGGCGCGGACCTTCGACGCGATCGTTCCGGTGCTGGTGTTCGCCGCGACGCTCGCGCTGCTGCTGCAGGGGCTCGCCAGCCGCCGGGCGCAGGCGGCCCGCCCGCCGTCGCGCGCGCGCCTCGCGGTCGCGGTCGCCGCGCAGTTGCTGGTCGGCGTCTACGGCGGCTACTTCGGCGCGGCGATGGGGATCGTGATGGTTGCGCTGTTCGCGATGCTGCCCGGCGACATCCAGAGCCGCGTCGGTCTCAAGAACGCGCTGGCCGCCGTGGCGAACGGCGTGGCGGCGGCCTACTTCGTGGCCAGCGGCCTCGTTGATCCGCACGCCAGCCTGATCATGGTCCCGGCCGGCCTCCTCGGCGGTCTCGTCGGGGGCCACGTCGCGCGCCGCTCGTCACCGCGCGTGGTGCGGGCGCTGATCATCGCGATCGGTCTCGGCGTCTCCGCGCTGCTCGGCTACCGCGCCCTCGCCATCAGGCACGTCTGACAACCGACGACGGCGCCGCGTTTCGTCCGTCGCCTTACGACCCGTCCGTCCGCGAGGGACCAGTATGGACGAGGGCGAGGCGAGGCGATGGACATCAGAGCCCGGCTGGACGAGTCGACGCTGCGGCGAATCCTGGGCGACATCCTGCCGGTCACCGTCCTGTTCGACGACGCCCAGGGACTCGAGGGCCGGTGGGTCACCATCGAGCGCGCGCGCCGCGTGGAGATCGTGCCGGGCCTGGGGGTGCGCCTGACCACCTCCGGTGAGCTGCGCTGGCCGTTCAAGGTGATCCCCGTGGCGTTGCGGCTGGCCTTCCTGCAACTGCTGGTACGGCCGGTCGTCGCCGGCGTGGGGCCCACCACCCGCGTGCTGTTCCGGCCGTTGATCGAGGACGCCGACCTGAGGAGGGTCCCCGACTTCGTGGACCAGGGGATCGTCGCGATCGTGAACCGGGCGCTCGATTCGCGCACGGAGCTGCTCTCGTGGCACGTGGCCGATTCGCTGGAGCGGCGGTTCCCGCTGCCGGCGACGCTGGGCCCCCTGGAGACTGCCCATGTCGACGTCGCTTCGGCGACGCTGGAGATCCAGGAGGATTCGATCGACCTGACCGTGGAAATGGAGATGTCCGTCAGCCGCGCGCCGCCCCCGCGGACGGCCGGGCAGGGCGAGCCCGCGTTCGCGGACCCGACGCGTTGAATAGTCGCACACCGCGCCTGCGGCGCGGAGCGACTACGCAGCAGCCGCGCGCATCCCGCCGCCGCGCTTTCGGGCGGCGGCCCGATCCGATGCGAGCGCGCGAACGACCTCCGCGCGCGACACCGCGCCCAGCAGGAACGCGCCGACCGCGACCGGCAGCATCGACACGCCCGACAGCGCGAACAGGTCATGCGCGTGGGTGATCGACATGGCCGGGTGCAGGCACAGGCCGATGGGCGCCATCGCCTCGGCGACCGTGGCATCGTCGGCCGCCTCGACGACTGCGCGATCGTCCAGCACGCCGACCAGCCGTCCGGCGTGCTCGACGAAAAGGACGCCGACCTCCTTGAGCGC
>Ga0070690_100002064_pt1 | contig 10725 bp, 19 predicted proteins | sample KBSS33HmetaG_FD_64671 | JGI IMG/M metagenome (GOLD analysis project Ga0070690, IMG submission 64671) | Switchgrass rhizosphere microbial communities from Kellogg Biological Station, Michigan, USA - KBS S3-3H metaG | ecosystem: Host-associated > Plants > Roots > Rhizosphere ...
GAAGACATTTCTACTCTCCCTTGCACACAATAGAGCCCTCCATTGAGGGCGTCTAGGGGGTCTATATTCAATGACTTAGCTTTTGCTACTACTGCGAAAATCCCCTCAGGCCCAATCTTTGCATAGTGTGGTGTTCGCATTAACGCAGCACATAAATTTTGAGTCTCTTGTATTGCCATTAAGTTTGTGTTTGTCATTGTCATTCTAGGTCCTTTTGTATTCTTTCTATAATTTCGTTTATCTCTCTCAAATACTCGTTGTGCATACGTCCTATGGTTGGATCCCATTTGTATTTTTGAGCGTTGTATAGCGCTAGATCTTTCAGATTGTAAACATCTGCTATCAATTGTTGTGTCGTATCGCAAGTCATGTTTGTCTCCAAGTTTAATTTTTAATTTATCATACACTAAATACTCTTTCTTTCAATCGTCGGATCGCTAGACGGTAATGAAATATTTAATGAATGACAAATCTCCCCTAAAACAAACTCGAGATGCTCCAAATCTAAATTATCTTTGCTATATAACATCTGGACTAAGCCAGATGTAAAATCCTTAAGATGGTCCATTTGGCTAAATGGCATCCAGTCTTCCCCTTCGGGCTCAAAATAATCTTGTGGTAAGTAAAAATCTTGGTACATGTTCATCTTATATCTTCAGTGTTAAAGTTATTTGTTCGTTAAAAACAGAGATTGTGTCTGCATTCTTTTTTCCAATCTTTACATTATGGCAAGCCATTATCTCTCTAATCAAAAATGCTGCTGCTTGTGGTGTGCAACCATCAATAAACTTAAATATTTCCAAAAGTTTATCTTTTTCTTTTTGGTCTAATTCTGAAAATTCCATTGATTGTCTCCTATATGTTGTAAGCTCTATCTATAACACGCATTGTTTCCTCAAACAATTTTGATTGAAGATTTGTCAAGGCTATGATGCCTGACTCTCTACTGTCACAGTCTTTGCCCTGCCACATATCAGTTTTAAATGAATTGATTATATTTGACACTGAATCAAATATCTCTAGTTGTGCATCTAAATGTGGTGGTTTTGTTATCATTGTTAATTCCTGTTGGTTTTTTTGTAAAAATCTCTCATCTCATTTATTTCATCATTTTCGTATCTTTCATCATCTAAATATTTCTCATATGATCTTATATACATATCGCCTGTCCATGTTGTAGTCGGTTTTGAGTAGTCAAAACTGTATTTTGGAAGTAAATATGAATACTCTTCCAATTCTTCATCAGTTAGATCATATATATCAACTTCATCTTCAAACTTATCCCAATCATAATGTTTACCTTTGAAATTAATTTGTTTTTTCATTCTAATATCCATTGTTGTGTTAGTTTGTTATCTTTGCTAACTGCTACAACCGCTCGACCTACTCGAGTTAGGGAGACTTGCTCGCTTTGATATCATCAATATAGCATTACGACGCATTTTGCGTCAACACAAATGACGCAAATATTTCCGTTTGACTCAAAATAATTCATCGAGTACTCTTAGGGTTAATGAGAGAGGGAAAATGCAACTTAAAGATTACTTACATATAAAGAACATAACACTAACATCGTTTGCACAGCGACTTGAGATCTCTAGACAGCATTTAGATAAAATAGTAAACCGTGGATTGCATCCAAGCAAACTGCTTGCTAGATACATAGAACAAATAACAGAAGGCCATGTCACCGTTGCCGAGTTAATGGGTGAAAAGACAGACAGCGAAGAGATGTCAAATGGATAATACACACGAACTCGAGATAATCAATCATAATAAGCAAGTCATCGATGACATCCTCGCTCGCACTGTCGAGAAATCTAAAAGGATAGTCTATGAGAATCAACCTGAGGCCTCTAAGAAAGCTTTAGTGTCAGATATGTCTTACATGGCGGGATGGTACGAAGCTAACCATATTCCGTGGGGAGAAGTCAAGAAAGAGCATATTCTACTATTTGTGATACAACATATTGAGGGACTTCCACCATATGTTGATGAGTTGCTTGTGAGGGCTAAAATCAAAGCCCGTCTAGGTCCTCACAAAATAGCTACAATTGAGCGTAAGATTGCATCATTGTCACATATGCTCAATTTATACAAGATGCCAAACCCTTGCTATGATCCCGATGTAATGGAGCTAATCCGCTCTTACACTAACATCGTAGGAGGCAGTCAATCAGTAGGTGATGCAATAACAGTAGACGAACTCAATAAGTTGATCAAAGCGTGTGACGATGGCAAAGTGATAGGCATACGTGATGCAGCCATGTTCCTGTTTGGGTTTGCGTCAGGAGGACGACGTAGATCTGAGATATGCGATGCAATGGTTGATCAGCTCAAGCGTCAATCAGACGGGAACTATATATTTTTGATGGGACGGAGCAAATCAAATCAGGCCGGTAAACTCGATCCAAAGCCCATAGCGGGCCGTGCAGCGATGGCACTGAATTACTGGCTAGACGTTGCAAATATTCGCTCTGGGCCAATCTTTCGCAAAATACGTAAAGGCGGCCTAATCACAGACAAAGCGCTAGATGGCAAAGATGTATTCCGTATAGTCAAGCATCGTTGTGAGCTTGCTGGTTTAGATCCGGATCGCTATACTCCCCACTCTCTGAGGTCAGGCTTTGTCACAGAAGCAGCAAAACGTAGCAAGCCAATCTTCGATGTGATGGCTATGACAGGACACAACAGTGTTAAACAGCTTATGCAATATTACAAGCCTGGCAACATCTTACACAACTCAGCAGCATATCTTGCAGGGTAACATAGGAGATATATGAACACTACAATTGATATAGTATTACTTTTCCTTCTGGTTGGATTGATAATTCAACGGTGCTATGTAATTTATAACTTCTTAAGAAAAATGGACATTACGATATGGGACAAATTAGAAATTTCTGTCAGCTCTGCATTGCTTGTATTATTTGTACAATCTGCATCTCATCTTATCTTTTTGCTGACGTAGCAGTCCCTTCTTGCGTTGACTCTGCTTTAACTGAAGAAGAAGTTAAATTAGGATACTTGTTAGATGGACACTTGGATAAGATGGTTTCGGCTATTAATCATTTAGACACAAAATGTGCTAAAATTAATTCCGAATTCGTACGTGCCAGGGTGCAGATATTCCAAAAACAATGTATAGATCCGAAAGAAGCTTTAGAATTTGTCATTTCAGAATTAAAATATAAATTTGTGGATTTATCTGAATATGACCTTGAGGGGTTTATAGATAAGTTTTATGCATGTTCTGCCTCTGACTTATTGAAAAAACTTGAAGTAGAAAACACCTCGGGAAAAAAGAGATTACCACCTCGAATTGAATGTGGGATAATAGCTTCTTTGACTGGTTATTTTTTGATTTTATTGCCAATACCACCAGTAGTTAGAGTTGGTTGGATAGTTATAGGATTTGGGCTGGAGTTAATCTGTGAAGGGTATTTTCAAGAACAGGACAGGAAATATTATGAAGAAAAATCTGATTAGATTGATAAAACTTATAGGAAAAAACTCGCATAACTTGTATAACTCAAGTCACATGAGCCTTCTTTTAGTGTTGTGGCCACAGAATCTAGACTGTGGCCTTTTTAAGTGAATGGGTTGGGGATTCCCGGCCGGCATTAAACCTCGGTATACATCGGGGTTTTTTGCTATACTAAAAAGGCGGTTGATTGATCTGGTATGGCAAAGGCATATCTTCTCTTTGCTCTTTCTTCTCAGCTGTTGACGGGCCAAATTTAATACTATCGGCAATAACTGTGTGCTGTAACTTATTCTCCCCTGACTTATCCTTCCATATGCTTACATCCATTTCACCAGTAACTATGACAGCACTACCCTTCTTTAGATAGCTTAACATCTTGTCAAAACGATCCCCAAATATTACCACTTTCCACCATGTGGTCTCATCCTTGCCATTCTTTTTTTTGTTCGATGCAACGCTAAATGAGACTACTTTTTGACCCGATTGTGTCATGCGGGTTTCTGGGTTTGTGCCAAGATTCCCAACGATAAAAACTATTTCCATATACCTCCATAAATTTACCCTACAATACTATGTGGTCGGGTTGATTGCAATAAGCATAAAAAAACCATAGAGAACGCCAATTCTCTATGGTTAGACATGTGGATGGGTACCCACTAAATAGCTTGTTATTTCTGATGTTATCAAACTAAAATTCTGATTGCAAGGCAATCGTCATGCGAATCTAAATTTCACTTGTCCTAAAAACATGACAGTGGCAAGATCTCGAGTATGACAAAACTTACTTATAAAGAGCAGCTAAAAACCAAACATAGGTAGAAAATGTCGAGTAAATGGTGTGAAACAACATGCGCAATTCTAAATTTAGAAAAGTGTGACTGTATAGTTAAGCGATCTGATGAAGGTTTATATGAAGTAGTCGTATTTTACGGAGAAAGATTTTACTTTTTATGTAAAGATGTTACAGAAGAAATAGCTGATAACTTTATGAAAGGCATAAGAGATCGATTATGACCCAAAACATACCCATCTCCAAGCTAAAACTGCTAGAAAACAATCCGCGTCGTATTACAAAAGATCAGATGGATAAGCTATGCAACAGCATCAAAAATGATCCAGAGTTTTTGAATTGTAGGCCTGTGCTAGTCAATTGCACAACTGTTGATGACGGAAAAGAAATTATGCATGTCTATGCTGGCAATCAACGCGTTAGAGCAGCAAAAAAACTCGGCATGAAAGAAATACCTTGCATTGTAGACTATGAATTAGACGAGGAAACGGTTAAACGTCGAATTATACAAGACAACAAGACGTATGGTGAGTTTGACTGGGACATATTGGCAAATGAGTGGAATATTGATACATTACTAGACTGTGGTTTTACGGCAGACGAATTGGTAGGTACTGTTCAAGATATAGATATAGATGGTAATAATGAAGAACAGGAAGAACAAAAAATGTGTGAAACTTGTGGTAGGAAGTTAAAAAAGGAGAAATAATTATGGCTGGAGGAAAGGGAGGTAGAATAGCATTTGATCCTGATAAGGACGAGTTCCTTGAGATTGCAACAGAGAAAAGAGGGTATATAGTTGCAATTGCAAATCATTTTGGTTGTAATCCAGCAACCATTTATGCTTTACAGGCTAGAGATCCAGAAATAAGAAAAATACTAGTTGAGTCAAGAAAAATACATCATGAAAATGAACTAGATTTAGCTGTTAGTTTGAACTACCATTTTATGCAAGACTATAAGGTTAATCCTGGATTAGCATCTTTGCATGTTAGATACACTCTGGATAAAAGAGGCCAATCAAGAGGGTACAGAAAAGATAATGATGAACAGATGGATGAAGAAATAGAAAAGAAATTTGACGACAGGATTAATCAGGTTATTGATTTGTTAGCATCTGAACGAAATATTGAAGATAGTAATATTAGCAATGAAACAAAATCATAGTGATTAATAGCTGTTATCATTGCTTGTTGAGGCATTTCTTCGATTCGTTTGATTAATTCATCTAACGCATTTAACAGGTCATCTTTAGTGACAGGTGGTTTATCTTTAACAACGGGCACAATGACATTTCCTTCATCATCTACTCTTAAAAAGTTAGACCAATTTATTGCAGCACATCCTAACAGTTCTCCTCCAGAAACACTAATTTGTCCACATTTACAGGTTACTTCATCGTTTTGGCTCAATGATTCAATAATTGATTCACAAGCTTTACATTTAGCTCGATTTCGCATTCTTATCCATCAATTTAGTTTTTTTTGTAAAGTATTCTTTTTTTTCTCCACATTCCCAGCATTTAAGCTGTATATTTGGGGTGTAGATATCTTTTGTGCGTTCATTCAACCAACTATCTTCAGACCATACATATATAGGTTGAGTTTTCGAAATCCATTGCATCTAGGAACCTCATGTTAGTAAAAACCAGTATGCCTGACCCATTTGCCCCTAAGCAATTAAAATATATAAAAGAAGCTAATGCAAAGTGGAATTTGGCATATGGATCAGTACGGTGTGGCAAGACGGTAGGCACTGTCTTCAGGTTTCTAGTTGATTGTATGGCATGCCCTGACTCAAAGATCTACATCGTAGGGCATACATTTGACACAGCATATCGAAATGTAGTCAGATTAATTATGGAATCCGAAGAGTTGGCTATGTTTCGTCCATTTTGTACATGGTCAGGCAAAAAGCTGTACTTCCGCGACAAGACCATAACAATTCTAGGAGCAAAGGATGAAGGGGCAATCGGCAATTTCCAGGGAGACACACATAGTCTTACATATTGCGATGAGATTACCCTATACCCTGACTCAATTATTGACATGATAGACACTCGTTTGTCCTGCGTCCATTCAAAGGCCCACGCAACGATGAACCCCACTTATCCAACTCATAAAGTTAAGGGGTGGATCGATAAGGCTATCGAAGGCGATAAAAACTACTATCAATTACATTTTACTTTGGATGACAACCCCTATGTGCCTGATGATTATAAGCAGCGTATTCGCGATAGCTTATCTGGTGTATTTTATAAGCGTAATTATCTTGGCTTGTGGTGCTTGGCAGAGGGTGCTATATTTGATTTCTTCGATCGTAAGATACACGTTCTTAGAAAACCCCCTGCTGCTGCTGAATACTACATTGCTGCTATTGATTATGGTGCTAGCAATCCATTTGCTTGTGTGCTAATTGGAGTCAGTACAGGACAATATACACAAGAAGGCAAGAAACTTTGGGTGGAGCGTGAATACTACTGGGATCCTCAAGTCACCCAACGCGGTAAGACTAATAGCGAATTCGCAAAAGATATGGTTGAGTTTTTGGAGCCATACAATGTAAGATCTCTATACATAGATCCGTCAGCAGCGGCATTTAAAAGAGAAATGCAGCGTGTCGGCATTACAACTATCGACGCAAATAATGAAGTACTTGACGGCATACAGATGACAGCCAGTGAGATGCAGCAGGGAAATCTATATATTCTAGAAGGCTGCAAAAATCTCATAAAAGAGATAGAAACGTATGTTTGGGACAAGAAGAAGGCTGAAAGAGGTGATGATGAGCCTGTCAAAAAGAATGACCATGCTGTGGATGCTTTGCGTTACGCTATTGCTACGCACAAAGTGTCAGTGTATAAACCTTACAAACATCAAGAAATAGCTGATGAATGGAGACGGAACAAATATGATCATTATCGCAGATAATATGTTTTAAAAACATTCCTAAGCTATGGTAAATTGTAATTTAATACCCTAGGAGGTCACTTGAGTTACACATTACCCCCATGGCAGAATTCATTAGAGCCAAATCAAGGAAATATTCGTCAGTGGCTTGATAATCTATACGGAAAGTTTCAGCCTATCGAGCAAAGCCGATGGAATCAGTCTAATATTGATACGCTTTTCTATGCTGGAAGCCAGACATTCGTTAATAGATATTTCAATTTTGCTCCTACTACTAGCTACCAGCAATATTACTTTAATCTATGCCAACAGCCTGTTAATATGATCACTGGCTATCAACGGCAGCACCGTAAAGCCATTATGTACCAATCTATTGACGGTAGCGATGATCAAACGACTGATCAGTATACTAAGCTTATTACTAGTGTCTGTACTCGTGGGGCTATCCACGAACAGTTTAGTAAAGCATGCGAACTGGCCGCCGTGTCTGGCATGGTTATGTTACAGCCTTATCTTGATTTTTCTGGTGACGACAATGCTCAAGGAGAATTGAAACTTAAAATCTGGGAGTATAATGCATTCTTGGTCGATCCTTACTTTCGTGAACCTGACATGTCAGATGCCCAATTCATATGGTGCCAGGAATATATTTCTAAAAAGGAAGCAGAGGAACGATTTCCCGAAAAGCTTGAGAATATTGCACCCATGGCAGGTACTCCTCAAAGATACGGATCATTTTACTTTTTGCCAGAGAATTATAACATGGCGCGGAATGACCTTATGGTCTTATCTTATGTGTGGTACAAATGGAAAAAAAAGAAGAAAAGGCTTTACAGCGACAAGAGAAAGCAGTTTTTTGACTTCGCCGGAGGCGATGAGCAAATGGTATCAATCTTGCAAAGTATTCCGGATTTGCAAGCGGTCACTGTGGAAGTACCCTGTTGGAAACTCGCCGTTGTGCTTAACGAACAGTTAATGTTTTTAGGTGACAACCCATTGGGGGATTATGGAGCGCCGATGGTACCAGTTTACTGGAACTACGAACCGCATATTAATTATTATGATCTTCGTGTTAGATCACTTATACGAACTATGCGAGATCCACAGTTTCTTTTCAATTATAAGGTCATTACTAATAACGATATTGTTTCTGCTACTATTAACGCAGGATGGAAGCGAAAAGTTGGGGCCGTAGCAAATGAAGATAATTTGAAGAAAAGTGGGCAAGGATGGGATGTAATCATCAATGAGGGATATGACATGATGGATTGCGAAAAACTAATACCTTCAGCAGTGCCTCAGAGCGACCTTGAGCTAGCTCAACAGATGGATGATCTGATATGGAAAACAGCAGGAATTAACTTAGAAAACTGGGCTGGACAGAATGATAAACAGTTAAGCACACTCACATTGTTACACAAAATGGCTGCTAACTTGATGGTATTCCAAAAATACTTTGATCAATGGGACTATAGCCTAAAGCTTGTGGGTGATAAAATGCTTCAGATCATGCAAAATAATTGGAATGCCGAGAAGGTTCAACAAATGATCGGTGAAGATCCATCCCCATTTTTCTATAGCAAGATTTTTAGCAAATTTCATACTGCTGTTGAAGAAACAGACTTGACACCTACACAACAGAACCTTCAAGCACAACAAATGATGGAAATTAATGATAGATTCGGTAGGGAGGTTTTTCCACCTTCCATGATCATACCTAAGCTAAATATCACTGGGAAGGGTGAGATTATACCATTCCTTCAGCAACAAGAGCAACAAGCGCAAGCAGCTCAAGCAGAGGCACAGAATATCCAGCATACTGTTGAAGAAATGAAAATCAAACAACTTATGGCACAAATCCATAATCAGTTGTCACAAGCCCGTGAGCGTGATGCTAGAAGCGAAAGCAACGTGGGATTGTTTGAAGAGCGCATGTCAATGATATCTCGTAACCATGCTACAGCAACAAAAGACAAGGTAGAAGCTCTCTCAAAGCTTCTTGAAACTATTCAGTCATTTGGTGAATTAGAAACTCTACTTAAATCTCAAGAGGTTGGTTACATCAAAAACGACGAAGAAGAGCAAGAAAAAATAGCACGGAAATATGTTGAAGAACAAGAAGCTGGTAAGAGATTCATGACTCAAATCATGGCAAGTAAACCTATGCATCCAAATCAACAACAGCAACAACAAATGGAACCACAAGCGCAAGCGATGTAGCTTGCATATTATCTATGTAAAAGTATAATTAAAGTAAAAGGACCATTCAGGTCATAGGAGTAAATATGTCAGGTGGAACTAGAATTGATGATCATTCTTTCTGGGCAGGTGGAAAAGGTAAATCTTCTGTTTTTCCAGATGGTCCTCATAAAGTTAAAAATGAATCTTCTGCTGAAGGTGCTGGTAAGCTTATGAAGTACGAAGATACAACAGAAGCTATTAAAGCGACTCAAGTAGAATCTGTAAAGCAAGCGAAGTCCAGACCAATGAAACAGCCCGGTTATAGAAATTAATTTTAAGGTGTAGTTTGGAGTTGCAAGAAGCTAGCCCTTGCAAACATAATCAAAGCGCTAGGTGACGGCCTAGAGGACGTAGGGGAAGAGCCTACCACTTTATTTTATAAAGGTACATATGAAAAGCACAAAAACAGTCCAGCCATATAAAAATACTGCTAAAGAATCAAATAGAGCATCGCTTAAACAATCTCAGGCTGAATCTGGTTTTTCTGATCGCGATAGGATACAGGATCAGAACAAGAAAAGCATGCCTGTAAATAGCTTTGCTAGCCCATGGGATTTTAGTTGTCCTCAATATGATCAGAGATCATCTAACTTTATCAATGCAGGTACGCATTATGGAGTAGCAATGAGGCAGCCAGTAGGCCATGAAGGCAATCCAAAAGTCCAAGTTCCATGCTTACCTAATACTCGTGTAAATACTATGCAAGATGATGATTTAGGATGAAAAGAAATGGATCTAAATCAAAACGCTCGACTGGAGACTCTCATTGTGACTTTGAAGGTCTTGGGATGGGTGATAACTATGGTACTGGCATAAAGCAAAAAGTAGGGAGAATGAGAGAGGATTACGTAAATGCTAGCGCTGTCTCTAAGTCTAAATTGAAGACTCCCCCTCGATCTTTGGCATGATTCTTCTTAACACTTCAGAACAAATCCCTGCAAGAGTTGGTAACTCAATCGATTCATTCATTTCTAAAAGTTCTCTTAGTTCTAGATCTGTGTATTGTCTAAGTGGTTTTCTTATAAATTTTTTTTCCATAATTTATCCATCACTTTTTTTCTTTTAGCTTCACATGCCAATTCTTTGTAGATTTCATTTATTTTTTCATCCGAGAAGTCATCTTCTTCATTTTGTTCTAACCATTCTCTATTGTTTTGAAAATGTTGAATACTATTCCAAACTAATTCATTTTCTGTGACTTTTCCTTTCTCATATTGAGCCCACAACTCTCTTGCTGGTATTATCCAGATAACATTAATTCTATCTGTACCAGGATATGCTTTAAACAACATTGAGTT
>Ga0070690_100002068_pt1 | contig 10717 bp, 10 predicted proteins | sample KBSS33HmetaG_FD_64671 | JGI IMG/M metagenome (GOLD analysis project Ga0070690, IMG submission 64671) | Switchgrass rhizosphere microbial communities from Kellogg Biological Station, Michigan, USA - KBS S3-3H metaG | ecosystem: Host-associated > Plants > Roots > Rhizosphere ...
ACGGTGCAGTACTCGGCCACCGGCTACGACTTCGCGCTCGGCCAGGCGCCGAACCCGACCTCGCCGTGGCCGAAGTTCGTCAACAAGAGCTACTCGCGGACGATCAACTTCGAGACGCCGGCGTCGAAGGTCGAGCGCGTCCGCGCGCAAGGCGAGAACCCGCCGCACGGCGGCGGGCAGCAGCCGATCGTCGGCGATCAGCCGGTCAATCAGACCATCATCGTCAACGCCGACACGCCGTGGGTGCAGCAGCTCGAGATCGTGATGATGCCGCACGGCTTCCTGCGCGCCGCCGCGGCGAAGAACGCGACGGTGGAGGCGAAGACAGTCGGCGGCCGCAAATTCACCGTCGTGTCGTTCACCGGCGACAACAAGGCCAAGGTCAACGGCTACATCAACGACAAGAACCAGGTCGAGCGGGTCGAGACCTGGATCGACAACCCGTTCTTCGGCGACATGGCGTTCGAGGCGAACTACTCGGAGTACAAGGACATCGGCGGCGCCCAGTTCCCGATGCACATCGTCCAGAAACAGGGCGGCTATCCGATCTTCGATCTCACGGTCACCGACGTGAAGGCGAACGCGCCGGCCGCGATCCAACCGCCGCAGGGCCGAGGCGCAGCCCCGGCAGCCGCCGCAGCGCCGGCGGCGGCGACCTCAGAGCCGCTCGGCGACGGCGTCTACCTGATTACCGGCGGCTACGCCGCGGTGGCACTCGACATGAAGGATCACATCCTCATCATCGAGTCGGGCCAGAGCGAAGCGCGCGGCCAGGCGGTAATCGCGAAAGCGAAGGAGTTGATCCCGAACAAGCCGGTGAAGTACGTCGTCAACACGCACAGCCACATCGATCACTCGAGCGGCCTGCGCGCCGTCGTCGGGGAAGGCGCGACGATCCTCACCCATCAAGCGAACAAGCCGTATCTCGAGAAAACGCTGGCGCTGCCGCACACGCTGAACCCGGACAAGGCGCAGCAGAACGGAAAGAAGCCGGTCGTCGAAGCGGTTGGCGAGAAGCGGATCATCACCGACGGCGTCCACGTCGTCGAGCTGCACCACCTGCAGAACTTCGGGCATCACGACGCGATGCTGATTGCGTATTTGCCGAAGGAGAAAGTGCTGATCGAAGCCGATGGCTGGAACCCGCAGGCGGCGACCGCGACGCCGCCGAGCCCGGCGAGCCCGTACACGCTGAGCCTGGTCGACAACATCCGCCGGCTCAGGCTGGACGTGCAGCGCATCATTCCGATCCACCTGCCGCCGGACAATCGTCAGGTGACGATGTCGGATCTCACGAAGTGGGTCGGCCGGCCGGCGACGAATTGACGCGCGGCCTCACGTAGCGCAGGCCTTTAGGCCTGCCGCACAGCCGCGGCAGCCCTGAAGGGCTTGCGCTACGTATCGTGCGGGACCGACCCGCGCGTCGAGTTCAGGCGCCAGCCGGCGTCATCGGCAGCGTCACGAAGAACGTGGTTCCCGATCCGCTGCGCGACTCGCAGCGGATCGTGGCGCGGAGCGCCTGAACGCAGTCGTGGACGATGGCGAGGCCAAGGCCGGTGCCGCTGACGCCGAGCTCGTCGTCGCGGTGGGCGTGGGCGCGGAAGAAGCGATCGAACACGGCCGCCTGGTCCTCTTCCGGAATACCGATGCCGTTGTCGCGAACGGCGATGGTGCAGGTCGGCGTTGAGCCGCTCGGCGTCGTCGCCGCCGCGCTGTCCACCTGCTCGATCGCGACGTAGGGGTCGGCCTTCGCCGGGTCGGAATACTTCACCGCGTTCGACACCAGGTTGAGCAGCACCAGCTCGAGGCGCGCCGGATCGGCATAGAGCTGCGGCAGGTCCGGCGCGATCCGGATGGTGACGCCGCGCGCGGCCGCCATTTCGGCGAGCTGTCTCGCCACTTCCTGCGCGAGCGCGGTCAGGTCGACCTGCTGCTCGCTCGGTGTATCCGCGACGTCGGTGATCCGCGCCAGGCGCTGCAGGTTCTCGACAATCCACGACAGCCGCTCGGCCGACGAGCGGACCGTCGACGCCACCTTGGCGAGCCGCTGCGGGTCCTCGCGGACGATCGGCTTCTCGAGCAGCGCGCCCGAAAACAGCAGCGTGCCGATCTGCGACCGCAGCTCGTGGCTGGCGGCGCGGTTGAACGCGCGGATGCGCTCGGTCTGGTCCTGGATGGTGCTGGTGTATTCGCTGATGAACGTGTCGATGGTGGTGCGCATCAGGATGCGCACCGAGCCGGTGAGCCGCCGCTGAACGGCCAAACACTCGGCGACCGACGGCTGGAGCCCGAGGCGCTCGGTCTCCTCGACCAGGAACGTCTCGAGAATCTCGCCGAGGAGTTCGTACTCGTGCAGCAGCTGGTGCGCGGTCGCGCGCTGCCGGTGCCGCAGCAGCCCGAGCTCGCGCGCCTTGTCCATCACCCCGGAATTGGCGGCAATCGCCTGATCGGCCGGCGCTGCCAGATACCGCGCGATCTCGTCGACCAGCGAGGGAATGTGATCGAGCAGGTCCCTGGACGGGAACACCTCGTTCGCCGTCACCGTCAGCATCTCGCGCAGCCGCGTCAGCCACCGCGCAGCGATGGCGACACGTTCGGCGCCGATCCGCTGCCCGATGACGGCGGCGTAGTCCTCGGCCGTCAACATCGTCATGAACACCCGTCGTGAATGTGCGTGGAGTGCACGATGTTATCACCACGCACGAGAGCGCCGCGCGTCGGCGCCGATACCGATGAGCTCGTAAGATAGACGCCGAGGTGCGCGCATGTGGCAATGGTGGGCGGTGATGGCGATGGGATGCTTCGCGGCGATGCAGTTGATCTTCGCCGCGCTCGGCCGCCGCGGCGTCGACGTCGCCGGGATGTTGCTCTACGTCTTCGCGATCGCGGCGCTGTTCTACATGGTGCACGTGCGTGCGAGCCGCGCCGTCCTGCCGCGCGCGCTCGACGACGTCGCGTTGCTCGCGGCTGCAGCCGCATTGAGCTACGTCGGCAACTGGCTCCTGCTGCGCGGCGTCGCCACCGCGCCGAACCCCGGCTACGCGGTGGCGATCTCCGGCTTGCAGGCCGCGGTCGTCACGGTGGTCAGCGTCGGCCTCCTCGGCGCGTCGTTTTCGTGGAGCAAGGCCGCCGGCGTGCTGCTCTGCGCGATCGGGGTGATGCTGCTGGTCAGATAATTCGCGAGCGCAGGATCCGCCACGAAGGCACGAAGATCGTTTTGGATAATCGTCTTCGTGCTTTCGTGTTTTCGTGGCAGATCGCGCAGCTCCGAATCCTACACGTTCCAGAACGCGCGGATGGCGGCGCTGGTCGCGGCGACGGCTGCCTCGCCGCGCGACGAATGAATGCCGCTTGACGGCCAGTCTGCCGGCTGCGGCGGCCCGGCGAGCGCGTCGATCGCGCCGTCGAGCGACGTGCCGAGCGCGTGCAGATCGTACCCACCCTCGACGGCGGCGACGATCCGGCCGCGGCAGCATTCCTCGGCGACGGCGCGCAGCTCGCGCGTCATCGCCGCGAAGGCGGCCGTGCTCACGCGCATCCCGCCGAGCGGATCGCGCTCGTGGGCGTCGAACCCGGCCGACACGATCAGCAGGTCGGGTTCGAACTGCGTCACGACGGGAACGACGATCTGCGAGAACGTCAGCCGGTAGTCCTCGTCCACGGCGCCGGCTTCGAGCGGCAGGTTGACGGTGAAGCCGCGGCCGCCGTCGCGTCCCACCTCCTCTGCGGCACCGGTGCCCGGGTAGTACGGGTACTGATGCGTGGACACGTACAGCACGTGCGGATCCGCCTCGAACATGTGCTGCGTGCCGTTGCCGTGGTGCACGTCGTAGTCGACGATGGCGACGCGGCGGGCGCCGAGGGTCCGCGCGTGTGCCGCGGCGACGGCGACGTTGTTGAAGAAGCAGAACCCCATCGCGCGGTTGCGCTCGGCATGGTGGCCGGGCGGCCGGACCAGCGCGACCGCCGCCTCGTGGGCATTCGCCATCACCCGCTCGACCGCGTCGACGCACGCGCCGGCGGCGAGCAGCGCGATCTCGTAGGACTCGGGAGAGGTATACGTGTCGGGGTCGAGCGCCGCAGAGCGGCCGGAGGTTTCCGACATGCGCCGCAGGTACTCGCCGTCGTGGACGCGCAGCAGATGTTCGCGGCTGGCGGCGCGCGGGGCGACAACTTCCGTCCCTCGCTCGCGCCATCGCGCGGCGATGGCATCGAGCACCTCGGCGCGCTCGGGTCGCTCGGGGTGGCCGGGCGGCGTCTGATGCTCGGCGAAACGGTCGGTATGAATCAGGATGACGGGCAAACTGAAGGATGATCGCACACTGCGTATGAGCGAACAACGAACGGCGCTCGTCACCGGCGCCAACCGCGGCATCGGCTTCGAAGTGTGCCGGCAGCTCGCCGGCAAAGGATTGCGCGTGATTCTCACCGCCCGGGACGGCGCCAAAGCCGACGCCGCGGCGGCTACCCTCGGCGCCGCCGGCGACGTGATCGCGGCGACGCTCGACGTCAGCGACGAGCGCAGCGTGCGGGGGCTCGCGAGCGATCTGTCCCGCCGCCGCCTTCACGTCGACGTCCTCGTCAACAACGCGGCCGTACTCGTCGGCGAGTCGACCGGCGTGCTCGAGACCGCGGTCGACGATCTTCGCGCCACCTTCGCAACCAACCTGTTCGGCGTCGTGTCGGTCTGCCAGGCCTTCGTGCCCGGCATGATCGCGCGCGGCTACGGACGCGTGGTCAACGTGTCGTCGCAGGCCGGACAGCTGCAGTCGATGGGCACCTACGCGCCGGCGTATTCGATATCGAAGGCGGCGCTCAACGCCTTCACACGCCAGCTCGCCGCGGCGACCCGCGGCCGCCATGTCCTCGTCAACAGCGCCGATCCGGGCTGGGTGCGCACGGCGATGGGTGGTCCGTCGGCGCCGCGCTCGGTCCAACAGGGCGCCGACACGCTGGTGTGGCTGGCGACGCTGCCGGCCAAAGGCCCGACCGGCGGCTTCTTCAGCGACCGGAAATCGATCGACTGGTGACGCGTGAGCCGCGTCGCGGGATAGGGGCCGCAATAAACCGCGAGAAATTTCGCCGGCGGCGCGGCCGACCCGGCCGAACGAGCGTCTAAGCAGCCATGCAAAGACTGGCTTTCGTCGTCTCGCTCGCCGCTGTGCTGATGGGAGTGGCCGTTTTCGGACAGGCCCCGCGAACGCCTCCCACAACCGCACAGTCGATCAACGCCAACTTCGAGTCGGTCAACCGGCGGCTGCTCGACATGGCGAAGGATTTCCCGGCGGACAAATACGAATTCAAGGCGACGCCGGAGGTCCGCTCGTTCCGCGAAGTGATCGTCCACGTGTTCTCCGGCAACGCCTACGCGGCGAAGGCCGGCCGCGGCCAGGCGGCGAACTGGGACGAACTCGACGCCAAGAACTACAAGAACAAGGCGGAGGTGGTCACCGCGTTCGAGAAGTCGATCGCCGACTCGAGCGCGGCGCTGAAGGCGGTGCCGGCCGACAAGCTGTCGCAGTCGGTCTCGCCGTGGCTGTCAGTGATCGAGCACTCGGCCGAGCATTACGGCCAGCTGGTCACCTATTACCGGCTCAATCACCTGGTGCCGCCGGAGTCGCGCCCGAAGAAGTAGCGCAGGCCTTGAGGCCCGCCTTCGGCCGCCGGCAGCCCGGAAGGGCTGCGCTAGGTTCGCCTGCGCCGCGCGCGCCGCTCAGTGGCGGCGGCTCACGCTGCGGATATTCAGGCGTGCCGAAAGCTCCGCCTCGAACGCCGCGAGCGTGAACCCGAAGCGCTCGACCGCGTGATCGATCGTTTCGCCGCCGTCCAGGTCGGCGAGGAGCGTCGCCAGCCCTTGCGGGCCGATGCGCGCCAGCAGCGCATCGGCCGCGACGGCGCTCTCGTCGTACGCGACCGCGGCCTGCTTGACGTCCAGCCGCGAGAACCCTTCCTCGAGCGCGCGCAGCGGCACCATCAGCCTTGCCCGCGCGAGCCGCCGCCCGGCGCCGGCGGCGTCGTGTCCCTCGAAATGCAGCGCGAGCCCCTCGTGCAGCCACGCCGGCACGTTGCGCGAGGCGATCTTCTGCACCATCGCGTGCGTCAGCTCGTGGATCAGGACGCGATCGAAATCGGCGAGGCTGGTGGCGGCGCCGGCCAGCGGCAGCCTGATCTGCCCGTCGAAGCCGCCGGCCGCCCATTCCGGCGCGCCGGTGATATCGCGAAACTGCTGCTGCGTGTAGAAGATCACGTTGATTGGCGAGGCCGGCGACGAGCCGAGCGTCGCGCTGATCCGCCAGAACGCCGCTCCGAGCGTCGTCGTCGCGCGCGCCGCGAGCGCCTGCTGCGCCGGACCATCGAACATGATCGTGAAGCGATCGTCCTTGTAGGCTTCGAAGCGGCTCTGCACTCTCGCTTCGCTGCGCCACGACTCGAGCCGCGCCCGTACCGCCATGTTCGCCGGGGCCAGCGCCAGGACGTGCTCGTAGGTTTTTATCGCGAGATCGAGGTCGCCGATGCGCGAGGCGATCTCGCCGAGGAGCATCGCCGCCTGCAGCAGGCGCGGCTCGAGGTCGACGGCGCGCTTCAACAGGTCGCGCGCTTCCTCGTCGCGTCCCTGGAGGTAGGCGGCGTAGCCGGCGCCGTAGAGAACGGCCGGGTCGCGCGGACGGTCGACCAGCGCGCCGCGAAACACACGCGCCGCGGCGTCGGCGTCGCCTCGCTGCAGCGCGGCGAAGCCCGCTTCCAGGGTCGAATCGGCCGGCTGGGCGCCCGCGCCGGAGGCGACGAGCGCGAGAAGGGCGACGGCCGCCAGACGAACCAGCGTCATGACTGGGTTGTGCGCAAGCGGTATGCCTGCGCCGAGTCGCCACCGCTTCACGAATCGGCGAGTCGCACTGCTCTGTTCTGGAACCGCGATCTCAGATCTGCCAGCAGCTCGAGCCTCGAGACAGCGCCTTGCTAAGATACGGGTCGTTCCGATGAACGAGGTGGACATCAGCCAGGAATACTGGGATCGCCAGGCGCAACGCGACCCGTTATGGGCCATCCTCTCCGACGCGACCAAGCGCGAAGGCAAGTGGGACGCGTCGCGATTCTTTCAGACGGGCAGCAGCGAAATCGCGTCGATTCTCTATGAGTTGGAGGCTCAGGGCTTCGAGCTGCAACGAGGCGCCGCGCTCGATTTCGGCTGCGGCGTGGGCCGGCTGACCCAGGCGCTGGCGCCGCATTTCGAACGGGTCGTCGGCGTCGACGTGTCGCCGCGGATGCACCAGCTGGCCTCGCGGTTCAACCAGCATCCGTCGGTCGTGTCCTACGTGTGCAATCAGACCGCGGACCTGCGCGTCTTCGCCGATCACTCGTTCGACTTCATCGTCAGCAACATCGTCCTGCAGCACATCGTGCCGGAGATCGCGTGTTCGTACTTGCGTGAGTTCTTCCGCGTGCTGGCGCCACGCGGCATCGCCGTCTTTCAGCTGCCGTCCCACGGCCGGCGGCCGCAGAGTCGCCCCAGCGAGGCGATCACGACGCCGCTCGCCGACGTCGCCTACCAGGCGTCGATCGTCGTCGCCGCCCCGCCGCGCGCGGTCGGGCCTGATGAGGAGATCACGCTGCAGGTGGAGCTCACCAACGCCAGCATGTTCGACTGGATTCAGCGCAAGCACGGCGTCTTCAGCGTCGGCGATCACTGGCTCGATGCCAGCGGCATTCGGATGCTGACGCGAGACGATGGCCGGACGCGACTGCCGGAGATGCTCCGCACCGGCCAGACGTGTCGTCTGCCTCTGGCGATTCACGCGCCGGCCGAGCGCGGCGACTATGTCTGTGAAATCGACGTCGTCCACGAGGGTGTGCTCTGGTTCAAGGACCGCGGCTCGCCCGTTGTCCGACTGCCGGTCCGCGTCGAGGATCGAGCGGGTGGCGTTGCGCCTTCAACACCCGCGGGCGCGCAGCTGTCGGCCGCCGTCGCGCCTGTCGAGTACGGCGCCGCCGTCGAGGCGAACAGCGCGGTCGACGACCCGGGTGAATTCCCGATGTATGGTGTTCCGTTGAACACCGTCGTGCAGTTGATTGAGGCCAGCGCCGCAACGCTCCTGCACGTCGAGAACGACCGGAGCTGCGGCGACGACTGGGTGAGCTACCGGTACTTCGTGCGAGCGCTCTCGTAGCGCAGGCCTTCACGCCGGCCACACGGCGGCCGGGCAGCCCTGAAGGGTTGCGCTACGTCTATTTTGAAACGTTGAAGGTGGACATTACGGGCGTGCGGCAGCTTTTCGAAACTGCTCCGCATCGCTTTTCAGCCGCATCATCCGCGCGTCGTTGAGTCGCTGGTCGACCTGTTCGAGCACCGATTTGACGGCGGCGGAATCGGCGTCGCCACGCGCCTGCGCGGCGCGGACGACGGTCTCGCGCAGCGCGATCAAGCCGAGAACGTCCTGGCGCTCGGCCAGCGAACGGGCACGGGCGACGACTGCCGGCGCCGAGCCGGCCGGCGTTTCCGCCGGTGGCCGCGTCGGCCGGTCGCGCTTCGGCGGCGCGGGATCGTGGCGCGGGCGCGCAACCACGCCGTTGGTCGCGATGGGTGTCGATTCAGCCGGACTTCGCGGCGATTCGATTGTCGGCGCAGGTTGAGGCGCTGCCGGCGGTGGCGTCTCGGTGCTCAACGCCGCGGGCGCCGGCGGGTTGTCAGCTGCACCGCCGAGCGAGTAGACGCCTGCGCCGGCGCCGATGGCTGCGCCAATCAGCGCGGCGAGCGCGGCGCGGCGGATCAATCGGCGATCATTTTCCAGGTGCATTGATCACCACCGTTTTGACGGAGCGGATCGGGACGCCGTCCTTCGTCGCCGGCTGGTACCGCCACGCCCGGGCGGCGGCGACCACCGCGGCATCGTAGGCCGGATTCACCGATCGCGTGACGACGACGTTGTCGACGGTACCGCGTTCGTTGATGATCACGTCTATCTCGCTCGGCAGACGAAGACGGCGAGCCAGGTCGAGCAACGCCGGCGGAACCGTCGGCGGCGGCTGCGAGATCACGATCGGCTCGGTGATCCGCACGGCCGCGCTCGTCGACGGTGATGACGCGGCCGGCGTTGCCGGCGCAGACGGACCAGGATCCGGCGACACCGCCGCGGCGCGTGGTGTCGCAGCTCGCGAGAGGTCGGCAAACCCGTCGACCAGCAGGCGCAGGTCGGCGAGCGTGGCGTCCGACGCGCCGATCTGCTGCGCCAGGTCGAGCAAGTCGCCGACGCGCGACAGGCGCGATTCGGCATCGGGCGCGTGCTCGAGCGCGTGCGCCCGCGCCACACGATACTCATCCTTGATCAGCGGCGGCAGCACGCGCCTCCGCACCTCCGCGAACAGGGTCACGATGCGCGGCGCGGCGTCAGCGTACTGCTCGATCGACAGCAGCGGGTCGGCGCGGAGCAGCGATTCGGCGATCGTTTGCGCTTCGTCGACGCGCCCCAGCGCCACCAGGCAGAACGCGCGGTACGCCGCACGATCGCGCACCGCCGTCGGCGACTCGATGCTGTCGCTGCGAGCGAGTTGCGCCAGCGCTTCCTCGTACGCCGCCGAGGCGTAGAGGTCGCGCGCCGTCGACAGCGAATCGTCCTGAGCGGCAAGACCGACGACGCCGGCGATCGCGACGACTACGGCAAGCGATTTCATGGCCTCCCGCTCCCGGTTTACCGGTTGAAATCGACAGCCACGCGGTTGACCCCGCGTGCCGAGACGACAATCCGTTCGGTGCGCGATCCGAGCTGCGGATGCCGGAACACGACCTCGTGCGTCCCGACGGCGAGCTCGAGGTTGGCCAGCGGCGTCTGGCCGACCGGCTCACCGTCGATCGACACATCCGCCCACGGGCGAGCGTTGACGTTCAGCCGCGCCGTCGGCGCGGCGATCGCGACGGCCGCCACCTGCCCCGGGGTGACCGACACGGCGCGCGCACTGTCGAACCCGAGCGTGTCGTTGCGCAGCACGAGCTCATGCCTGCCGGCTGCCATCATGATCTTCGCTGCGCCGCTCGTGCCCACGACCTCGCCGTTCTCGACCACGTCGACGGGAAACGGCGACGCGACGGCAATCCACCCTGCGGCCGGCGCCGCCGCTCTGGGCAGCGCAACCACCAGTTCGGTGAGGACACCAGGCGCGACACCGACCGTCCGCTCGACCGACCCGTTCGCAGTCGCAACCCGGACGGTGTGCTCGGTCGGTGTGAGCCCGTCGATGAGCAGCGGCGCCGATCCACGCGGCTGCCCGTCGATCTCGACCCGTGCGCCGGGAGGATCGCTGGCCACCGACAGACGGCCGTCGGGCTTTGGCGGTGTTCGCGTCAAATCGAAATCCTGTGACACGTGGGCAGACGCCGGCACGATCACCGTCAGGGTCCGCTCGAGATCGTCGGCGCGGACCGACAGCGTGTGGCTGCCGGACGGGATCGCCAGCGTGAGCGGTGCGGAGCCGCGCGGCTGCCGGTCGATGACAACCGTCGCACCCGGCGGACGCGACGTGACCGTCAGGATGGCGCTTCCGATCGGTGCGGCGTGTACTCGGGGCAGCCACGAGCGCACGGCGGTAAACGTTCCGAGCCCGCTCACCACGGCAATCGGCAGGATGAGCAGCGATGCCGATCCGAGCGCCGCGGGCTTCGCGGGCGCCGCCGCCGTGTCATCACGTTGCAGGTTCACCAGACGAAACACAACGTACCTCCTGGATC
>Ga0070690_100002069_pt1 | contig 10717 bp, 4 predicted proteins | sample KBSS33HmetaG_FD_64671 | JGI IMG/M metagenome (GOLD analysis project Ga0070690, IMG submission 64671) | Switchgrass rhizosphere microbial communities from Kellogg Biological Station, Michigan, USA - KBS S3-3H metaG | ecosystem: Host-associated > Plants > Roots > Rhizosphere ...
CCGCCGATGGCGTGCGTGTACCCGCGTCGTTCCGCTGGCGCGGGATCGAGCAGACGGTTCCCAGTCGTGGCGTGTCACGCAGCAGGCTCGGCGACGTCATCCTCAAGGGTATCGACGTGTTCAAGGACGCTGTCGCCGACGTCCTGGTCGACAAGGCGCAGTCGTTTGCCGCGTCCGAGCTCGTCAGACGCGTCGATGCACAAGTGACTGAAGGTGTCTACGCTCTTAACCAGGCCGAGCTGACGCCACTCAAGACCGGCACGCCTCTCGCCAGGATTGAGGGCGATCCCGAAAAACTGCTCGTTCTCATTCACGGCACCTTCTCGACGACGAGCGGAACGTTCGGCAGGCTGTGGACGAAGCATCCCGCTCGTGTGCAGGAATTATTCGAGAGTTACTCGAAGCAGGTATACGCCCTCGATCACCGGACACTCGGAGCCAGCCCTTTGAGCAACGCGCTTACGCTTGCGCGAGCACTCCCCGAGGGCGCGCACGTCCATCTCGTCACACACTCCCGCGGCGGCCTCGTTGGCGAGGTGTTGGCGCGTGCCTGTGCCACCGGAAGCGAGGGTCAGGAATGCTTCAACGGAGACGGATACGCACAGCACCGCCAGGACCTGAAGGCTCTTCTGGACGCCGTACGCACAAAGAAGATTACCGTCGATCGATTCGTGCGCGTGGCATGTCCGGTGCGCGGGACGCTGCTCGCCTCGAGGCGCATCGACGCCTACCTCTCGGTGCTGAAGTGGACATTGGACCTCGCCGGGATTCCGGTTGCCGGATCGGTGGTGGACTTCCTGAACGGGGTCGCGCAGCATCGCACCAGCCCGGAGGAGATCCCGGGCCTCGCGGCGCAGATTCCCGACAGTCCGGTCGTGCAGTGGCTTCATCACGTCGGACGTCCGCTTGAAAGCGAGCTTCGAGTCGTCGCTGGCGATGTCGAAGGCGACTCGATCACCTCTTGGCTGAAGACGCTTCTTGCCGACGCGTTCTACTGGACCGACAACGACTTCGTGGTCCAGACCGGATCCATGTATGGCGGCGCGCCACGCCAGTTCCAGTCGACATTCCTGCTGAATCAAGGCGGCAAAGTCTCGCACTTCACCTACTTCGATCACCAGAAGACGGCGGACGCCATCGTCGACGCGCTCACCCAGGATCAGCCTCAGGGCTTTCGGCCGATCGGCAAGGAATCCTACGCGGGCAGGGAGTCGTCCGGCATCCGGGCGCGCGTGGCGAGCGATCCGCGACCGATCACGATTCCGGACGCCTCGAAACCGGCCGTCATTCTTGTACCGGGCGTGTTTGGCAGTCATCTCAAAGACGAGCGCGGTCGCGTGTGGCTGGACTGGGAAGCCGTCGATCCGCTCGCGCGCTTGCAGTACACAGCAGCCGGCATCACGGCAGACGGTCTCGTGGAAGGCCTGTATGCAAAGCTTCACGCGGCGCTGTCAGCGACGCACGACGTCATTCCCTTCCCGTACGACTGGCGAAAACCGATTGAACAGTCCGCGACCGATCTCGCCGTGCGTGTCGATGATGCGCTCCGCGCGCGCGAGGTGAGCGGCCAGCCGGTTCGCCTCCTCGCTCACTCGACGGGTGGACTGGTTGCGCGCGCGCTGCAACTCGATCATGCGGAGGTGTGGCAGCGATGGCTCGCACATCCCGACGCACGGTTGCTCATGCTCGGCACCCCGAACGCAGGTCTCTGGGCACCGATGCAACTGCTGTCTGGGGACGATACGCTCGGCGGTGTACTCACCTTCCTCAGTCCACCGTCTCGCGATCGCCAGACACGACGGACCCTCGCGGAATTCCCGGGCGTGATGCAGCTTCAGGCCGGACTACTCGATCAGCCGGCTTTGCAGGATCCCAGAACCTGGCAAGCGCTCGCCGGCGATGACGTCCGGCGCGCAACCGAGGCAAGTTCGTGGCATGCCTCCGACGCGCAAAAGAGCCAGCTCGCCTGGGGACTTCCCGACGAGAAGACATTCAAGACTTTGCTGGCCGCGGCCGTCGCATTGCAACAGCGACTTGCCAATCAGCTCACCGCGAACTTCGAGCGATACGCGTCGAAGATCCTCCTGGTCACCGGTCAGGCACCGTTGACTCCTTTCGGCTATGCGGACGGTGCGGAGGGGTTCACGTATCTGTACACGCCGTCAGGTGATGGCTACGTCACCTACGGCAGCGCAGCGTTGCCCGGCGTCAAAGCATGGACCGTCGCTGACGGCCACGACGGCCTGCCATCCAAAGCCGCTGCCTTCGATGCCTACATCGAGCTGCTGCAGAAGGGATCGACGGCACGTTTATCGTTCGCATCGGCCGTGGTCGGTGGCGGCGACACTCGCGGCGTGATGAGTGTCAGTCGCGAAACAGTTCGCATGAGGCCGGCGCGGATCCCCAAGTCGCTTGCGCCCCCCGGAGCCACTTCGACACTGCTTGGCACCAGCGACGAAGACAGGGCAACGACGGAGGATCCGGACACACTGCAAGTCACCATTGTCAACGGCGATCTGTCGTTCGTGCGACAGCCCGTGATGCTCGGCCACTACATATCCTCACGGCTGACCGGCACCGAGTACGTGATGAATGGGCTTATCGGCGGCGCGATGGACGCCTCACTGAAGAAGGGACTCTATCCGGATCGTGCAGGCTCCCATCATCTCTTCGTCAACACCCGGCCGCACGCGGGTCCGCTCCCCCGACCACAAGCGGTCATCGTGGTTGGCCTCGGCGAAGAAGGGAAACTGAAACCGGCGGATCTCATCGCCACCGTGCGCAACGGCGTCATGGCGTGGGCCCAGCGACTCAGCGAGCGGCCAGACACAGGGTCAACATTCGAGCTCGCTGCCACGCTGATCGGCAGCGGTGGTATCGACATGAGCGCCGGCCAGTCGGCGGATCTGATTGTCCAGGGTGTGTGCCAGGCGAACGCGAAGCTTTCTGAAGGGCGGGACGGCGGCGACCAACGCGACCCGGCTCGCCCCTGGCCTCAGGTCACCCGGCTCTACCTTATCGAGATTTACCTGAGTCGAGCCGCAGAAGCCTTTCGCGCGCTGAGGATGACGTCAGGCCTCTCGTCCGTGTCACGTCGATTCGTGTTGGCGGAGGTCGTCGAAACGGGTACGGGAGGCTTGCCGCGACCAATCGACTCCGAGTATCGCGGCGTTGACTACGACTTCATCCGCGCCGAAACGCAGATCAGCGAGCTTGGGCTCAGCATTGCGTACACGCTCGACACGAAGCGGCGGGCGCGATCGGAGGTCCGGCCGCAGCCGATTCAGGATGCGTTGATCCGGAATCTCGTCGAACGCGGAGCGGATCACCAGAATCGCGACGTGCAGATCGGACGCACCCTGTTTCGCCTGCTCGTACCCGTCGAACTGGAGCCGTTCCTCACCGGCGACACCGACACGCAGTTGGAAGTCGACCGCGGAACGGCAGGCATTCCGTGGGAGCTGCTGGACACCACGAGCGCGGGCTCGAACGATAACCGGCCATGGGCGATTCGCACGAAATTGATGCGGAAGCTCAAGACGGCAGAATTTCGCGCCGACGTTGCCGACGCCAGCCTCGAAGCGAGCGCCCTCGTCATCGGCGAGCCTCTTTGTGACCCGAAGCTCTATCCACGGCTCCCAGGTGCCGTCGCGGAAGCGAATGCGGTTGCCGAGACACTCGAAAACGCATTGTCCACGGACTACGTTCGCCTGCTTGCCGAAGCCAAGGGCGGGGCACGGCCCGACGCAGATACGGTAATCAAAACGCTTCTCACCGGCAGCTGGCGCATCGTGCACATCGCCGGCCACGGTGAGCCACCAGACGAGTCTGGTGCGAAGTCCCATAATCCGGGTATTCCGCAGATTCCGAGCAACCCTCGCGGTGTCGTGCTCTCCAATGGCGTGTACCTCGGATCCCGTGAGATCAACAGCATGCGCACGGTTCCCGAGCTTGTCTTCGTGAACTGCTGCTACCTGGCGCAGCGGTCGTCGTCGGAGCTGCTCACACCGGAGCAGACGGCGTGTGCCAGGCTCTCTGGCAGCGCCCGCCCGTCGTTTGCATCGGGGCTCGCTGACGCACTGATCAAAGTCGGCGTCCGCTGTGTCATCGCGGCCGGATGGGCGGTCGACGACGTCCCCGCCAAGATCTTCGCGGTTCGCTTCTATGAGGCGCTCATCGCTGGCGAGCGCTTCATCGATGCCGTGGCGCAGGCGCGGGAAGCGGCGGCCCGTGAGCCGAACAGCATCACCTGGGGCGCCTATCAATGCTATGGCGATCCGGACTGGACGCTGAGAAAGGGGGACGCCGATGCGTCGGCAGCGACCGACGACGGCCTCGACGAGTTCAGCGTGGTCGCATCTCCTCGTGGGCTGTTGCTTGCGCTCGAGACCATCGTCGTGCGGATCAAGCATCAGAACCGCAACGTTGCGAGGCAACGCAAACACATTCAGTGGCTCGAGGATAAGTTCGCGGCGCGCTGGGGCAACCAGGGCAGCGTGGCCGAAGGTTTCGGTCACGCGTGGGCCGAAGCCGGTGAACGTGAGGCCGCGCGAAAGTGGTACCGAACCGCGCTTGCGGCCAATGACGGCGGCGCTTCACTACGGAGTGCGGAACAGCTCGCCAACATGGAGGTCCGCTTAGCCTGGCAAGCGGTCGCCAAAGCGGATCGACAGTATCAGAAGGAGAAGTCGATCACACCACCGTCTCCTACGCTGGCCAACGCCAAGGACGAACGCGATCGCGTGATCGGCGACGCGCGACAGCAGGTCAGCCGCGGGATCGAACTGCTGGCCACACTCGTCTCGCTCGAGCGATCGATGGAACGCGAGAGCCTCCTCGGCTCCGCCTACAAGCGCCTCGCACTGATCGAAGCTATTGCACACGAGGAGGGTACCTGCCAAGCGGAAGAAGACGCACTCAAGGAGATGCAGAAGCATTACAAGCAAGCCGAGGACTTCGGCAGAGAGCACAAGCTCAAAGGCTTCTACTATCCGGCCCTCAATCGGCTCGCGTCGGATCTGGTGCTCCGTGACGGCAGTGCGCAGAAGCTCGATGCGGCCGACGTGGAAGCGATTCGCGATGATTTGGACGCGACTGTTGCCGATTTTCCGGAATTCTGGAACGTCGTCAGCCAGACCGAGCTGCGGGTATACGAGGCGCTTGATGGCTGTGGGCTCGGTGCGTCGCTGCCGCACGTCATCGACGCCTACAACGACCTGCAGCGCCGGATCGGTCATCCCTGGATGTGGTCGTCGGTTTACGATCAGGCGCAGTTCGTCCTGTCACGGTATAAAAAGCGAGCGACGGTGCCAGAACAGGAAAGCGCCGATCTGCTGCTTCGGCATCTGAAGACGCTCTCGAGCTGATCGGTCGCTGACGCGTCTGCAGATTCCAGCCTGCCGCAGATCATCCGTGGAGCCGCGCAATCGATCTTGTTCTTCACCAAGGGCCTCAAACGAACAGCGCCTCCCCCCAACCTGACGGAGGCCGCCCGTAATACCGTAGACGACCGCAGCGTCGAGCCACGTCTTCAGTCGGAACTTCGAGCGCATTTTTCTGCGCTGACGCTCCCCATCTCGTTGTGAGCTGCCCGGCTTCGGCGCACTGCCGCCACAGTCGTTCACGACGGAACCGCCGGGAATGAGAATTGCCACAATCGCTTGCGGACCGCAGCCGTTTGAAGGTCAGCCGCCCGCCACGAACGCGAGTAGATCGCCGCGGTTTCCAACAACGTAGTGGTGACGCTCGCGCGTTCGACGTGTCGGCAGACCCACGACATCCCGCGATCTCGGCGACATCCCGTTGGCCGACGATCGAGCGGAGGTCAGACAAACGTGCACGATGCAAGCAGCCGCACATGCAGATGCGGTTCGAACAGATCGATATCGGCCAAGACGACGACGATCACATCCCTTCGTCGGGCAATTGCGCACGCCGCGGTCCTTCTTCTTGTCTTTCTCGGGGCGCCTGCGGCTGCACAGGACACGCAGGGCGCCTCGCCGGCAAGTCCGGCCGCAGTGTCGCAGGTCACTGCGGTGGTCGTACCGTGTGCATCGAAGCCCGGTGAACGTACGCAGTGTGCTGCGGACACATCGGCGGGCGTCGTGCTGCTGCGATCGATGGGCGCATTCTCGACTTCGCCGCCGAGGCGGGCCTCGTGGTCATCATCCACAACGACGTCGATATGCCGTTTGCCAAGACCGATGCGCCACCGGTGTACCTGGAGCAGATGAGAGCGCTGCTCAAGCGTCACCAGAACGCGTCGATCATCTGGGCGCATGTTGGCCTTGGACGGATCGTGCACCCGGTGCAGATCTCCGGGTCGGCAGAAGCGGCGACGCGGAATCCGACTCAGTTCGAGATCGTCGAGTCGATGCTCGAGGATCCGGCTTTCAACCACGTCGATTTCGACATCTCGTGGGACGAGGTCGCGAAATATGCGGTGGCATCGCCCGAGTCAATCGCGCGCGTGTCAACGATACTCAATCGCTATCCCGACAGGTTCCTGTTCGGCACCGACACCGTGGCCCCTTCGGGCCCGGCGCCATATTACGCCGTCTTCGACATCTGGAAGCCAGTCTGGAGCCGGCTGACCGCCGACGCGAGTCAGAAGGTGCGTATCGGCAACTACGAGCGGATCTTCGACGAAGGCCGTCGTCGCGTCCGTGCATGGGAGAAGGCCAATGCGAAATGAGGAGGGGAGCGATGAGAGTGGGAGAACGATGATGCCGCCGAGGTGGGTGAAACGACTGACCAGAAACCCGTGGATCGTGGCGGTGATCTTCCTGCTCGGTGCACGGCCGAGTGCACACGCTCAGGGAACAGTTGCCGACCAGGTCCTCGCGTCGCGTGCGACGGCGCAAGGCTCCCAGGCGCAAAAGACCCCGGGGCCGAGCCTCGAGATCTACGGCTTCGCGATGCTCGACATCGGGCACGACTTCAAGCAGATCCACCCTGACTGGTTCGACACGATGCGCGTGACCAAGCTGCCGTCGTTCGAAGATGAGTTTGGACGCGATCACAGCACTTTCGCGGGCGTACGGCAGAGCCGACTCGGTGTGCGGTCGGCGACGCCAACAACGTTGGGCGAACTCAGGACCACTTTCGAGTTCGAGCTGTTTGGAACCGGTGTGGATTCAGGCCAGACAACCTTTCGTCTTCGACACGCGTACGGCGAGCTGGGGAAGTTCGGGGCCGGGCAGACGTGGAGCCCGTTCATGGACCCGGATGTGTTTCCGAACTCGCTCGAGTACTGGGGCCCGACCGGGATGGTCTTCTTCCGCAACGTCCAGGTGCGCTGGATGCCGTTACAGGGCAATCGCAGTCTGACGCTCGCCCTCGAACGCCCGGGCGCGAGCGGCGATCAGGGGGTCTACGGCGATCGCATCGAGTTGCAGAACGTCAAGCCGCGATTCCCGCTGCCGGATTTCTCGGGCGCCTACAAGCTCACACAGAACTGGGGCTACGTGAGAGTTGGCGGCATGCTGCGACTGATCAAGTGGGACGACGTCCTCGACGATCAGTTCGAACTGTCGGGTGATGCGACTGGCTGGGGCGTGAACCTCAGCTCGAATCTGAAGCCTACCGCGAACGACACGGTGCGACTGCAGTTCGTCTTCGGTGAAGGCATCCAGAACTACATGAACGACGCGCCTGCCGATATTGGCATTAAGAACAACTTCGGCAATCCGGTGACCCCCATTCTCGGCGAACCGCTCCCGATCATCGGCCTCATCGCGTTTCTCGATCACAACTGGAATCAGAGGTTCAGCACCGCGGTCGGCTATTCGCTCGTGGATATCGACAACACGGAGGGGCAGGCGCCGAATGCGTTCAAAACCGGTCACTACGCGCTCGGCAATCTGCTCTACACCCCCGTGCCGAACGTGATGGTCGGCGGTGAGCTTCAGTGGGGCCGTCGCGAGAACTTCTCCGACGGCTTCCACAGCGACGGCCTGAAGCTGCAGTTTTCGTTCAAGTACAACTTCTCGTACCGGGTCGGAGGGTAGCGTGATGAAGCAACGACAACGGAGCGGATTGGTCGGCGCAATTCTGGTTGGCTTCTGCGCGTGTTCGAGTGGTGTCCCCTCGGTCGATGCTCAAGCTCCTGCCGGTGTGCAGAAGGCAGTGGTGTCGATCTCTATACGCGCCAATGCTCGATTGGCGTGAACGCGTCAGACCTGGCGACGATGGCGGCGACCCTGGCGTTCGCCGGTAAGAACCCGATCACGAACAAACAAGTGCTGGATGCGGCCAAGGTGCCCGGCGTTCTGGCAGTCATGACCACGGCGGGACTCTATGACGACTCCGGGAAGTGGCTGTATCACACGGGGCTTCCCGCAAAGAGCGGCGTGGGCGGAGGAATCATCGCTGTGTCTCCAGGGAAATTCGGGATTGCCGTCGTGTCGCCTCCGCTGGACGATGCGGGAAACAGCGTGCGCGCACAGCGCGCGATCGCAGCCATCTCGAACCAGCTTGGCGGCAACCCGTACGTCGCAGCCAGGAGAGAGTAATTTGGTCGATCGCCGCACGAACACCATCACCGCACGAGAGAGGACCACTCGAAAGGAAGCGATTGTCCAGGACAGCGCGGGTCATGTATTGCTGGAACCTTGGCGGAGTGTGCGCGTCACTGCGAATCTCGCTTGAAGACGCGACCTTTGTCGAGACCGAATGCCGGCGAGCCCCGCGTCCCTGTGATCCTGATTGGAATAGCGCTCCCCCCGCCCTCCTTCTTGAATATGAGATCGATGGGTTTGAGCAGCAGGCTCTTGTAGCCGGTCGTCATTTCCGAAATGCTCGCGTCAGTGAATACAGTGCCTGCGAAGTCGATGTTTTCCGAGGCGAGCCCATAGTGTCCGGAGAGACGAACCGCCGATCCAGGCACGTCGAATGTGACATGTGGCAGCGAGAGCTGGCTCGCGCGGAGCGTGAACCTCCCGGCAAACTGTGACACGACCCGTTTGCCTTTCTGTTCTTCGTCCTGCCCCTGAGTTCTTCGACTCAACTCGTTGATCTTGGTCTGGACAAGAGGGCTTGCGAAGCTCGCGTCGGTGATCGTGAATACCCCATCGAGCTCCAGCTTCTCAACGACGTCCCGGTCGCCCGGCGGAAGCTCGAACTTCGTGGTGAGCTTCAGGGCGCCCGACATCGGTGGCGCAGGCGTCTTTACCGCCATCCGCAGTACATCCTCGAGTCGTGCGTTGTCCATGACGACATCGAGTTCGACGGTGCGGCCATCAGCGCCTGGCTTTTTCACCACACCGCCCTTCGCCGTCAACGATGTGTTCAGGAAGGACGCGTCCACATTTTCCAGGAGCGTGTTGCCGTTCGTGCCGTCGACGATGGCGTGATAAGTCGCATGGAGTGGCATGGGATGACCACCGGCTGTGACTGTGAAATCCGGAGTGTCGGTGACCCCGTGAACCTCGATTCGTTCGAGCGCGCCTCCGAACGTTCCGACGGCCGACAGGATGCCCGAGATGCCTTTGAATACACCCAGATCGGCGCGTTCGAACGTGAACTTTCCCTCGAGGGGTGTCTGTCCGGGTTCCTCACGCCCCCACGGACCGAAAGTGCCCGACGTTTCGATCGCGCCCGGTGGAACGGCGTTTTCGAGTGCCGCTGAGAAGGTCATCGGTTTGTCGAGAGAGAGGGCCCCCATTCGAAGATCGTGGATGCTCCACACTTTCGGTGGCTTGTCCGAGTCCCCCGGAATGATCACCAGGCGGGCGTCGTGTGCGATCATCTCGTCGACGACGAACGTGCGGCCCACGTCGCGGCTGTCACTTCCGGGGGTCGGTGAAGCGGGAGGTTCGGCGCCAGGTGTCGAGTCGCGATTGCGATCTGGCGGGATCTCGATGTCCAGCTCGTCGACCGTCACTTGCGTGACGTGCCGTTGGAGCAGTCGCAACGCGCTCCCTTCCGCCGTGAATCGCTTGATGGAGATCAAGGGCGGGACGTCTCGTCGGCCCCGATGCCGAATCGTCAGGCCAACGCCTTCTGCGTGAAACTGCGGAAGCACTCGAAATCGAAGTTCCGTTAACTCAACTTCCGCATCGAGTCGCGTCGATAGGACCTCGATGACCTTTCTGCGCGCCGTCTCCGACGAGAAAGGGACGACCGACGCCAAGGCGATGATCAAACCTACGAACACCACCGCGACCGCGAGTGCGGCTGTGCGCCACGGATGTTTCAGAGATCGGGCGAATCTGGACGGCATTTCGATCATTGGTCACTTTCAAGGGTCGAGGGAGCCCGATCCCAGCGGACGTTCTTTGAGGCTGCGGGCGGAGGCCTTGGGTGCGAAGCGCCTTCTGGCCAAAAGAACAGTTGAGGCAGGTCGCGCGGTGCCCTTGTCCCTACAGCACTTCGCGTACCACGCGAGTCGACGTGAACTTGCTCCAGTCTTGACGGCGAACCTTTGGAGGACGAACGGTTTGTAGATTGAACAATTCTTGCCGCAACGCTACTGCTGGGGTTGCACCTGAATGCGCCGATGCTTGTCGGCCGCGATCCATGTGAAGACTTCGGCCAGCAGCGAGGTAATGATGTTCCCTCGAATCTATGCCGCAATCACCAGACGAGTGCATTCCGCCATTTCGAGCGCTCGGCCTCGAGCGCGAGCAGGTACGAACGCGCTCCTTAATTGCATAGCGAATGGAGGCCTATGGAGCAGCTGGGCAGTAATACACGGGGGCCATCAACTACGCACCGG